>Ga0207678_10005091_pt1 | contig 11783 bp, 7 predicted proteins | sample KBSC63metaG_FD_184319 | JGI IMG/M metagenome (GOLD analysis project Ga0207678, IMG submission 184319) | Corn rhizosphere microbial communities from Kellogg Biological Station, Michigan, USA - KBS C6-3 metaG (SPAdes) (version 2) | ecosystem: Host-associated > Plants > Roots > Rhizosphere > Soil ... | reverse complement strand
ACCACGCGTCGTCGCAGCGGCGCCTCGCGTCGTGCCAGGCATCCGCGCTGCGGCGGAGCCAGCGATGGCGCGCGGCCTTGCGCGGGTCGGCCGGCTCGTCCTCGGCAAGCAGCGCGCGAAGCGAGTTCATGAAGTGCTTCCTCATTCCTCCCCCTCGCCGTCCCAGTCCACCGGCTCCATCCCCCGCTCCTCGCGATACTCGTCGATCGCGGCGCGCAGCTCCCCGATCCGGTCGGGCCCGTAGCCGAGGCCGCCGATCCATCCGTTCTCGGCGGTGAGCAGCATGTCGGGCTCGCGCATGCTGACCCGCCGCCGCGGCTCGTGGGCCTGCGGCTCGAGCCGCCCGGCGCGCTCCCAGTCGACCGGCAGCTCGGTCAGGATCTCGAACGCCGCGCGCTTGCCCGCCGACGCGCTGATCTCCTGCAGGTAGAGCCGCCGCGCATAGAGGAGCTTGTTGGCGATCCGGTCCCGCGCCTCCCCGGCGCGCCGCTGCACCGACTCCTCGTCCTCATATTCGCCGAACTCGTTCAGCACCTGCCCCTCTTCTCCCTCTCCACTTGGTGAGGGGCGGGGCGAGGGGGCCGTCTTCCGCCGGCCATCGACGCTCGGCGGCCTCGAGCCGGGAGCGACGGCTTCCTCCGTCGCCGCGCCCTCCTCCCGGCGCCGCCTGGCAAGGTCGACCGCTCCGTCCCACGCGGCGCGGAAGCTCGCGCCCTCGGGCGAGCGGTAAAGCTTCCTCACCCCGGTGTCGCTCTTCCCCATCTCCTCGCTGGCGCGGCCCGGCGAGCCCGTCACCGCCAGTCGCGCGATGAACTCGCGCTGCAGCTCGGGAGTCCAGGCGCCATCCACCTCGCGCTTGCGAGGCACCGGCTCGAAGCCGAGCAGCGCGGCGATTTCGGGGTCGTCTTCGGGCGTGTCGAGGTTTTCGGGCTCCCCGCGGCCCTGTCGGGAATCGCTCATCGGCAATTCTATAACCAAATAGGTTATCTGTAGGACAGTCTTTTTTTCGTCGTCGCGGCCCAGGCCCTGGACCGGGGGGAAGCAATCCAGTGCCGCGGCGGACGCCGCGCCGCCTTCGGCTCCCCGCGATGACGACCAGTCAGCTGTGCGAGCTGTTCACCGATCCGGTGCGGAGGAAGGCCGCCCAGTTCGCGCCGTCGAGGACCGGACGCCTGGCCGGATCGACCGGGCCAGGCTTCGGCAGCCGGCGCTTCGGCTTGCCGCGCTGCTCCGCTTCGCGGCGCATTTGAGTCGGGGTCTTGGGCGGGAAGGGGGTCATCATGCGTGCGCTCCTGTGAAAAAGGAGCGAAGCAGTTATCGCAGACGGGCGACTGTAGGAAAGGCCTTTTCCTAGCGCGTTCCTATTGTCGGACATTGCGGGCGAGATTTGGTGCATTTAGTAAACTGTCACCGTAATCCCCTTGATGTGGGTGACCCGGATCGACCGCGTCCGCGACTTCGTCATCGGTAAAGTGGAACGGGCTCCTTTACGTCGGAGCCCGTGCGTCAGTTCAGCTTTGCGCGGTGCGGGATTGAGTGCATTAGTAAACTGTCACCGTAATCCCAAACTGTCACCGTAATCCCACCGTAATCCCATTCACCGTAATCCGTCACCGTAATCCACCGTAATCCTTCCCATTTCCGTAAACGTCGAGGGCAGGGCCTCGCCCGAGACAGACTCGATCGCAGCTGAAGGCAGGCGGCGTGCGGCTGACGCTGCGACCTATCGGTAAATCAGGATTATCGCAGCCGCAACTATGGACAACGTTGACCTAGCAATTCCAGCTCGTTTTTGTGCTGGATTATCCCTCGATCTTTCAAAGTGAACGCCAGCAACATGTGCAGACCATAGCGAAACCGCCATAAGTAATATTTGAATTGCGATATTCATTATCTAGCACCTCAGCAGGCCACCGACGGTTCTAGTCACTGCGCCGCCTGAAAGAGTATCGACGGCATAGATCGTTCCACCCGCAATCGCCACTCCAACGGTTACGGTGACAGTTTACTAAATACGCTCAATTCCGTCCGCCGCCAGGCATCGTCAGCTCGCCGCCGCCTCCTTCACCTTCTTGCAGTTTTCGTCCGCTTCCTTCTTGTCGTCCGGAACCTTGGCGCACTCCTGCTTGGCCTGTTCCAAGGCCGCCGCCGCTGCGGCGGCCTGCTTCTTTGCGTCCGCCGCCTTCTGGGCCGCTGCCGCCTCCTCCGCTTTCTTGTCCGCCTCGGCCTGGGCCTGCCGGGCTTCGCCGATCAGGCCGGGCAGGGACGCGGCCGTGGGCAGCGTGACGACCGTATCCTTCGTATTGCTGATCACCGACTGCGCGGCATTGAGGTAAGCCGTTGCCGCATTTGGCTGATGGTTCATCAGAAGTACGCAATACATCGACGAGGTGGTCCGCCAGAACTCGACGGTCGAGGTCCGCGCACTCAGGACCTGCGCGACGGCGGCGTACAGCGACCCGACATCGGCCGACGCTCCGGCCTTCGATTGGGCCGCCACCAGGGTCTGGGAAAGGGTGTTGAGCGCAACGTCGGGCGGCGGTTCGGGACAGGTGAAGCGCTGATCGGGCGCGGGCGGCAATTGCTGGCTGATCACCAGCCGCCGGGTCGCGTCCAGGGACAGGGTGGCGACGGGCGGCGCCCAGCCATACTTGTCCGGCATTTGCTTGTACTTGGTCGGCTTGCGCCAATAGTCGGAAATGGTCGAGCACGCGGAGAGCGTCGATGAGAACGCTACAAGCGCTCCGACGCGAATCAGGGCAGAACGCATAACACGCTCCTGTTCCTCGATTCGGCAGTTCCGTATAACACGAAATTAACGCAGCGGATTGTCCGGCGCTTAATGGCGGCGCTTCCTCGCTTCCACGATCACCTCCTGCTCCCCGGCGGGAACTTTCGTTACGCAGGCAAATCAACCGCGGGAACAACACGGCAAGTCACTCGACTCTTCGCGCGTTTGTCGGAACAGTGACGCCCATGGCGGATCGGGGGGTCAGGAACGAAGCCGAGCGCGCGGGCCGCGCCGCGGCGGACGGCGGCCCGGGGCTGTTCGACTTCTCCGCGATGCTGACCATCGCCGACATGCTGCCGGTGATGGTCTGCATGATCGACCCGGACGGCAGATACCGCTTCGTCAACAAGCCCTATGCCGACTGGTTCGAGCGGTCGCGGGCCGACATCCTCGGGCGGACCATGGCCGAGGTGATCGGCCAGGAGGCCGCCGACTATCGGGCGCCGATGATGGCCGCCGCGCTCGGCGGCGACCCGCAGTTCTTCGTCACCGACTACGACCATCCGACGCGCGGGATGACGGCGATCCAGACCAGCTACATCCCGTGGCGGGGCGCCGACGGCCCAGAGGGACGCACCGTCCGGGGCATCGTCACCATCCTCGCCGACATCACCGAGCAGCGCGTCGCCGAGCGGGCATTGAAGGAAAGCGAGGCGCGGTTCCGGCGCATCGCCAACTCCGCCCCCGCTTTGATGTGGGTGACCCGGATCGACCGCGTCCGCGACTTCGTCAACGATGCCTATGTCGATTTCGTGTGCGGGCCGGAGTGCGACCATGAAATGGCGCGAAAGCTCGACTGGCGCACCCGCATCCACCCCGACGACGTCGACCGGATCGTCGCCGAAAGCATCGCCGGCGAGGCCTCGCTGCAGGCCTTCACGCTCGAGGGCCGCTACCGTCGCTGGGACGGCGAATATCGCTGGCTGAGGACGGTGTCGCAGCCGCGCTTCGGGGCGGACGGGGAGCTGGTCGGGTTCATCGGCGTGGGCTCGGACGTCACCGTTGCCAAGGAGGCCGAGCTCGAGCTTCGGCGGCTGGTCGAGGAGCGCACCGCGCAGCTCGCCGCGTCCGAGGCGCAGTTCCGGGCGGTGTTCGAGGCGGCGCTCGAGGTGATGGTCCTGCTCAAGCCCGACGGGACGGTGATCGCAGTGAACAACCGGCGGGAGATCTGGCGCCATCACGATCCGTCCGAGGCCCTCGGCGAAAAGCTGTGGGACGCGCCGACGATGAAGGCCTATCCGCAGCATGTCGCGACGATGAAGAAGGGCATCGCGCAGGCGGCGCGGGGCAAGGTCTTCACCACCGAAGTGAAGATGGAGCGCGAGGGCGTCCCCACCGCCTACCTCGACGTGTCGGTGCAGCCGATCCGCGCTCCCGGCGGGGCCATCGTCTATCTGCTGTTCGAGGCGCGCGACATCACCGAGCTGAAGGCCGCTCAGGAGCAGCTCCGGCAGAGCCAGAAGATGGAGGCTCTCGGCCAGCTGACCGGAGGCATCGCGCACGACTTCAACAACCTTTTGACCGTCGTCGTCGGCGGGCTCGACATCATCACCAAACGCGCCCCCGACCCCAAACTCAAGCGGTATGCGGAGAATGCGCTTGCCGCTGCCGAACGTGGCGCGCGGCTGACGGGGCAGCTGCTGGCGTTCAGCCGGGTCCAGCGGCTCGAGGTCCAGCCGACCCACGTCGCCCCGCTCATCCAGAACATGCGGCCGCTGCTGCGCAACGTGCTCGGCCCGGGGATCACCAAGCAGTTCGACCTCGACGAGGCGCTGATGCCCGTCATGGCCGACCCGACCCAGCTCGAGGTCGCGGTGCTCAACCTCGCGATCAACGCCCGCGACGCAATGCCCGACGGCGGCTTCCTCACCTTCTCCACCCGGCGCGTGCGAGTCACCGGCGAGCCCGACCTCGAGCCCGGCGACTATATCGAGCTCACCATCGCCGACACCGGCGCCGGCATGGAGCCGCAAGTCCTCGAGCGCGCGTTCGAGCCCTTCTTCACCACCAAGGAAGTCGGCAAGGGCACCGGCCTCGGCCTGTCGATGGTCTACGGCATGGCGCGCCAGTCGGGCGGCACCGCGCGGATCGAAAGCACGCCGGGCAAGGGCACCGCGGTCAAGCTCCTGTTCCGCAAGGCCGACAAGGCGGTCAGCGAACCGGCCGCTGGCCCCGACGAGCCGGTTGCCGCCGCCCCGGCGCCGGCGCCGCTGTCGATCCTGGTCATCGACGACGACCCCGACGTGCGCGGGTTCATCGTCGAGGCGCTCGAGGAGCAGGGCTACAATGTCCGCGAGGCGGCCGACGGGCGCGAGGGCATCGCCGAAGCGACACGCGAAACCCCCGACCTCGTCGTCCTCGACTTCATCATGCCCGGCCTCTCCGGCGCCGACGTCGCCCGCCGCCTGCGCAACAGCACCCCCGGCCTCCCGATCCTGTTCGTCTCCGGCTACAGCGAGACCGAGGCGGTCAAGAGCACCGCCCCCGAAGCCCCGCTGCTCGCCAAGCCGTTCCGCGCCGAGGCGCTGCAGAAGGCGGTCAGGGCCGCGCTGACGCCGGCGGGGTGACCGGGCTGTGGCAGGCGAATTCGTGTTTGCCTGGCCGATGCCTAGTCGAGAATTGGGTGCATTTAGTAAACTGTCACCGTAATCCTCACATTTAGTAAACTGTCACCGTAATCCTCACCGTAATCCTGTCACCGTAATCCAGCCACCGTAATCCAGCCGCTGGGTCCTGTCCCACAACCTGAAGCCGATCTAGCCGCCGCGGCCGCTCAGCTTTTCCCTAGCGCGTTCCTATTGTTGGAGGTTGCGGTGCGGAATTGAGTGCATGGTTACCGTACTCGCTTGCTTAGCGACCAGACCACGTAAAACCATGCAAGAAAGTCGACGATACCAAACGGGACCAAAATTACGGCGGGAAAATCGAGAGCTGTGAAACTTATGCGCCAGACTGCAAGCGCGTGAATTGCAGTTGCCAAAATCATAACAGGCCAGAACCAAGACATTCTCCGCAATGGCCAAGATGCGCGCAGAAGAGTGAGTATGATAGCGCAAGAGAAGTATGCGACTAGTCCCTTGTCTGATCGATCAAAATATGCGAATATCATAAAGATCGGGGCAGACAGCACGAAGATAAGTAATGCCCACTTTCCGGAAAGATTGTTGAATACATCTGATTGTGAAGTCACGACTACTTCCCTGCCCGACACTGTTGATATTCTCGGAAAGCTTTTGTACCATCATAGAGCAGGGTTCCGGCCGCCAAAATGGTGCCAAGATAGGGAACGTAGCTTGCTGCTCGTCTCCCGAAGGACGTCCGAGCTGCAGTTTCTAAACGTGCCGCTTCAGGGCCAATCGCCGCGAAGTGATAAGCGGCAACGCCAGCCGTAGCCCCGCTCAAGTCCCTGTGAACCGCTCCATTGATGCCGGCCGCACTGCTCAGCGCTAAGCCCGTTAGTGCTACAGCTGCTTTGCCTCCAGGGAGGAGACTAACTCCGAGACCTCCGGCGTCCAATAGCAACGCTGCACCTTTTTCTCTGGCGATTTTCGAAGTGCATGCCTTGACGCCATGGTCATTCTTTTGTGGCGTCGGCGAGGTTGGTTGACCCTTCGGGAGTGAGTCGACGCACGATTTCAACACGATTGAGCATGGATAACTTGGCTCCCCGAACAAATCGCCCCCTCGCGTGCGCGGCTGATCGGGAATATCCACCCAGTACCCGACCCAGCTGCAATTCCAGACCGCCGGATTATACATTCCATTGGCGTCGAAATACGCACCACCGCCGACACAGGCATACCTTGTGATTAGAGTCTGCACCAATTACGGTCAATTACGGTGACAGTTTACTAAATACACGAAATTTCCTCTGACCGAGGAGGTCGTTCGTCGTCCCGCTCAGGTCGTTGCTCAGTGACGCGAGACGCTGCAACGGGCGGTGCGCTGGGCACTGAGCAGCGATGGACAGGCGGCCGGATGGAAATCAGATGGCGATTTTGAGCGCCCTTGCGGTTTCCAGCCGCTCGCGGGCGAAGTGGGCGTCGTATTTCGCGCGGACGGCCTCGAAGAGCGGGTTGCCGAGCAGCGGGCGGAACGCGGGCTCGTCCTTCAGCCGCTTGAGATCGGTGCGGGTGGCGTGGGCAGAGCCGCGGCGAAGCGCCCGGTCGAGGGCGGCGGCGGCGGCGTCCGGCTTGCCCTGGAGCGCCCAGATCCCCGCGGCATCGTCCTCCAGCCACAGCGGGACCGGACCGCGCCGGTAGGCGCGGCCAATAGTCGAGTCCGCGCTGCGGAGGACCGCGTCGGCTTCGCCGTTCCGGCCGACGGCGCGAAGCGCGGCGGCGACGATCGCGGCGCTTTGGAGGAAGCAGGTGCCGACCACCTGGCCGCGCCGGAGCCCGAGAAGCCCGGTCGGACCGTCGTAGGTCGCGACGAGCTCGCTGGCGCGGCCGGCGTTGAGCATGAGCTTGGCGGCCACGACGTTCTCATCGCGATAGACGAGGTCGGCGGCCGAGGAGCGATTGCGCCTTTGCCACTCGGCGGCTGACGGCGCGGACGCCATCCACACATTCGCCGGGGTTGAACGGGCCTGGCCGACGTTCGGGCGCGGCGGCCGTGACGGCAGATTGTTCGAGAGATCGAGCATGTACAAAGCATTCTCGAGGCTAAGCTTCGACGGCCGCGCCCATTGCGACTGGCCCTTGGTGAGATCCGACCAGCGGCGGGCCGCTTCCGAGAAATCGCCGGTGAACCAGGCAAGGCGCGCGAGCGCGAAACTCTCGAGCATCGAATCATCGGCGAACCCGGCCTTGATGGCGGCCTTCGCGCCAGCCCGATCCCCCATCACCGCCGAATGATCGAGGATAATACGCCACGGACCCGACGACGACGGGTCCAGCTCATGCGAGCGGCGCTGGCTTGCGGCGGCTTCCGCCCAGCGACCCGACGCTTCCAGCGCTCCGCCGCGCCACAACTGACCCTCGGAAGTGCGAGCGGCGAGCTGCCCGGCGCGCCACCGTTCCGCGATCGCTTCGGGCGAATCCGAGCCGAGCAGCTGCGCCATGATTTCGTGCGCGTTGCCGTCGCCCGGATCGAGCTCCAGCGAACGGCGTGCGGCTTCGCGGGCTCGTGGCACGAGCGCGATCATCCCTTCATTGTCCTTGGCCCGGCCTTCGAGCAGCAGAGCGTCGGCGAGCCCAGACCAGGCCGCCGCGAAATTCGGGTCAAGGACAGTCGCTCGCTCGAGCAGCGCAATCGCGTCCTTGCCGCCATCGGGAAGCCCCGCGTGCAGTATACCCCGCGCGTTGAGGTAGAGGGCATAGGCTTCGCCGTTGACGACTCGCCGGTTGGCCGCCGGCCCGAGCTGGCGGCGCAGGCCACCGGCGACGGCCTCGCCGACCGCGCTCTGGATCGCGAAAATGTCGCTCAAGGCCCCGTCGTAGCTTCCCGACCACAGCCGCGATCGGTCGCTCGCGCGGACGAGGTCGGCGTTGACGCGGACGCGGTTGCCCTGGGTACGAACGCTGCCCTCGAGCACGTAATCGACGTTCAGCCGTTTGGCGACGTCGCCGAGATCCGGGTCCTTGCCGAACTGTGCCGACGAGGCGCGTCCGGCGACACGGAACTGCGGCTCGCGCGACAGCCGGTCGAGGATTTCCTCGCCGATACCCTCGGCGAAATATGCGTTCTCGGTGGAGAGGTTGCGGAACGGCAGCACCGCGATTGACGCGGGGGCGGCCGCACCGCGCTGATAGTTGGTCCAAAAGAAGGCTATTGTGACGGCGACGATGGCCGTGAGAAGCAGCGCGACCGGAACCTTCGCCGGGAAGCGGCGAACCGGGGCGCTGCCATTGCCCGGTGGCCCGGCGAGCAAAGAGTAGCCGACGCGCGGCACCGTCTCGATGGCGAAGGGCGCGGGCGAGAATTCCCGGGCGAGATGGCGAAGCGCGAGGATGCAGCGGTTCAGCGCATCGTCGCCGACGATCCGACCACCCCAGCATTGCTCGACAAGGCGGTCGCGCGACACCACCGCCGGGCTGGCCGAGGCGAGGGCGATAAGCACCTGAGCGACCCTCGGCTCAAGCTCGCGGCATTCGCCGTTCATGGAAACCTGGCGATGAGCCGGGCTGACGCGCAATCCTCCCAGATCAAAGTCTGACGTTTCCGCCAGATCGATCATGGGTACGCCCATCAGGAGGCCGCGAACGCAATCATCAGCATCCCATCACCAACAAATCATCGTCCGTGCATAGCCACTTAACCTGGGTTTGTCTTCAATGGTCGGCGACCCGCTCTCAATATCGGGACTGGCGCTGAAGGAGCCAAACCATGGCGCTCTCTTGCAAAAAGCTGACCGTATCTTCGCTCGCACTTGCATTCACTCTCACGGCTTGTGGAGGCGGCAGCGACGGCGTTGCGATGCTGCCTGCCCCTCCCCAGACGGCGACGCCAACGCCGTCAGCTTCGCCCGCGGGGACCTTCTCCTGGGACTATGCGGTTCCCGTGGCGGGCGCGAGGCTCGGCCTCACGATGAATCTCGTCACTGGAGCAACCACCGGCGCATCCATTCTGGGCGCGGCGAGGCGCGGCGAGATAATGGTGCAGAACAACCAGGGCCAATATGCCATCTGGTCCGGGCACTCGAAGTGGGACTACGATTTCCCGATCTTCACGAATCAAACCCTGGGGGCCAAGCCGACCGGCGGCGATGAGACGAATAATTTTGCTTATTACCGCTTCGATTATGATGCCGGCAGCCGGTCAGCCGAGCTTCAATTGCTCAAGAACAGTGTCACGAACTCGCGCATCCAGCTCAGCTATCTGACGTACGGTCTCTATTCGGATGCCGGTGGTCCGCAAGCCGCGCGCCAGTTCGACACGGGCGTGTTCGTAATTGGACAGGAGACGTCCGCCGCAAGCATGCCGCGCACCGGGAGCGGCACCTATTCCGGAATTGTCGATGGTTACGCCTCCGTCGGCGGTGCGGGCTACCGGCTGCTGGGCAGCTCCGGAACGGTGTCGGCCGACTTTGCCAGCGGCACCATCGCAACGACCCTCTCTCTGCGTGGCAACAGCGATTTCCTCACGGGCACCCTGGGAAGCTTCCAGCAATTGGGGACGCTTGCCGGCACGGGCACAATCGCCAGCGGCACGAGCAACTATAGCGGTAGCCTCACAGGCTTTGGAATGAACGGGCAGTTCGCGGGCGGATTCTTCGGGCCCGCGGCTAACGAGACTGGCTACAGTTTCTCGGCCTCCGGCGGGACCGGCGCAATTGCAGGTGTCTTCGTCGGCAAGCAATGATGCGCGAGCCGGCTCGCGATGCTCATCATTGGACCGATAGTTCACCTTCTCGCAGCGGCAGCATTCACTCCCGCTGAGGGATCAGCCGCGCAACCGGCGTGCTCGCGCGAAGCCGGTTGCGTCGTTGACGAAGCGGCCGCGCAAAAATTTGCCCTGGCCGAGCGCCTCGCCGCGGCTGGCGACCTGGCCCAGGCACAACGAGTGTTGGGCGACCTCACGCGGCACCCGACGCTCGAGATCCGTTCAGAAGCACGCTTTCGGTTGGCTATGCTGCTGGCGAGAGCGGGGCGGCAAACCGCAGCTGCCCTGATGCTCCGCAAAATCCTCGATGACGACCCGGGCGCAACCCGGGTGCGGCTGGAATTGGCCCGACTCCTCGAGTTGCTTGGGGACGAAGCCGGCGCGCGACGGGCGCTGCGCGAGGCCCAGGCCGCGGGCCTGCCACCGGCTGTCGCGTTGCTTGTCGACCGCTACTCGGCTGCCCTGCGTGCGCGCAAGCCGTCAGGCGGATCGCTCGAGGTCGCAATTGCCCCGGACAGCAACATCAATCGGGCGACCCGAGCGCCCTCGCTCGGCACTGTGTTTGGCGACTTGACCCTTGATCGAGAAGCCCGCGAAACGTCCGGTGTCGGGGTGGCGCTGCGCGGCCAAGTTTATGCGCGAGCGCGAGTGAGCGGCAAGACCAGTTTGCTTGGCAAGATCGCCGGTTCCGCCGATCTGTACCGAGCAACAAAGTTCAACGATGTCGCGATCGGCATTTCGGCCGGGCCGGAGCTCGCCATCGGCGCCGCAAGATTGAACACGGAAATAGGCGGAATCTGGCGCCGGCACGGCAATCGCCTCCTGTCGGCTACGGGCTACCTCGGCCTCGTCTTCATGCGGCCCATTGGCCGCCGCTCCCAACTTCGTGCGGGCGGAGCGGTCGGGGCAGTCGACAATAAGCTCAACGACGGCCAGGACGGCCGCAGCTACGGGTTTTCGGTCGGTTACGAGCGGGCGTTATCGGCGAGAGCCGGTATCAGCGTCACCCTGTTCGCCGAACGGCAGAATCTTCGAGACGGCGGCTACTCCACGAAGAGCGGCCAAGTGTCCGTCCTCGGCTATCGTGAAATGGGAGCGGCTACGGTGACGGCAACGCTGGCCTACATACACCTGGAAGCCGACGAGCGCCTTTTCCTTTACCCGAGGAGGCGGACGGAGAACCTGTACCGCGCAAGCATCGCCGTTACTCTTCGCAAGTTGACCGTCATGAGCTTTGCGCCCCTGCTTCGAGTCACGGCAGAGCGGAATATCAGCAGTATCGGCCTGTTCGACTATCGGCGCGTGAGGACAGAGATGGGCATCGTTCGCGCCTTCTAGTCGCGTGCGCGGTGAACGGCGCCGAAACTTGCGCGTTGATCATACGTGCGCGGGACGATTCTTTCGTTGGTGCTTGCGGCCATGTCCGCTGCGACCGCAGCGCAGTCGGTCCCGGCGCGCCTCGCCGTCGCGCCCGCCGCGCAGCAGATCTTCGAGCGCGATTGGGTGCTGATGAACTGGGCGCTCAAATTCTACGATCGCGACCGCAATATCCTGCTGGACCCGGGCGAGGCGCAGGCGGCGGCGAATGAGTTCCGCAAGCTCGCCGACGCGGACGGCGACGGACGCGTGACGACGCAGGAACATCGCGCCGCACGCGCGTTCATCCTCG
>Ga0207678_10005090_pt1 | contig 11787 bp, 11 predicted proteins | sample KBSC63metaG_FD_184319 | JGI IMG/M metagenome (GOLD analysis project Ga0207678, IMG submission 184319) | Corn rhizosphere microbial communities from Kellogg Biological Station, Michigan, USA - KBS C6-3 metaG (SPAdes) (version 2) | ecosystem: Host-associated > Plants > Roots > Rhizosphere > Soil ... | reverse complement strand
GATGGACGCGAGCTTCTACGACGGACCGAATGATCCGCCTTATGTGTGGTGGTAGTTACCAACGACTCGACCCCCTCGAGGGAGGAAATACGATGAGACGCTGGAGAGGTCGCATGATGCAGGCGATGTTCGGCATCGCCGTTGGTGCCGCAGCGGTCGGTGCGCAGCAAGCGCCGGCTGGACCTGTGGGCACCGTGGTTGGACAAGTGGTTGCCGGGGATAGTCGAGAACCGCTCATCGGGCCGCAGATCCTGATCGTCGGCTCATTCCTCGCCGACCGGGCACTATTCGCGGCGCGCGGATCGGAGGCGCTGCAGGTGCGGGTTACGGGGCATCAATATTGGTGGCGGATCGAATATCGCGATCCCGCCACCGGCCGCTGGATCGAGACCGCGAACGAGCTGCATTTGCCCCAGGGGCGCACGGCGCGGGTCGCGCTCGGCTCCGCGGATGTGATCCACAGTTTCTGGGTGCCCAATGTTGCGGGCAAGATCGACATGGTCCCGGGGCGGCGCAACCTGATCGACCTCACCCCGCGCCGCCTCGGCTGGTTCCGCGGCCAGTGCAGCGAATATTGCGGCACGCAGCACGCGCACATGGCGTTCGACGTGAAGGTCGACAGTCCGCCCGCGTTCGATGCCTGGCTGGCCGCGCAAGCCCGGCCCGCAAGCCCCGCTCCCGACCCCATCGCGGCGCAAGGCGCGTCCGTTTTCGCAGGGCCCTGCGCGGCCTGCCACGCGGTGCGCGGGACCGATGCCGGTGGCCGGGCCGGGCCCGACCTCACCCACTTCGCCTCGCGCCGATCGATCGCCGCGGGGACGCTGCCGATGACGCGCGGCAATGTTCAGGCGTGGATCGCGCAGCCGCAGGCGCTCAAGCCCGGCGTGCCAATGCCGGCGGTGCCGCTCTCGCCGAAGGATGCGGACGCGGTCGCGCATTATCTGGCGACGTTGCGATGACGCCCGATCCCGCCCTCGAAGACCAGATTTCCCGCACCTGGGGCGATCCGCCGGGACTGTGGGGCTTCATCGCGACGGTCGATCACAAGAGGATCGCGGCCCGCTATATCGTGACCGCGCTGCTGCTGATGTTCCTGGCGGGCATGCTCGCGCTCGATATGCGCTGGCAGCTGACCGTGCCCGAAAACACGCGGATGACGCCACAGCTCTATAATGAGAGTTTCTCGCTCCACGGCTCGACCATGTTGTACCTGGTCTCGGTGCCGGTGATGGAGGCGATGGCCTTCTGGCTGGTGCCGCTCATGCTCGGCGCGCGCAACATGGCGTTCCCGCGCCTGGGCGCCTTCAGCTACTGGCTCTATCTCGGCGGCGTGCTCACCCTGTGGATCGCGCATGCGATGGACATCACGCCCGATCTCGGCTGGTTCGAATATCCGCCGCTGGCTGGCCCGGCTTATTCGCCCGGCCATCGCGCCGACATCTGGGCCCAGATGATCACCTTCACCGAGGTTGCCGCCCTGTGCGCGTCGGTCAACGTGGCGGCGACGATCCTCAAGATGCGCCCGCCCGGCATGACGCTGGCGCGGATGCCCGTATTCCTGTGGGCGATGCTGATCGCGTCGATCATGACGATCCTGTCGATGCCCGCGATCATGCTCGTCACGAGCATGCTGATCTCCGACCGGCTGGTTTCAACGCACTTCTTCTCGCCCGGCGCGGGCGGCGACGTGATCCTGTTCCAGCACCTCTTCTGGTTTTTCGGCCATCCCGAGGTCTACATCATCTTCATCCCCGCGACGGGCTTCGTCTCCTCGATCGTCGAGACCTTCTCGCGCCGGCGGCTGTTCGGCCACAGCGTGCTGGTGCTGTCGATCATCTCGATCGGCGCGCTGGCCTTCGGCCTGTGGGTGCATCACATGTTCGCGGTCGGCCTGCCGCGGCTGGGCAACGATTTCTACACCGCCGCAAGCATGGCGATCGCGCTGCCGGCCGGACTGCAGATATTCTGCTGGATCGCGACGATCTGGAGCGGGCGGCCCCGCTTCGACACGCCGATGTTATGGGTAATCGCCTTCGTCCTGACCTTCGTCATCGGCGGCCTGAGCGGGATCATGACCGCGTCGGCCGCGCTCGACCTGCAGCTGACCGACACCTATTTCATCGTCGCCCATTTCCATTACGTGCTGGTCGGGGGGGCGCTTTTCCCGCTCTTCGGTGCCTTCTGTTATTGGTATCCCAAGGCGACCGGCCGGATGATGTCGGAGCGCTGGGGCAAGATCGCGCTGGTGGGAATCGTCGGCGGCTTCAACCTCGGCTTCTTCCCGATGCACCTGCTCGGCCTGATGGGCATGCCGCGCCGTGTCTACACCTATCCGACCGGCATGGGCTGGGACACGCTCAACCAGATCGCGACCGCAGGCAGCGTGATATCGGTGCTGGGCGGCCTGATCTTCGTCGCCAACGCGGTCGTCAGTTACTGGCGCGGTGCGCCGTCGGGCGCCGATCCCTGGCAGGGGTCGACGCTCGAATGGGCGTCGGCCTCGCCCGCGCCGCCCTGGAATTTCACCTACACGCCGGTCGTCCATAGTCTCACCCCGATGTGGGACGAAAGCCGTCCGCTGCCGGTGATGGAGGGCCTTGCCAGCGATCATCGCGAGGTGCTGATCACATCGGTCACCGATGCCGCGCCGCTATATCGGCAAAAGAGCACGAGCCCCTCGATCTGGCCGATCGTCGCGGCGGTAGCCGTCACCATCATGTTCATTGCCAGCATCTTCACGCCCTGGGCCGTGCCGCTGGGATCGGTGCTGATCGGCGCCGCGCTGACCGGCTGGTTCTGGCCGCTTCGCCCGCGGGCGAAGCAAGGGCCGTTGGGGAGGGGCGCATGAACGGCCCGCCCGACATGGAGATCGTCGGCACCCTGTCCGACCTGCCGACCAGCGCGGTTGGTTCGCGCCATCTCGTCTGGTGGGGCAATATCGGCTTCATGCTGATCGAAGGCACGGGCTTCGCGCTCGCCGCCGCGGCCTATCTATATCTGATGACGCAGGCGCCGGCCTGGCCTCCGAAGGGCGATGCACTCCCCGGCCTGTTATGGGGCGGCATCTTCACCGCCTTATTGCTGGTCAGCGAGATTCCCGCGCTGTGGGTGCTGCGCTGCGCGCGCGCCAAGAAGGTCGGCGGCGTGCGCTGGGGCACGCTGATCCTGACCCTGTTCGGGGCCGCATTATTGGTGCCGCGCGGTTTCGAGTTCGCGCATCTCGGCGTCCCCTGGCACCAGGATGGCTATGGCTCGGTCGTCTGGCTGCTGCTCGTCCTTCATACCACGCATGTCGTGACCGAACTTGGCGAGAGCGCAGTGCAGACCGTGTGGCTCTTCACCCACCAGATAGGCGACGACCAGTTTTCCGACGTCGAGGACAATAGCAATTACTGGACCTTCGTGGTCGTCGCGTGGCTGCCGATCTACGTGCTCATCTATTGGGCGCCGAGGGCGGTATGAGCATCAGGGCCCGCGCCTGGATCGCGCTGCTGCTGCCGGGATTCACCTGGTTCCTGTTCGAGCAGGGATTGTCCGCTTTGCTCCATGCCGCCTGCGCGCGCTCGGGCATCGGGACTTTGTGGGGCCTGGCCAGCCTGATCGTCTGCGCGCTCGCGTTCCGGATCGCGTGGCCGCTCCGCAATCATTCCGGCAATCTGGCCAATCCCTGGCTGGCGCGGCTCGCGTTGATCGTGACGGCGTTCTTCGCGCTCGCAATCACCTACCAGACCCTCGCCACGATCATGGTGCCGCCATGCGTGCGCTGAAAATCCTGGCGCCCCTGTTCTGGCTGCCGGCGATACCGGCGAGCGCGCACAATATCGGCGCGCCGCATGCCGAGCTGCCGGGCTGGACGCTCGATCCCTGGATATTGGTTCCGCTCGGACTCGCTGCCGTCCTGTTCGCATCGGGCTGGCGCCGGCTGCGTGCCCGCTCCTCGCTCGGCGCGGATCGACTAGCCGGGCGCGCGCAGCTGTTCGCGGTCGGCTGGCTGGTTCTGGCGGCCGCGCTCGTCTCGCCCTTGCACGAAGCGGGCGAGCGCTCCTTCGCCGCGCACATGTTCGAGCATGAGCTGATCATGCTGGGCGCCGCACCCTTGCTCGTCCTGTCGGAGCCGCTTGCGCTCATGCTGTGGGCCTTCCCCGCCGCGGGCCGGCGCCGGATCGGTGTGCTCGTCAATGCGGGGCCGGTCGAAGGCGTCTGGCGATTGCTTACCGCGCCCGTCGCCGCGACCCTGTTGCAGGCGGCGGCTTTATGGGTCTGGCACGCGCCGGCCCTTTTCGATCTCGCGCTCGCCAGCGACGGGTGGCACGCGGCGCAGCACCTCTCATTCCTGATCGGCGCGCTCCTGTTCTGGACGGCGATGCTGAGCCGGCGCACCGCGCCCGGAATCGCCGCGCTGTGCCTGGTCGCGACATCGATCATATCCGGCGCGCTCGGCGCGCTGATGGCCTTCGCCACAAGCCCCTGGTATGTCGGCTATGCGCGGCTGGGCATGGCCCCGTTCGGCCTCACCCCCGCCGAGGACCAGCAGCTCGCCGGGCTGATCATGTGGGTACCGGGCGGCCTGATCCACGCGGGCGCCGCTCTGATCGTGATGCGCCGGATATTGAGGCCCGCGCATGCCTGAGCGCCGCCTACCTTCCAGCCTGTGGTTCCTCGCCGCGCTTCTGGCTCTCGCGATCGCGACCGCGATCGTCGCGGGTGCCGTGCTCTACGCCCAATATCGCACCAAGAGCCGCATCCAGGCCGAAATGAGCACGCGCGGCAGCGTTGCGGATGGCCCGGCCGCCTTCGCCCGCTACGGCTGCGGCGGCTGCCACATGATCCCCGGAATATCGGGCGCCAACGGCAAGGTCGGGCCCAACCTGGCCCAGGTTGCGAAGCGTGCGACGATCGCGGGCTCGCTATCCAACGATCCCGAAACGATGGTGCGCTGGCTCGAACATCCGCAGGCGCTTCGGCCCGGCAGCGGCATGCCCGAAATGGGCGTTACCGATAAGGATGCGCGCGCGATGGCGGCCTATCTTTACGCGGAATAGGCCGGCGCCGCTTTTACTTGCAGAGCGTGCCGACATGATCGAGCAAAGCCCCGATCTGGGCATTGCCCAACGGCCGCCCCGGGGAGGCCGGCAAGGCGGGATCGACCAGACCCACATTCTCGCGCGCCTTGGCCGCCTCCGGCAAGGTCACGAACCGAAAGCCCGCCTGCTTGTAGAGCGCGAGCAGGCGCGGAAGCATGTGCGCGTCGAATGCGCCGATATGCATCAGCAGGATATCGGGCGGGGTTTTGCCGAATTGCGCGGTCTCGACCTCGCCGGACAGCTTGATGCTGGCGGCCGCCACGTCGAGATATGCCTGCTCCAGCTCGTGGATCGCGGCATCGTCATGCTTGGCGACACAGCGCGCATAAGGCTCGTTGAAGCTATAATCGCCGAAGCTCGCGGTGACCGCGGCGATCTTGTAGCCGTGCGCGGCGAGCCAGGCGCGCGAGGCGGCGCGCTTGGCGGGATCGCCCGCGGCCTCGTCCAGGAAGGGGAAGCGGAACCAGCGCCAGTCGGTATCGCCGCCCAGCGACTTCAGGATCGCCTCGTTCTTCGTCAACTCGCTCTCGAACGTCGCCTCATCGATCTGGCCCAGGCCGAGATGCGCCCAGCCATGATTGCCGAGCGGGAAACCCGCGGCGCGCCATGCCTTCAACACCGCATCGGTGCCGGGCTCGCGCTCCAGCGCCACGCCGTTGATGAACCCATAGACTTGCGGCGCGCCGGCCGCCTTGAGCGCGGCGATCACGTCCTGCGCCACCTGCAGCCTGGTCACGCCGGGCGGCAAAGCCGAATGCACGGGCAGATCGTCGAAGGTGATCGCGATGTCGCGCGCCGAAGCGGGCATGGCCAGCACCGATGCAAAAGTCAGGGCGGTCATGATCATCTTACGCATCAGCGAAGCATCTCCAGATTGATCGCATCGGCCATGACCTTGTAGCCGGCGGCGGACGGATGCAAATGGTCGCCGCTGTCATAGGCCGCGATCATTCTTTCGGGGTGCAGCGACTCGCGCACGATCTTGTCGAAATCGACCACGGCGTCGAACAGGCCGCCGGTGCGGATCCACGCATTGAGCGCCTGGCGATCGGCCTCGCTGGCCGCGTCGGGGTGGTAATAATCCGAACCGACATAGGGCGTGACCGTACAGCCGATTACCTTCACACCCTGGGCGTGCGCGCGCAGGATCATCTGGCGGTAGGCGGCGATCAGGTCGGCGACGAGCGTCGTGTGCATCTCCGGCGTGCGCACATCCTCGCGGCTCAATTTGCCGAGATCGTTGATCGCCTCCAGGATCAGCATCACCTTGGCACCGGGCCGCGCGAACACGTCGCGGTCCAACCGCGCGAGCGCGTTGGGGCCGAGGCCGTCGGTGAGCAGATGATTGCCGCCGATACCGACATTCACCACCGCCAGATTGCGCGTCTTCGCCGATGCCTGGAGCCGCGCTGCCAGATTGTCGGGCCAGCGATCGTCGCCATTGGTCGTCGCGCCATGGCCGTCGGTGATCGAATCCCCGAAGGCGATGATCGTCGCGGCGGTAGGGGCCGCTACGACCTCGACCCCGGTCAGCTGATACCAATGGTCGACATGGTTCGCGCCGGGGAGATCGGCGTCGGCGGTGTGATCGCCATGGACATAATAACTGGTCGCGCGCGACCCCGGATGCCCCGTTTCACCCACGGGTGCCTGCGGCAGGTGGATCGATATGGTGAGGTTGGAGAGCGCGGGCGCGTCCAGGCTGACCGGATCGGAAAGATAGTCCGCGCCGGGCGGGATCGAGATGCGGGTGCGACCGTCGAAGGTCAGGCCGCGATCGGTGCCAGGCATGGTCCTTGCCGTGGTCTTGTCCGCCGAGCGCGCGACGTGGGCCGCGTCGATCGTCAGCGCCTGCGTGCCGAACGCATTGGAGAAGCGCACGCGCAGCCTCTTGCCGCCGAGCGAGAGGTGCACGACCTGCCGCAGGGTCGCGTCTTCCATGTCGGCCGGGGGCAACAGGTTGTTGGGCTCCGGAACCTGCTGCGCCGTTCCCCAGCTTGCCACCCAATGTTCCGGCGGCGCGGCGAATCCAGGATGCGCCAGCACGATCGCGGCCAACAACGCCCATCCCTTCATGTCTTCCCTCCAGTTTTTCTCATTGGCCTTTCCCATTCAGGAGAAGGCTAAATTCATGTCCGCGATCTGGCGCCCTCAAGCGACGCCGCGATCGCCTCGCGCATCGGATGCGGTTTGAAATCGGCATCGTAGGGGCAGCAGCGCAGGGGCAGGCCATCCTCGCGCCTGGCCTTGTTCTTCTGCAGCCAGGAATAACGATCGCTCATTCCCCACACCATCACCACGCTCACCTGGCGGTAGGACAAGGTGCAGTCGAGATAGGCGCGCGTGAGGTCGGCGACCGCGCTGTCGCGCGCGTCCGCATCGCCCGAAATTGCCGTATCGTTGACGTCATATTCGGTGATCTGGAGCTTGTAGCCCATGCCCGTCACCGTATCTAGAAAACCGCGCCAGGCGCGCTCCTGAGCGGCCCCGAAACCGCCGCGCTCCATGCCCGCCTTCGCGCTCAAATGGCTCTGCAGGCCAAGCGTATCGACCGGCACGTCGCGTTTCCGGAAGCCCTCGAGCAGGTGAAGCACGCCGCCGCAATGCAGCTCGCTATCCCAGCTCATATAATCGTTATACACCAGCTCGCACTTGGGAACCGCCGCACTGGCGGTGTGGAAGGCCAGGTCGAGCACCGCCTCGGGGCTGCCCATCGCCTTCGAAAAGGCGGTTTCGCGCATCACCCCGGTCTTGTTGTCGACCGCTTCGTTGACGACATCCCAGGTGTAGATGCGATCGGCGTAGCGCTTGCAGACCGTATCGATATGGTTCGTCAGAATTTCGGCGACCTTTTCGCCCGGTTTCGGCCCATAATCGAAGGTCTCGGACCATTTCGGCATCCATTGCGGATGGTGCCAGATCAGGTTGTGACCGCGCACCAGAAGCCCATGCTGGGTCGCATAATCGACCAAATTATCGGCGCGCGAGAAGTCGAACTTGTCGGGCCCCTCTGGGTGGAGGGAATGCATCTTGAGCTCGTTTTCGGGCACGATCACGCCGCATTCGGCCTCGATCAGCGCGCGATACCGCGGGTCGGGATATTGCCCCATGCCGATCGCGGATCCGAAGCGGCGCCCTTTCGATTGCGCGATCGCGTCGAGGGAGCCCGGCGGGGCTGCGTTCAAGCGCGATGCCAGCGCCAGCGCGGCGCCCCCTGCCACAAGGCCGCGCCGCGTGATGATCATCCGAACCGGTCCTCGATCGTGGCCATTGCACCCTTCTCGCGCAGCGCGGAAAGCGCCGCGGTCAATGTCTGGCGGAAACCTTCATGTTCGGCCAGCTCGGGCGGAAAGATCGCGTCGATCGCGAGCAGGCCCGCCACCGCGCCACCGGCGATGAGGTTGGCCGATCCCGCCGTGCGCGGCGCGAGCGGATCGTCGACGACATGCGCCGCTCCACTATCGTCCGTCCCCTCTTGCCAGCGCATCCAGCCCGCAACCGCCAGGGCGAGCACATCGACCTTTTTGCCTTGGTCGAGCCGGGCCATGATCGGCGCCAGCAGCCGCTGCGGCAGCTTTTGCGATCCGTCCATTGCGATCTGACGGGTGCGGTGGTTGAGCGCGCTATTGGCGAAACGGGCCATCAGGGCGATCCGGTAAGCCGGTACGTCCAGCCCCGACGGGGGCGACAGAGTCTCCGCCGCTTCGTTCCATAGCGCTTCGACGAAAGCCCTCCCGGCCGGCAAAGCCACGAACTGATGGACGAACTCGATTCCCGCCAGCGCGCCCAGATAGGCGATGCCCGAATGCGCGCCGTTGAGCAGGCGCAATTTGGCCGCCTCCCACGGCGCGACCGCGTCGGTCAGCTGCACACCGAACGCCGCCAGATCGGGCCGTTCGTCGACGAATTTGTCCTCGATCACCCACTGGGTGAAAGGCTCGGTCTTGACCATGGCCCGATCGGTAACTCCGATCCGCGCCTCCAGGGCGTCGATGTCCGCTTCTTCGGTGGCAGGCACGATCCGATCGACCATCGTCTCGGGAAAAGCCCCCTCCGCCGCGATCCAGTCGCGCAGGGTCCCGTCATGGTGCGCCGCCAAAGCCAGCACCGCTTCACGCAGCCTTTTGCCGTTATGCGGCAGGTTGTCGCATGAGATGGTGGTGAAGGGCTTGAGCCCTGCTGCCCGCCTCTTGGCCAAGGCGGCGACGATGAAGCCCGGGGCGGTTCGGGGATTTTCCAGCGACCTAAGATCAGCCGCCAGATCGGGGTCGTCATGGATCAGCGCGCCCGCCGCGGGATCGAGTTTATAGCCTTTCTCGGTCACCGTGAGCGTGACGATATGCGTGTCTGCCGCGGCCATCGCATCGACGAGCCGCGCCGGCTCTTCCGGCGCCACCACGACGCCCTGCAGCGCCCCGACCAGCCGGGTCCGTTCGTCGGCTCCGTCCCGGACGGTTACCGTGTAAAGCCCGCCCTGCGGCGCGAGTTGATCGCGCACGCCGCGCGAACGGAGCGAGGCGCCGAGCACGCCCCAGCGCAGATCGCCGCTGTCGAGCGCGGCTTCGAATATCATGGCCTGATGCGCTTTATGGAAGGCGCCGAGGCCAAGATGGACGACGCCGATCTTGACCTGGCTGCGATCATATTTCGGCCGGGCGACGGAGACTGGAAGCGAATTTACGGTGACGGAATCAAGCAAGATCATAGTTGGTAAGCGGCCTTTACGAGATCATAGGTGAGAGCGCGCCCCACCTCATGCGCCTCATCTTCCTCCAGCCGATGTTCGGCAACGAGGTTGGCGAGGAAAGCGCAATCCATCCGCCGCGCGACGTCATGGCGCGCGGGAATCGAGAGGAAAGCCCGCGTATCATCGTTGAAGCCGACCGTGTTGTAGAAACCGGCGGTCTCGGTCGTCCGCTCGCGAAAACGGCGCATGCCTTCCGGACTGTCGTGGAACCACCAGGGCGGGCCCAGCCGCAGCACCGGATAATGACCGGCGAGCGGCGCGAGTTCGCGGCTATAAGTATCCTCGTCGAGCGTGAACAGGATCAACGTCAGGCGCGGATCGTTGCCGAAGCGGTCGAGCAACGGCTTGAGACTACGGACGAATTCGGTCGGCATGGGGACATCGGCGCCCTTGTCGCGCCCGAAACGCGTGAGCACGCCCGGATTGTGGCTGCGATAGGCGCCGGGATGGAGCTGCATCACCATCCCGTCGTCGATCGACATGCGCGCCATCTCGGTCAGCATCTGACCGCGGAACAGTTCGGCATCGGCGAAATTGGCCTGGCCCGAACGCACCTTCGCATACAGCGCCTCGCATTCGGCGCGCGGCAGATCGCAGGTGAAGGCGCTGGGGTGACCGTGATCGGTCGAGGTCGCACCGGCCTCGCGGAAGAAGGCGCGGCGATTTTCGTGCGCGCGGAGATAACCGGCCCAGGTCGAGACATCCTCGCCCGCCATCTCGCCGAAGCGCCGCAGGTTGTCGACGAAGCCGATCGCCTCGGGATCGATCACCGGATCGGGACGGTAGGCGGTGACGACGCGCCCCTTCCAACCGCTTTCCCGGATCGCCTTGTGATGTTCGAGCGGATCGAGCGGGCTTTCGGTGGTGGCGATCACCTCGATATTGAAGCGCTCGAACAAAGCGCGCGGGCGGAAAGCCGGCGTCTTCAGCGCGGCGTCGATCGTGTCGTAATAGAGATCGGCGGTGGCGGGTTCGAGCCGCACGTCGAGCCCGAACACTTCTGAGAAAACCCAGTCGAGCCAGGCGCGCGATGGCGTGCCCCTGAACAAATAATAATGATCGGCAAAGATCTTCCAGATCTTGCGCGGATCCTGCTCGGTCGGGCTGCCGTCGGCCGTCGGCACGCCCAGATCCTCCAGACTCACGCCCTGCGAATAGAGCATGCGGAAGACATAATGATCGGGGACGATCAGCAGCTCAGCCGGATTGGCGAAATTCTGGTCATAGGCGAACCAGGCGGGATCGGTATGGCCGTGCGGGCTGACGATCGGCAGGTCCTTGATCGGCGCATAGAGAGCGCGCGCGATCGAACGCGTCCGCTCATCCGCCGGAAACAGGCGGTCGGGGTGCAGCACCAATTTGGCCAATTCAATTCTCCGCGGTGAGCTTGGTCACGCTCTCGTAGCGCGGGTTGATGAGGTGAACCACCAATAGCGCTACCAGATACGCGCAGCCAGCAACGATGAAGATCGGGGTGAAGCTGCCGAATTTGTCGAGGATGTAGCCGGCATATTTAGCCATCAGCATCCCGCCGATCGCGCCGGCAAAGCCGCCCAGCCCGACCACAGTACCCTGGGCGAAACGGGGGAAGGCATCGGCGGGAAGCGCGAAATGGTTCGACGAGAAACCCTGATGCCCGGCACATGCCATGCCCAACAGGACGACCGCGATCCAGATGCTGGGCGCCCATTGCGCGAATACGACCGGCACCACCATCAGAGCGCAGACGAACATCGCGGTCTTACGCGCGCGATTGGCGGATATGCCGAGCGCCAGCATCTTGGACAAGCCGCCGTCGATCGTCAGGGTCGAGGCGGTGAAGTAGGCGCCGGCCGGCGAGGCGAGGAACACCGCGACGTTGGCGACTTCATCCGGCTCTCCCGGTCGCTTCAGCGGAATGAATTCCGACTTCACCTTGCGCACCGTCCAGTGGTCGATCGCCGCCTGGTTCATCGG
>Ga0207678_10005086_pt1 | contig 11794 bp, 8 predicted proteins | sample KBSC63metaG_FD_184319 | JGI IMG/M metagenome (GOLD analysis project Ga0207678, IMG submission 184319) | Corn rhizosphere microbial communities from Kellogg Biological Station, Michigan, USA - KBS C6-3 metaG (SPAdes) (version 2) | ecosystem: Host-associated > Plants > Roots > Rhizosphere > Soil ... | reverse complement strand
ATTTTCCGGGACCCGACAATAATCATTTTCCGAACTTTTTGCGGGTCGAGCCAACTCACATGGACATTGGCAATGATCTTCCCTGGATATTCCAGGTTAAGAAAAACAACATCGTCGATCCCATCCTGCATATAGGCCATGCCTTGTCTGGAAACCGAGACCGGTTCCGGGTTCCCCAGCCAGTATTGGATGATACTGATATCATGGGGCGCAAAATTCCAAAGCGCATCGATATCGGAACGAATCCGGCCGAGGTTCAGGCGCTGACTGTAAATGTAGCGGATCTCACCCAGCTCGCCCGCATCGATAAGCTGCTTTACATATCGGACCGCGGAATTGTAGACAAAAGTGTGTCCAACCATGATTACGAGGTCGCGTTGCACGGCGTACTGATTCAGTTCATCGACTTCGCTCGCCTTGGTCGTCAGAGGTTTTTCGACAAACACGTGTTTGCCTGCATCGAGCGCTTGCCTAGCTAATGCAAAATGTGTTCCAGCGGGCGTTGCAATGATTACCGCTTTAACTTCGGGATCTTTGAGTACTCTATCGCATGATTCTAACGCGACTGTACGCGGGAAATTCCGTTCGACAAAAGCGCGTCTTTCAGCGCTCGGATCCACGACATATTTGACCGAGCAATTTTGCAAGGAGGAGAAATTGCGTACGAGGTTCGGGCCCCAGTAGCCGCACCCGATTTGGGCTAGGATAAGATTGTTTGATGACACGGCCGAAGGAAATTCAAAAGGAGAAAGCGAGAAGGACTAGGAGCCTGGGCACGACTTCAAGGAGGAGTCATGCTATAAAATTGTTTGAGCGCCTGACTGAGGTCTCTTGTTTCCCCAACATGAAGCAATCTTGGTTGCGTGGATTGAGACTCTTCTGTGAGCATCTTAATGGGCCTTACAGCTTTATTCCCAAGTACATCCGTTACACTAAAACGTGCTTCTTTGCCGCCCGCCAAACCGGCTTCAGGTGTCTCGACAAAGACCCAGCCTCTAATGGTATGGCGCGGTTCGATGTTCTTGTTCGCGATCGCATAATCAAATGTGTCTTGTTCTATGTTCGATCGACGCGCTTGCTTCATATCTTCGGTAGGACCACGGTTATAGACTTCGCCGCTGTGCGCGTTGATGGTAACAAGCCTTATCCATTCTTGTTTGCCGTTCAGCACCTCGATCGAATAAGAATCAATCATGATGGGTGCGTCGCCCAAATTGGTGAATCGAATGTATAATAGACCATTGATCGGCGATGCAATTATCAATCCCTTGTTGTCGCCGTGTACCAGCCAAAAGCTTTCATCCATAGATTTCGGGTGTAGCCACCCGGCTTCCACAGCGACTTCGAAGTCCCGTTCAGATGATATAGCTTCATCGATTGATGTTGTTGACGTGTCGAGCGGCTCACCGCCAAAAGCGGCTTGGCTAATGAGCGCAACCAACACAGCCGAAAAGAGACCGATTGATCCAGGCAAGGTGCCTCGTAGGTCTCTCATAAATTACTAGTCACTCACTCAGACTAGATCTACTTGCTCAAACGCTCTAAGCCGCGATCAAAAGTGAGTCGCAGGTATCAATTGTAAAGTCTTCGAAGACGCTGCGATCGCAGAGGTCGCGCGTTGAACCTCCGCGGTTATATACCCTTACTACTAACGGCGGAAGATTGACGGCATCATTAGCAAGTCGATTATTAGCTGGCTGCACCCGGATCTTTCGGCCGTCGCGGGTGGCACTGTCGAACGATGTTTCCCGTCTGTTGCGAAACCACGAGACGGTTTGCGCTGCCGTAGCAAACCACGGTTTTTTGGCGCGCAGATTGTTGAGCAAACTGACATAGAAATCGCCCCATAACCTTTCAGGGCCGAGACTACGGTCGTGCCAGTTAATGGTGAGAACGCCGCCGAATCTTGTTACATTCTCGATCAACGGCACCATCGCAGCGCGCGCCCGGTCATCGGACATGTTCATGTATGACGGATAAAAGAGGGCGGTGTCCATGATGTGCAATGGGAGCTCGAGCAAATGATCTACGTTAGGGTGCTTGAAGACTTGAGTTGTTCCCGCGCGGTATCCGATCGTTTCGTTGTAGCCAACCGTCGAGTCATAGGAGAAGCCAGCCTTCTCGAGAGTCAATGGCGCTTGCGAATCAAAGTAAAGCCAGTGAATCCGAATGCCGATCTCATCACTTGCTCCCGTGACCTGCTGAATCGCTTCGCGCTCATCACGGCCACTTACGCTGTCGCGCCATGCATCGATACCGTGGACAGCGATTTCACGGTTTGTGAAAAGCAGCTTCTTTAAGTCTTCGGCGACATCGGCCAAAGCATAGCGCGAGGCGCGCCTTGCTCGTATTCGACCCGAAGAATCAATGCCAGGCTTTCCTTTTGTCGGAATGATGAAGAAGGTCGACGCAAGGTCCCCTTCCAACTCCAGATACTGATCGAGCTGATCCCAGAAGTCTTTGGCAATTCCGGCAAATACCAGAGGCAGAGAAATCGCGGCCTTCCAATTGGTAGCTACCTGCTGCAACGACCTTTTTCCACGACAAAAATCGATGGCCGAGCCCATCAGCGCCCGGTAAAGAAAACCGAACATTGTATAGTCGCACTTATGATGACGCATGCGCGGGTGGTCGACGTCATGAGTAAGACACGCTATAAAGCTACACGCTGCCGGCACTGGAAGTATCTCGACCAGGGAGACTCCCTGACTAACGATAAGCTCGCGGAGCAGCGAGATGTGCAAGTCCAGCGTGGGTATACTCGCAAATTCTGCCGGCTGGCCCCGCGTAAGGAGGTAACGGACTTCTTCGAACAGATCAAAGCCGAGGCGAACCACCATTTGATCGCCAGCAGTAACCGAGACAGCCGCAGCGGACTTTGTTCTTTCGTGAATAACAACTTCGTTACCCGGGCTGTCAAACAAAAGGCAGCTCCCATAAATCGGCATTCGCGCCCCGCGAAAAGAAAGGAGATCATGTCTGGAGGCGGAGCCTGTCCCAAGGCTTCGGCATTCCTCGAACGCCTGCCGCCGCGCACCGTAAAGGAAAAGCAACCTAGCTTTGTTCTTCGGAACAAGACCGTTTGAGCAGATTAGGACGTCGTAATGCGCACCTGGCCGATGGAATTCCCACGGCGTCTTGAAGAGCTCAAAGAACTCGGCAACGACACAATGTTCGGCCTCATCGGCAACGACACCAATCATTTGAGCGACGGTAGAGAAGTAAGGGAAATCAGCCAGGCAAGCTAACTCAAGAAACCGTCATCGGTCACTCTTACTTTTGCTTTTGCTGATCCCGATCGGCTTGTTGGAGCAGGACCACAAGAACGAGTAATAGTATTAGACAGAAGGCGTCCACAGTACGACCAACGTTCTACAGAAGCTCGCTGATGGAATTCAACAAACCAAGTCGCTCGCAGCTCCACGTGTGGGAAAGATAAACCGCCTGGCCACGTTTTACCGTGTCCGCCACTTCCTCCGGATGAGAATGGGCGAACTCGATTTTGCGGGCGAGATCGTCTGCATTCCCGAGCTCGAAAAAGATGAGGTCATCGTCGCCGAAATAATCCTGAATACCCTTCGCTTTCGGCGCAATCACCGGTTTCGCGAGTGCCAGATATTCAAAGATCCGCGTTGGCGTATTGATTTCGGTGAAGATATTCCTGTGGTTTGGGATGATCCCGAGGTCACAGTCCTCAATTGCCTCGACAATACCTTTGAGATCGCGCACGCCGAGATAATCGACATTTCCGTCGAGTCCCCGTTGGCGGGCTGATTCCATTACCTGCTCGAAGAAGTCTGTTCGCTTGCCGCAAACTCTCAGCCGGACGGATGAGATTGTTTTCTTCACTTCTTCCAGTGAGTCCATCGCCAGGTCGAAACCGTTCCGGCGAACTAATGAACCGTGGTAGAGAATAACAAAAGGATTGGAGCCGTTGCCGTTCTTTCCGTTCACCTCAGGAGCGCTGCCGCGGCGGAAGCGGAAGATCTGTTCGTCGGGCGAATTGATTACTACTTTGATCTTATCCGGCCGACAACTGCGCGAAGAGTAGATCTTCTTGCACGCGAGATTCACTGTCAGTACGAGGTCTGCAAAGCGAATACTCCACTTTTCGAGTCGCTTTAACACGACCACACTTAAACTTTTTTCGGGCAACTTGAAGATCGTCCGCATGAGCTCGGGCATTGGATCGTGCAGGTCCAAAATAACTTTGGCGCCGAGAATCTTTGGTACGGTTGCACCAAACACGAGGATGTCCGGCATGTTATGCACATGGACAAGATCGTAGCGGCGCGTGAGTGACCTTGAAGCCAGATAGAAAAATGAGGCTAGCACGAAAATGAGGTATTGCCCCACATAACCGAGCTTACTGCCACGTTGGCGCTTCAACCGAACACGGGTCACGTTTATGTTGCCGAAAGTCTCGTGTGCTGGTTCACCATCGTCATCACGAAGGCAGATGAGGTCTATCTTCACACCCTGGGCGGCTAGTGCCTCAGCTGCTCTCCGTGGCCGCGGGTCCGCGGGATAGTGCGAAAAGAGCAGGACCGCAGCGCGTTTGCCGCACAGCGCAGGACCTCCTGAAAAAGCCAGGTCGTCGTGTCGGCAGTGGCTTACTTCGGCTGCATGATTCTGGGTAACATGCTTCGCCACTTCTTTCGGTAGAGCATGCCAGTATTGGTCCGCATACCTGGTTTTGATATAATCGAGAAATTCACGGTATAATGCTACGGGATATTCCGTTGTTGTCTGCGGCGACCCATCGAACGACATGTAGTCCGGATGCACGTCAAGGAGGACCATGCCGCCATGTTGCGCAATCCAGTCAAGTTTGCGCTTCCAGATCTCTGGGGTGCTTTCACGCAACACCAAGAAGAGCGTTGAGTCCTGTGGCAATGTATACGGGAGTTCAACGTAACCAGCTCTCGAAGAAGAAGCACTGGCGGATTCTTTGCCGTTAGCTGAATTGCCGTTTGGGCGAGGCACCCAAAACGGGAAGATGGTGTGACCCCCGTCTGGCTGTGGCTCGAATGGGTCCGTATCGAAAGTAGACGCATCGTACTGCACATCGAGATCATGCAACCAATCAAGATTGCGTAACATAAACCCTGACCTGAATCCCGAGGCTCCCCATTTACGCGCATAGCCGTTAATTCTCTCGGCGCGCCGTTTGAAACCCCGATGCGAGGCAAAGAGATGGCCATCATGTTTAAGGTCGTGTATCCCTACTTCGAATCCGTCGGCGATGAGTGTCTTCCTTAACTCGGTTGGAACTCGATAACTCCCTTCGGGTACAAAATTAAAGGAGGAGCGAAACCCAAGTTCCATCTCCAATTGCATTAAAGACGCGCATTTTCCAAGACCCGCGTTGCTCTCCACATCGTGAGTTAGGACAAAAGCAAACTTCTTGCCCTCCGGCCAACCTAGCCAGCCCGTCGGCGGACGTTCCGATCCAGGCATAATAGGCCAGACGTCGCCAATACGCTTTCGCAGCCGCAGCGCCAAGCTTCGCCGAATCGCCGCTCGAAGCGATTGCGGAACGAAGGGCTTTAACCCGTAGTAAATTCTATTGCGTAACACGAGATATTCTGTGCTCGCTAGCAGCGCGAGTGGTTACTCCAAGCATTCAGCCACTCGGAGCGACGGTTGGGAAGAATCGGGACCGCACTACTGCTCTCAAAAAAGCATCCGACTAAGACTCACTATTCAGCGACTTTGGAACATAAGAGCGCGTCTTATTAACCACCACGGCAACATTGTCTCGCTCGGCTACTAATTTTCTGTAGCCACGCTTTATCACGTCGCGATTGTTCTTTTCCGCTTCGACTACTAGTAGAAGCTTGTCCATGAAAGCAGCCATCCCCCAAGTGGGGCTTGTCTGATAGAGCGGGGGCATGTCAAAGATGATATAATCGAAATCGCTGGCTTTCATATTTGGCATCATGTCGAAGAATTTTTTCAAGCCGACCTGTGCCAGCCCACCTGGACTCGATGATCCCACCCTAGCCAGATAGAGATTCTCTGAAGCGGAGGCGATCTCGGTCTGTGGCTTGAGCGCTGCGGTAAGAGAATAGGCAGACTTGCCCTTAAAGAATGGGTGAACTTCCTCAGGGCCCAAATTCACATCGACGAGGAGAACTTTACCGTCGTCAGTTTCGGAGAGGGAGGCGGCGAGACCGGCTGCGAGAGTAGAAGTCCCCGCTGCTTCGGAGAACCCAGCAACACCTACGAGCTTCGGTTTGTGTGTTAAATTATTAAGCTCAAAATAAAGGCCGAGTCGATCCCGAATCGCGTCGCAATATGGCCGTATGAAATGCCCATGTTCCCAAGGCGCCAGCTTGGGATGATGCGGCCTCGTCGCGAGTGCTCCCGGATTCACTGGCGCACCATTGGGTGGCAAAGCCCTGTGGCCGTTCCGAGAATTCGAGTGCGGGATCGATAGCATAAGCGGAATGTCCAAGCGCGTCTCCAACTCGAGCGGTCGTCCAACGGTCCGGTTCAGCATCAATCCTCGTAACAACGCAAGTGCGACACCGAGTATCAAGCCAGCAGCCGCCAGCCCGAAAGTGATCTTATAGCGCATTTTGGTGTCCAGCACAGGAGGAGAGGGCCGCTGAACCGCGCTAATGTTGGGCATCTTGGAGGGGTCCAAAGCCTCATCGACCCGCGCCTTTTCGAGCGATGCCGCGAAATACTTGTAATTCGCTTCGTCCATTTCCCGTTTCCGTTCCAAGTCTTCCATTTGCGGCCGCAGTTCCGAAAGTTGCTTCATCTTTTGCTGAGTATCGCGAAGCCTGGTTTTAAGCGTTTCGACTTTTGCCTCGATTCCGGCAACACGAGCTTTTCCAGATGAAGAGCTTTTTTCAGATGGCTGGCCCTTTATTCCCCACTTCTTTGGTTTGCTCTCATTGGTCTGGCTAACAACGGCTTTTCCTTCGGCAAGCTCAGCCTCGGCAGCATTAAGTGCTTCCTGCGTTTTCGCCGCCTCAGCGGTGAGGGCCGCTGATCCTTCCTTTAATGAGATAACTCCCGTCTTGTCTCTCATCGATTTCAGGACGTCTTCCGTTTGGTTTAAGCGCGCTCGAACCTGGTCGGTTTGTTGGGTTACAAAATCGAAAGCGCCAGCAGAACGGTGTACTTCAAGATGTTTAACGAAATAACGACTTAACAGTTCCTGTAACACCAGCGTCGCCATCTGCGGGTCGCGATTTTTGTAGGAGACAAAAATGATGTTGCTTCCTTTGGCCGAAATTACCTTCAAGCCCTGAGTAATGGCGCTGGCCGCTTCAGCTTCCGTTGCTGCCGCAGAGGGTGGTTTAAGACCGATCGCGTGGGCAACTTCGGTTACCAGGTCTGTGGCGGGTGGCAGCAAGCGCTTGGGACCGATTGCCTCAGCGACTTGCATCGCGAGATCCCAACTGGTCAGGATTTCCATTTCAGCGCCGATCACTCTATCTCCTTCGCTGTTCGACGCGATTGCGGCTTTCTCTGCCTCGATCGGGTCGACAGCGCTCCTTTCCAGAACATAGCGCACCAATAACTTGGCCTGTGACTCGTACACCGGCGGATAAAAGAGATAAAATGCCGCCGCCGCGATGAGGCCTACGATCGCGCAAAGGATAATTGTCCACTTGCGCTTGAATAAAGCAAAGAGGATGTCGCTCAGGTGTACCCCTGAATGGTGTTGAGGTTCTCGTCGTATTTCAGCCATAGGTCGGTCCTTAGTCTAGGTGAGGGTAGATCATTGAGCCTGCGAGGCGGTTGAACGCCAACGGCAGCCGGCAAAAGATCCGTTTGTGGAACGCGGAATCCCGCCGGACGGCATACTCCCTGCCGGATGGGTCAACTCGAAAGTAATTAAGTGCTTCTTCCTCCGTACCCCAGGAAAGTTTGAAGCGTCGCAGACCGTCATTCTCGTAGTCGGTACGACCCAAATGTAACCCTTCTACGCCCTGACGCGCCAGGAACTGAATGCCTCGCCACATAACAAGATTGTTGGCGCGAAATTCCTGAAATCGGTTGTCAGACGCACCGTACTTGTACAGACCGTTCTTTCCAAAGTGGAAGAAGATCGCGCCGGCAATTCGCCGACATCCGCGTTGCGCCAGAACCGTAAAACCGTGGCCAGGTTTAATGATGTGCTCGTAAACGTTTAAAAAAAATGAAGCTGGCTGGGGCGGCAGACCATGACGACGCCGTGTTCTAACATGCAACTGGTAAAAATCGCCAACGCTCTTACGACTATGCGCCACTGTAGCGCTTACTCCATTGTGCTCCGCCTTTCGGATCGCACGGCGCACCGAGCTGCCGAAGCGAGCCAGCAATTGTTCGGGCTCGCGGCGCAGGGTAAGTGTATGGGCCCAAAACTTCGTCGCTGTGCCGGCCGTGGGTTGAAAGGATTTTCCTCCGCGTATTTCGAGGTGCGTCCATCGACGTTGCTGCGCCAAGTGAAGGAGCCGCTCTCGAATAAATCCGAGCGCCTCCGGTTCAAAGATAAGCGGTTCGCACATATCGCTAAAAGGAAGACAAACGCCGCGGCAGCCGGTAAATGGACTGCGCACTTCCATCAACGGAATCAGCGCCACTAATCTGCCACCCCGGGAAAAGTGAAGATAAAAGGGCCGGTGTCCGTAAGATTGATAGAGCACCTTCGCCCAAGCGCTGCTATGAAAACAAACGGCATCGCGATGCAGGGCTACAAGTTGGTCCCACTCCGGCTGGTGGAGAGGGTCGAGAACGCGCATCTGCAATGGTTTGCCGATCGCTTTTGGTTCCACAAAAAAGTCGTCATCCGGGAAAGGCACTCCTTCTTTCGCGTCTGGATTAGTTGGTTGGAGAACTTTCAAAATCCCCTTGCTAGACCCGTGCTTCCTATACTAACAGCTTCGCTGACACAGCGCGCGACGTATTCGATTTGTTCTTAAGTTAACTGAGGAAACATCGCCAAAGAGGGAAACCTTTTGCCGAGATCCCCGCGATCGGACATCCGCTGCCGACTCTGTTCAAAAACAGCTGGCGTCCAAAGAATCAAGCATTTCAAACAGTCGTTACGCCGTTTCGAGCCCGTCTTACCGCTCTCCGCACGGTCTTCGGTTTCCGTAGCTGAAGCGATTCTCCGTTTCTCATTGGCCCGTGAGCCAGCGCAGAGCCGTTGGGGCTGGCGAACAGAAAGGGCGCGCCATTCATCTTAAGAGAAGCGGAAGCTCCCTCCAGTACCCTAATCATCTCCAACCCGTGACGCCCACTGGTCATCGGGGTAGAATTCGTTTGGATACAATCGATAAAATGGCGACAAGCCATGTTCAACGGTTCCTCCTGCTGCAAATATGGAATGTAGCTGTCTCCGTAATGATACGAATACTGAAACTCAGCGAATGTGTCGTAGTGCGGCGGTCGCTCGACCCGGACATCGTAGATCCGGATTTTCTCATGGGTTTGCAAATCGTCGTACACGATCATGCGGCGCGAACCAACGATGGTCATTTCGCGGATTTTTCTTGGTTCAAGCCAACTACTTTGAATGGTAGCAAATCGCTTGTGAGGGAAGAGCAGTGACATATTGGTCACGTCCTCTACCTGGGGCGTAACGTGCGCGTTTCCCTGACAGTTAACCGCCGTTGGAAGTTCTCCCAGGATGTGAAGGATGATGGAAATGTCGTGAGGCGCCAGGTCCCATGCGACGTTGACGTCCCTTTGGAACAAACCAAGATTTAAGCGCCGCGAATTAATGTAGCGGATATCACCAAGGTCTCCGGCCTGAACTATATCTACGATTTTTCTTACGGGAGCCGAATACAGAAACGTGTGATCAACCATCAGAACGAGGCCGTTGCGCTCGGCGATGTCGATTAATTCCTCGCACTCCTGGGAAGAACTCGCCATCGGCTTTTCGATGAACGTATGCTTCCCGGCAAGGAGGCTCGCCTTTGCCAAGGAATAATGGTTCCTTACCGGAGTCGCAATGACAACGGCATCCACGTCACGAGCGGCAATGAGTTGTTGTGGAGAAGTGATGCCTTCCAGATCCGAATACAACGCGCAGATATGTTTTACGCGTGCGATGTCCCGATCACAGACCACTTTGAGCTGGCAATGAGGAAGACTTCTGAAGTTACGAATCAGAAGAGGTCCCCAATAACCACATCCTAACACACCAACCGTAATCTGTTTCTTCATATTTTTGGAGGTGACCCTGCCAAACGTAAGATCGTTGTTGGTCTGCGTAGGTTTTTTCGATGCGATCCTGCTAACTTTGGTAAAATTGGTCCCCGTGTGTGAAGGGGGTCGTTTTTTTCGCTATTTTGTGCTGGCAGTTTGGATTCGACCAGCTGCTTAGCGACAACACTGCAGGTCTTGAACATGATTTTCAGGTCGAGAAGAAGCGATAGGTTTTTCAGATAAAACAAATCCATCACGATCATCTCGTTGAACGTTGTCTTATTCTTGCCGTTTATCTGCCAGTACCCAGTCAAGCCTGGCAGACCGTTCACCCGTTTTCGTTGCCACGGCTCGTAAAGGGCAAATTCATTGGGCGTACAGGGCCGCGGCCCGACTAGACTCATCTCACCGCGGAGCACGTTGAAGATTTGCGGCAATTCGTCCAAACCGCTTGCACGCAGAATTCGGCCGAAAGGGGCGACGCGTTGATCGCCATAAGCATCCAGTTTAGTCATTGGACAATCTTTCCGTATCAGTTCTTCCAAGTAACGTTCATGAGTCTGCGTTTCAGCGCTCACCTTCATTGTCCGGAACTTCCAAATGAAGAAATGTTTGCCACCAAGACCAACACGCTTCTGCCGGTAGAAAACTGGCCCCGGTGAAGCAATTCGCGTCAGCAGCATAAGTAACAGCATCAGCGGCAGCCAGATTGGTAACGAAAGCAGGATGCAAACAAGGTCGAGGTGGGATTTCCAACGCGGCACGACACACGCGCTCCCTGCGCGTTCGCCGACAAAGTAAAGAATTTTCGTGTTTGAATTCACAAGGACAAGCTGCCGCCCTTGGTCAGCTGCCGTAGATCGGCAAATGACCTTTTCGATTTAGTTTTATTAAACTTCTCCAACTGCCTGCTATCCCGATTACCTGGGAGGACGATGAAAGAAGGACGAATTTCCATTTAGCTTTTTCCTCTCTAAGTAAACGTAATCTGTCTCGCGCGACGGATGCCGCGATCGGTTGAGAAAAGAGTAACTGTGAACCGGTCCTTCCATGTCACGAGGTTCTACGGAAATTCCGAGAGCGAGTTCTCAGGATGACTCGCTGACTCGGTTATTATGTTTTTACCTAGGACTGTAGCGGGAATTGACCCTAGGATGCTAGATGAGTTATCAACAATAGCGTCTTACTTGTTACCTAGGTGGATAACACGAGTCGCTCGCAGCGTGCGTATTTGTAACGCGCAATCGATTTGCGTGGCGCGGCTTAGGACTATTATGGCACTCAACGCAGTGAGCGCCCAACTACCCTGAAGTTCCTACTTCGTCGCCGGGACGTTTGCTGAGGCGGACACAACCCAGGGTCCGGACGGCGCCAGGTTCTCGGTAGCCCACTGCCGGGCAAACCTCTTGAGTTCAGCCGCGTTATGCAGGCTCAGCTTATGCTTTATTTTTTCGCAGTGGGTCTCAATGGTCTTGCGGCTAAGGTGAAATTGCTCGGCGATTTCTCGGGGGATATAGGCTGCGCCCAAAAGTTGAAACACCTGCATCTCACGATCGGAAAGTGCACTGAGAAAGGACGCCGAACCGGTGCTCTCGCGCTTACCGCCAAGCGACAGCCCAATCATCTCTTGTTTCAC
>Ga0207678_10005084_pt1 | contig 11794 bp, 17 predicted proteins | sample KBSC63metaG_FD_184319 | JGI IMG/M metagenome (GOLD analysis project Ga0207678, IMG submission 184319) | Corn rhizosphere microbial communities from Kellogg Biological Station, Michigan, USA - KBS C6-3 metaG (SPAdes) (version 2) | ecosystem: Host-associated > Plants > Roots > Rhizosphere > Soil ... | reverse complement strand
CGCGCCCTACTAAGGCCCTACTAGTCTCGCCTGGGGCAAATCTGACCAAAGCTTTTGCAGATGACCCAATGCATCTCGTCGTTCTCCGCCGTGCGGCCGCTTAGCGCCCATATAGGTCGTGCCGAGCGCCGACGTCCGCATCCGTAAGCGGACGCTTGCTCAAATTGACCGATTCGGATTTATTCGAGATGTTCTTGCGAGTCCTCGGTCTGAGCCGCTGACCTATCCTGCGCTACGGAGCGGTGCTCGTATGCTTCTGAGGTCCGCAAAGAGAAGGCTTGCGGGTCATAGCGCAGGACGCCGTAGATCGCCGCTGCTAGAACGCCGACCGTCAGAATTATTCCAGCAGCTCGTGGGCGTTTTGCATTCACCGCGCCGGGGTGCCTGTCACTGGCCTTTCTGCCCGTGACCATCGCGCCTACCAGGTTCTCCCGCTGGAGCATCGACATTGCAAGCACGGCCACGACGTGGATTGCTACCGCAGCGAGCAGTGTCCAGGCGACGACTTCATGTAAGTCCTCGGCGGCTCCGCCCCCGAACGCTCCCGTCCAGACGGTAACGGCGATCAACCCAAGGAGAACCACCACCGCCGCCCCGCCGAGCGGATTATGACCGGGCGAAGGGTGCACGCGCCCCGTGCGGAGCTCCGAAATATGGCCGGGGATGGCAGAAGGGCGAATGAAATCGGAAAATCGGCTGTGTTCCCCGCCCGCGAAGCCCCACACCAAACGGAAGACCAGCAGCAAGCCAGCTATCCAGCCGGCGAGAACATGCCACTGGTTGAGGGCGCTGTCCTCTTCGGACGAGAGGAAGGCGATCGCGATGGCAATGACGAGCAGCCAATGGAATGCTCGAACCGGCCAATCCCAGACGAGGACGTTTCGATTAGACTGTTGCATGCATGGACTCCGTCCTCAGACTGCTAATCGGAGCGCGGAGCAGCCGCATGATCTAGATCAAGGGCAGCTCATTCGCGGTGCGGTGACTCAGATGCTTCGGCATCTGCACCTGCTTGCGTGGCCTGATGCAGTGCCTCGACATAATGCACGAAGGCGACATAGCTCGCGACATATTCGCGTCCCGCAGCGAGATCGTCTGCTTGAAATTTCCGCTTCCGCTGGGGGTCGGCAAATTTCTCATGGATGGCTTCCGCCGCCTCGCCGGCGAGAAAGGATGCAATCTGCTGGTCGGAATCACTCGAAACGGCTTTGTCCGCGAGCGGAATGGCAGGACCCAAGTCGCGGCCCGCTGGCTTGAGGCCAGTGTAAGGAGCGCCTTCCCCCGCGCGGTGCAGCCGCACGAGGGTCTCGTAAAAGTATCGGTCAGCCATCTGGCGAGCCTGCGGCCCGAGCTTGCGAACGCCCAGAGCCTCGTCGAATGCATGGCGCACCTCCGCTTCGTCGCGGGGCTTGACCCAGATCAGCACGGCGGAAGCATCGCTTAAAGCAAGTGCCTTCTGTGCGGCAGCGACGACGGGCCCGTCCAGACCATCGCAATGCGACGAAGCGGGCGTGGCAACCAGGAAGGCCACTGCGAAGGCGACGACAGGACGCAAGAGCATCATGTCTCCTCAAGGTAACTTCGCACTAAGGAGTAGCGGCGTCGTTGCGGTGTGTAGCTAAGGAGTTCCCCGTAGCTGGATCGGCTGCGGCACATGGCGCTTCGCTAGAACGGCAACAGTCGCTGGCATGCGCATTCGCAAGAGCCTTCGGCTTGTCACCGCTTCCACAAGATCAGGAAACGGGCTTGAGCACCGAGCCAAACCCCCAGTCGTCGTCGCGCGCTGGGGTCATCTCCACACCGCCGGGAGAAACGGTCAGAACGTCCGCATGGCCGAAGCCTTTTGAATAATCGAGGATCGTGACGATCTCCGGATAAGCCCGCATTACAGCGGAATGGGAGGGCGCCGATGCCTCCAGCTTGCGCAGGCCCGGGATGACGTTTGAGAAGCTTTGCGATGGCGTTCCTTCGCTGCTTAACGTCCGTGATTTCGCTTGCGTGTGCGGCAATCGAAAGCGCCTTAATGGTCGCGGGATCGTGGAAGTCGCGGCCGATCACGAGTGAAACCCGGTCATCTTTCTGAATATTGGCGAACTTCTGGCTTTGCCGAGAAATCACGAAGTAGAGCAGCAACCCATCGTTCGCGTAGCTGACCATCGTGTTCTGAGGCCAACCGTCGGCTCGCGTTGTCGTGAGGGCCATCAGGTGGTTCTGATCGAGAATCTCGATGGCTTTCTGCTCCATCGCAAACTCCTTGATGTTCCGCTTGTGCCAGCAGCGCCGAGCCGCAGTCCTTAGGTGAATCCCCTGATTCCGCTCGCTGCAGCAAGGGTCGAGTATCGGACTCGTGCTGGCGAAGGCCCAGCCATGGCAGGAGAACGAACATGCAAACCGCCGAGCTGGTGATGGAGCAGTCGTCCAAACCGATCATCGAAGCGGCGATCGCCCCGGCCGGGATCAAGACGATCCTTTTCCATGTTCATGACGATGATGGCCTTGAAGGCCGAATGCAGGCGGGCCTCGCGATCGCAAGAGCCTTCGGCGCGCATCTGCATCTGCTCCACGTAACACCAATCGAGGCCTATACAGTGGTCGATGCGTTCGCGACCTATGTGAACGCGGAACTCGTTGAGGTTCTCGAGGAGGAGGCAGCGAAGCTTAAGGCCAAGCTCGAGCAGCAGCTCGCCAACGAAGATGTGAGCTGGGATTATGAAGAGGTCACCGCCGGGCTGATGACCCGGCTGATCCAGCGTGCCGCCCTTTCCGACCTCGTGCTCACCGGCCGAGAGCCGCACGAGCGGGAGTTCGGCGGCCCGGCCGTAACGCTGCTCGGAGACATGGTGCATCGCATCAGGACGCCCATTGCCGTGATCAGCGAGGAAAGACACAGCTTCGATCCGTTCGGACCGGCAATGATCGCATGGAACGGAAGCCACGAAGCCGCGAACGCCCTGCGCAGCGCTGTTCCGCTTTTGAAGCTCGCGTCGAAGGTGCGCATGGTTACGGTCGAAGAGCATAAGGATCCGCAGTTCCCATCGACCAGCGCGCTCGAATATTTATCCCGTCACGGAATCCACGCGGAGTTGTGCGAGCGCGAGCAGCTGGCCGACAGCGTCGAAGAAGAGTTGCTCGACGAGGTGGAACTGGACGGGTCGGGTTACATCGTAATGGGTGCTTACAGCCACACGCGAGCTGGCGAGTTTCTGTTCGGAGGGGTAACCCGCTCGCTGCTGAAAAAATGCCCGTACTCGCTGGTGATGGCGCATTAGAAGGGAATGCTGCGATGAAGGTCGCGGTTTTCAGCAGCAAGCCTTACGATCGGCAGTTCCTTGATGCCGCAAATGGCAGACGCCACGAACTCCGATACCTAGATTGCCGTTTGACGATCGCGACCACTGCGCTCGCGAAAGGCTCTTCGGCCGTATGCCTGTTTTCCAGTGACGAGGCGAATGCGACGACGTTGATGGCGTTCGCCCACATGGGTGTGGAACTGATCGCTTTGCGCTCGGCGGGTTTCGACAATATCGACCTGAATGCGGCTCGAGCCCACGGTATCATGGTCGCCCGCGTCCCTGCTTACTCGCCGAACGCCGTTGCCGAGCATGCGTTCGCGCTCTTGCTCAGCCTCAACCGCAAGGTGCACCTCGCCTACGAGCGCATCCGCCGAGGCAACTTCTTGCTCGATGATCTGATGGGCTTCGACCTCGTGGGCAAGACGATCGGGATCGTCGGCGTCGGAAACATCGGCTCGGTGGCGGCGCGGATCGCCCGCGGGTTTGGTTGCACGGTGCTGGGCACCGATCTCGTTCGCCGCAACGATTGCAGGGACATTGTCGAGTATGTCGAACTCAATCAGCTCTTGGAGCGGTCGGACATCGTGAGTCTTCACTGTCCGCTGAACGCGAGCACGCGGCATTTGATCGGCGCCCGCGAACTCGCGCGCATGAAGCCGACAGCCTTCCTGATCAACACCAGTCGCGGCGCGGTGATCGACACTCCAGCCGTTCTGGAAACCCTCGAAGCAGGGCGCCTGGGCGGTCTGGCGATCGATGTCTACGAAGGCGAGCGCGATCTGTTCTTCGAAGATCATTTCGGCGAACCGATCGGGGACACACAATTCAAGCGGCTGCTGGCCCTCCCCAATGTGCTGGTTACTCCCCACCAAGGATTCTTCACGAAGGAAGCGCTCGCGAAAATCGCCTCCACGACGATCGATAATCTGGATGCATTTGAGCGGACCGGCCTGCCCGTGCACGAGGTCACTTTCGACGGAACGCCCTCGCGAAGCTCGATACGTCAGCCGCTCGAAGCCTGAGCCCAATGTTGACATGCGGATTATCTTCAGTCGCGAGGCGTATGCTGCACATGCTAGCTTTTGTCGCTTGGCTGCTGCTCTGCGGGTTCCCGGCGACGGCGCAACAGGTCGATCTCGCGTCAGGGTCGATCGTGCAGACCGTCACGCACCTGAAGGCCGGGCAGTTTGTCTGGGCACCCGAAGTCGCGCCCAAGGGTCCGATGTTATTGATCGTCAATGTTACGACCCAGCGTGCGGTGCTCTTCCGAAACGGCGTTCCGATCGGCGCCTCGACGGTATCCACAGGCCGCCCAGGTCACGCGACGCCGACGGGTGTTTTCACGATTCTCCAGAAACAGGTCGAGCATTATTCGTCGCTCTACGACAGTGCGCCGATGCCCTATATGCAACGGCTGACCTGGGAGGGTATCGCCTTGCACGCGGGCAACCTTCCCGGCTACCCGGCGTCGCACGGGTGCATTCGGCTTCCCGAAGGCTTTGCGAAGCTCCTTTACGGAGAGACAAAGGTCGGGATGACGGTCGTGATTACCCGTGAGCAGATGACGCCGCGTATCGCTCCGACGCCTGCCATTGTGGCGCAAGGCGCGGAACCGAGCGAGTTCAGCGCCAGCTACCTTTGGGAACCCGCGAAGGCGCCTGAAGGGCCGGTTTCGATACTCGTCAGTGCAGCTGACCGCCGCGCGATCGTGCTGAGGAACGGCGTCTTGATCGGTTCGGCCCCGGTGACGGTCGACGGACCCGTTTCCGGAACATGGGCCTATGCGCTCCGAAGCAGCGACGCAGCCGGTCACCATTGGCTCCGCCTGACCCTTTCAGCAAAGGCGAGTGACAGTGATGACGTAGGCAAAGGTGAATGGACACGGTTTCACGTGGGGGAGGATTTTCGTCGATCCGTCGCCAGCATTATCGAACCCGGCACCACCGTCATCGTGACCTCGGACTCGATCGCCGAAAACAGCGTCAAAGCGACGGTCGTGCTCGAAGGGCCGCGACAATGATCGCCGCGGCCCTGCTGATCGGCGCTCAAGCAAGTGTCGCAAGTGCTGCCGGCATTCGCGGGAGTTGGGTGAACGAGCGCGGCACAGTGGTCATACGCATCGCTGATTGTCCATCCGGGCTATGCGGGGAAGTCGTTTGGAGCGCGCCGGCGGCGCAGGGCGACGCCGCTCGCGGCGGCATTGCCGAGCTAGATGGCACCATGGTGATATCGAACTTCGTCCCGGTGTCGAGCCAGAGCTGGCGTGTCAGGCTGTTCCTTCCCGACCGGAACCGGACGGTGAGGGCCACAATTCGCATGCACGGCAATGATGAGTTGGTGGTGCGGGGATGCGAGTTGGGAGGACTCATCTGTAAGAGCCAAAATTGGCAGCGGCGATCGTCGCAGTAGGTAAGCCGTTCTTGGCCGCTGGCGCTCCCTCGGCTGACGAAGCTGCAGAAGTAATTCGGGGTGCTGTATACAGGCCTTTGGCGCAATTGCCTGGCATTCCGTAGGCCGCGCACGGGGGGCGCTAATTTGACATCGTTGGTCCTTGACCTTGGCGCCGGACTTGCGGCCGGCCTGATGATTGGCATCGAACGTGGCTGGCGGCTGCGCCGGGAGAAGAGCGGAACGCGTATAGCCGGCGTTCGCACCTTCACCCTGTTGGGCACATCGGGTTCCCTCGCCGGTCTTGTCGGAGGGAGACTGCATCCACTGGTGACAGCGGCAATTGTGGCGGGCGTCTGCGCTCTCCTCGTAATCGCGTTCGCGCGCGATCAGGCTCGGCGTGATGTGACGAGCGCCGTCGCGGCCGTGCTTGCGTTGTTGTTGGGGGTGCTGGCAGGGGCCGAGCAGCCGGCCCTCGCAGTCGCGGCCGCGGCAATTGTCACGCTGATCCTCGCGACTCGGACGCAGTCTCACAAGTTCGTATCGCGGCTGAATACGACCGATGTGCAGGCGTTCGCGCGATATGCGGTGATCGCAGCCGCGGTGCTTCCGTTCCTGCCCAACCGGTCGCTCGGGCCGCTCGGCGCATGGAATCCGTTCCAGCTCTGGCTGGTGGTTGTGGCAGTCACCGGCTTCTCCTTTCTCGGCTATATCGCGAACCGCACGATTGGCGAGCGCAAGGGCGTCCTAGCGACCGCGCTGATTGGCGGCGCCTACTCGTCTACTGCGGTGACGGCTTCGTTCGCAGAGCGCCTCGGGGCGGGCGAAGAGGGACCGCTAACAGCCGGAATCCTGATCGCCTCCGCGGTTATGTATCTGCGCGTGATCATCCTTGTGGGAATCCTCTCCCCATCGACGTGGCTCGCGTTCCTGGCGGTGACGGCTCCAGCCACGGTGGCAGGAATGCTCGTGGCAGCAATCGGCTGGTTTCGAGCGCCGCGGCAGACGGGCACGAGTGTTCGTCTCGTTGGCAACCCCATCGAGCTGCTCCCCGCGTTCGGTTTCGTTACTATCGTCGCCATCGGCGCACTGGCGACCCGCTGGGCGCAGCACGAGTTCGGACAATCGGGAATTGCCGCCTCCCTGTTTGTCACTGGAACCTTCGATGTCGACGCCGCGATCGTCACTCTGTCCGGCCTGCCCGTCCACGCGATCGGGCGCGATCTCGCTGCTTTGTCCATCGGCGGCACGATCATCGCGAACATGCTGCTCAAGATGATCGTGGCTGCGATTTATGGCCGGAGTCGAAGCGGTGCGGCCTTGGTCGGACTGGCAGTGAGCACAACCGTCCTGTTGGTGACAGTGGTTGGCGGGCTAATGTTCCGCTTGAATTTCGCGTGAGCATCCGAGGTCGAAATGATTCAAATCAGTTCTGCCGTTCTCGAGGCACCTGAGGTTTAGTCGTCAGAATCCGGGATTCTACGGAGTGTGCCGCAAGGAATTTGAGCGGATCATCTGATCCTGCATGAGACCGAATCAAAACGGGTAATAAGCTACGGAGGACAGCATGCGCGAGGATGATGCGAGCTACTTCACCCGTCGCGCCCTTCAGGAGCAACTCGCCGCCCAAAAGGCGAGTTGCGAAGCGGCTCGGCTGCGCCACGACGAATTTGCGACAATGTATCGGTTCCGCGCTGCCATGCTGTCCACTGGCCCCGAATGCTGGGCGGACTCACTGCAGCCGGAGCTCTCAGTCGCGTCCGCCTAGCCCGCTGGGTCGTCCCATCGTGCCGCGAACCATGCATCCAGAGAAGCATTCGATTTCTCGCATCGGATGGTTGCGGGCCGCCGTGTTGGGAGCGAACGACGGCATCGTATCGACCGGCAGCCTAATCGTCGGTGTTGCGGCAGCAGAGGTCGCGCGCTCTGAGGTTTTCATTTCAGGCCTCGCGGCCCTCGTTGCAGGCGCCATGTCAATGGCAGCGGGGGAGTATGTCTCCGTAAGTTCGCAGTCCGATACAGAGCGCGCAGATCTCGCAAAAGAATCAGCGGAGCTTGCGCGCCGGCCGGACCTGGAGCGCCAGGAGCTTGCGGAAATCTATGCTCGGCGGGGATTGAATGCCCAAACGGCGCAGGACGCATCGCGGCAGATGATGGCTTTTGACGCCCTCGCCGCTCATGCTCGCGATGAGCTCGGCATCTCCGAAGCATCAACGGCCCGGCCACTCCAGGCAGCGTTTGCGTCAGCACTGACTTTTACGGCCGGCGCGATAGCGCCGCTCGGGACGGTTATTGCGGCGCCTGCGCGCCTGCTGATTCCGGCAGTTGCCGCCACATCGCTTGCCTGCTTAGCGCTTCTCGGATTCCTTGGCGCGACGGCTGGCGGCGCACCCGTCGGCAGGTCTGTGCTGCGCGTCGTCTTCTGGGGCGCATTGGCGATGATACTGACGGCGGGTGTGGGACACTTATTTGGCACCTCCGCCGGATGATTTCGACAGGAGAGTTCGATGGAACAACCGGCGATCACGATCCTGAATGCCAACCGCATAATGACTATCGCGACGGTGCGGTCCGATGGCTGGCCCCAAGCGACCATCGTGGGTTATGCGAACGAAGGTTTCCGCCTCTATTTCCTCATCTATCGGACAAGTCAGAAGTTCCAGAACATCGCCGCAAACAATCGCGTCGCGATCACGGTGGCGCACGAGCCCAGCCAGCTCAGCGATATCAAGGCCGTCTACGCTGGCTGCTTCGTTGAGGAAGTGACCAACCTCGCCGAGCGGAGCTTTGCATGGGAAATGCTCGCCAAGAGGCATTCGAATTTGACCGACCTCGCGCCGCCCGGAGTTGCCGAAGTCGCGACCATGGCCGCCGACTGCAAGCATGTCTCCGTGCTCGACTACAGCCAAGGGATTGGACACACGGAGACAGTGCTGTTCGGGAATTCCGAGGAAGGAGTTCCTTCGGTCTGAACAAGTCGCCGCCATAGCTCCTGATCGCAGCGACGCTGAAGGCGCGGCGGCTTGCGCCGGCGACCCACTCTAATGCGGCTTCTCGGCCATTGGGGAGCGACTCGGCCACTCCGGTAAGCGGTCGTTGGTTCTGGCGGTCGGCTAATGGCAGCTTTCGACCCATTCCGGCCATTACGCTCAGTCAGTACTTGGCGGGTTCGCGGCCCGCACGACGGACCGATAGCGGGAAATCTCGGCGGAGCGGCCTTTTCACAGCGTTCACATCGAAATGCTGAAACTGCTCTTCGTCAGAAAGGCGCAGAAGGCGCGAGAAGTAACTGCCGATGTAATTCGCGTCATCCATTGAGTACTTCGGGGAGCGTTGGGCCTTAGCGACGCTGCTTCTGAACAGGTCTACGGCCTCATCACGACGGCCAAGCCGGTGGAGTGTTTCCGCGAGCAAAAGGCAACTTTCGACCCGAAGAGGGTTAGAGAATGATTCGCTCGCCGCCACAGCCATCTGCAGATGTCGTTCCGCGTCCTGAAGTCGCCCGTCATTGAGTGCGAACAAACCCCGTGCGTGCCCGTAGGCAGCTTTCATTCGTGCGACAGATGCGAACATCTCAGCTACCAGACTGCCACGGCGCATGGCAGCTTTCCACCCATTGCGGACATTAAGCGAGCGGCGTTACGCTAGCGTCATGACCCGATTGCTACCGCTCGTGCCGTTGTTCTTAGCCTCGTGCAGCCACCCGCCACCGACTGCGGAAGAATGCAAGGCGCTGATCGAGCCCAAAGCTGTGATTGATCGGTGCTACGGCGGCGACCTGCGAAGCGAAAAATACGTCGGCGACCTGAAGTGCTTACCATATGGCGCCTCACAGCGACTGCGCGGACTCTGGCTCATTGACTTGGAAGCGTCTGAATTCTTTCCAAACGCCAAGACCATTAAACAGGGGGCGGAGTCTCCCATTTGGCTTGAGACTAAGTTGCTCGATCTGCCCTCCGAACTTCTAGATGCAGCCCAGGGAGCTGGTAGACGAGTTTACGCGGTGGAATTCCAAGGCAGACAATCGCTTTGTGACGGCGGCGGGTATGGGCACATGGGTATGTCGCCAAAGCAGGTCATCGTTGAGCGTTTCTATTCAATGCGATTGTTAGCTGGGCCAACACCGTAGCGTCCGTTTTCCACCCATTGCAGTTATAAGCTGCCGCGGTCACACTGCCGTCATGAGCAAATCGCAATATCCCGGCGACGAGATGCCACGCCTAACGACTCACGAGGCTTTCGACGCCATGCGCTATTTCCTCGAGGCCTTCTGGGAGCGCGGCGCGCGCTCGTCTGAAGGTGTAGGGTTTCTGTTAAGCGCTATGGATGGGTCTATGACGAGAGACGGTGGACCGATTGATAGTGCCCAATGGAGCGACTGGCTAGACGCTGTGAGAAAGGTCGAGGCCCAGGCGCGAGCAAGGCGCCACTAGAGTCCGTTTTCGACCCAACGCGGACATCGAGTTCACTGCCTAAGCCCGCCTTTGAACCAATCGTAAAAGGGCCCACATCGCGAACCCATCTCCGAGCATGAACGGAAATATGATCAGGCCTGGGCGTATTTCAGGGGGAAAGCTGATTAGCAGCAGTGCTGCGATGTGAAGGCAAGCGAACCCTCCGATGATGAGCCAAAAGCGGTCATCTCGGCTGCCTTCCGTGTGTGAAATGACGGCGTAGAAGACGTAAACAGACGCGGCGAGTGCAAGCGCTTTTCCTTGGCCAATGAGCGGCCACGCGCCGAAGAAGATCACACCGACTGCGACAACCATCAGATAATCGCGTGCGCGCTCTGTCAAATGCCGCATCTGGACCTCTATCCGATAACACTGGACCATAGTCATGCCGTGCGCAAGATCCGCTTTCCGCCCAAACTTGCCGGCGACAGGTTCCGACCCATTGCGAAACTAAGCGGCGTGAGCGATGCATCCAATGATGCAGCGCGCCTCCGACGTTTTGTTTCGAGCCGTCGTAATCGGTTTCGGAACGGCATTGTTCGTTGGCTTTTCCTGGCTAATCGATAGCAATCACCAAAGGTCACTTGCGGTTGCGCTGACTCAGGCTGGCGCAGCGTTCTTCTGGGTTACTGTCGTCGCTGCAACTTGGCTCTTCTTGGCACGGCGATCGCGCTGAGATCCGCCTCAGTGCAGCAAGTGACAGTCTGCTACCGCACGATACTGTTGCGGACACTGGGCTCCACGTTCATGGTCTTGGGATGACAGAGCAGCTTTGCGTCGTCTGCCCGCACGTATTCGCTAATGAGCGCCCCGTTCGAGTGTTCATCCATCATTACGATGAAAGTTGGCAGGCCGTATGTGGCGAGCAAGACCACAAGGACGATTGCAGCGACTTCAGGTTAGTCGGCTTAAATCACATCACCGAACGGCAGCCTGAGCTGCAACAGTTTGAGGCGATGACGACTTCAATGATGGCCGAGCATACCCTCGCCGGTTGGCGGGTTTCAGGCTTCGACGAATAGGCTGGAAGCTGTGGCAGCTTTCCTTCCAAACTTGCCGCGACAGCTTCCGACCCATTGCAGACGTTGCGCGCTTAGGTGAATGTGGATGAATGAGACTGCGTCCGTACTTCGGGGATACCGTCCAAGGTATCGTCACCATTTCGCTCGCGTCGGCTGGCGCGTTGTTTGCGGTGAGCGCGATGATGTTCTTTCTCAGACCCATTTGCGAGCCGATCCTGCGGTTCGCATTGACTTTGTTCGTTCACACCTTGGCTCGCGGCCATTTCGTTTATCACCCGAACACTTACTGGTTCTGGAACGGGTTCGTTCTTTTCCTTGGAGTGTTCATCCTCATCTTGGGCACGGTTTTCATTATTATTAAACCCGCTCAGGACCGGCGGATTGACGCAGCCCTACGTCGCCAGACCACTCAATGCTCACACGGTGCGCCGCTGGAGCCTGAGTGAAAGCGTCTGAGTTCCACCCAAAACGGTCGCATCCGCTTCGGGACCCATTGCAGACATAATCTCCCCTGTTACGTTGCCGTAACCGCTGGGGACCCGCCGCATGCACGTTCATCTGCCCAAGCCCTTGCACGGCTGGCGAGCCTTTCTTGGCGAGGTCGGCATTATCGTACTTGGCGTTTTGATTGCGCTCG
>Ga0207678_10005082_pt1 | contig 11795 bp, 6 predicted proteins | sample KBSC63metaG_FD_184319 | JGI IMG/M metagenome (GOLD analysis project Ga0207678, IMG submission 184319) | Corn rhizosphere microbial communities from Kellogg Biological Station, Michigan, USA - KBS C6-3 metaG (SPAdes) (version 2) | ecosystem: Host-associated > Plants > Roots > Rhizosphere > Soil ... | reverse complement strand
GCCAAATCCGGTCTGAACGCGAAAATCTCCTTCGGTCGGCATCTTCCGCACCGCGTGACTGAAGTCGCCATCGATGAACATCAGCGACCACTCGCCTCGTGTCTGGATCTCCGGCATGAACGGTTGCACCATTACATCACCGGCATCGAGTGACTCGGCGAATTGCACGCCGACGTCGAGCACAGTGGCGTGCGACACGCGCCATGTGCGGGTCGCGGCCGCCGAGATCACCGGCTTCACCACCGCATCCATCCAGCCACGCTTCGCGAGCAGTCCGCCGAGGTCCGGATTGGTGCCCTGCTCGAGCCATTCGGTGGGAACGATCGGCACGCCCGCTCGTTCCAGGTCTCGGAGATACGTCTTTTCCATGTTCCAGCGGAGCACCGCTGGCGGATTCCACATCGGAGCGCCCGCGGCCTCGAGCGCGTCGATCCACGCCCGAAATTCCGCGGCGCGATGGTGGTAATCCCAGGTCGAGCGAATGATTATCGCGTCAAACGCAGCCCAATCGATCGATGGGTCGTTCCAGATCGCAGCGGTGACCCGAGCATGACGTCTTTCCAGCTGGGCGACCGCGAGCCGGTCATCTGGAGTCAGGTCCGGGTGCGCGGTTGAAGTAACGAATGCAATGTTCACCAGACAATGATTTCATCATATCGGCCCGGGAACAAGTGCCAGGGACAAGTCTCGGGGCAAGTGCGAAGTGCGTGTCGATTGTCCATATTTTACGCGGACGAATTCACCGTAGCTCTCGTTGCCGTTTCAGTGCCCGAATATCGGCGAAAACTGGCAAAATCATCGCTGGATCTGAGGCAGGAATGAAAAGAATCGCTCTTGTAGTCGCCGTGGCATTGGGATCGATCGCCCCACAGCTCGCCAACGCTCAGAACGCCCAGGACGTCGCACGCTGGCAGAAGGAGGCGCAGAGCGTCACGATCACCAGAGACGACTGGGGGATCGCACACGTGCGTGGGAAGACCGACGCGGATGCTGTGTTTGGGATGATCTACGCGCAGGCAGAGGACGATTTCAATCGCGTCGAGACGAATTACCTGAACTCGATGGGGCGTCTCGCCGAAGCGGAAGGTGAATCGGCGATCTATCAGGATCTTCGCATGAAGCTTTTCATCGACCCTGATTCGATGAAGACGCTGTATGCGTCGAGCCCCGAGTGGCTCAAGAAGCTGATGAACTCATGGGCTGACGGCCTCAACTATTACATGTACAAGCATCCCGACGTGAAGCCGCGCGCGATCGAGCACTACGAGCCGTGGATGGCGCTGTCGTTCAGCGAAGGGAGCATCGGCGGTGACATCGAGCGCGTGAACCTCAAGCAGTTGCAGGCATTTTACGGTGGTGGTCCGGTGACCGCCGAGCCGGCGTCGGGTGTTCTCCCGCCACCCGAGCCGGGTGGATCGAATGGAATGGCGGTTGCTCCGTCGAATACGAGAGATCATCATGCGCTGTTGTTGATCAACCCTCACACGTCGTTCTTCTTCCGGTCTGAATTGCAGATGACGAGCGATGAGGGACTCAACGCGTACGGCGCAGTGACGTGGGGCCAGTTCTTCGTGTACCAGGGCTTCAACACGCGCGTCGGCTGGATGCATACGTCCAGCGCAGTGAACGCTGTGTCGGAGTTTCTCGAGACCGTCGAGAAAAAGGGCGATCGCTTCTACTACAAGTATGGAAACGAAGAGCGGCCAATGGTGACCAGAACGATCACCGTGCCATACAAAACCGCGAGCGGAATGGCCAGCAAGACGTTCACCGCCTATTACACGCTCCATGGGCCCGTCATAAGAAAGAGCGATGGAAGATGGGTGACGATCGAGCTGATGCAGCGTCCGCAGATCGCGCTGATCCAGTCGTACATGCGCACCAAGGCGATGAACTACAAGGAGTACGAGAAGACGATGGAGTTGCACGGCAACTCGTCCAACAACACCATCTACGCAGACGCCGACGGCAACATCGCGTACTGGCATGCGAACTACATTCCGCGTCGCGACACGTCGTTCGACTGGACTCATCCGGTCGACGGCAGCAATCCCAAAACGGTTTGGGGTCCCGTGTTATCGGTTGCGGAAACGCCGCATCTGCTGAATCCAAAGAACGGCTGGTTGTACAACAGCAACAACTGGCCGTGGTCCGCAGCAGGCGCGTACAGCCCGAAGCAGAAGGACTTCCCGAGCTACGTCGACGTCGGAGTCGAGTCCGCACGCGGGCTGCATGCGATCCGCGTTCTGTCCGACAAGAAGGATTTCACGATCGAGTCGTTGCGCGCGGCCGCGTATGACAGCTATCTGCCGGCATTCGCGATCATGGTTCCACCACTGGTCAAGGCGTGGGACGATGCTCCTTCTTCCAATCCGCTCAAGGCGAAGCTCGCCGAGCAGATCGCGGTCCTGCGCAAGTGGGATTACCGTTGGGGCGTCAATTCAATCCCAACTTCGCTGGCGGTATTCTGGGGCACACAGCTCGGCCATACGAACCGCCGCGCAACCGCGGGAATGTCGCCGGAGAAGTACGCGGCCAATGAGGCGACGCCGCAACAGCAGCTGGAAGCTCTCGCAGCTGCGTCCGACAAACTCACAGCCGATTTCGGAACGTGGAAGACGCCGTGGGGCGACATCAATCGCTACCAGCGCAACAACGGTGACATCGAGCAGAAGTTCGACGACTCCAAGCCAAGCATCCCCGTCGGCTTCACGTCGTCGCTGTGGGGCTCGCTGGCGTCGTTCGGTGCGCGCCCGTATCCGGGAACGAAAAAGTGGTACGGCACCAGCGGCAACAGCTTTGTCTCGGTAGTCGAGTTTGGCGACAGCGTGCGAGCGGTGGCGATCACGGCTGGTGGCGAGAGCGGCCATCCGAGCTCTCCTCATTTCAACGACGAAGCACAACGGTATGCGACCGGTAATCTGAGACCGGTCTACTACTATCCATCGCAACTGAAGGGACATACGGAGCGGGTGTATCATCCGGGGAACTAGCGGAGTCCGTTTCACTTATTGAAACATGCGCCGGTCGCTACCATGCGGATGGATGGCGCGACCGGCGCATGACACGTAAGATTCCCGTATGGCCACGTCGTATCGATCGATAGTCGCGCTGTTCCTCGCACTTGGCGCCGCGCCAGTGCTCCCCGCCCAATCCCGGCCCGCTCCGACTGTAACATCGGACGGCATACTGCAGAGCAAGCGTCCCATTCCGGGCTCGGTTTACGAATCGCCCGGGTTTACGCGCGCCGTTCTGAAGGGAACGCGCACGCGCACCGGCGTGCCGGGCCCGAACAGCTGGGTTCAGCACGCGCGTTACAAGATCGACGCGAAGCTGGATCCCGCGGCCAACACTGTCAGCGGGTCCGAGCATGTGGTCTATCTCAACAACTCACCGGATACGCTCCCGTATCTGATGGTGCATCTGTACCAGAACGTGTTCCGCCCCGAGAGCCAGCGCAGGGACGCGGCTCCGATTACCGACGGGATCAAGCTCGCGCGTGTTGCGGTGGAGGGAGTGCAGCTTGCGCAGCAGAATCAGAGCAGGCGCTCTCGCGGATCTGCGAATGCAGCGGGCTACAGCGTGGATGGTACCGTCATGCGGATCGCGCTCGCCAGACCGCTCATGCCGCACGACAGCGTGTCGCTCGATTTTGCGTGGTCCTACAATCCCGCGATGACTCCGTCCGATGGAAGAGAAGGGCGCGACAATCATCTCTATTTCATGGGATACTGGTATCCGCAGATTGCAGTGTACGACGACGTCGATGGCTGGGTCGCGGATCAGTACGTGCTGCAGGCGGAGTTCTACATGGAGCCCGCGGACTACGACGTCACGGTCACTGCACCGCGCGGTTGGGTGGTCGGTGCTACAGGATCGCTCCAGAACGCGGACGCGATCCTCAGTTCCACTGCGCGCGCGAAGCTCGCCGAGGCTCGGCGCAGCGGCAAGGTCGTAACCATCAGCACGCCGAGTGATGGAGCTGCAGCGTTCGCGAACAAGGCACCGATGGTGACGTGGCACTTCACGGCGCCGGATTTACGTGATTTCGCATGGGGCGCCAGCGATCGATACGTGTGGGACGCCACTCGCGCACTCGTGGCCGACTCCGGTCAGAAGGCCGATACCGTCGACATCTTCAGCTTCTATCGCATAAGTCCGGCTGCTGCGGCGTGGGCAGTCGGTGGCGCGCGATACACTCGCGATGCCATCGAACAGCTTTCCGCGTATCTGTGGAAGTATCCATGGCCAACGATGACGTCGATGGAAGGCGTCCTCACTGGCGGCGGCATGGAGTATCCGCGCATGACCTTGATGCAGCCGTGGGCTGATACGCTGTCGCTTGCCGGTGACCTCATGCACGAGACCGGGCACATGTGGTTCCCGATGATGGTCGGGTCCAACGAGACGCGCTACACCTGGATGGACGAAGGCTTCACGCAGTTCGACGAAGCGCAGGGACTGCGCGTGCTGTATGGAGAGCCGCGCAAGGGCGGGCGCATCGCGGACACCGAGCAGGGTCAACGCCTGCTGTACACACGCACCGCGGCCGCGGGCGACGATCAGGTATTGATGACGCGTGGCGATCTGTTTCCGCCGGCGACGTACAACATCATGTTCTACGACAAGACGGCGCAGGTTCTCGCCGCCTTGCGTGGCATGTTGGGTGAGCCGACGTTCCATCACGCATTTCGCGAATACGGCAAGCACTGGGTGGGCAGGCATCCGTATCCGAACGACTTCTTCAATGCGATGGATGCCGGCGCCAAACAGGACCTCAGCTGGTTCTGGAATACGTGGTTCTACAATGCATGGCCTCTGGATCAGGCAATCACGAGCGTGACTCCCGACGCAAACGGCGTCGCGATAACGATCGAAGATCACGGTCTTGCACCGATGCCGGTGAAGCTGGCCGTAACACGCGCCGACAGGACCGTGCAACGCATCGACATCCCGGTGGACGTCTGGCTCAATGGCGCACGGAGTTACGTTGCACACGTCGCGGCGACACCCGCGGTCGTGCGCGTCGAGATCGATCCGGACGGATTGTTTCCGGATATCAACCGAAAGAATCAGCTGTGGGTCAAGCAGTAAATCCAGTTTCGATTGCATTTTAGGTGACAGACAGGGATATACATCCTTGCCTGTCACCTAAAATGCAATCGAAACTGGATTTACTGACTGCCTTTATGGCTCGTTCGGCACCAGTGGCTTCACTCTCTTCCCCCACATCGCCGGCGGCGGCTCGTGCGTTGCGCGATCTACCGGATGCTCGGCGAGCATCTTCATCGCGGTAGCGACAGCCTGCTCCAGCTGAGCATCGTGTCCGTCGGCGACATCCTTCGGCCAGTCCTCGACGTCGATGTTCGGTGAAATTCCCTCGTTCTCCACCGCCCACGCCTTGCCGTCCTTCCTGAAGAATCCTCCGCGCGGCGCGTACATGATTCCACCGTCGACGAACAGAGGCGTGTCCCATATTCCCACCAATCCGCCCCACGTCCGTTTGCCAACGAGCGGACCCACGCCGCGCAACTTGAACATGTAGGGCATCAGGTCTCCACCCGATCCCGACATCTCGTTGATGATCATCACCTTGGGACCCCAGATTCCAGCCGCCGGGCTCGTGAACGGATACCTGTCACCGACCGGATTGTTGAAGTAGCCGTCGATCGTGCGCTGCAATACGTCGATGATGTAGTCCGCAGCCGATCCGCCACCGTTGTATCGCTCGTCGATGATCGCGCCCTTGCGATCCTGCTGCGCGAAATAGTATCTGTTGAAGCTGGTGTATCCGCCCTCTCCAGTGTTCGGGAGATGCACGTACGCAAGCTGTCCGTGCGACAGCGAATCGACGATGTGACGGTTATGCTCGACCCATGCGCGTGCGCGCAACCCGGCGTCGTTCGCTATCGGAATCACATTCACTCGACGCGCGCCCTCCATCGTCGGGCGCGCACTGACTGTCACTTCCGTCTGGTGGCTCGCCGTTCCGTCGAATGCGCGGTAGATGCTCTCGGGAGTGCGAACGGGGATTCCGTTTACCGCAAGTATGTAGTCACCGACGTGCACGTCCACACCAGGAGCCGTGAGCGGAGCGCGCAGCTCCGGATTCCAGCTGTCGGTTCCGTAGATCTTCGTGATTCTGTAATAGCCGTTCTCGACGGCAAAGTCGGCACCCAGCAACCCGACCGTTACACGCGGGACCGCCGGCATGTCACCGCCACGCACGAACGAGTGACCGATCGCTATCTCCGAGCCCATCATGTCGAGGAGATAGTTGAGATCCGCGCGGTGCATGACGTAGGGAAGCAGCTGTCCGTACATCTCCTTCATCTTCGGCCAGTCGGTTCCCTGCAGATTCTTCAGATAGATGTAGTCGCGCTGATTGCGCCATCCCTCGTCGAAGATCTGCTTGAACTCCGCTTTGGGATCGACCAGCATGCTCAATTGCGCGTTGAGCTTCCCCTTGCCTGCCGCCGGTGAAGTCGGCGACGTCGCGTCGACGAGAAACAGCGCACCAGTCGGGCCAGGTGTGCGGTACAACAGCTTCTTGCCGTCGGCACTTACAAAGAACTGCTGCACGTCGTGCACGAAATCGGTCGCCTTGCGATCCTTCAACTCGTATCTGTGAAGCACGGCGCCGAAAGCGGGATTGTCCTCGGTCCCGGTCTTCGGTACGTTCTCCATGAAGAACACGGTGCCTGCCGATCCGGCCCGCAATTGATCGTATCCACGCTCCGCGATTCCCGACACCGCTACTATGCGCTGTTGCAGGCCGTCGAAGTCGATCACGACGTTGCGACGCGGCGCGAGCATCGCCTTGAGCGAATCCGACATCGGTTTCTTCGTCGTGTCGGATGTCGCGGTATCAGTCGCTGCCGCCTTCCGTGCCCGCGGAGCGCGTGGTGGCATTCCCGGAACCGGTGGCTCACTCGGAATGCCTGCATCCTCGTCGCTCTCGGGGAGCAACGGTGATGGATCCGTCGTCTTCAATACCGCGAGATACAGCGCGTCGGTCTCGCTGTGTCCGTAGCTGGACATGTCGAGCCAGCCGGAGCCGAGGCCGAAATCGGTCGAGGCAAGGAACCAGAGATACTTGCCGCTCGCGTCCCACGCCGGCGCCTTCGCGTCCGCGAGACCATCGGTCACCTGATGAGTCTTGCCGTCCGTAATGTCGTATACGAATATCGCGCGGTACAGCGATGGAAGCCGTTTCGCGTACGCAATCCAGCGCGAGTCGGGGCTCCACACTGGATCCAGCGACCGATCGGGTACCATGAACTCGTCACCGCCGATGTCGGTTGCCTTTCCGGTCGCGACGTCGACTACCCACAACCGCAGATCGGTATCCTGCAATACGATGTGCTTCCCATCGGGCGACCATGACGGCGTGTAGTAATGCGTCGGATGCGGCAGCGCGATCGAGCGGGCCGGCTTGCTTCCGTCGGCGGATGCGATGACCAGCTGATACTCGCCCGACTTGTCGCTGAAGTATGAGATCCACTTGCCATCCGGCGACCATGCCGGATCGCGCTCCGCGGATCCACTCGATTGCGTCATGTTGCGCACGTCGCCCTTCTCGGCGGGGACCGTGAAGATCTCGCCACGCGCTTCGATCGCCGCACGTTTGCCCGTCGGCGACAGCGCGATGCTTGCGATGTTGCGCGATACGTCCTTCCACTGCGGCATCATCCATGGGAAATCACCGGCCACGTTGATGTTCACCACGTGCTCGCGACCGGTCTTCGGATCCAGCTCGTGAACGTAGCCGCCCTGCTCGAACACCATCGCATCGGCGTCCGCGTCCAGCGTCTTGACATCGAAATCCGAGAAATCCGTTATCTGCTTCACCTGCCTGGACTGCATGTCGTACGACCACACGTTCGACACACCGTCGCGATCCGAGAGGAAGTACACCGTATGGTCGCCGTACCAGACCGGATACATCTCCTTGGAGTTCGGACGCGGCACCGTGTCGACAGCCAGCGTCCTGGTATCCATGATCCAGATCGGACGATTCTGGCCACCGCGATAGTTGCGGCGCTCCTCGTCCCACGAGTTGTTCATCCTGTAGGCGATGTGCGCGCCATCGGGCGAGATGTGCCCCTGATACGCTCGATACATCGGCATCGCGACCGACGGCCCGCCTTCGACCGGAACCGTGTACCATCTGGGCTCGGGCGTCGGAAGATTGGATGATCGCGTCGACGAGTACACGATCGACTTGCCGTCCGGCGTCCATCCCTGTACCTCATCCGGTGCAGGATGCCATGTCAGCCGTCGCGGCTCACCACCCGCCGCGGGCACGACGTACACGTCGGTGTTGCCTGCGTACTCGGCGCTGAACGCGATCAGCCGCCCGTCGGGAGAGAAATGCGGCGACGACGTCTGTCCCTGGAAACTCGTCAGTCGCTGCGCAGAGCCGCCCGCACGCGGAACGACCCAGATGTTGTTCGCATACGCGAAGGCGATCTGTGTTGCACTGACGGTTGGTGAGCGGAGCATACGCGTCTGAGCCGGCGCAATTGCCGGAATGAACCAGACGATGGACGCGAGGCAGATGGCGCGACGCATGGTGGCGGGAGTGGGAGTTGGCGTGTCGGCGATCATGAACAGCTGCAAGAATCAGCTGCGAAAATGCACACGCCTTTCGCCCGCCGCTAGAGACTGAACGCCGAGCGGTTGCGGGGCCGCCGCGAGCGGCTCGGCATCCCGGGCCGCTACATGGAGATATTCGTGTTTGTCGTGTATCGGTAACCAGACGGTATCTCGAACAACGCCGCCGGCTGCGGGCCCAGCTTGACGCTCGTTATCGCCATCGAGCGCGTATTGGTGTGCTGGATTCCCTTCTCGTTGGCCGTGCTTTCCTTCATCTCGGTCCGCAATGGCGTCCCCTGGAGTGCCTGAGCGCGCACCCTGGTCTCCTCTTCGACAAAGTCGGCGTCGGTCTGCGCTTCCGCTGTAGCGGCGTGTTCGAGCAACGCCATGATCGGGTTGTTCCCGAGATCGAGCCCCGGGCTGACCCAGTAGTCGGTGACTACTGTATGATGTTCGGTGCCACCGTCGAACCCCATCGCAACGATGTGCACATCGAACTGCTCGGTAATCCGGATCTGCTCCGTTCCGTAGCCGAGCAGCTTCTGTCCCGTTGCCACACGCCCGAACGAGATCCTGGTGTTCTGCACCTTGAACTTGACGAGGGGCGACACCGCCTTCAGCGAAGTCCCGATGATGCGCTCGAAATTCGGTGAGCTGATCTGACTCACTTCCTTGCGATCGGGATGCACGGACAGCATCCGCTTCCCGCCATCGGTGAGAATGATGTAGTCGTGCGAGTCGTTCCTGTCCATGTCGATGCGGGTGCGATCGCCATGTACCCGGACAGTCCCATTGGTTTCGGAGCCCGACTCGTCCTTAGTGGTGAAGGTGTACATGTAGTCACCAGCTGGAGGCGGTGCTGGTACGTCGCGACATGAACGCGTCGCGTTGTTACCCGCCAGAGTGGCACCGATCAGCATCGCAATTGTCCCGATCATCTCTCCCCCTGTTGTTTCGCACGAACCGCTACGCCAGATGGGTCACCGCAAACAGATATACGGTTCGCGGTGCAACCGGATAGGGCATGGTCCATGCAGCCTTCATACGTGCCGATTCAGTTCCGGAGGAGAGATGGACAAGCGCGAAAAACCAGAGTCGAACGACCGTTCCAAAACGGATTCGACGACCGGGCCAAAGAAGCCGGTGCACCCCGACCCGCCCCGCACTACGAGGGGCAAGTGGACTGTACCGAAATTCGGGTCCGCCGGCAGTGGCGGCGCGGAGCTGGAGCCGGGTCCGGAAAAAGATTGATCGTGTAGCTGAACGTGTAGTTGCATATTCTTCACGTAGCGGCGAGGTACACACTTCGCCGCCAGGGTCTCCCTGCAACACGATCCGTCCGTACAGGAGCGATCAGGAATGGCCAGCGTGACAACTACCAAGGCGGCACACAACGCACCGCACCTCGCGGCGCCAGACATCAACCCGTCGTTCACCAAGGGTGTCTTCCTCGGTGAGATTCGCGAGGATCTGGTCTTTCCGTTTCCCGTGATGTCGCCGGAAGAGACCGAGTCGCTACGCATGATCATCGACGCGTTGCGCTCCTTCGCCGCCAGCAACATCGACTCGGCGAAGATGGATCACGACGGGAAGTTTCCCGACGAAGTCCGACACGGGTTGCACGAGCTCGGCCTCATGGGCCTCAACATTCCGGAAGAGTACGGCGGCTTCGGTGCATCGGCCAAGGTGTTCAACCGCGTCTTCGGAGAGCTTGGCGGAACGGACCCTGCGCTCACCGTCTATTTCGGTGCGCACGAGTCGATCGGATGCAAGGGGATAACGCTCTTCGGCACCGACGCGCAGAAGAGCGAGTGGCTTCCGCGATGCGCGACGGGCGAGATAGTCGCAGGGTTCTGTCTCACCGAGCCCGGTTCCGGCTCCGATGCACAGGCGATGGCGTCCACCGCCGTACTCAGCGACGACGGAACGCACTACGTGCTGGACGGCAGAAAGATCTGGATCTCGAACGCCGGCTACGCCGGCATGTTCACGGTCTTCGCCAAGGTGCCGGTGACGATCGATGGCAACATCAAGAAACGCGTCACGGCCTTCATCGTCGATGCACACAGTGATGGTATCACGCTCGGTCAGCCAGAGCAGAAGATGGGCATCAAGGCGTCCGACACGCGCACGGTCACGTTCGAAAAGGTACGCGTTCCCGTCGGGAACGTGCTCGGTGAAGTGGGACAGGGATTCCACATAGCGCTCGAGATTCTCAACTCGGGGCGGCTGGGCCTCGCTGCCGGATCGTCACGCGGCGCGCGCCGGATCATGACCGAAGCCGCCAAGTACGCCAACCAGCGCGAGCAGTTCGGCAGACCGATCGGTTCGTTCGAGATGATCCAGCGCAAGTTCGCGCAGACCGCCGCCGACATCTACGCCGCCGATTCCGCGGTGATGCTCACGTCCGAGATGATGGACCGCGGATCGATCGACTTCTCACTCGAGACCGCCGCGTGCAAGGTTTTCGCGTCGGAGCTCGCGGTGCACGCAGCGAGCGAAGCAATGCAGATCGCCGGCGGAATCGGATACTCGAAGGAATTCCCGTACGAGCGTGCGATGCGCGACTCGCGCATCAACATGATCTTCGAGGGCACCAACGAGATCCTTCGCGCGCTGATCGCGTTGAGCGGTCTGCAACAGCCCGGTGAGCGTCTCAGGAAACTCGGCTCCGCGTTCAAGGATCCACTGCACTCGATGGGGGAGATCAGCTCGTACATCGCGGGACGCGCGAAGCGCGTTGTGAAGAAACCGGAATTCACACGCGTGCATCCGTCGTTGGCCAAGGAGGCGGATCGCGTCGCGACGCTGATTCACACACTCGCGCTCGCTGTCGAGAGCGCCGTGATGAAGCACGGCAGGAAGATCGTCGAGCGGCAGTTCATTCAGGAGCGAATGGCCGACGCTGCGATCGGCATCTACATGAGCACCGCCGTGCTGTCGCGAACGACTTGGGAGATCGAGCGCGCCGGAGGCGTCGATGCTGTGAAGCCGGAGATGGATTGTGCGCGCCTTTTTCTGGCGGATCGTTATCGCCAGGTGCGTCGCTCGATCCGCCGCATATCACGCAACCAGGACGATCGAATGAAGGCCGTCGCCGAGCGCGTGCTGGAGACGTCCGAGGCAGCACCGATAGCGCCGTCGGATCGCGTGTAGTATTGATTTGACTAGTCTGGTCAGACCATATATTGTTAACA
>Ga0207678_10005075_pt1 | contig 11806 bp, 10 predicted proteins | sample KBSC63metaG_FD_184319 | JGI IMG/M metagenome (GOLD analysis project Ga0207678, IMG submission 184319) | Corn rhizosphere microbial communities from Kellogg Biological Station, Michigan, USA - KBS C6-3 metaG (SPAdes) (version 2) | ecosystem: Host-associated > Plants > Roots > Rhizosphere > Soil ... | reverse complement strand
CGAAGTTGTTGCCCATTCTAGCGTCCATGCGTTCCACGGATTGTCGCCCGCTGGTTTTCCGCGGACCAAGCTTCTCACCAAATCCCACACGAAAAGAATGGACGCGGCAGTCATGAAGAACGCACCGATGGTAGAGACCATGTTCATCCAGCCCCAGCCGGGCAGATCCGGATAGGTATAGGTCCGCCGCGGCATGCCGGCCAATCCAAGCACGTGCTGAATCATGAAAGTGAGATTGAAGCCGATCACCATCAGCCAAAACACCCATTTGCCGAGGCGCTCCGACATCATTCGGCCGCTCATTTTGGGAAACCAATAATAAATTCCTCCAAGGATCGCGAAGACGATCAGGCCGACAAAAACGTTATGAAAATGTGCGACGAGGTAATAACTATTCTTGGTCTGCCAATCGAGCGGCGCCATCGCGTGACTGACACCGGTTAGGCCGCCGATTAGGAATTGCAGCAGGGCCGCAAGGCAGAAAAGCATCGGTGTAGTGAAGCGCACACGTCCGCCGACCATCGTCGCGCTCCAGTTAAATAACTTCACGCCAGTTGGAACAGCGATCAGCACGCTGGCGGCGACAAAGAACAAATCGACAGCGCGTCCGAGCCCGACGGTAAACATGTGGTGCGCCCACACCAGCAGGCTCAAAATGACAATGACCACAGTCGAAGCGGCGACAAACTCGTGGCCAAAAATCGGTTTGCGCGAAAAAACGGGAATCACTTCCGACAGAATCGCAAACGCGGGGATCGCAACGATATAAACTTCCGGATGACCAAAGGCCCAGAAGATGTGCTGCCACATGATTGCTGAGCCGCCGCCGAACGGCAGAAAGAACCTGCCGTCCAACAATCGATCAATGAGCAACATTACCAGCGCTGCATTCAAAATAGGCAACGCCAGAATCAGCAGGAACGCGTTCATGAAGACCATCCAACTGAACAAGGGAAGCCGGCGCAGCGTCATGCCCGGGGCGCGCTGAGTGAGGACGGTGACGATAAAATTGATCCCCGCGCTAACCGAGCCTATGCCGAGCACCAACAGCGATATGGCCCAGTAGTCCACACCGAGCTGTGACGAATACGGCGCTTCACTCAGCGGCGTGTACGCAAACCAGCCGACTGCGGGCGGACCGCCTGCGAGAAAACTGAAATGCAACAGAATGCCTCCGAACGGTACGAGCCACACACCCAGCGCGTTCAGGCGCGGGAACGCCATGTCCCGCGCGCCGATTTGCAGCGGCAGAATGTAGTTCATGATGCCGAAGAGCACTGGCATCGCGACGAGAAAAATCATCGTCGTGCCATGCATGGTGAACATCCAATTGTAAGTGTCAGGACCCAAAAGCGTGTTGTTAGGCACCATTAGTTGCAACCGGATCAACAGCGCTTCGATCCCGGCGATGACGAAGAACACCAGGCCCGTGACCATATAGAGCACGCCGATCCGCTTGTGGTCGACGGTCGAAAGCCACGCCAGCTTCCAGTGCTGTCGCTCCGCGGGCGTCATGAGATGCGCGACTGTGGCAGTAATCGATGTGTCTCCGTTCATTTCAGCGTTTCCATGTAATCAGCGAGCGCGGTGACTTGGTCGTCTGTAAATTTGAAGTTCGGCATCTTGACCCCGACCTTGACCTCCTGTGGATCGCGCAACCATCGGCGCAAATTCTCCGGCGTATTGTCTGCAATCCCTGCGCCGATTTGTTTGCGAGTCGCAAAGTGAGTCAGGTCCGGGCCCACCTGCGCAGTCGCGGCGGTGCCCTTGATGGCGTGGCAGTTGACGCAGCTCATTTGCTGGAACAATGCGAGCCCTTTTTGCGCGTTGCCGCTGGATGGTGATGGCGCGGCGATAAGTTGCGCCTGTTCCCATTTTTGAAATTCCTCCTCCGGCTCGGCAACGATGAGGAAGTGCATCCAGGCATGCTGGGTCCCGCAAAATTCTGAACAAAACCCGAGATAGGTCCCCGGTTTATCAGCTTGGATCCAAATATGATTCGGATGACCTGGCACCGTCGTCATTTTTCGGGAGAGCTCGGGTACCCAGAATTCGTGCAGGACATCCGCGGAATCCAATCTCAGCGCCAGCGGTTTGCCCACTGGAATATGAATTTCATTCGCAACGATCACGCCGGAGTTTGTGTAGCGGGCTTCCCACCACCACTGATGCCCGATTACCAGAATGTCGGGATTCGGCGGTGGCGGAGGGTCGGAGATCCCCATTGTGCGCGCCGCGAGCACGAACAAAATGGTAACGATTAGAAGCGGGATCGCAGTCCACACGATCTCGATTGTTTTGTTGCCCGCGCCCTGGTCCGGATCGCGTTCGCCTTCCCGCCATCGAGGAAAACGGAACAATGCATATGTGACGATGCCAACGACGACCGCAAAAATCATCGCCATCACAACGATGACGACGATAGTAAGATTGAAAATCGCGCGTGCCTGCGGCGACTGCGGGTTGAAAACTTTTACAACGTCCGCAATTAACAACGCAGCGCTCCACAGTTGCATGTGCATCGGCTTCCTTCCAAACCGGCGCCTCACGAACGCCGGTCTAGTTCGCAGGCTTCAATTTTGCCGAGCGCTTCCCGCGAATGGAAGAATTTTCGCTCTGCCATCAAACCGGCGCTGCACACCGATTCGATTGTCCTGGAGATTTCGCGTTACTCGCGAGCGCGTGTGTAAGCAGAAAGCGGATCAGCGGTTTCCAAGTTCTTGATAACCGTGCTGAGATAGACCGATTCGGGATAAAACGCCTTGTACTTGGTGATTTCTGCCCGATTCAAAACCTTGAAGCCGTAACGTTCGAACATTTTTTCGCCACGCCGGCTCTCAAACGTGATGATCTGGCCACAGACGCGTTTTTCGCCGGAACGATAGAGGTAACTCAGATACGCGCTCATCAAAGCGCGCGTAGTCGAAACTTTTCGCGCTTCCGGCAACAGATTGATATGGAAATGTGGTACGCGCCGCGGTTGTGCGGGGACTTCGCGCCAGCCATACATCAGTATCCACCGAATGAAACGACGTGAGCGTTCGTTGTAACGAAAATAACGGGTCAGCGCGCGGAAAAATAGCCAGACATTTTGATAAAGCGCGTAAAGCTGATTTTGCAGCGGCTTGCGCGAGCCGAGCAGGTATCCGGAAATTTCGCCGTCCACCTCCAGCAGAAAACAGGATTCCGGTTCGTGATCAGTGTAATAGGTAGTCAGAAAATCGGCGAACAATTCCCGGTCTTCATACACGGGATTGATGGGCTCGCCGAGAAAGCCCGTATCGCAGCAGAGTTTTCTTACCGCCTCGCGATCTGATCTGCGATATCCCCGAATGAGATATGGTTGGGGGTCATCGTTCAGCATTTAAAATTGGCGGTATTCTGAGCGAAGCTCGCGATAAATGCAAAACAGTTCGTCAAACACGCGTGGCCAGCTGTAAAGACTCCGCGCTACGCGCGCAGCGTTCTTGCCCATAGCCGATAATTTTCTGTCGCTGGAGTCTTCGATCGCGTTCGCCAGCGCATCGGGGCTGTTTTCCAGCGCCCACGATTCCTGATCGTGACAAATCGCATTGTCCATGTAACTACCGCGAATTCCTACTACCGGTGTCCCACACGCCTGGCATTCCAGTGCAGCGAGGCCAAACGTTTCCTGGACACCTGGATGAACGAAAAGATTGGCCGCGCGATAAAAGCTGGCGAGCTCGCAAGGATCGGCGCAGTAGCGAATCCATGAAAGATTGTGAGTTCGCAGTTGCAGTTTCCGGAGTTGCGCTCGGTCGGCCCCATCCCCGATCACGAGCAAATGAAATTCATTCGGCCGGCGTCGTTGCAAAATCTTGAAAGCGCGAAGCAAAGTCGCTGTGTTCTTCTCTTTGGCCAGCCGACCGACGTAAAGGAGGAGGTTTTGATCCGAATTAACGCCAAGCGAGCGTCGTATTGCCTCTGTTCCGGATATGTCGGGTCGGAAAATTTCTGTGTTAACACCCAGACTGAGCACGCGCACGTTATGCACACCCCAGTCACGCAGCACCCGGCCCAGCAGATCTGAGGCGACGATCGTGGCGGCGTGTTGATTGTAGAGTTTGCGAACGTATGCCCGCGAAAGCTTCATTACGCGATGTGTTGCCGTTTTGCCAAGGAGCGTTGCGCTCTTTCTCACGTACGCTTCTGGAAAATGCGAATGATAAAATCCAACCACAGGTACGCGCAGCGTGCGTCCGACTTTCAATGCTTTCCAACCGAGCTGATACGGATCGGCGGACTCAATCACATCGGGCTGTTCCCGGTCCAAAATCTCTTCCACCGCACGCAGGTTTAGCAACGCCCGATATTGCGTCGCTCGCGACACAACAGGAGAACGAATCGTATAAACCCGCGAGCGCCCGTTTGCTTTCAGCTTCGTCTTCGCGCCGGGAACGATAAGAACATGTTCGTAACGCGACGCGTGTCTGTGGATGTAATCGATCTTCTCGTGAAGATATCGTTTCACGCCCCCGCTTACCGGAGAATAGAACTGGGTCAGGTCGCAGATCTTCATAGGATTGTCGATTTGCGACTTGCGATTTGTGATTTTGCTGAGGTTTTCTTCGAAGACGCCATCATTGCGACAATTTCACCAGCCTCAGCCAATAGTGGCGTCACTTTGCGCGGATTCAGCAATCCCGTTTCAATTATCAGCTCGAGCCAAAAGGCGCTCTCGTCTGCTTCCTCTTCGACGATCCCGAGCTTGGCAATAAACTCCGGCTTCGAGCGGGCTCGGCAGGCAGCGCGATAATTCGCTGCCACCGACGTGCCGCTCCTTAGCAGTTGGGCAGCAACTACTCTCCCCTGAATCGTTTCGGGTAAAACACCTACGAGTTTAAAAACCCGCAACGCGAACTGCTTTGTCCGTTCAAGAAGTTCGCGTTCAGTCATTGATCAATCGCAATTCGCAACTCGCAAATTGCAAATTAGTGGCTGCCCAGCTCGCTCAGATACTTCTCCGCTTGCAATGCCGCGGCACAACCCATTCCCGCAGCGGTGATGGCCTGCTTGTAAATGCGGTCAGCCACGTCGCCGGCGATGAAAACGCCGGGAACTTTGCTTCCGACCGAGTTCTTCGGGATTAGATACCCCTCAGAATCCATGTCGAGTTTGCCTCGATAGGCCTTCGTGTTGGGATCATGCCCGATCGCAACAAAGACGCACGCCACTTCCAGTTCGCGTTCTTCGTTTGTGTTTAGATTGCGCAACCGGACGGCGCGCATCTCGCCTTTTTCATCCGCGATGTATTTCGTCACCACAGTGTTCCAGATCGGCTCGATCTTCTTGTTCGCAAACACGCGGTCCTGCATGATTTTGGAAGCCCGCATCTGGTCGCGGCGATGAATGAGATACACCTTTGAAGCAAACCGGGTGAGGAATGTTGATTCTTCCGCCGCGGAATCGCCGCCTCCTACTACGCAGACCGGCACGTTCTTATAAAATGCGCCGTCGCACGTCGCGCAAGACGTCAGGCCGTGACCGACCAGCTTTTCTTCGTCGTCCAGTCCGAGATATCGAGCCGTGGCGCCGCTGGAGATAATGAGTGACCGCGTCTCCAGCCATTCATCATCGGCTTTGATCCGGATATGCTTGTCGCCCGGATCGAAGTCGGTCACCTCTGCGTAAGAAAACCGCGCGCCAAATTTCTCGGCCTGTCTGTGCATATTCAGAATCAGCTCCGGGCCATCGATTCCGTCCGGGAAACCAGGATAATTTTCTACCAGCGTCGTCGTTGAGAGTTGCCCGCCAGGCTGTCGGCCCTCCAGCACCAATGGGCTGAGGTTCGCTCGCGCTGCGTAAATAGCAGCGGTCAGTCCAGCGCAACCGCTCCCAACAATGATCACTTTCTCCATCGGTAGAATTTAGCACACGATGCAAGTTTTGAAGGCATCGGACCGCCGTCATCCAGTCACCCGTACGTTGACCCTGTGGAGGCCGCTCACGCCGGAGAATGGCCCGCGATCTTCTTCCCATTCCTGCACGTCGCCTTCACCATCTGTGGCACGGACGACAAGCGCATAATCACCAGTCGCAACCGGTGTCCATTGTGTTTTCCAAAGTGACCATGCCAGATTGCCACCCGAGTAATAGATCTCCGTGTCACTCCAAGTCTTGCCATCATCGTAACTGAATTCGACGCGAGAGATGCCGCGGGCGCCGCCGTAGGCGATGCCTTTGACTTCAATTGGAGCCATTAATTTGCCTAACGACACAAACGCCCAATCATCGGGAACATCGATTCTTGATCGTGTGGGCACTATGAAATCCGGTCCCCAGCCTTGTGCCTCATAAAATCCTTTTGCGTTCCCGTCGCTCACTTCAACTCTCGTGAGCCATTTCACGTTCTTTTCGCCGAAGTAGCCGGGAACGATCACCCGCAAGGGATACCCGTGCCGGTCTGGCAACGGCGCGTCGTTCATTTCGTATGCAAGCAGCGTGCTCGGCTCCATCGCTTTCTCCAGAGGAATCGTGTCGGTGTAGTTGTCGACGCCGTGCAAGCGTACGCGCGCGGCTCCCGACAGAACGCCAGCTTGATCGAGTAAATCGCGCAGCGGAAGACCCTTCCAGACGGCATTGCTGATCAGGCCCGCGTCCAGACCGTTGCTGATGCACATTAGCGTCGTTTCCTGCGTGGTTGGCTTGAATCCTAGAAGGTCCTGGAATCGCCACGTCGCCGGGTTCTGCACGAGGCCGCCGATTTCCAGATGCCATACATCGATGTTCACCTTTGGATCGATGACGTTCTTGGTGACGCAGTAGAACAAGTCGTTAGGCGTAATTGGCTGAACGATGTTGCCTTTGTACTGGGTGCCGTCATAGCTGAACGTTGCCGCGCGATAGAGTTTGCGCGCCAGCGCAGCCCCGCCGCCAGCCGCTGCGAGACCAATGGTGCCCAGCACAAACGCCCGACGTCCCATGCTGGGGGTGAATTCCTTGGTAAGAACGTCTCGCTGCGGCGTATCGCCCCGGGGACCCCAACCGGCCATCCCTGCCATCAGAAATCGGAAGCTTGCTACCAGCGTTCGTTCGAACAAAAGGACGCACATCGCGAAGCCGATCAGTGTGACCAGTCGCGCGACCTGAATCGGCAGACCGATGTAGCTTGTGCCCAGCACCGGCCATAGCGCGATCGCGAATATCACCAGCGGCAGCAGAACGAAGATCAACATCGTCCAAATCGTCGGGACACGGCCATGGGTGCGATGCACGAACAGCCCGAAAATTGCTCCGCCGATCGCGCCAACCACGAGTTGACCGGCAATTGTCGATCCAACGCCAAGTTGTTTGAGATGATTGTAACCCCCGACCTTGCCCATGAGCGAAAGAAACGGACCCGGCGGAATAAAGACCGATAGGCGATCCCCGATAATGAAGAGCGGCGTCGCGACGCCGAGTGTCGCGAGCAGTAACATCGCGGTCGTGAGCACGATCCCAGCCACGAATCCGGCCAGTAACCCGGCGAAAATCGCTTTCGCATTGCTCATCGCGGCAAGTATGAGTTGTAGAGGCGCTCGTGCCAAGCGCCTGCTCGTTCGGTATTCGCCGCAGCGAACGCCGCTCCAACAATTTCACTTAGCCACTGCAAGAATCTTCCGTGCGCGTTCGACGACCATCGCGGATGTGACCTGCTTCATGCAGGCGTGATCGAAAGGGCACTGGCTCAAACGTCGGTAGTTGCAAGGCGAGCACGGCAAGTCTACGCGCACAACGGATTCCGGCCTTTCGTATGGCCCGATGTGAACTGGATTGGTCGGACCAAACACGCTCACCATCGGTTTACCTAGCGCCGCGGCGACATGCATCGAACCCGAGTCGTTTGTTACCGCCAGCTCAGAACGTTGAATCAGCGCGGCGAGATCTGCAGGAGTAGTTTTCCCGCAAAGATTAATCGTTCCTGGTGCAGCGGCAGCGATTTGCTGGCAGCGCGCTTCATCGCGTTTCGTACCCGCGAGAGCAACAGCAAATCCTTGCTGAAGAAACTCGCGCGCAACGCCTGCAAATCCTTCGATGGTCCAATGTTTCGTTTCCCAAATTGTCCCGGGCACAAGAACAACTAGTGGTGTGCCAGAAGACACGCCGTGTTCCTCGAGCGATCGCTCAACGTTGCGGATTGTTTGCGGTGAGAGATGGATTGCCAGGTCCGGTGGTTCATCATTGAAACCAAGCAATGATCCGACCCAGAGATAACGGTCAATTGCGTGAACATCGAGCGTCGGAATGGGGATGCGGTGAGTGTACGCGATCCAGGAACCTTCGCGGGCGCCGCGCCAGCCGCGGCTTGGGACGTTCTTAAGATCGTGGTCCGAAGAAACGGTACGCGAGAATTCGATCGGCCGATCAAACCCGATGCGCACTCGCGCACCGCTGACGAGCGCAAACAAAGCCGAACGCACCTGGCCATGCATGTCGACCACCAGATCGTATTTCGCACTTCGGATTTGTTTGAGCAGATCGAAGAAGCCGAGCGTCGCGCGTATTCTTTGGCCCGGCTTCAAGAAATCACGACGCGCAAAGAGGACCACATTCGAGAGCGCGGGATGATGACGGACCACCTCGGCGTTCTCCGGAGTGATCAGCCAGTCAATTCGCGCCCGCGGATAACGCGCGCGCAGTTTTACCAGCACCGGAATTGTATGCACCACGTCGCCAAGCGCCGACGGCTTGATCAGTAAAATGCGCGAGAACTCCGCGGATTGCAGCCCGGAGTGATTCTGCTGGTGTTGGTTGTCGACTTGGCTCTTCAATTTACAAACGTAATCACAAGCAGAGGCGCTTTCCACGGGCTAGCATGCTGCAGCCACGGCCCTATGGGCCGTTTCCCGAATGCGTCGACAACGACCCCCAAGCTGACCGGCCACAGGCCGGTGGCTACAAACACCCATCTAATCGGCTACGCCGCCTTCTTTTCGCCCGACAGCGCGCCCCGGATCTTTTTCATCCACGCCGAAAAGCGATGGCGGTTTTGCTCGCGCCGCACCACGGCTTCGCTGATAACCCAGTTAAACTGAATCACACGACGCGGACCTGAAAACGGCTTGTGCCCATGCCACGAATTATTGCTGCGGCGGAAGGCGAGTAGCGTGCCTTCCGTCGGCGGGACCTCGAGAATCATGTCGTCGAGATTGTTTCCTGAACGGAGCAACCGAAGCTGGCCGCCAGCAGACTCCCACCCCGCGTTCATGTAGATCAGGATCGTGATGATTTTCGTCTCCGAGTCCGTATGGATCTTGCCGTCTTTTTCGCTGCAACGACCGCGCACGGTGATCATGTCCGGTCGATTTGCCAGATCGATGCCGAATTTCTCCTCAAACGCGTTACGAAACTCATCGCTGCGCATTTCCTCGACGAGCTTTGCAAAGGCTGATCCGTAAGTGACCTCACCCAAAGGAAAGCTGCCAGGGCGGTCTACCTGGGGATAATCATCGTGTATCGCCGCGCGCGCATCCGCCTTCACGAATTCAGGAACAATGAGGAATTCAAACGGTTCACGCGTAAGCGGCGTAGCGCGGAACGTTTCCAAATCGAGCATTGAAACCATCGGCGACGTTACACCAATGACCGATTGGCCGCCACGCGGAAGAGAGTCACGATGATGCGCGTGCCGGCAACGAACGTGCCACGCAATGTTCCTGAGACTTTCGATTCGCCACCCGTGCGGTTGCGGTGATTTACCGGGATTTCGAGGATGCGCAGACCGGCCCGCGCAGCCTTCATCTGCATCTCCAGATTCCAGCCGTAGGTCTTCTCGCGCATATCAAGTTTTACCAGAGCATCACGCCGGATGGCCCGGAACGGGCACATGTCCGTGTAACGGACGCCGTAAAGTAGTTGCATGATCCATCCGGCAATTCGCCCTGACAAAATCTGCTGGAAATTCATGCTACCCGGCTCGCGTTGCCCGCGCGTTCGCGAGCCGATCACGAAATCGTGCGTTCCGCGCGCGACGGGCTCAACAAGTTTTGGTATGAACGCGGGGATATCGCTTCCATCGCCATCGAGAAACACTACGATGTCGCATTCCGGCGCGACCGCGCGAGCGCCTGCGGCGCACGCTTGCCCGTAACCACGCGGCGCATTTATGACGCGCGCGCCGGCTTCACCCGCCCGTTCGGCCGTTCGATCAGTGCTGCTGTTATCAACGACAATCACTTCGGTCGGCACGGTGGTCGCAAAGCATTCGCGAACTACCCCTGCAATTGGTTCTTCCTCGTTGAGCGCGGGGATGACAACCGACACCTTGCTCATCGCAAAACAAGCCACGCGCTCGTGAAGTAAATCACCAGCGCTATAAAGTCGGCCGACGCTAACGTGACCGGTCCGGCAGCAATTTTAGGATCGAGCTTCAGCCGATGTATAAGCGAAGGCACAGCGAGACCCATAGCACATGCGCTGACCAGTGAGAGCGCAATGCTTCCACCGATAACCACTGCGGCACGCAGATCGTCGCGCCACACCCAAGCGATGATGCAGACAACGAACCCGCAAGAAACACCGAGAAGCGCGGCGGTGGCCAGCTCGCGACGAAACGAAGACGCGAGCCAATCCCAGGTCACGCTGACTGAGCGCAAGGCATGAATCGTCACGCTCATCGATTGGATGCTGACGCTTTCGTTTAATCCCAGCACCATCGTGAGAAAAAACGCAATGATCAGACTGCCGGCCAATGTTGATTCGAATAAGCCTGATAGAATTGCCGAGAGAGTCCCACCCGTGACCGTGACGAGCAGCCACGGGAAACGAAAGCGAAAAGCGCGCCACGGCGATACACCACGGATTTGTTCGAGGCGAAAACCGAGCGCCTCAAAAAACTCCGGATCGACCAGCATAGTCTCGCGACCGCGAGATCGATCCTCCGTATCGCCTGCTTCCAAAATTTCTTCGGCAAACAAGTTCGCGTCGATGATTCCAACTATGCGGCGCTGTTCGTCTACGACCGGGAATGCGAGGAACTTGTAAAGCACGAAGAACTCGCACGCATCGAGTACCGTTGCTTTCGCCGGGACGGCCACGACGCGCCGCACCATCACTTCGTGCAGCACGGTTTCCAGTGGCGCGGTCAGCAGTCGCCGGGTCGGGACGACGCCTACGAGTCGCTTCTCATGATCGATCGCGTAAAAGTAAATTACACGCTCGCCAACGCCCTCGCGCCGGATTCGCTCCAGCGCTTCGCCAACCGTCATGTCGGCATCCAGTAGCGGAAAATCTTTCCGCGCGTGGTCGAGGACCGGTGTATCGAAATCTGGGATTGTGCTGGCAAGATTCATCTGGCCGCGCGATGAACGATGCCTTTGTTCTTCAAAATGTCGCTGGCCTCGCTGAAGTAATCGCGAATGTCGGCCTGTTTTCTGATCCAGTCGATGTAACGCGAGATTCCTTCGCTGAGGTCGACGGTTGGTTTGTAACCGGCCGAACCCGCCAGTGTGGTGTCGCTGGTGAGATGACGCATTTCGCCGGGACGAAATTCACCGTTGAGCTCAGGCGCGATGTTAATCTTCAGAATGTCGGCGAGGTTTGCCGCGATCTCGCGAATCGGTGTGCCGCAAGCGCTGCCGATATTTACGGGTAGCCCATCCATCTTGTCGGTTTCAGCAGCGAGCAAGTTCGCTCGCGCGATATCTTCCACGAATGAGAAGTCGCGGGTTTGCTCGCCGTCTTCGTAAAGCACTGGCGGCAGATTATTCAGCAGGCGCGTGCAAAAAATCGCAATCACGCCCGTGTACGGATTGAAGATCGACTGGCGCGGTCCGTACGTGCAGGAGTAACGCAGCGCGACCGTGGG
>Ga0207678_10005072_pt1 | contig 11808 bp, 7 predicted proteins | sample KBSC63metaG_FD_184319 | JGI IMG/M metagenome (GOLD analysis project Ga0207678, IMG submission 184319) | Corn rhizosphere microbial communities from Kellogg Biological Station, Michigan, USA - KBS C6-3 metaG (SPAdes) (version 2) | ecosystem: Host-associated > Plants > Roots > Rhizosphere > Soil ... | reverse complement strand
CAGGTCGTGCCCGTCGAGGCGTAACTCGGAGATGTTCCGCAGGCCAGAAAACCCGGCGGGAAGTGCCCTTATCTGGTTGTCGCGCAGCCACAGTACCTCGATACCAGTGAGGCTCTCCAGCCATGACGGGAGCTTGGTGAGACGGCAGTCGCTGAGGCCGAGCGAGACGAGCGTCGTCATTTCGCCGAGCCAGTCCGGCAGGTCGCGCAGATAATTCATGTCGAGATGAAGGTGGGTGAGTTCCTTCAGCTCGCGGAGGCTCGTGGGCAGCGAGGTCAGGCGGTTGTCGCTAAGCCAGAGGATCTTCAGCTTGCTCAGCTCTCCCAGCCAGTCCGGCAGTGCTTCGAGGCGATTCTTGTGTAGATGCAGGGTTTCGAGTTCGGTCAGTCCGCGCAGCCATTCCGGCACTCTCGCCAGCCTGCAGTTTCCGATGCCGAGCTTGGTCAGCGAGGTCATCCCGCTCAACTGGTCGGGCAAGACGGTGATCCGGTTGCCGTCGAGGCGCAACGCTGTCAACCGGGTCGGCAGTACCGGCAGGTCCACCAGGCGATTCCTGTTCGCGAACAGCGACGTCAACCGGGAGAGCTCACTGACCCATCCCGGCAGTTCGGAGAGGTTGTTGTCCGCCACTTCGAGCCGGGTCAGCTGACGCAGGCTCCGGACCCAAGCCGGTACCTCATCCAGACCCGAACGACCGATGCCCAGCTTGGTCAAAGTCGTGATGCCGCCGAGCCAGTCAGGCAGGCTATACAGCTGGTTGTCGTTGATGAACAGCGAGGTCAGCCGAAGGTCGCTCAGCGACGGCGGCAGCTCCGTCAGCCGATTGCCGTTCAACCGCAGTTCCGTGAGTTCAGCGAGGTCCGCGAACCACCCCGGCAGCTCCGTCAACCGGTTGTCGTCGAGGTCGACGCGCGTCAGCCGCCTCAGTCCGGCCACCCACTCCGGCACCGCGCGAAGACCGCACCCGCCGATGGAGAGCTTGGTCAGCCCGGTCATCGCGCCCAGCCACTCGGGAAGGGCCGTCAAGTGGTTCGTGCCGACGAACAACTCACGAAGGTCCAAGTCGGCGAGCCACGGCGGCAGCTCGACAAGGCGGTTCTTGACAAGGTCGAGCCGCCGCAAGTGGGTGAGCCCCTTGACCGAGTCCGGCAGGCGCCGCAGCCGGTTCCGCTCGAGCTTCAGCTCGGTCAACGGCAACCCGCCCAGCCAGTCCGGCAGGTCCCGCAGGTAGTTCCCGTTCAGGTCGAGCTTCGTCAGACCACCGAGGTCCGCCACCCGCGCGGGAACCTCACCGAGGTGGAGGTCGCTCAGATCAAGACTGGTCTCACCACCCGCGAGTGCCCGGTCGATTCGGCGATCGGCTTCGGCGGGGCCCACGGTCATGGCGCTCAGTCAAGCACGGCGAACCCCGCCGATTCCGGACAAAACCGGGACACTGTGGCCGGAAAGCACCTCACGACGGCCCGGGAAGTTCCGAGAGCCGACGGCGGACCACACCCGCGTCCGGCATCGACAGGTCGTCGTAGACGGCCAGTGCGGCCGACCAGAGGCGCCGGGCCTCGGTGACGGCTCCGGCTCCGGCGTGGGCGGCGGCCGTTCCGTCCAGGGACCGGGCCTCCTGCTCGCGGTCTTCGATCGTCCGGGCGTGGGCGAGGGCCTGTTCGTGGCAGGCGAGTGCGAAGGCGTACCGGCCGGCCGCCGCGGCGGCGTGGCCCTGCCCGTTGAGGGCGGCGCATTCGAGCTGGCGGTCGCCGAGTTTCGCGGCCAGGGTCTGGGCTTGCTGGTGCGCTTCGCTCGCTTCGCCGTACCGGCCCATGCTTTCGTAGGCGGTGCCAAGGTTGACGAGCACCTCGGTTTCTCCGACCGGGTCGCCGATTTCGCGGAACACGGCGAGCGCGCGGTGGTGGTGCTCGAGTGCTTCGGTGTGCCGCCCCCACTGCGTGTGGATCCGCCCGAGTTCGGTCAGGGCGATCGATTCGGCCGCCCGGTCGCCGATGTCGTGCAGGATCCGCAGGGCGCGCTGGTGGTGGTCGTGCGCTTCCCGGAAGCGGCCGTAGCTCTGCAGGGCGTGGCCGAGGTCGTTGAGGATGCGGCCCTGGCCGACCCGCTGGCCGGTCTCGGCGTAGATCGCGGCCGCCTGCCGGTAGCGCGAAACGGCGGCTTCGGGCCGGCCGAGACTGTGCAGCACCTGCCCGATGCTGGCCAGCTCGACGGCCTCCTGGTTGCGGTCGCCGGTTTCGCGGCTGAGCTCCAGTGCCCGCCCGTAGCCGGCGAGGGCGTCGTGGTAGCGGCGGACCCGGCTTTGGTTGTTGCCCAAGGCGTGCAGGGTCCGAGCTTCCCCGCCCCGGTCGCCGAGGTCCCGGAACAGCTGCAGCGCCCGCCGGTAGTGCTCATCGGCGTCGCCGTAGGCGCCGGAGCGGGCGTGCGACCGCCCGAGTTCCAGCAGCCCGCGGGCCTGCCCGGCCGGGTCGCCGAGCCGCTCGGCCGCCGACAGCGCGCGCCGGTGGACCGAGAACGCGTCGGCGTTGTGGTAGCCGACGGTCAGGTACTGGTCGACGGCCCGCGCGAACTCGACGGCGTAACCGCCGAGTTCGCCGTGCGCCGTGCGGGTGATCGCGACGAGGGTGCGCCGTTCGGTGTCCAGCCACGCCTTCGCGTCGGCAGCCGACATGGGCGGGGGCGGAGCCGGCTCGGCCGCCCCGCGACGCCAGCTCGCCGTTTCCGGGAACACGACGTCCATCGCGTCCAGGGCGCCGGTCAGGTAGAAGTCGTAGAGGTGCTGCAACGAGCGCTGCCGGTCGGGCTCGTCGACCCGTTCTTCCGCGCGTTCCCGGGCGAAGGCGCGCAACAGGTCGTGCATGGTCCAGCGGTCCCGGCCCGACGGCTCGACGAGGTGAGCTCCGTGCAGGACGTCGAGCAGCAGCCGGCTCCGGTGCGGGTCGAGGCCGGCGAGCGCGGCGATCGCCCCGGTGTCCGCGTCGTGGCCGGGGTGCAGGCCCAGCAACCAGAACAGGCGGTTCGCCGCGGGCGGCAGGTTCCGTTCCGACCAGGAGAACACGGCCCGCAGGGCGGTGGCCGCGTCGGCACCGGCGTCCAGGAGGTCCAGCCGGCGGCGTTCGTCGGCGAGATCCTCGAGGCCCACGCGGCCGCGCCGGGCGACGAGTTCGGCGGCGACGCGCAGCGCGAGCGGGAGCCGGGCACAGTGCTCGGCGAGATCCTCCAGCTCGGCCGGGTCGGCCACCTCGTCGCCGATGAGCTGCCGGAGCAGCTCCACCGCCTCGCCCGGGGCGAGCACGTCCAGCCCGATCCGGGTGGCGCCGTCGCGGGCCACCAGGCCGACGAGGTCGTCACGGCTGGTGGTCAGCACCAGGCTGCCCGGCTCGGCGGGCAGCAGCGGACGGACGTGCGCGGCGTCGCGCGCGTTGTCGAGCACCACCAGAACGCGTTTCCCGGCGGTCAGGCTGCGGTACAGCGCGACCTGCGCCTGCGGGGTGTCGGGGAGGCTGCCGGCGGTGACGCCGAGCGCGGTCAGGAACCCGCGGAGCGCGTCCTCGGACGGGAGCACGCCGCCCGGGTCGAAGCCCTGCAGGTTCACGTAGAGCAGGCCGTCGGGGAACCGCGCGGCGACGCGGTGCGCCCAGCGCACGGCCAGCGCCGTCTTGCCCACCCCGGCGGTGCCGCACACCGCGACGATGCCGACCGCGTCCCGGTTCCGCGCGGCCGCGGCGTCGAGGGCGCCGAACTCGGCGTGGCGCCCGGCGAAGCCCGGCACGACGGGTGGCAGCTGCGCGGGCCGCGTCGCCGACGGCGCGGGTGCGGGCCCGGAGCCGGCCCGCAGCCGGGGGTCGTGCGCCAGGATGCGGTGCTGGATCTCCGCGAGCGCGGGTGACGGCTCGACGCCGGTGTACTCGACGAGCTCGTCCCGGGCCCGCCGGAACGCCGCCAGCGCGTCCGCTTGCCGTCCCGCGCGGTAGAGGGCCGTCATGAGCTGGCCCCACAGCCGTTCGTGCCCCGGGTGCGCGGTCGTGAGGTCCACGAGCTCCGCGACGAGTTCTCCGCCGAGCCCGGCCGCCAGATCGGCGTCGACCCGGTCCTGCACGGCCTCGAGGTGCACCCGCGCCAAGCTGACCCGCTCCGCTTCCAGCGCGGCGATCCCGTCGAACTCGGGGTAGGCCGGTCCCCGCCACAGCGCGAGCGCCGCGGTCAGCCGGTCGCGGGCGACCTCGGCCGCCCCGTCCGCCAGCGCCGCGCGCCCTTCCCGCGCGAGCCGCCGGAACCGCACCGCGTCGACGGTTTCCGGGGACAGCAGCTCGTACCCCGGCGCGCGGGTGCGGATCGCCCCGGCCAGCGGGGGCAGGGCGCTGCGCAGCCGGGAGACGTAGGTGCGGACCGTGCGCTCGGCGTCCGGGGGAGGAGCGGAATCCCACAGCTGGGCCACGAACGCCGGCACGCTCACCGGACGGCCGGCGGACGCCGCGAGCAGCGCCAGGACCGCCCGCAACCGCGGGCCACCGGGATCGAGCAGGGTGCCGCCCGCCTCGACTTCGAGTGGTCCCAGCACCCGGAGATCGACCTCCGGCGCCTGCCGCCCCGCCATCCGGCCCTCCGCCCCGCCGTGCTCGGCAAGCGCCCGGCGAAGCGGAGTACGTCACTGGTCCGAACAGAGCAGACAGCCACGCGAACCCTTTCGCCGGGCGGTCTCCGGCGGCTCGCCGATCGTAGCGGCAAGATCGGATCACCGTGCGGCACCGGCCTTTCGAGGTGGACCCTGGCCCGTCAGCAGTTCCTCATTGACCCGGCTGGAGCGTGGCGACCGGGCACGTCGGCGCGGCGCTCCAGCGGTTGCCGGTCGAGACGATCGACGGCGGGAAGCCACCCGGCGCCCGTTGGGAGCACTGCAGCGAGCGGCCGGGGCCGCGCGAGGCGTTGAGCGCGACCGTGACCCCGTGGAACGGCTCGGGCCGCGAGTCGAGCCGCACGGCCGCGAAGTAGGGATTCGCACCGGTCACCGTGTTGCCCGTGATCATCGCGTCCTCGATCGGCCCGGTGATGCCCTGCAGCGTGATCCCGGAACCGTCGGGGGCGGCTTCGGTGAACGTGATGTCGTTGTCGCGGATGCCGATCTCGCGCACCGAATCGCCGTAGATCCCGTCCGCGTTGCCGTCCGCGACGATCGTGTTGCCGGACACCGTCACCTGGGCCGGGATCCCGCCGCTGTGCGGGGTGATCCGGATGCCCGGACCGGACACGCCGTGCCGCCGGATGATGTTGCCGGTGATCTTGTTGCGGGTGGCGATGTTCTGCGAGTCGACGACCCCGCTGCCGGTCCCCGCCGTCACGTCGAACGTGTTGCCCGAGACGACGACGTCCTCGGTCCGGTAGAGCGCGAGTCCCTTGCCGGCGAAGGTGTTCCCGGTGATCGTCACGTGCCGGTAGGTCGAGACCGCCGCACTGGACGTCACCTTCGAGTCGGCGAAGGAATTGCCCTCCAGGCGCAGGCCGTCGTCCCACTCGCCCCCGCTGGCCTCCGCGTCGAAGGCGGTGTCGCCGATCTGCTCGCCGAAGTGGTTGCCCAGCACGGCCAGCGAAAACACGTTCCGCTGCACGCCGACCCCGGAACGCGCGCAGTTGACGAACGATCCGCCCGAGATCGTCACGCGCTTGACCGCGGTCGCCGCGGTGTTGCCGAGCAGCCGGATGCAGTCGCCCTTGCGCGCTCCGGGTGCCGGCGGGTGGACGAAGACGACGTCCCGCACGGTGACGTCCGTGACCGGCATCGAACAGGTACCGTTCGCCGTCGTGCACACGCCGGAGCCGATCGCGATCGCGTGGGTCTGCTCGTCGGTGTTGGTCGTCGCCGAGGTGTCGATCTTGAGCCGCTCGACGGTGATGTCGCTCGCCCCCGGGTCGAGCGACAGCACCGAAACCGCCCCGGCCTGCTGGTCTCCGGTCAGTTCGAGCACCGTGCCGGGCCCGGTGCCGCTGAAGGTCACGTGCGCACCGTGCGTGGACACCGCCGCGGCCCGGTTGTAGGACCCCACGGGCGCGCGGGTCACCCGCCAGTGCCCGCTGCCCAGGCACACCGTGCCGCCGCCCGCGGCGCTCGCCGCGTCGACGGCGGCCTGGACCGGCACCCGGTCGTCCCCGCCGTCGTCCGGCACCGCACCGAAGGCCACGGGATCGAAACACCCGCCGGCCCCCGAGCCGGCCCTGGACCCGGCCGCACCGACGGCGACCGCCGTCCCGATCGACAACGTGGCGACGGCCACGGTCACCAGCAACACCCGCCGTTTGCTCCGATTCACGCGCACTCCCGTTCTGGAAAGGGATCATCGAAGGGAGTGGCCCGGCAGGTCACGCGGCCGGCGCCGTCCCTGCGGTCACCGTCGCAGGGACCGTCGACAATCCGTCGACAGCGCGTCGACCTGGCAGTGCCACGACAGACTCCGGTCAGACCGAGTCCGGCCGGCCGAGGTGGGCTTGGGCGTACTTGCGGAACGCGGCGACCAGACGGCTGCGGTCGTCGGAGCGAGTGGCCAGCAGGCGCCGGACGGCCGTCGGGGCGGGGATCGATGCGCCAGTAGGCGCTCCACACCGGGTCGGACTCGCGCAGCCGGGGCCCTGCGGCGTGCGATCCAGCAGCCGGGCGCCGAGCTGCTGCTCCAGCCGGAGGATCTGCCGGCTCAGCGACGGCTGGGTGACGTGCAGAGCCTCGCCTCCGAGCTGCGGTGATGCACAAGGCGTATTACGCGATACGAAGGTTTCATTGGCTCGGGGAGACCGGCGGGGGAGAAGGTGGAACCACCGGCTCGAAGGAGCTGGATCACCGTCTCTGACAAGGAGCTCGACCAAAACATGCGCGTATTCGTCACTGGTGCGACCGGCTTCGTCGGGGCCGCGGTCGTGCGGGAGCTGCTCGACGCCGGCCACCAGGTGCTCGGCCTGGCCCGGTCGGACGCCTCCGCCGCCACGCTGACCGCCACGGGGGCGGAGGTGCACCGCGGCACGCTGGAGGACCTGGACAGCCTGCGCGCCGGAGCGGCGTCGGCTGACGGCGTGATCCATGCCGCGTTCATCCACGACTTCACCGATTTCGCCCATTCCGTCGCAGTGGACCTGCGCGCCGTCGAGACTCTCGCGCAGACGCTGGCCGGCACGGACCGCCCCTTCGTGCTCAGCTCCGGTACCCCGGGGATCGCGGGCGGGGCGGCGACCGAGGACAGCGTCCCCGCGCCCGGATCGCCGTCCGCGGCGCGGCTCGCCGCGGAAGAGGCGGTGCTCGCGTTCGCCGATCGCGGCGTGCGCGGCTCGGTGCTGCGGTTGCCGCGGTCGGTGCACGGCGAGGGCGACCACCACGGCTTCGTCTCGCGGTTGATCGACATCGCCCGCGAGCGCGGCGTGTCGGCGTATCCGGGGGAGGGGACCAACGCGTGGCCTGCCGTGCACCGGCTGGACGCCGCGGAGCTGTACCGGCTGGCCCTGGAGAACGCGCCCGCGGGCACCCGGCTGCACGCGGTCGGCGACGAGGGCGTCCCGGTGCGCGAGATCGCCGAGCACATCGGCGAGCACCTGAACCTGCCGGTCACGTCCATCCCGGTGGAACAGGCCGTCGAGCACTTCGGCTGGCTCGGCCCGATCTTCGCGATGGACGCGCCCGCCTCCAGCGCCGTCACCCGGAAGCTCATGGAATGGCATCCGGCTCGTCCCAGGCTGCTCGCGGACCTCGACGCCGGCCACTACTTCACGCGGTGAGGCGGATCACCATGGGCGAAAGCACAGCAGTGGACGAGGCGCGGCGGACCCTGGGGCCGGTCGGTGTGTGCCTGCCGGTTTCGTTCTCGGGGACGGCTTCGGCCGGCGAACAGCGGACGGCGGTCAGCCGGCTGGAAGCAGCCGGGTACCGGGCCGCGTGGACCAACGAGGTCATCGGCAAGGACGCGCTCGCGCAACTGGCCGTGCTGCTGGCCGCGACCGACCGCCTGGCCTTCGGCACCTGCGTGGCCAACGTCTGGGCCCGGCCGCCGCAGACACTCCGCGGCGCCGCGGAGTACCTCGCGCAGGCCTTCCCGGACCGGTTCGTCCTGGGCCTCGGGGTCGGCTACCCGCAGCAGGCGGAAAGCGTCGGCCGTGCGTTCGGCAGCCCGCTGGCCACCCTGCGCGACTACGTCACCGGCATGGACGGGGAGACCACGTACCCGCGGATCCTCGGCGCGAACGGGCCGAAGATGCTCGGACTCGCGGCCGAGATCGCCGACGGCGCACTGCCCGCCGGCCAGCCACCGGAGCACACCGCGCAGGCCCGGCAGCTGCTCGGCCCGGACAAGCTGCTCGTGGTGGGCCAGTCCGTGGTGATCGACGACGACCGCGATCGGGCCAGGGTGACCGCCCGCCAGGTGGTGGCCAACTGGTCGGGCAGCGCCGCCTTCCGGGCCGGCTTGGCCCGATTCGGCTATGGGGACGCGGAAAGCGACCGCGTGGTGGACGCGCTCGTCGCCCACGGCGGGCCGGACACGATCGCCGCAAAGGTGCGCGCGCACCTGGCCGCCGGAGCCGACCACGTGACGCTGCTGCTGCCGATCGGCACCGAGTTCGCGTCCGGCATCGACCAGCTCACCTCGGTCGCGCCGGCCTTGGCCGGCCTGGCCTGAACGTCGAGGAGTGTCACCCTCCGCAAGATCACGGGCCGGGTGGACGTCGGACGCTACGATGTCGGATATGGGCAGAGAGCAGGTGATTGTGGTGACGCGGTTGCGTTAGCCGCCCGCCCGGAGGGTCCGGGAGCACGGGTGGCTGGTTCCGGAGGAACGAGATGTCCCGCACGGACAAGACGAAACCGTCGTGGGTACGCCACCGCGAACACGGTGGCCTGCCCCTGCACGACCACCGCCAGGGGCCCTGCGACCTGCCGCCCGTGCCGCCCCGGGCGGACACCGGCACCTGCTGCCGCTGGGCGACCGTCACCGGCATGGCCTCCCCGTGGACCTGCTGCGCGCGCACCCAAGAGCGTTCGGCGTACAAGGAATGGCAGGGCTGGGTTCGGGCGGCCAACCGCAAGTCCCGCTACGCCGGCCGTCGCGCCGCACGTCGTCGGCAGCAGGACGTGGATTGACCGGTGCAGCCCGAAACCGGCCGCAGGCTAGTGTTCCGGCGGCCCGGACCGCGGCAGCCGCAAGGTGAACACCGCGCCCCCGGGCGAGCTCACGGCGACCGTGCCCCCGTGTGCGGTGACCAAGTGACGCACGATCGCCAACCCCAGTCCGCTGCCGCCGGTCTCCCGGGTACGCGACTTGTCGGCCCGCCAGAACCGGTCGAACACGAACGGCAGGTCCTCCGGTGGGAGGCCGGGCCCGGTATCGGCGACCTCGAACACGACGTCGTCGCCGTCGGCCGCGGCGCGCACCGTCACCCGCCCACCCGGTGGCGTGTACCGCAGCGCGTTGCCCACGAGGTTGCCGAGGGCCTGGCGCAGGCGCACCGGATCGGCGATCAGCACGAGGTCCGCGTCGGCCACGTCGGCGGTGAGCGTGATGTCGTGAGCGTCCGGGGTGTGCGCGACGACGACGTGGTCGACGAGGTCGACGGCCGGCACCGCTTCGGGGTGGATCCGGAGCTGACCCGCGTCGGCGTCCGCGATGTCCCGCAGGTCCTCGATGATGTGCTGGAGCAACACCGTGTCCTCCAGCAGCGAGTGGGTCAGCGCCCGATCCAGCCGGAGGTGCCCGTCCTCGGCCGCTTCCAGCCGGCCGCGGACGGCGTTGAGCGGGTTGCGCAGCTCGTGGGCGATGTCGCTGATCATCGTCCGCCGCTGCTGTTCGTTCTGCTCGCGGCGCTCCACCAGCGTGTTGAACGCCGCGGCCAGGTAGCCGATCTCGTCCCGCGAGGCGACCGGGGCCCGCTCGTCCCGGCGCACGGCCTCGGTCAGCGCGCGCAGCGGCCGGGCCAGCCGCGAGGCGACCGCCACCATCACGAGCATGGCCAGGCCGACCACGCCCAGCGTCACCGGGACGATGCCCGACAACGGAAACGCCGGCCGGGGTTCGCCGCCGGTGCCGAGGACGAACAGCAACGCGGACGGCGCGACGTACCCGGCCAGCTGCTCCCGGCGCGACGAGTCCGCGCACGACTTCGCCGTCAGCGTTTGGTTGCCCGTCACGACGAAGCCGAGCGCCACCACGGCGGGCTCGGTCACGCCCTGGCGGTTCAGGCAGGTGGCGACCAGCGCGTTCAGCTCGGCGAGTGCCCTCGCCTCACTCGGGGTCGGCTGGTCGAGGGCGTCCGTGTCGCACTTGGTGCGGACGAAGCTGCCACCGGGCGGGCTGACGACCGGCCGGCCCGACGGCAGTTCCCGGACCTGCGCCGGAATTCCGGTGTCCTGCAGGCAGAACTGCGTCAGGGCGGCCGCGGTCTGGAGGCTGATGCGTTCGTCCGAGGACAGCGCGTAAGGTCCCACCACGCGCGGGTCGATCCCGCTCGGCGAGGTGCCGGGCAGCAGCACCGGGTCCACGTGCAGCGGGTCGACCACCGCGCTGGGCCGCTCGGGCAGCGTCACCGCGCCGCCGGCGGAGTCGGCGATCGGTGTCCGCGCGGGCGTGGTCAGCACGATCCGGCGTCCGGTCTTCGCCGCCAGCAGGCGGACGGTGTCGCCGGCGTCGCTCCAGGCCCGGTTGCGCGCCGCGTAGTCGATCAGGCCGTCGTAGATCGACGCGTCGGCGGACAGCACCTGCCCCTGTTCCTGCCGGATCGCCCGAGTCGTGCTGTCCGCCGCCAGCCATGCGGTCGCGGCGATCGAGCTGACCGCGATCAGCGCGGAAACGCCCGTCAGCCGGACCACCAGGCTGTGGTGGCGGGCGAACCTAGCCCGCATCGGTGAGCTTGTACCCGACGCCGTACACCGTCACCAGACGGGCCGGGCGGGCCGGGTCGCGCTCGATCTTCCGGCGCAGGTTGAGCACGTGCACGTCGATGGTCCGGGTCGTGACGTAGGCGTCCGTGCCCCGGGCCAGCTCCAGCAGCCGCTCCCGGGTGAACGCCCGGTCCGGCTGGCCGGCGAACACCGCCAGCAGCGCGAACTCGGCATGCGTGCACTCCACCGGCCGCCCGTCGAGGTGGACGGTGTGCCGCTCCGGATCGACCACCAGGTCCCCGGCCCGCAGCAGCGAGCCGGCCTGCGGCCCGAACCGCGTCCGGCGCAGCAACGTCCGCGTCCGGGCCACCAGTTCGCGGGGGCTGTAGGGCTTGGTCATGTGATAGTCGGCCCCGAGGTCGAGACTGCGCAGCAGGTCGTATTCGGTGTCGCGCGCGGTCAGCACGAGCACCGGGACGTCGGACTCGGCGCGCAGCGCGCGGCAGACGTCGAGACCGTCCATGCCGGGCAGCATCACGTCGAGCACCAGCAGGTCGGGCCGGCGCGCGCGAGCGTGTGCCAGCGCGTCGGCGCCGTCGTGCACGACGTCCACGGTGTGCCCTTCGCTTTCCAGGTAGAGGCGGATCACGTGGGCCTGGGTGGGGTCGTCCTCGGCGACCAGTACACGGGAGGACATCGGCCCAACCTAACCGGGCGGACAGCATTCGAACAGCGCCTTAACCGGATGCTGACGAGTTCCCCCGAGGCTGTGCCCATGAGCAGTGACAACCGGGGCTTCGCCCCGGGCCGGGGGCTCCGCCACCCGGGCCCCCAAAAACACAAGTTTTCCCCACGGCTGAAGGTATGCCTGTGCCTGTGCCTGTGCGTGGCCGCGGCGTTGGTCGCGGCCTGCGGTGGCCCGGCCAAGCCGGCGCCCAGCGTGGCCTCCTTGCCCACCAGCCAGA
>Ga0207678_10005069_pt1 | contig 11810 bp, 12 predicted proteins | sample KBSC63metaG_FD_184319 | JGI IMG/M metagenome (GOLD analysis project Ga0207678, IMG submission 184319) | Corn rhizosphere microbial communities from Kellogg Biological Station, Michigan, USA - KBS C6-3 metaG (SPAdes) (version 2) | ecosystem: Host-associated > Plants > Roots > Rhizosphere > Soil ... | reverse complement strand
ATCTTCATGGCGCCCGCACTGGGCTGCGGCGACGACGAATACGCCGGCTTCGATGGCCCGCGCCCTCAGCAGGATCTCCCAATGCGCGCGCCCCGTCGGAACGGTGAAGGCCGCCGGTACCGAAACCAGCTGCGCGCCCGCATCGGTGAGGCTCTGGAACAGCGCAGGAAAACGAAGGTCGTAGCAGATGGTCAGCCCAAGCCTTCCGACCGGCGTACCGTCGACGACCACTGCCTCCGACCCGCCCCGATAGACGTTGGATTCGCGCCAGCTTTCGCCGGTCGGCAAATCGACGTCGAACAGGTGGATCTTGTCGTAGGATGCACGGATTTCCCCGGCGGAATCGATGACGAAGCCGCGGTTGGCGAATTTTCCGTCTTCCGCCGTCACGGCAAGCGAGCCCAGGTGCACCCAAACGGCGTCGCGCTTTGCAGCTTCGCAGCAGGCCGCGAGAACGCGGTCCAGATCGGCGCTCGTGACATTCCGTCTCGCCCGCTCGGAGTCGCGATCGAGAAGGCCCGACATTTCAGGCGTAAACAGCATCTCCGCGCCGCCCCGCGCCGCCTGCCCGATCGCCTCGACGAGCGCTTCCGCATTGGCGACAGGGTCGACGCCGGTCCGCGACTGGAAGATGGCAATCCTCGTCACAGCATCGCGTCCAGCTTGCCGTCGCGTTCGAGCGCGAAAAGGTCGTTGCATCCGCCGACGTGGAACCCGTCGATGAAGATCTGCGGCACGGTCGTCCGTCCGTTCGCGCGCTGGATCATCTCCTCGCGCTTCGGACCTCCGCCGTCGATCACATATTCCTCGACTGCGACGCCCTTGGCCTGGAGCAGCCCGCGCGCCCGGGCGCAGAAGCCGCACCACGTCTTGCTGTACATCTCAACCCTGGCCACCATGACTCCGCTTATACATCGACTTGCATCGGCCGGAGTACCCGCGCCCAACTTATCAGGTCCACCCGCTCGGCCCCCGCGCGCTTCAGGACTCGCGCGCAGGCATTGGCGGTGCTGCCGGTCGTCAGGACGTCGTCGATCAGGATTACGGTGCGCCCGCGAAGCTCCATCGTCGAGCGAAACGCTCCGGCCACGGTGCGGCGGCGCTGGCGCATGCCCATACCCTTGAGCGGCGGAGTCGCACGCGTTCGTCTGAGCGCATCGACCGCAACCGGGACGCCTGTGCGGCGCGACAGTTCACGAGCGACAATCGCCGACTGGTTAAAGCCCCGGCTCCACAGCCGGCGTCGGTGCAGCGGCACCGGAACGAGCAGCGCACCGGACGGAAGCTCCCCGACCAGCGGCCACATATAGCGCGACATCGTCCTGGCGAGGGCAATCTTGCGTCCATATTTCAAGCGCAGTGCGATGGAGCGGCTGATCTCGTCGTAAGCGACGGCCGAACGAATTCGGTCGAGGCGCGGCGGCTGGGCCAGGCACGCTCCGCAAGTCACCGCTTCGGTCCCTTTCAATGGAAGTCCGCAGCGTTCGCAGCCGCCCCGCAGGAACTCCAGCTTTCGCCAGCAATCGGCGCAGAAGCTGTCGACATCGCCGACGATCGTGCCGCAGCCGCCGCAGCGCGGAGGAAGCGCAAAGTCGAGAACGGAACGGAATAGCCGGGACCCGGCTTGCCTCGCCTTCATCGCCTCCCTTGTCGCGCACGGCCCGCCAGCGCACAAGCGCCGCGATGACCTCTCCCGAGCTTTTCGACATGCATCTTCGCGCGCTGAGGCGTGAGCGGGCAGCGCGCTCGGGCCCAGCGCTGTTCCTCTACGAACGCGCTTTTGAGGACATTCTCGAGCGGCTGGCGGGGATCAAGCGGCACTTCGCGTCGGCTCTTCTGATCGGCTGTCCCGACCGCGGATGGCCGGGCCGCCTCTCCCAGGTCGCTGACAGCGTGACAGTCCTGGATCCCGGCGGAAGCTTTGCGCACGCCGCTGGCGGAGCGGTCACCGTCGAAGATGCAATCGATCTGGAACCGGGAAGCCTGGACCTGATCGTCGCGATCGGGACGCTCGACACGATCAATGACCTTCCCGGCGCACTCCTCCGCCTGCGCTTGCTGCTGAAACCAGACGGACTCTTGATCGGCGCGATGTCGGGGGGCGACACCCTTCCTCGGCTGCGGCAGGCAATGCGCGCCGCCGATGCCGTCATGGGCGCTGCGAGTCCGCACATTCACCCGCGCATCGAACCCGCCTCGCTTGCCCGGCTGCTGGGGTCGGCGGGACTCGCGATGCCGGTCGTCGATGTCGATCGCGTTCCGGTGTCCTACACCGATCTTCGGCGACTCATCGACGACCTCAGGAAAATGGGCGCGACCAACATTCTCGGAAGCCGAACGCGAACCCCGGTCTCGCGTCGCGCGTGGGCCGCCGCACAAAACGATTTCCAGCCGTCGGCAGGCCAGCGCACCATCGAGACATTCGAACTTCTTCACTTCGCCGCCTGGAATCCCGCCGGCAAATCCCTAGGAAGGATGAGCAGACGTTAACCGCGTCCGGAGCAGAGATTGTTAACCTCCCGTCACTATTTGTGCCGGGGTGGACGTGGACCAGAGGAGGGTGGCGTGATCGCTATCCGACACAATATTCTCATGCTGCTCGCCAGCCAGCGGGGGGCAACAGCTATTGAATATGGCTTGATCGCTGCGCTCATCGTCATCGCGATGATCGGCGCATTGTCCGGTCTCGGCGGCGGCGTCGGGGGCATGTGGACCAACCTGGGCACGACCGTCCAGACGTCCATGTAGTCAGGCGCGACGCTCGCCATAGACGACCAGCTTGACCTTTTGGCCCGGCCTTAGCTGCGCGTTCGGCGCCAGGTCGTTGAGCGACAGGAAGCGGTCGATCCGGAAATTGCGATAGGCCATCCGTGCGCTCAGCGACTGGATTGTATCGCCGGGCCTTACAGTCACCACGTCGATAACGCGTGGCCGGATCTCCGCCGCTTCGGCCGGCGTGATCTTGCGAATCGAATTGATCATCTGGGCGAACGGACCGAAGCCCGATCCAGCCGAAGTCAGCATGACGAAATGATAAATGGTGCCGGGCGCCCACTGATAGGCGACGATCGCTACATCGACTGGGCCAGACCCGGAGTTTGCCCGAGTGACGGTATAGGCAGCCGGAATGCCACTGATGACTGTCCGTCGGGGTGGAGGAACCGCGAGCCGCTCATCGCCGGCGAGCGATTGCAACACGGCGCCGATGTAGCTCTCGAGGGTTCCCCGGTAGCGTCCGCCGCTGAATTCCGCTTCCCCCGCCGAACCGGAGATCGAAACCGCGTCGGTTCCGTTATCCATCAAATATCCAACCGGAACGGTGAACTGTATCTTGAGATCCGGATGGGTAAAAGTGCGGCCGTCGATCACGCCCTGAGCCGGGTCGTCGTCGACGTAGGCGCCGTCGAGTGCGGCAAGGAAACGATCGCGGTTGACGATGCCCGTCCCGAGCCGTCCCGTGGCCCTCGCTTCGGCAAGCTCCCGCTGCATCCGGTTTTCGCTCAACGGATGCGTGCTCGCCCATTCCGGCAGCTTGCGGTTGTCATTACCCTGGATTCGCGCCTGGAGCGCGGAATTGCGAGTAAGCGCCGCCAGAATTTCCGCTGCGCCGGAAGGATCGTAGCCGGCCGCGGTCAGGTAGCGCATGCCGAGCGTGTCGGCCTGATATTCCTGCTCGCGCGAGAAGCTCAATGTTTGCAGCTTGGCCGTGAGCAGTCCGCGCGTCGCGACTGCATTGCCGATGTTGCCGCCGAAAATCCCACCCAGCAGGATCCACGGCAATTGCTGCCAGACCGCCCTGTTTTCCGCGCGCTCCCGCTGCTGGGCGTGCCCGGCAGCGACGTGACCGGCTTCGTGACCCAGCACGAACGCGAGCTCCGCCTCGTCATCCATGAGCGTCAGGAGCTGGCGGGTCACGTAGATGTAGCCGCCGGGAACCGAGAAAGCGTTCTCGACCGCCGAGTTGAGCAAGGTGAAGTGGAACGCCCCGGCCGGATTTGCCACGCCCGTGAACGCTGCGACCCTGTGGCCCACCTCGTCGACATAGGTTGAGCGTGGGCCGCTTTCGGCGCCGCCGTACTGCTGGACGATCGCGGCATTGTCCTTCTGCGCTTCAGCAACAAGCCGCGGATCGAGGGTTCGGGGAGCATATTGGGCGGTGACGGCGGTGCCGGACAGAGCCACGGCGGCCGCCGACAAGAACAGCAGCGATTTGCGCATCGCTCTCCTCTCTCGTTTTTCCGGAAAAACTACGCAGCGAAATTGAACGAGAGATGAGCGGCGCCAGTTCCTGAAACGTCAGCCGATGGCGAGGAACTTCGCCCTGCGCTGATCGAGCAATTGCTTCGGCTTCATCGCCGAACAGCCCTTCAGCTCCTCGACAAGCGCGGCCTTGAGGTTGGCGATGGCTTCCTGCGGATCGCGCTGGGCCCCGCCGACAGGCTCGGGGACGATTCGGTCGACCACGCCGAGGGCTTGGAGGTCATTGGCGGTGATGCGCATGGCTTCGGCGGCATCCGCGGCCTTGTCGGCGGTGCGCCAGAGGATCGACGCGCAGCCTTCCGGCGAAATCACCGAATAGATCGCGTGTTCGAACATCAGCACGCGATTGGCGGTGGCAATCGCAACGGCTCCCCCGGACCCGCCTTCCCCGACAATTGCGGCAACGATCGGCACCTTCAGCTGCAGGCATTCTTCGGTCGACCGTGCGATCGCTTCCGCCTGCCCCCGCTCTTCGGCTTCCACGCCGGGAAAGGCGCCCGGCGTGTCGACGAGCGTAACCACCGGAAGCCCGAAGCGGTCGGCCAACCGCATCAGGCGGATCGCCTTGCGATAGCCTTCCGGCTTGGCCATCCCGAAATTGTGGCGGAGGCGAGAGGCGGTGTCCTCGCCTTTCTCGTGCCCGATCAGCATGACCTTGCGGCCGCCGATCGTCGCGAAGCCGCCGATGATCGCCGGGTCTTCGGCAAAGGCACGGTCGCCAGCGAGCGGAATGAACTCGTCAGTCAGCCGCGCGACATAGTCCTTGAAGTGCGGCCGCTCGGGATGGCGTGCGACCTGCGCCTTCTGCCACGGCGACAGCTTGGAATAGGTATCGGTCAGGAGCTTCGAGGCCTTGGCTTCGAGCTTGTCGACCTCCGACTGGATATCGAGCTCGCCGCTGTCCGCCGTTTCCTTGAGGTCGCGGACGCGCGATTCGAGCTCGGCGATCGGCTTTTCGAAATCGAGATACGTCAACATCTGGGGCGCGGGTAAGCGTGACGGAGCCGAGCGTCAACGCGAACGGTCAGCCAGCGGATGCCGCTCGTTCACCAGCTGGACCAGCCGCGCGGCGTCGACATGTGTGTAGATTTGGGTCGTCGCAATATCCGCGTGGCCGAGCAGCGCCTGCAGCACACGCAGATCGGCGCCACCTGAAAGCAGATGGGTTGCGAACGCGTGGCGGAGAACGTGCGGGCTGATCCGCTCCGGCGCGATTCCGGCGTCGGCCGCCATCTGGCGCACCAGCTGGAACAGGCGAACCCGGCTGATGTGCGTCTTCCCGCCTGGAAACAGCCACGCGCTCGATGCCGGGACATTGCCGAGCCACGCTTTGACGGCTGCTTCGGCGCGGCTTGAGATCGGTACCAGCCGCTCCTTCGAGCCCTTGCCGCGAAGGATCAGGAAAGGCTGGCCGGGCCGGACGGCGCCTCTCGGCAGCGAAATGACCTCGCTTGCCCTCAATCCCGAGCCGTAGAGCAGCTCGAGGAGCGCCAGGTTGCGCTGTGCAAGCGGTCCGCCGCTCGCTGCTTTGTCCCCGACTACCTCAAAGATCGATTCGACGTCGGTTTCGCCGAGCACCCTGGGTAACGGGCGCTGCAGCTTCGGCTGCGGAAGCGCCGAAGAGGGATCGTCACCTCGCAAGCCGTCATCGATGAGAAAGCGGTAGAAACGACGAAGCGCCGACGACCGCCGGGCCACGGTCGAGGCCGCAAGGCCGGCCCATTTCTCGCCCAGCCGCGAGAGCGCGTCCCGTTCGGCGGCGCCAAGCTCCTGCCCGAGGTCTTCTGCCGCCTTCTCGAGGTCGTTGCGATAGGCTGCGAGCGTGTTCTGTGAAGCGCCTTGCTCGGCCGCGAGCATGTCGAGGAACCGGTCGACGAGCGCTCGGTCCGACGGGATCACGTTCTCGCCAAGGCCTCCGCCGCGACCATGCGGGCGAGGAATTGCTGGCCGGTGTTCCGGAGCCCCATGACGATGTGGAAGACCTGAGCGGAGGGCACCGACTCGAAGTCCGGCCCTTGGAGCCCGGTTCCGGCAAGCACCAGGACCGTTCCACCTTGGTCCCGCTTGGCCGCGGCGTCGATCATCTGCGCCCAGGGCGTCGCGCGCTCGATATGCAGACGGTAGCGCGAATTGAGCCGCGACGCGGTCCCGGTGTCGAGCCGGCCGAGAGCGGCAAGCCCGGCGACGAGCAGCGCGCTGCGCTTGCGGCCTTGGCTCTTGTCCCTGCCGATGAAGTCATTGACCCGGCTGACACTGAGATCGACGCCGCTTCCATCCGGAGCGCCCAGCGCGAGCATCGCCCAACAGCGGTCGCCGGCACTGTCATTCATCCGCGCCACCGCGTTCGCCCACCGCGCCGCATCCGAATCCAGCCCGGCGGCCAGCATCGAGGCAATCAAATCCGGCGCATCGCCCTCGAGATCCGCATTGGGTTCGATTCGCGCGGAAGCGGTCCCGAGCAGGGCGCGCGAGGCTTCCTTCTGGAGCCGGTTTTGGCCCCCGGCGGTCCACAGGTGCCGCATCGCTGCGAGCCGGGTTTCCTCGTCGCGGCCGGCGAAAGCCAGCCGGAGTTGCCACGAATCGGTTCCACCGAGCTCGTTGGGATCGGTTGCGTCGTAGATGTTGGAATAAAGATCGACGAGCGCCTGAGACGAGAAAACCCCGAGGCCTGCGGCGATTCGCGCTGCCTGGAGCCGATCCTCGAACGGGATCAGCGGGGCGCGCGCGTACCAGGCCCGCACCTGCGGCGACGCCGAGTCCATCAGGCGCGTGGGCGGGCTCATGGCCGTTGCCGTGGCGAGGCCGTAGCGCCACGAAGTGAGATCCTGCACCGGGTCCCACTCGATCGTCGCCGCCGTACCGGTGTCATTGGTCGCGCCCGCGACCTTTTGCGCGAGCGCCAGATCTATTCCGCCGATCGTGCCCCGCCGCCGCGCGAATTCGATCTGCGCCGCGGCAGAATCGGGCTCGCCGTTTAGGCCGGCGCAGATGGCCTGGACGAGCGGCAATATCCGCGGGTCCGCTTTGTGCAGTCCGTCGGCAATCGGGCAAAGCGCGAGGGGGTCGGAGCTTGCGAGCGCGCTCTGGACCGCGACCTGCGTCATCTTTGGCGTGAAACGGTCGGTGTCGACCCCCGCGACGACCATTTGTGCGGCGTCGGCTTCGCCCATTCTCAACAGCAGCCACACGCGCTCGGCGGCCCAGTCGACCGGGTTGACCCCTTGCGGAGCGCGCGCGCGGGCAAGGAGCGCATCGCGAAGGCCGATATGCGCCCAGCGCGAGGCGAGCGGCGTATCCATGCGCCGCATCAAGGTCGACAGGAAAGCGCCGTTGGCGTGGCCCCAGGGGTCCGTGCCGATCGCCAGCTGCGCGGGATCGAGTGCGCCAGCGGTGAACGGGTCGCGCCGCGCGTAGGAAGGATATTCGATCGGCTTCGGCGGCAACGCGGCTTCGGCCTGCTCCGCCGCCACTGTCGTGCTAGTCTCGTCCTCCGGCAGCGCTTCCGTCTGTCCGGACGCGGCCGGCGGAGCCTGTGCCGCGGGCGCCGCCTGGGCCGGCGGAGCCGACGCCACGTTGTTCTGGACCTGCGCCAGTGCCGGGATCGCGAGTGCGGTCGCGACGCTGCCGAGAAGCAGCAGCCGCTTAGTGGCCAGCAGCATTCGTTACGTCCACCTGGATCGACTGGGTCGGCACCTCACGGGCCTGGCTGGACAGAAACACGAGCGCTCCTGCGATGATGACGACAATGATGATGAGGAAAAGTACGGCTCGCGACATCGGCCCTTCCGCTTTGATCCATGGGACAGCCCGCTTTTGCCCGACCTGCGGGGGGAATGTATAGCCCCAGTCGATGAGGAAGCTCGGTGACCAGTTCGACCGGCCGATCGTGCTCGTCGGCCTGATGGGCGCGGGAAAGTCGACGGTCGGCCGCCGGCTAGCCAAGCGGCTCGGGCTCCCGTTCATCGACAGCGACGAAGCGATCGAGGACGCGGCCGGCTTTTCCGCCGGGGAATTGTTCGAGAGATACGGCGACGCGGATTTCCGCGATGGGGAGCGGCGGCTCGTCGCGCGGCTGGTCGATGAAGGCTCTATCCGGGTCATCGCCACAGGCGGCGGCGCTTTTGTGAACCCGCTCACTCGCAAGCTTCTGAACGAGCGCGCAATCACGGTTTGGCTGGACGCGCCGGTCGACATTCTCACGGAACGCACGGGACGCCGGAATACGCGTCCGCTTCTTCGCAATGGAAGCCGGGCCAACACGCTCCAGCGACTGGCCGAGGAGCGCGGCCCGGCCTATGCGGAAGCGCATATCCGGGTTCGAAGCGGACAAGGGGCGCACCGCGAGGTCGTCGAATCCATTATAAAGGCACTCGAGGATTATATCGGCGGCGTCGACGGGCCGGGCCCCTCTTCCGGCAGCGGTCCGGCAGCGAACGACCGATCCTCGCCTGCATGAAGGTCACCTGTTTCCGCCTGGCGCTCCAGCCGCTCACAATCGCGTAGCCGATATTCGCGTTCGACCCTTTCGACTTCGCCAGGGGCAACACCGCTGGCGCGCAGCGCGGCCTTGCCCATCACCACGGCACTTTCGAACAGCTCGCGCTCGGCGAGCGCGAGATCGAGTCCGCGGAGCTTCATCAGGTGCACGCGGTCGAACGCGCGAACCATCACCGAGGCCTGCGGAAAGGCCTTGAGCACCGCCTTCACCGCCTCGCGGGTCATCTCGCCACCCTCATTGTCGTTGCAGAAGGCGATCACCTTGGCAGCTTCCGCGCCCGCCGATCGCAGAAGGTCGAGCCTCAGGCCATCGCCGTAATAGACCTTGGTCCCGAACTCCTGCGCGGTCTCGATCATGCTCGGAGTCTTGTCGATAAGGGTGACCCCGATTCGCTTGGCCATCAGCATCTGCGCCACCGTCTGACCGAAGCGGCCGTAGCCGACGACGATGGCCGCGGTTTCCGGCGACTTCTCTGGCCCTTCGAGCCCAACGGCGCTCTCTTCCCGACGCTCCAGCCAGTCGGTGAGACGCATGAGGAACGGCGTTGTCGCCATCGACAGGGTGACGACCGCACCGAACAAGGAAGCGGCCGCCGGCAGCACCAGGCCCGCAGCCGTCGCCTGCGTAAACAAGACGAAGCCGAACTCGCCGGCCTGGCTCAGGAGCAGGCCGAGCCGGATGCTCCTCGGCCAATTGTTGCCGAAGATTCGGGCGAGCCCGGCAATCAGGATTGCCTTCGTGACGATCACTGCCGCGGCGATCCCGACGACGAAGAACGGCCGCTCGGCGATCACCGTGAGGTCGAGAAGCATCCCGACCGAGAGGAAGAAGAGACCCAGCAGGATCGAGCGGAACGGCTCGACGTCGGTCTCGATCTCGTTCCGGTAGGGCGATTCGGCGAGCATCACGCCGGCGATGAAGGCGCCAAGTGGGACCGACAGGTGCAGCGCGTGCATGACCGCCGCCGCGCCGATGACCGTGAACAAACCCGCGACGACGAACAGTTCGCGTTCGCCGAGGCGTCCGACCAACCGGAACAGGGGGTGGAGGATGAGGCGACCGGCGAAGACGAGGCCGGCGATTGCAAGCAAGGTGTAGAGCGCCAGCGTCCAGCCCACCGGCGCACTGGGATCCGGCGGCACCCGAGCCATCGCCGCAATGATGGTGATCATCGGAACGATTGCCAAGTCCTGGAACAGCAGGATGGAGAATGCGCGTTCGCCCTGCGGCGTGTTGAGCTCGTTGTCGGCGCGAAGCATCGGCAGGACCTGCGCGGTCGATGACAAACCGAGTGGAAGTCCGATGGCCAGCGCCGCCTCTGGCGAGAGGCCGACCGCGAAATGGAGAAGCGCGCTGATTGCCAGCCCGCACAACACGACCTGCGCGAGGCCGAGCCCGAAAATGTCGTTCCTCAGCCGCCACAGACGCGCCGGGCGAAGCTCGAGGCCGACGATGAACAGCAGCAGGGCAATGCCGATTTCGCTGACGCTCGCGACCTGCTCGGGATCGCGGATCAGGCGAAGCAGCTGCGGGCCGATGAGGATTCCGGCGACGATATAGCCGAGAGTGGCGCCGAGCTTGAGGCGGCGAAAGATGGTGACGAAGAGGAGCGCGGCGCCGAGCATGACCGCGCCGCTTTCCAGCAAGGCGCTGGTCGTCTGCGCGGTCTCGGCTGCCGCCGCGGGGTTCACACGGCTGCGTCCATGGCACAGAGCAGCGCCCGAAGCGGAAGTAGGATCGCACCGTGCCGGCCCGTTCGAGGCAGCGCCGGGGCGAGCGCTTCATAGCCCGTCCACTGCGGCGGGTCGGCACGCTCCCCCGAAAGCCATGCGGTGAGCTGGTCGAGCGCGGCCTCGATCTCGTCGCGGGTGCGGCCGGGAGCCTGCTGGGCAACCAGCGCCGCCGACGCCTGGCCGAAGGCGCAGGCCAGGACAGTTTGCGACAGCGCCTCGATGTGGCCGTCCTTTACCTGAACTTCCGACAGGAGCGAGCTTCCGCAAGTCGGCGACCGCCGCGCCGCCGATCCGTCGACCCGCTCAAGCTGCTGCGGCCCGGGGAGCGAGGCCGCCAGCCGCAGGATTTCCGTCGTATAGAGCGGCGCGTTCATTCCTTCCGCCATGTGGTGCCGGAGGGGCCGTCCTCCAACACGATTCCGTCGGCCTTCAATTCGTCGCGGATTCGGTCGGCGGTCGCGAAGTCGCGGTTGGCTTTGGCCTCGCCCCGCTCGGCAATCTTCGCTTCAATCGCAGCGTCGTCCACCCCACCCCTGAACCATTCATCCGCGCTTTTGCTGAGCAGGCCGAGCAAAGAGGCGCTGGCCTTCAGCGCTCCCGGATCATCGATGGCCTGCAGCCGGGTTAGCGCCGCGGGCGTGTTGAGATCGTCCGACAGCGCCTCGACCACGTCGGCATCGATCTCGCCCGGCTTCGTCTCAGCCGCCACACGATAGATCCTGTCCAGGATCGTCTTCGATTGCTCGATCACAGCCTCGGTCCAAGGCAAAGGCTGGCGGTATTGCGCCGACAGCAACGCGAGCCGGAGCACTTCGCCATCGACCTTTTGGAGCAGCTCCGCCGGCGTCACGATGTTGCCCAGGCTCTTCGACATTTTCTCCGCGCCCATGTCGACGAAGCCGTTGTGCACCCAGTAACGGGCGAGCGCCGCGCCGCCGTGGGCGCATCGGCTCTGCGCGATCTCGTTCTCGTGGTGCGGGAAAATGAGGTCCAGCCCGCCGCCGTGGATGTCGATCGTCTCGCCGAGATGCGTGGCGATCATCGCCGAGCATTCGAGGTGCCAGCCCGGTCGTCCCCTCCCCCACGGCGATTCCCAACCGATCACGTCGGGCTCGCTCGGCTTCCACAGCACGAAGTCGGCGGGGTCGCGCTTATACGGCGCAACCTCGACTCGAGCCCCTGCGATCATCTGTTCCCGGTCGCGGTGGCTGAGCATCCCGTAGGCCGGATCGCGAGTGACGTCGAACAGCACGTGGCCCTGGGCGACATAGGCGCATTCGCCCGCGACCAGCTTCTCGATCATCGCGATCATCGGCCCG
>Ga0207678_10005068_pt1 | contig 11812 bp, 10 predicted proteins | sample KBSC63metaG_FD_184319 | JGI IMG/M metagenome (GOLD analysis project Ga0207678, IMG submission 184319) | Corn rhizosphere microbial communities from Kellogg Biological Station, Michigan, USA - KBS C6-3 metaG (SPAdes) (version 2) | ecosystem: Host-associated > Plants > Roots > Rhizosphere > Soil ... | reverse complement strand
CCGCGATCCAGCTGGTGGCCGCGGGCCGCCGGTACTCGGCCGACGGGAAGGGCTACTCAACCGCCGGCCGTATCACCCGGGTCGCCGGAGAGGCCGGCATCCCGCTGGATGAGTTCCTGATGCCGATGGTGCTGGCCTCGGACGCGGTGGTCAGGGACGGCGAGCTGATCGGCGACCCGACGGAAGGCGCGCTGGTGGTGCTGGCCGCTAAGGGCGGCATCGACGCGGTCTCCACCAGGGAACGGTACCCGCGGATCGCCGAACTGCCGTTCGACGCGGCCTACAAGCTGATGGCCACGTTCCACGAGATGACCGACGCCTCAGGCCGGCCAGTGATCCGCTGCTTCGTCAAGGGCGCCCCAGACCAGCTGCTGGCCCGGGCCGCGACCGTCCTCGACGCCGGCACCGGGCCGTCGCCGGCCGACGGCAGGTCCCGGCAGCGGTACCTGGCCGAGACCCAGCGGCTGGCCGGGCAGGGTCTGCGGGTGATCGCCATCGCCCGCAAGGACCTAGACCCGGCTGCCTTCGATCCCGGCGCCGACCTGCTCGCGCTGGTGACCGGCCTGGAACTGCTCGCCCTGGTCGGGATGGCCGACCCGCCCCGCCCCACGGCCAGGGCATCGATCGCGACGGCGGCGAAGGCCGGGATCCGGGTCCGGATGATCACCGGCGACCACGCGGTGACCGCCGCCGTGGCCGCCCGCCAGCTCGGCATCGACGGCACCGTGATCACCGGCGAGCAGTTCGGGGCCATGAGCGACGAGGAGGCCCTGGCCAAGATCGACGGTATCGGCGTGATCGCCCGCGTCAGCCCTCAGCACAAGGTCCGCCTGGTCGACATCCTCAGAAGGCAAGGCCACATCGTCGCCATGACCGGCGACGGCGTCAACGACGCCCCGGCCGTGAAGAAAGCCGACATCGGGATCGCGATGGGCACCGGAACTGAGGTGACCAGGGAAGCCGCGGTGATGGTCCTGACCGACGACAACTTCTCCACCATCGTCAAAGCCGTGGAGCTGGGCCGCGGGCTGTACGACAACCTCGCCCGGTACATCCGCTACCAGGTCAGCGGCCTGTTCGGCTACATCATCACGTTCCTGACCGCCGCCGTCCTCAACGTCGCGGGCGGCGAACCGCTGCTGCCGCTGCAGACGCTGTGGGTCAGCTTCACCACCTTGTCCATCCAGGCCGTCGGGCTCGGATACAGCAAGCCCGCCGCCGGGCTGATGGACCGCCCGCCGCGGTCCCCCAGCCGGCCGATCCTGACCCGCGGGCTCATCGCCTGGCTCGCCTTCACCGGCCTGCTGATGGCGGCCGGCACCCTCGGCGTGATCAGCTGGGCCGGCCACGCTCACGGGCTCGCCGTCGCCAGGACCATGGGCATGGTCACCTTCGCGCTGTTCAGCCTGTTCTTCTCGATCGAGTGCAAAGACGAAAGGGACTCGGCGTTCTCCCTCGGCACCTTCTCCGACAAGACGTTCGCCATCACGACCGGCACGTCCTTCGTCCTGCTGCTCCTGTCAACCGTCCTGGGCATCTTCCAGACCGTGATGAAAACCACCACGCTCGATGTCCCGCAATGGCTGATCTGCACCGCCGTGGCCCTGTCAATCGTCGCAGCCGCCGAAATCCGCAAAGCCGCCCGGCGGCAGCCCGGCGCAACGTGACCCAGCCCGCCAGCAAGCCCCGCCGGAGCCGCCAGCCCCCGGACGCCCGGCCAGGTCGCCCTGTACCGGCAGGAGCTGGATGTCCACTGTTTCTGCTGGACAAGGCTAGCTTTGGCATCTGGTTTATGCTGATGACGGTGGTCGCGGCAACCTTGCACCTGGCAGTTCCCGGGGGGAGGACCTCGTGCGATGAGTATCAGGGTGGGATCCGCTGGCCCGCGCGGCCTAGCGCTGCTGGCCGCCGTCGGCGTCGCCGCGCTTATCCTGGGCGTGCAGGGCTGGTCGGCACGGCACGTCGGGCTGATGACATCCGCGACCGGAGGGTTCAGCACTCCCGCCCGCTCCTCGCCGGCGGCGAGTACGCCACGGCAGGCCGCCAGCCCGGGCGCAACGTCCCCGGGCAGCGCGGCCTCGGGTCAGGGATCCTCTCCTGCACCCAGCGGGGCTGGCCCGTTGCTGAGTTCCGAGCCGTACGCCTCCTTCGCGTACCAGGTATGGCCGGGACCAACCGGGGCCGCCGCGCAGCAGGCGATGACAGGGCTGGCGATCTCGGTTAAGCGGCAGGGCAGTGGCATCAGCGTCACGGCGGGCGTCAGCGGGCAGCCCGCGCCGGCCGTGCACTCTTATCCGGATGGCGCCCGGGTGTACGTGCTGGAAGCCGCGCTCGGCGATGACTCCGGCGGCAGTGACTTCAACCTCGGCGACGACGGGCTGGTCGTGACCAACGCACAGGGGAGGATCGCGCAGTGAGCCAGCGGCCGCGGACGCCGCGGCAGGGAACGGCCGTCCAGCTTCCCACCCTGCGACGGGCTGCCGAACGCGCGAGCGCCATCGCCGCCGAGTGGACGCCGACCGTCTCCCGCGTGCTGCTTGGGCTTGTGCTCGCCTGGTTCGGTTACCACGAACTCGTCCGCCCCGGTGAGTGGACCGGCTACGTGCCCGTCTTCTCGCCGGGTTCTTCGCTGGCGATCGTGCTCGTCCTTGCGCACGGCTGGATCCTGCTGGTCCTCGCGGCCGCCCTGGCCGCGGGCATCGCACCGCGTACGGCAGCCGCGATCGCGGCGGTCATGCTGCTTGAGATCGTGATCTCGCTGTCAGCCACCGCAGGGCTGTCCGACCTCACGCTGCGCGACGTCGGCGTCCTCGGGCTCGCCGTAGGCCTCACCGGATGCACCCGGCACCGGCTGGTACTGCGCGGGTGATTCCGCACGGGGGTGGTTCTAGCTAGCCGGAGCGCGGGCATCAGGAGGGCGGACGGAGGCGTCTCCACAAAGTGAGTCCCGCGATGGCCCGGCTGGCGTCGCTGCCGGAGCCCATGGCGATGCCGAGGTCGGCCTGCTTGAGCGCCTGCACGTCGTTGACCCCGTCGCCGATCATCGCCACCACGTGCCCGGCGGCCTGCAGCGCCTTGATCGCGGCGAGCTTCTGGGTCGGCCGGACCCGGCCGAATACGTCTGCCGTGCCGATCGCGCCGGCCATCTGCTCGTCGGTCAGTACAGAGGCGTCGCACGGCTCGCCGGAGGCGGGTATCCCGGCACGCCGGGCGATGGCCGCCACGGCGCCGGGGGCATCGCCGGACAGCACCTTGACCGTGACCCCCTGGGCGGCGAGGTAGCGGACCGTCTGGGCTGCTTCGTCGCGAAGCTCTTCGGTGAGGACGAGAAGCGCGGCCGGCTCGGCGCCGGCCGGCGGCCGGCCGGCGTCAAGCGGCGCGGCCGCTGCCGCCAGGAGCAGGACGCGCTGGCCGGCCGCCTCGTGGCGGGCCACGGACGCCGCGGCGGCGGCCGGCAGGCTGGGGGTGATGACGCCGGGCGCGCCCAGCAGTCAGGTGCCGTTCCTGGCGAACGTCACGCCGCTCCACTTGCGGGCGGAGGAGAAGGGCACCCGCTCCCGCGCCTGCGTGAGGCCCCGGGCCTGGACCGCGCTCACGGCGGGGCCCGCCAGACAGCCTCGGGCCAGTCCAGATCGTCACCCCCCGGCGGCCAACCGGACCGGCACCCAGATCAGCGCGGCTGACAGCGCACCGAGAATGATCCCGCCGACGATGACTTCGGCCGCAAGCCGCGCCAGCCCCGGGGCAGAGACACCCGCATCGGCGCGCACGGCCACCCCGGCCGAGCCGTCCAGGTTCATCGCGACCGCCGTCCAGTCACCGTCCTGCGCCGTCCACCGCAGCGCCTGGGTGCCGGTCCCGGCGGCCCTGACGGCCCAGATCCTGGCCGCCTGCGGCGGAGCGGGCCGTCCGGTACCGTCATGGACGGCCAGACCGCCGGCCCCGGTGCCCGTGACCGTGCCGTACGCCGTCCCGGACAGGTAGGCCGCGACCCGGTCAGCGGGGCCGATCGCGACGAACACGGCCCTGCCCGGGCTGACAGGCGTGACCCGGACCCGCACGTCCCCGACGAGCCCGGTCAGCAGCAGGCCCCAGCCCAGGCTGACCCGCTCGCTGGCCAGCGCGTACCCGGTGGTCGAGTAAGTCGCCGTTCCCGTTGTCACGTAGCCGTCATGGCGCAGCGCATGATCGGCCCACAGCAAGGTCCCGCCGCCGCCGAGCAGCCCGAGCGAGGCCAGGGCCAGCACCGAGCCGATGATCACCACGATGACACGCCCCGCCGTCCAGCCCTTAGCCTGCCGAGCGGGCGGCGGACCTGGAGCGCCGCCCGGCACGTACGGACCGTCTGCGCCTGGGGCAGCCCCGTGCGGAACACCAGTAGCCATGATCATCACTCCTCAGCCTCACGGTAGGCACGAGGCCTGTGCCGGCTGCAGGTCCCCAGGTCCTGACCAGCAGGGGCGTTAGGTACCGCGGTGTTTCTCAGCGGCGGTCCCGGGACCCCACCGTCAGGGCGACCGTGACGAGGCTGGCCGACGCCGCCCGGAAGGTCAGCAGGACCGCAGGCCGGAGGTCTTTTGCCGGACGTGAAGTGAACGGTCCGTTCTGAACAGGCCAGACGGCGAGGACCGGCGCCTGATTCACTTCTCGGCCCGTTCCGTGCCTTGCGCCGGTAAGGAGAATCCGGCCGTCAGGATCTCCCCTCGGAAGTCAGGCGGCGGCGTGGCCGGCCGGCCGCGTCAGGCGGGGCGTCCGGCGGCGGCGGTGTCGCCGAGTGACAGGTAGGTCTCGTCTTCCTGGACCGTGTGCAGCCGGAGGATGGCGTGCAGCCCGTACAGGATGTCGCGCAGGTCCGCGATGTCGGCCTCGTCGGGGTCGCGGTCGCCGATGTCGTCGACGAGGCGTCCCAGCCGTGCGATCTGGACCGCGATCTCGGCGTGCGCCCTGCTCATCGGCGCGGTCGGGTCGGTGCCGCCGAGCACCCGGTTCAGCGCCGGGTACAGGCTGGACTCCTCGGCCTGCTCGTGCGGCCAGACCTCGCGGGTCAGCAGCTCGTGCACGTGCCGGACACGGTCCATCGTGCCGGGCTCGCCGAGGGACTGAGCGGCCGTCCGCAATTGCTCGGTGTCCGCGCGGATCGCCTGGTGCTCGGCGCGGAAACGGCGGGTCAGGTCCTCATCGGCCGCGGTCAGCCGCACCGGCGGCGGGACCTCGGCCAGCGCGCGGAGCGCGTTGAGTATCACCGTGACATCGATGGCCTCCTGCAGCAGCGCGCCCCATACCGCGGGCAGCAGGCCCGCGGCTGCGGCGGCCATGGCGGCCAGCGACAAGCCCATGCCGGCCAGCACGCTCTGCAGGGCGATCCGCCGGGTGCGCCGGGCCAGCGCCGCCACCTCGCCGAGCCGGGCCAGCTCATCGACGGTGAGCACGGCGTCCGCCGCTTCGGAGGACGCCGTGGCGCCCCGGGCGCCCATCGCGATCCCCACGTCCGCCAGGGCCAGCGCCGGCGCGTCGTTGATCCCGTCCCCCGTCATGATCACCGGGGCCCGGCGCTGCTCGCGGCGCACTACGTCAAGCTTGCCGGCCGGGGTCAGCTCCGCAAGCACCTCATCCGCCCCGGCGAGCGCACCTATGGCGCCGGCGGCCTCGGCCCGGTCGCCGGTGGCGAGCACGACCCGGCGGATGCCGCCGCGGCGCACGGCCCGCAGCGTCTGCCGGGCGTCGGGGCGGAGGCGGTCCTCCAGTAGCAGCACGCCGGCTGGCCGGCCGTCGACGGCGGCGAAGACGGTGAGCGCGCCGTCTAGCCGGGACCGGCGGCGGGCCGTCCGCACCCAGGAGTCGGCTTCCGCAGCGCCCGCCCACGCGGCGCGCCCCAGCCTGACCTCGCGGCCCCCGACCATCCCGGTCACGCCCTGCCCTGCTACCTCGGTAACAGCCGACGGCGGGGTCAGGCGGCAACCGCGCCCGGCCGCCGCACGGACGATCGCGGCGGCGAGTACGTGTCCCGATGCCTGGTCGAGCGATGCCGCCAGGGTCAGCACCCCGTCGGCGTCCAGGGTGGCAGGGCTGGCGGGGATGACCGCGGTGACCTGGGGCTGCCCTGCGGTGAGCGTCCCGGTCTTGTCGAGGATGAGCGTGGTGCACCGGGCAAGGCGCTCAAGGACGCCGCCGCTCTTGACCACGACGCCGCGCCGCGCCGCGGCCGACAGGCCGGAGACGAGCGCGACCGGCGCGGCCAGGATCAGCGGGCACGGGGTCGCCACCACCAGGACGGCGACGGCGCGGGCCGCGCCCCCGGCCGCCCACGCGGCGGCGGCGACCGCGAGCGTGAGCGGCAGGAACCACAGGGCGTACCGGTCGGCCGCCCGCACAAACGGCGCCTGGGAGTTCTCTGCCTCGCTGACCAGGCGGACGATGCCCGCATAGGTGCTGCCGGCGGCGGTGTCGCTGGCCCGCAGGTCGAACGGGCCGCTCGCGTTCACCACGCCGCTGCGCACCGGGTCGCCGCGGACGCACTCGGCGGGCCTGGCCTCACCGGTCAGCGCGGACTCATCGAGAACCGCGGCGGCCGAGGCGACGGTGCCGTCCACCGGCACCACGTCGCCCGCGGCAATCAGCAGCAGGTCGCCGGCCGCGACCGCATCGAGCGGCATGACCTCGACGCCGCCGCCCTGGTAGCGGCGCGCGGTCCGCGGCGCCCGGTCGAGCAGCGCGCTCAGGTCGTGCCGGGCGCGCACCGCCGCCCACGCCTCCAGGGCCCGGCCGCTGGCCAGCATCACGCTGATCACCGCGGCGGCCAGCAGTTCGCGCACCGCGACCGCGCCCGCCAGCGCCAGCAGCGCGATCACGTCTACCCCGACCCGGCCACGGCGGAGGCTGTCGGCAGCCGACCACAGCGCGTAGGCCAGGCCGAGCCCGGCCGACACCAGCCAGCACCCGTCGGCGACCCCGACGGCTCCCGCCAGCCAGGCCAGTCCTCCGGCCGCCAGCCCGGCGGCCGTCACCGATAGCAGCAGCACAGCCGATCGCCGGCCGAGCCAGCCGACCGCCGAGCGGAGCAAGGCAACGCTCCTCATGCTTCCACCCTTGCGCGGGAGGAGCGTGAAACCAGGAGCCTAATGCCACAGCCCGGCGGGACTTCGGTCCTTAATCTCCGGGTGGTGAGGAAGTCGTGACGGTGCAGCCGCGTGGGAGCAGCCAGTTTGCGTGACCGGGACGACAGGCCCGTCCGTTCGGAAGGCTAATCGATCCGCCACCACCCGGCGGGTCCCCGGCGGCCGAGCGTCGTCACCTTGGCGCGGAGTATCTTCCGGTCACGGCGGGTCGCGCCGCGGCCGAACATCATGTCGGCGACCACGATGCGGCCCCCGGGGCGCAGCCACCGCGCCGCCCCGGCGACAAGCACGCGCTTGTCCTCGTCCCGGAGGTGGTGCAGCGCGTAGCTGGACACGACCAGGTCGGCGCTGGCGGCCGGCATCGTGAAAGCCCGCAGGTCCGCCACTTCGGTCCGAACGTTTTCCAGCCCGGCCCGGGTGGCCCGCACGGCCAGGGACTCTGCCATGCCGGGCGAGATGTCGACCGCCAGCACGGAATCCACCAGAGGCGCCAGCGCGAGCGCCACGAACCCGGTGCCCGCGCCCAGGTCCACGCAGGTATCGGCGGCCCCAGGATCCGCGATGGCAAGCAGCTGGTCGCGCACCTGATCGAATCCGCCGGCCGACGTGACGTGCGTATGCCAGCCCGCGACACGCCTGTCCCATATCCGCGCCAGTGACAAGACACACTTCCTTCCAGGTTCCCTGGAAGCTACGCGGCGGAACTCTGGGGCGCTGATGAAGGCAACCTGGGGAATTTCTGCATTTGCGCCCGTACCCGACGCAGCCGATGAAGTCCCGCTGAATCCCGCGCAGACGATCCACGGGGCAACCTGAGGCGGGTTAAGGTGACGGATCGTGATGCGCAGGTACCAAAAGGCCAGCCTTCTGCCGAAACGGGCAGCCGGACTCCTGGCGGTTGCCGCGACCCTGGCGGCGACCGCCCGCCCGCCGACGGTATCCGGGCACGTAGGCGCCCCCGCACCAGCAGCAGTCGAGAAGGTCGCGGCCGGGGCCGCGCGCAGTCTCGGCGAGCAGTGCATCACCAACGGCTCCGTCGCTATCGCGAGCGTCGGCGCTGACGGCAGGCCGGGTGCCGCCCGGCTGGTCAGCGATCAGCGCGGGACGGGCAGCTTCGATGACCGGCCGGTGGTCGCGGTGGGCCAGCATGGCATGGTCTGGGTGGCGTGGTCGCAGGGACCGGACGCGGACGCCTGCCAGGACGTCGGCGACGGGGACCGGATCGAGGTCGCCGTTTCCCGCGACGGTGGCCGGACCTTCGGCGACCCGGTCGCCATGCCCGCCGACGGCGGCCACGCCGCGTTCGGCGTGCGGCTCGCGCCGCTGCCCGGCGGTCAGGCGGCGGTCTCCTGGACCGAGACGATGGAGAGCGGCGACCAGGCAGTCCTCGTCTCGGCCCTCGGCGCCGACGGGCACCCGGGGCAGCCGGTCGTGGCGCTGACCGGCGACGGGCCGCCGCTGGTCCTGCCGGGCGCCAGCTTCTACGACTTCCCGGCCGGGGACATCGCCGCCCTCCCCGGCGGGAAGCTGGTAGTCGCCGCGCCTTTCTGGGTGTCGGGCCGGAGCGTGATCAAGGTGGCGGCCGGCCTGCCGGGCGGGCGGTGGCAGGAGACGGACCTGAGCCCGCCCGCCGGCGCCGACCTGCTGCTGCCCGCGCTCGGGGTGCTGTCGCCGGGCGTCGTGCGACTGGTGTGCGCCGTGCACACCCGGCTCGGCGACCGCCTCGGGTACGACTGGGGCGATGTCACCCTGGGCGGCCGGGGGCCGGGTGTCGGCCACGCGGGGCTGACGGCGCTGACCGCGGCACCGCCCGGTCCCGGCTTCTTCGAGATCGGCGAGGAACTGGCGCTCGCGCGCACGCCGGGAGGGCTGCTCACCGCCGTCGTGGTCGCCGGCCAGGACGGGGCCACGCTGGAGACCGCCGCGTTCAGCGCGCCCCCGACGGCTACTGTCCCGCCGGGCGGGGCGGGGACGCCCGCGGCCGCGCCGGGGACGCGCCCGCTGGGAACAGCGGCGGCATCAGGGCACGCCGCACCGGGCACAGGCACGGCGCGGGCCGCGAACGGCCGACCGTCCGGATTGGCCGTCACGGCCGCCTGGCTGGGCGCCGCGGCGCTGTGCTGTGCCGCTGCGGTAGCCGCCTTCGTGCTATGGCGGCGCCGTTCCGAGACTGGACCGCCTGGACGGCACCACCCGCCGGGCCGCAGAAGACGGTGAACGGGCACCCGGACGGCCTGGAGCCACGCGGCCTGCCGGGGAGGGGCGTTCATCCAGTTCGGCACAGGGTTATCGGGAGCCGACCCGCGCATCCGCGTTCCGGTCAGATCCTGGCCGCCGGCTCGGCGGTCAAGATCCGGGTCGACGAACGCCTGTATCCGGCCGGAGCACGAGTCGGCTGGAGCGCCGCGGCGGGATCTGCCCTCGGTCCGGGCTGTTAGGGGCCGCTTGCTCTAGGCGCAGGGCAAGCCGGGGGCACAGCCGCGCGACGGCCGCTGCTTCCTTCTGGAGCGAGGCGGGGATGTCACCCCGGGCGATCACGGGGAAGCCCCAGTCGTCGAGCGTGATGAGGCCGGGCAGCAGTTCGGCGCACAGGCCGCGGCCGTCGCAGGCGATCGGGTCGACCGCAAGCCTGGCGGGACTGGTCATGGGGCAGGCTCACGAACCGGGAGAACGGCGGCGCTGCTGATGGCGCTGCACCGGCCGCGTTCGTGCAGGGTGATCTCGGCGCGGAAAACGCGGAGCGCGCTGGCGACCATGAGCGCCGTGCCGTCAGGATGACGGCACGCGCCGCGCCCGGTGACGTCACGGAGCCAGCGCCGCACCGCGGGCAGGTCGCAGCCGCCCAGAGCGGCGGCCTGCTCGAGTTCGCGGGCGATCGCGCCGAGGCCGAAAATGCAGGGGCCGCACTGGCCTGCTGAGGAGTCCGCGAGGTAGCGGGTCAGGCGCGCGGTCTCGGCCAGCCCGCAGGCGCGGGCCGGCAGCACGGCGAGGACGCCGGCGCCGGGGACAGCGCCGACCGGGGACAGCCCTGCGGCGGAGAACGGCAGCGGCAGCGCGTCCGCCGCGGCCGCCCAGGTGCCGAAGTACCCGCCGATCAGCAGCGCGCCGGGCTCGGCGGTTGTTCCCCCGGCCAGTTCGAGCAGGCAGCTGACCGGCGTGCCGGGCTCGATCTCGTACACGCCCGGGTACCGCACTTCCCCGAGGATGGTCACGAGCATCGAGCCGGGCTCGGCGGGGGTGCCCGCTGCCCGGAACCAGGATGCGCCGTGCCGCATGATCAGCGCGAGGTGAGCGAGCGTCTCGACGTTGCTGACCAGGGCTGCAGGGCGGCGGCCGGGGCCGCCGAGCCGCGGGGGGCGGCCGGTCGGGACGGGCGCGCCCCGCCCGGCCCAGTGCACTACCGCGCTGGCCTCCCCGGCGGTGAAGCCCGCGGCCGCCGCCAGCACCCGCACTGGGACCGGGTCATAGTCCGCGGCCCGCCGCTCGGCGGCGGCGATGCGCACTGTTTCCCAGGCGGCCTCGTGTGCGACGATCACGGCTTCTCCGGCGCCGGTCAGCTCAGCTGCGCAGACGGCGCCGTCGAGTACGAGGTGCGGGGCAGACATGAGCAGCACCTTGTCTTTGGCGCTGGCGGGCTCGCCTTCCACTCCGTTGGCTATCACCACCGGGATGCGCGGGGCGGCGGCGAGCGCGCGCAGCTTCACCGCGGCGGGGAACGCGGCCCCGCCGCGCCCGGTCAGGTGCGACCTTTCCACCTCGTCGATGAGCCGCTGCCGGTGCGCCCGGTCGCCGCCGCAGGACGGGCGCGGGCCGTGGCGGCGGAGGTGGGCGCGCAGGCTGGCGGGACTGGTCACGTCTGCCGGGGCACCGGGCAGGAGCCGGGGCAGGGCGGTGCCTGCCCGGTGCGGGGCTGGCAGGCACAGGCCGGTTTCGTATCGGGTCACCGCCGCGCTCCGGGCAGCTTGGCGGGGGTGCCCGGTCGAGGGCCGGGAACCTGCCGGATCCGCACTGCCAGGCGGGCGGTCACCGTCACGGCGGCGACTGCGGCCGACCCCCATATGACGGCTGCGACCCATCCGGTGTGCAGGTCACCCCCTCCGGCGCTCAGCGCGTGGCCGAACGCGGCCGGCCAGGCCAGGTAGGCGAGCCAGTGCACGGCCCGCCAGGCGCGGAATCCCAGCCGGTGCCGTAGGACGCTGGTCAGCAGCACGGCGGCGCCGAGGTCAGCGGCGAGGGTGCCGAGCCCGATAGCTGCGGTCCGGTAGGGCGACAGGAACGGGAGCACCGTGGCAGTCCACCCGATCGTGACATACGGGTCCGCGAGCGCGGTGACCACGTGCAGGCCGAGCAGCGCGACCGCGAACAGGGCAAGCGCGCGGTGCAGTTCGGCCACGGCGAAACGCGGCCAGCGCCGCGACGCCCAGCCGAGCCTGACCGCGATGCCGAGCGCCATGACGGCAGTGAACAGCACCAGCAGGACAATGCCGCTGCCGCGGGACAGGAACCACAGCCACTGCGGGTTAGCCATGAACCGGCTCCGGCGCGGCGAGACGAGGAGCAGGCAGCTGCCCGCCGTCGGTGCCCGGCCAGCCGCCGAGCAGCCGGACGGCGCCGTCATGGCTGACCAGGCGGGCCGCCAGCCGGGTCCGGGTCAGCCAGGCAGGCGCGTCCGGGCCCGCGACGATCGCGCCGGTGGC
>Ga0207678_10005065_pt1 | contig 11820 bp, 11 predicted proteins | sample KBSC63metaG_FD_184319 | JGI IMG/M metagenome (GOLD analysis project Ga0207678, IMG submission 184319) | Corn rhizosphere microbial communities from Kellogg Biological Station, Michigan, USA - KBS C6-3 metaG (SPAdes) (version 2) | ecosystem: Host-associated > Plants > Roots > Rhizosphere > Soil ... | reverse complement strand
GAACTCCACGCTTCCTCCCGTGTTGTCCAACTGTGACGGACGCGCTGTCGACTTTGAGCCCCCCATAGGGGACCAAAAGTCGACAGCGCGTTATCGGCCCCTCGATTCCGGCCCGGAAAGGGCCTCAGAGGGCCGGAAAGTGTGACGTTCCCGGCATCTTCGTCACCGATCCCGCCGAGGTGTGGAACCTCCCGGACGCCTCCGTCACGGAAGTCCGACCTCCCCCCGTCCCTGTGACGCCTCCCCCACGGAAGCCTCACGTCCCGGGCGCCTCATGGTGGTCACAGCCTGCCAGGACCCCCATGAGGCGCCCGGGACCACCCTCAACGCACCTCGGACGGCCGCCCGGGCCACGGACCCCCGCCCGTCCCTTCCCGAACCCCGCCCGCCCGTGCCTTCCCACCCCGCCGCCCCTTCCCGACCAGGGCCCCCCTTCCCGACCAGGGCCCGTCCCTTCCCGACAGGCCCCGTCCCTTCCGAGCCCCCGCCGTCCCCCCGCTGTGGGATCAACCATCTGGACCCGCCGAAGTGCATCCCTCCGAACAGGGGGCCTGGGTCCCCTGTTCGGAGGACCGCGCGCCGCGTAGGATGCGCCGATGCGCCTCGTCCGCTCACTCAGTGTCCTTGCCACCATCGCCTGCCTCGCCCTCGCGCTCAGCGTGGGGACCGCGGCGGCGAAGACGACCGACGCCCTGGTTCTCAAGGGCCTCGAAAGGCTGGTCGCGGCGCCGGGTGGGCCTCCGGGAGCGATCGCGACGCTCTACCGCGACGGCAAGCTGACGACGCTCAGCACCGGCCGCGCCGACGTCACCAAGAAGGCCGCGCCGCGCGCCACCGACCACATGCGGATCGCCAGCGTCGCCAAGGCCTTCAGCGGCGCCATCGCGCTCAACCTGGTCCGGTCCGGACAGCTGAGCCTCGACGACACGATCGAAACGATGCTGCCGACGCTGCCCAAGGCCTGGGGCAAGGTGACGCTGCGCGAGCTGTTGAACCACACCAGCGGCGTGCCCGACTACACGAAGTCGGACGCCTTCGTGAAGCAAGCTGAAACGAAGCCGCGCGCATATGTGTCGCCGACGACGGTGATCAGCTGGGTGGAAAAGGAACCGCTCGTATTCAAGCCCGACACCAAGTACGAGTACTCGAACACGGACAACATCATCGTCGGGCTGATGGTCGAAGCGGTGACCAAGCGGAGCTACACGAGCGCGCTGCAGAAGATCGTCCTCAGGCCGGCGAAGCTCACCCAAACCTCGCTCCCGACGAAGATCAAGATTCCGTCGCCCTTCATCCACGGTTACGTGACGGAACCGGGAGCGGAACCGCAGGATGTGTCCGAATTCCTCAACCCATCCGGCGCGTGGGCCTCGGGTGCGATCATCTCCACCCCGCAGAACTTGAACGCTTTCATCCGCGGCGACCTCGGGCTCCAGTTCTTCGACAAGGCCGAGCAGGAACAACAGATGCGCTGGTGGAAGGGCGGCGAATCGAGCCCGCCCGGACCGGGGAAGAACTCGGCCGGCCTGGCGCTCTTCCGCTACCAGACGAAGTGCGGCACGGTCTACGGCCACACCGGCAACTTCCCCGGCTACACGCAGTTCGCCGCCGCGACCGCCGACGGCAGCGCCGCGGTGACGACGTCGCTGAACATCCCGGCGCCGAAGGGCAAGCTGCTGGCTCAGCTGCGCCAGGTGCAGACCGAAGCCGTCTGCGACCTCTTCGGCAAGTAGGCGCCGCGCGAGCGCGGACGCGGACGCCGCGACGGCGGCCTGAGGCCCGGCCATCACGCCTGGCCGGAGCGTCGCGCCGCGCCATCGCATCCTCCTTTTCCTGACCTTGCGTGGGCGCGCCGCGCGGACGTATGGTGGGTCCCGGTCTTAGGGACCCAGAGGAGGAACGTGGTGAGGAGTCGGTTCACCTTCGGCGCCGCGCTGGCCTGCATGGTCGCGGCGCTGTGCCTGGCCGTGGCGGCGGGCACCCGTCGCCGGAAAAGCTGCCGCCGATCGACATGAGCGAAGCCGAAAACTGCGATTTCATCGCCGATCCCGGCAACGAACTCTGCATGCTGCCCTTCCCCGACGACTACTACACCGTCGCCGATCCCGCCAGCGCCACCGGACGTCGGGTCGACTTCAAGGACGCCGGGATGCCGGCCAACGTGCTCGGACAGCACATCGAAGCCGCTCCCTACAACGAAGCCGACGGGTTCAGCCCCGGCTCGGTGATCCTGCTGAAGGTCCCGGGGATCCAGACGGCGGCCGACGTCGCCGCCACCGGCGCGACGCCGATCAACCACCTCGCCGCCTACGCCGAACCGAACGCGCCGGTCGTCGTCATCGATGCCCAGACCGGCAGGCGGTGGCCGATCTGGACCGAGATCGACTCGACCGCCGCCGACCCCTCGAAAGCGGCCCTCGAGATCCACCCCGCGGTCAACTTCGCCCCCGGCCACCGCTACATCGTCGCCCTGCGCGACCTCCACAACGCGGCCGGCGAAGAAATCGAAGCGCCGATCACCTTCCAGTACTACCGCGACAAGGCGGCCTCCGAACAGCCCGAGATCAACGCGCAGCGCCCCCGCTTCGAAAGCATCTTCTGGTCCCTGGAGAAGGCGGGGATCGGCCGACACGACCTCTACCTGGCCTGGGACTTCACCGTCGCCGGCGTCCAGAACACCACCAGGCGCGAGCTCTCGATGCGCAACGCCGCCTTCGCGCAGCTCGGCGACTCGAACCTTGCCGACGGGATCCCGCAGGGCGCGTCGCCCAGCTTCACCGTGACGAGCGTCGAAAGCGAATCGAATACGGAACAGATCGCGCGCCGCGTGAAAGGGACGTTCGAGGTGCCGTGCTACCTCTTCCCGAACTGCGGCCCCGGCGGGCTGATGCAGTTGAACGCGCACGAAGAACCGATCCAGAACGGCACCTGGACGGCGAACTTCGACTGCATCGTCCCCGAGTCGGCGGTCACCGGCCCGGGCGGGGCGGCGCGGCCCTCGCTCTACGGGCACGGGCTCTTCGGCACGGCCTCCGAGGTCGGCTCCGGGCCGCAGCGGGAACTGTCACAGAACCACGACATCGTCCAGTGCGCGACCGACGAGATCGGCGTGTCGGAATCCGATTACCTGGTGACGGCAGGGGCGTTGCAGAACGTCTCCAACTTCCCGGCGATCCCCGACCGGCTGCAGCAGGGGCTCCTCGACGAGCTCTTCCTCGGCCGGGCGATGATCAGCCCGAGCGGCTTCACCGCCGACGCCGCCTTCCACCAGGACGGCACCTTGCTCACGCCTTCGGTGCTGAACACGCACGAGCTCTTCTACAACGGCAACAGCCAGGGCGGGATCATGGGCGGCGCGCTGACCGCGGTGTCGCCGGACTTCACCCGCGCCTCGCTCGGGGTGCCGGCGATGAACTACTCGACGCTGCTGCCGAGGTCGGTCGACTTCGACCCGTTCGCCGGCGTGCTCTACAGCGCCTACCCGGACGAAACGGCGCGGCCGCTGATCCTCGACCTGATGCAGATGCTCTGGGACCGGGGCGAGCCGGACGGCTACGCGAGTCGCATGACCTCGGACCCGCTGCCGGGCACGGCACCGCATCAGGTTCTCCTCGACATCGCCTTCGGCGACCACCAGGTGACCGATTACCAGGCCGACGTCGAGGCGCGGACGAGCGGCGCGGCGGCGCACCGGCCGGTGCTCTTCCCGGGCCGCTGGCCGAACACAGAAGTGCTCTGGAACGTGCCGACGATCACCCGTTACCCGTACACGGGCTCGGCGGCCTACTACTGGGACGGCGGGCCGGTGCGCCCGAACCCGGCCCAGCCGGGCGCCACGATCGGCACCGAACCGCCCCCTTACGAAAACCTCCCGAACCGCGTCGGCGAAGATCCGCACGGGCTGCCCCGGGCCACCGCGGCCGAGCAGCAGCTCGTCTCCGACTTCTTCGACGGCGCGATCCTCCACAGCGACGATTGCGGTGGCGGTCCCTGCTATTCGGGGACCTTCACCGGGCCCTAGGGAGGGCGTGTCAGGAGACCCCGGCGCCGAGTTTCGGCGTCGGGGTGCCTCCGCGGAGGCGCTCGCCGGTCGCGACGACGTCGAAGAAGCGGTCGTTGCGGCCGCGGCGAACCGCGTGCGGCATCAGGTGGTGGGCCTGGCGGTGGGCCGTGGTGAGGGCCCGGAATGCGACCTCCTCCGGGGCGCCCCACGGGATGTCGAAGGCCTCGCGCACGCGCGGCGGCAGCGTGCCCTTGATGATCAGGTTCTGGGCGGCGAGGTTGAGGCGCGCGCCGCGCGGCACCGGGTGCTCGAAGGCGACGACGGGCGCGAAGGCGCGCGCGTGCGGCGTCGCCTGGAGGTCGGGCGAGGCGAGTTTCTCCGCGAACCAGGCGGCGAACTCGGGGTAGGTGGCGGGCGCCGCGTCGCGCGGCATCCCGAAGAGCTCGCCGAAGCGCCGGTGGTCCTGCCAGAGCGCCTCGCGCTCGGCGGCCGACAGCGGCCGCACCATCGTCTCGTACATCGCCCGCCCGGAATCGGCGATCACCGCCAGCGTCCAGAGCATCAGCTCCGGGTCGAACGCCGAGTACGCGGCGCCGGCCGCGTGCGCCCCGGCCGCCTCGCGCAGCGTCCCCTTCACCCGCAGGTGCTGGTGGTGCACGCGCGCGAGGATCCGGTCGGCCTCCTCCGTGGTGCCGAGGAAGATCGTCTCCTGCGCCTTCGCCGTCCGCACCAGGCGCTTGAAGGGCCAGTCCCCGGCCTTCGTGCTCAGCATCGTCCCGGTGTAGGTCAACGGTTCGAGCGCCCCGATCAAGAGCGCCCGCTGCCCGTAGAGCAGCCCCACCGACCGCTCCCCGTGCACCCGCCTCGCCATCGACTCGCCGGCCGGAAAGTAGCTCACGCCAACATCATGCCGGCGGGCCGGCCAAGCAGCGGCTCGCCGCGGGCGGCCATGCGACCAACCTGTTGTCCTTTGTCGCCCTGTGGGCGACAAAAGTCAACCGGTTAGGCGACGGGCTCGCCGTCGAGCAAGACCTGCTGCAGCTCGAGGGAGCCGTCGAGGACGACGAGGTCGGCGCGGGCGCCGGGCGCGAGGTGGCCGAGGTCGGGACGGCGGGCCATGCGGGCGGGGGCTTCGGTGGCGGCGCGGAGGACGGCGGCGAGGGGGATGCCGAGGGCGTGGGAGTTGCGGACGGCGTCGAGCACCGTGAGGGTCGAGCCGGCGAGCGCGCCGGCGGCGGTGCGGACCGCGCCGCCCTCGGAGTGGATCGGGACGGTGCCGCCGAGGGTGTAGTCGCCGTCGGGGGCGCCCGCGGCGGAGACCGCGTCGCTGACCAGGACGAGGCGATCGCGGGCGGCGCGCCAGGCGGCGCGGACCGTGTCGTCGGCGAGGTGGTGGCCGTCGACGATCAGGGTGACGAAGACGTCCTCGCGGCCGAGGGCGGCGAAGGCGATGCCGGGGTCGCGCGGCGCCGGCCGGCGCATCGCGTTGAAGAGGTGGGTGACGGCGCTCGCGCCGCGATCGAAGGCGCGGTGCGCGGTGGCGGCGTCGGCTTCGGTGTGGCCGAGGGAGACCGTGATGCCGCGCGCCACCAACGCGTCGATGAGCTCGAGTGCCCCCGGCAGCTCGGGCGCGAGGGTCACCTGGGACACGGGGCCGGCGGCGAGCAGCGCGTTCAGCGCCGCGGGGTCGGCCGGGCGGACGGCGCTCGGGTCGTGGGCGCCCGGCCGCGATGGCGAGATGAACGGCCCCTCCAGGTGCGCGCCGATGACGCGTGGCCCGGGCGGGGCCGCGCGGGCTGCCGGATCCACCTGGCGCGCTCGGCGCACGGGGTTCGGCACGCTCGCGTGCGCGGGCCCCCGCCCGGCGACATCGCCGTGCGGGCTCGGCGCGGCAGCAGGCACCATCGCGAGCGACGCACGCATCGCGTCGAGGTCGGCGGTGACCATCGTCGGCTGAAAGGCCGTGACCCCACCTCGGAGCAGCGCCGCCCCGGCGACCGCGTACCCGTCCTCCCCCGGCGCCGAGAAGTCGACGCCGGCGAAGCCGTTCACCTGCAGGTCGACGAACCCCGGCGCGGCGATCCTCGACCCACCCGACGCGCCGAGGCCGACCGCCGCGATCCGCCCGTCGACCACCTCGACGTCGCCGTCGACCAGCTCCCCACCGACCAGCGCCACCGCGACCCCGAGCCTCATCTCACCTCGATGTCTACCGGAGCCGACCGGCTAGGGTCCACCCGTGAGCACGTTGCCGAGCGACCTGCGCCAGTTGATCGAAGCCGGGCCGCTGGCGCATCTGAGCACGATCAACGCGGACGGGTCGCCGCAGGTGACGGTGATCTGGATCGGGCTCGACGGCGGGGAGATCGTCAGCGGCCACATGCACCACCACCGCAAGCTGCGCAACATCGAACGCGATCCGCGGGTCGTCCTCTCCTTCGTGGGGCCGCGCGACCACGGCGCCGTCCTCAACCCGTACGCGGTGCTGCGCGGCCGCGCCACCGTCGAACCGAGCGAGGGCGCCTGGGACCTGCTCGATCGCCTGACCAAGGTCTACATGTCACCCGACGACGAGTTCCCGGCGCCGAAGGGCCCCGGCTACATCGCGCGGTACGAGATCGAGCGGATCGGCGGGGTCGGGCCGTGGGTGCAGAAGCCGTCCGGTTGACGGCGCGGTAGTCCTAGCCGAGCACCAGGCCAGGCGTCAGCACGTCGGGGTCGTGGCCGGGACGCACCTCGGCGCCGGCGTCGCGGAGCGCGCGCAGGCGTTCGGCGGAGGCGAGCTGGGTATCGAGGTCGTCGCCGAACATCGGCAGCCGGCCGTCGTCGAGTCCCGCCGCGAAGTGGGTGACGTCGCCGCCGATGATCAGGCGCTCGCCGACGCGGACTGACTGGTGGCCGGGGGTGTGGCCCGGGGTCAGAAGCAGCTCGACCGAGCCGTCGCCGAGCAGGTCGTGGTCGCCCTCGACGAGGACCACCTGGCCGGCGAGCCCCTCGTAGTCGCGGGGCAGGAAGAAGTTGCGGGCGATCGCCTCGGGATCGCTGCCCGCCTCCCACTCACGGCGCTGGATGTAGACCGGCAGCGAGGACGGCAGCAGCGCCGAGCCGCCGGCGTGGTCGAAGTGCAGGTGGGTCAGCACCACCTTGGTGAGCGAGTCGAGGTCGACCTGCTCGTCGATCGCCGCCTCCTGACCGAGCTTGAAGAGCTTGATCGACTCGGCGCCCTCGTAGTGGCGTCCGGCGTCGACCGCCGCGTCGGGATGGAGGCCGGTGTCGACGAGGATCCGCTCCTCCCCCACCTCGACCAGATAGGCGGGGATCGGGAAGCGCACCTGGCGCTCCATGTCCTCCCCGCGCCGCCAGATCCCGGCGGCCGAGGTGAAGTGCCCCCCGTCGAGCATGGTCACCCGCATGGGGCGAGCCTAGCCGGGACGGGACGCTCGTGCCCTCGCATGGCGCGCGGAGGCGCGTCGCGGTCAGAGCCCGCGCAACGCCGGCAGCAGCTCGCGCTCGGCCCAGGCGGTGAACTTCTCCTGCTGGGAGCCGCCAATCTGGACGAGGGCGATCTCGGTGAAGCCGGCGTCGAGGAAGGGCTTGATCTTCTCGACGTGCTCGGCGACGTCGGGGCCGCAGGGGATGGATTCGGCGACGTCGTCGGGGGTGACGAACCGGACGCGCGGCTTGCCGGCGCCGCCCGCCGCGTCGAACATCTCCCCCAGCTCGGCTTTCGGCTCGACCGCGATCATCAGGTCGGCTTTGCGGCCGGCGAGGTTGCAGGACTCCGGGCGGAGACGGCGACGCCGATCGGCACGCGCTGGTCGGGGCGGTCCCAGAGGCGCGCGGTCTCGAGGTCGAAGAAGTCACCGTGGAAGCTGACCGCCTCGCCGTCGGGCGCGTCGAGGAGGGCGCCGATGACGTCGACCGCCTCCGAGAGCATCGTGTGGCGGGAACCGACCGCGGGCCAGCCGTCGCCGACCACGTGCTCGTTCAGGTTCTCCCCGGCGCCGAGGCCGAGGCGGAAGCGGCCGCCGGAGAGGATCCCCATCGTCGCCGCCTTCTGGGCGACGACCGCCGGGTGATAGCGGACGGTCGGGCAGGTGACATAGGTCATCAGGCCGATCCGCTCGGTGACCGCGCCGGCGGCGCCGAGCACCGACCAGGCGTAGGGCGAGTGGCCCTGCTCCTCCAGCCACGGCTGGTAGTGGTCGCTGATCACGGCGAAGTCGAAGCCCGCTTCCTCGGCGCGGCGGACGTCGGCGACGAGCGCGTCCGGCGGGGACTGCTCGCATATCATCGAGTAGCCGAATTCGGCACGGCGGACCGGTACCCGATGCGTTCGCAGTTACCCGTAGCCGGTACGGGAAAGTGCGAACGCGCCTAGCGGGCCAGGGCGAGGATCGCCTCGACGCCCTCCCCGCGCAGCGCCGCCAGCGAGCGCTTCACCTCGACCGCGCCCGCCTCGCGCAGCTCGGCCTCGGAGAAGCCGCCGGTGAGGAGCGCCAGGGTCGGGACTTCGGCGGCCCTCGCCGCCTTCACGTCCCAGGTCGAGTCGCCGATCATCAGCGTCGGCCCGCCGGAGCCGTATTTGTCGAGCGCCGTCTCCACCAGTTCCGGGTGGGGCTTGGTGCGCTCGGCGTCGGCGGCGCTGGTCGCGCCGGCGATCCGCTCGCGCGCGCCGAGCAGCTTCACATAGTGGTCGAGCTCGTCCGTCTGGGCCGAGGAGGCGAGGATCACGGTCGCGCCCGCGTCGTCAAGCTCGGCGATGAGCTCGCTCGCCCCCTCCATCGCCTCGGCTTCCCCGATCAGCTTGGAGTAGGCCTCGGAGTGCGCGTCACGGAGGTCGTCGCCGGACTCGTTCTCGCCCTCTTCGCCGAGCAGCGATTCGATCAGCTGGTCGCCGCCCATGCCGATGTGGCGGTGGATCTCCCAGATCGCCACCCGGTAGCCGTGGTCGTGGAAGGCGCGATGCCAGGCGATCGCGTGCTGGTAGTTGGTGTCGACGAGGGTGCCGTCGACGTCGAGGATGATCGTGGGCTTGTCGGGCATGGCGCCCCGGTACCCGGCTGGCCGGCCGTCTCACGCCTCCACGGCCTCGTCGGAGGCCGAAGAAGAAGCGCTCACTTGCCCGGCCGGGCTTTGGCACGATGGAGAGGTGGAGGGATCGCCGGAGCACGGACAGGCCGCGTACATCTGCGTCACCTGCGGCGCGCAGTACCCGCCCGCGGCCGCGCCGTCCGCGCAGTGCGCGGTCTGCGCCGACGAGCGCCAGTACGTCGGCTGGGACGGGCAGCGGTGGACGACGCTCGCGGAGCTGCGGGCCGGGCACCGGGCCGACATCCGCACCGAAGAGCCGGGGCTGATCGGGATCGGCTCGATGCCGGCGTTCGCGATCGGCCAGCGGGCGCTGCTCGTCGAGACGCCAGAGGGCAACGTGCTGTGGGACTGCCTGGCGCCGTTCGACGACGAGGTGGTCGCGCTGGTGCGGGCGCGCGGCGGCATCGACGCGATCGCGATCTCCCACCCGCACTACTACACGACGATGGTCGACTGGAGCCGCGCCTTCGACGCGCCGATCCACCTCCCCGCCGCCGACCGCGACTGGGTGACGCGCCCCGACGACGCGATCCGGTTCTGGGACGGCGAGCGCCTCGACCTCCCTGGCGGCCTCACCCTGCTGCGCCTCGGCGGCCACTTCGCCGGCGGCACGGTCCTGCACTGGCCCGGGGGCGCCGAGGGCCGCGGCGCCCTCCTCTCCGGCGACATCCTCCAGGTCGTCGCCGACCGCCGCTGGGTCGGCTTCATGCGCTCCTACCCGAACCTCATCCCCCTCCCCGCCGCGAAGGTCGAAGCGATGGCGGCGGCGCTCGGGCCCTGGGACTTCGACCGCGTCTACGGCGCCTGGTTCGGCCGCGTCGTCGACACCGACGGCCACGATGCCGTGCGCCGCTCCGCCGAGCGCTACGTCCGCGCCGTGACCGACGGCTTCGGCGACGGCTGATCGTCTAGCGCCAGGCCGACTCGGCGGTCCCGTAGCGGCCCGCGGGCCCGTGCCAGCGGAGCGGCGCGCCGCCGAGCGAGCCGGGTGGGGAGACGGCGGCAAGCGAGGGGTCGTCGTCGAGGGCAGCGACGAATGCGGCGCCGTCCGCGTCCCAGCGCGGCATAGCGCCGGCGGCGGAGTCGCCCGCTCCTTCGCCGAGCAGCCAGTGGGCGGTGCGGGCGAGGGACAGGCGGATGAGGTGGGTGCCGCCGCGCTCGCGCTGCTCGGCGAGCGCGGTGAGCACCGCGGCGGCGGCGAGGTAGCCGGTGCCGTGATCGAGGAGCTGACAGGGAAGCGCGCCCGGATCGCCGTCGGGACCGGCTTCGACGGCGGCGATGCCGCTCGCCGCCTGGACGATGCTGTCGAAGCCGCGGCGCTCGTGCCACGGGCCGGTGTGTCCCCAGGCCGCGAGCCCCATCACGACGAGGCCGGGATGGCGCTCGGCGAGCTCCTCGGGCGCGAGGCCGAAGCGGGCCAGGGAGCCCGGTCGATAGCCGAGCAGGACGACGTCGGCGTCGGCCAGGAGCGAGTCGAGGCGCTCGGCGCCGGCCGCGGTGGCGAGGTCGAGGAAGGCACTGCGCTTGCCGAGCAGGGTGTCGGCGGGCGCACCCGGTTCGCCATCGGGCAGCGTCGGCGAGTCGATGCGCAGCACGTCGGCCCCGAGCGCGCCGAGGTAGCGGCTGCAGACCGGCCCGGCGATCACCCGCGTGAAATCGAGGACGCGGACGCCGGCCGCCGGAACCGAGGCCTCGGCGATCGGCTTGCGGTGTTCGGTATCCGCCGTATGCACGGATTTCGCACACCGCGGCGGCGTGGCGTCGCTGTCCGTCCGTTTGCGGAGTGCGGACCTTGGCGTCCGGGCAGGTGAGGAACGCCGTGGGGCGGCGTCGCCGACGCGGACGTGGTCGACGAGGGGCTCGACGGCGACGGCGGCGCCTTGCGGGTGTGCCTGCCACTCGGCCGCTGTGCGGACCTTGGCGGCGATGCCGCCGGCGGCGAAGGCGGCCGCCTCGACCTCCTCGGCCGGGCGCTGCGCGATCGCGTCGGCCAGGGCCTCGACGTCCGCCGCCCGGACCGCCCGCAGCAGCGCCTCGCGGTGCCACGGAAAGTTCGCGTGGGTGCGGACCCAGCCGTCGGCGGCCGGCCAGAAGCGGGACGCCGGCGCGAAGCCGCCGCCGGCCGGCGCGCCGTCGACCCGGAACAGGCGCTCGCTGACCAGGGCCGCACGGACCTGGTCGCGGTTCAGGCTCGGCGCGAGCCACTCCCCCGTCCTCGCCTCGTGTAGCCGCGCCGCGGCGAGGAGCGCGGCGCCGACGCAGGCGACGCCGACGTCCTCCACCGCAAGCCGCGGCTCCGACGCTCGCCGCTCGACGTCCGCCTCCAGCTCCGGTGCCGGCGCATCCTGCTCGCCCATCTCCAGCCGCGTCGCCCACTCCACCGGCAGCCCGACCGCCGCCAGAGCGGTCGCGAGCGGTGTATCGGCGGGTGCCCTCATGGCCAGAAGGATGCCAACTAGATGAGTGCTCCCACAACGGGCGGGGTCCGGGCGGAGGGGCGGGCGGGGGCCGGGCGGGGGGGCGGGCGGGGGCCGGGCGGGGGGACGGCGGGGTCCGGGTAGGGACGGCCGGGGTCCGGATAGGGACGGCCCGGGGCCGTCCGAGGTGCGTTGATGGTGGTCCCGGGCGCCTCATGGGGGTCCTGGCAGGCTGTGACCCCCATGAGGCGCCCGGGACGTGAGGCTTCCGTGGGGGAGGCGCCACAGGGACGGTGCGAGGTCGGA
>Ga0207678_10005064_pt1 | contig 11820 bp, 10 predicted proteins | sample KBSC63metaG_FD_184319 | JGI IMG/M metagenome (GOLD analysis project Ga0207678, IMG submission 184319) | Corn rhizosphere microbial communities from Kellogg Biological Station, Michigan, USA - KBS C6-3 metaG (SPAdes) (version 2) | ecosystem: Host-associated > Plants > Roots > Rhizosphere > Soil ... | reverse complement strand
ACCTCGGTCGCGCCCGCCGAGTCGATCTCCACGCCTAACAAGTGTGCGCTGCGCACGATAATCTTCTGCATTTCGTCGGCGTTGTAATAATCGAGCCGCGCCGTCATCCCGAAACGCGAACGGAGCGGCGCGCTTACCATTCCCGCGCGAGTGGTCGCACCGACCAAGGTGAACTTTGGCAAATTAAGACGGAGACTGCGGGCCTGCGGTCCCTGGTCAATTATGATGTCCAGCCGGTAATCTTCCATTGCCGGATAGAGGTATTCTTCAATGGCCGGCTGCAGTCGGTGAATCTCGTCAATGAAGAGCACATCGCCTTTTTCAAGGCTGGTAAGAAGTCCGGCGAGTTCGCCGGCTTTTTCAATGACAGGACCGCTGGTGTTTTTGAGATTCACGCCCATCGCGTTGGCGATGATGTAAGCAATGGTCGTCTTGCCGAGGCCTGACGGCCCGCTCAGGAGAATGTGCTCCAGTACGTCGCCGCGCTTCTTAGCCGCTTCCACCATTAGCTCGAGTCGTTCACGCACTTTGACCTGGCCGTTGAATTCGCTGAATGCGGGTGGCCGCAGCGAAATTTCAAATGCGGCGTCTGGCTCTGGCGGTTTCATGCGCGATGAAATGTTAAAGTAATGGAGTAGTGGAATAACGGTCTCAAAACTTCAATACTCCAGTAATCCACGACTCCATTAATCCAGTTTTTTCGTCAGCACCAACTCGGTGCCGCGGCGCTTGTGGACATAATCCACCTGGTCGAAAGCGTAGCGAATCAAGTGAAGACCAAGTCCGCCCGGTTTGACCAGGTCGTGCGACCGGCCCTTCATTTCGTGCGGGAAAACTTTTTCGCCATAATCCCGCAAGCGCATTCGCACGCATTTGCGTAATCCCTCCATCCGCAAGGAGATGAGTTGGTCGTTGCGCAAACGATATGCGTAACGGATGACGTTTGTGCACGCTTCATCCACGCCGAGCACCATCAGCATTCGCTCCTTATCTGAGAATGGGTAGCCTTTCAGGAAATCCCGGACGCATTTCCTGAGTAATGCAAGGTTCGCAGTGTGACTGCTAAATTCGACTTTGCTTCTTTTCATCGCAGCCCACAAAGACGTGAGCAGATTTCACCGATTGATTCAAGGCTGAGCGTAATTTGAAATACATTGAGATAACGCTGCAACGGAAAAAGCCGATGGACAGCCAGTCAAAGCGCTGTTCAATTTTGTCTGATGTGGCGAGTGTGGGTTGGGCTTTTGCTTTGGGCAACGCCGGTCTGGGCTGAAGAAAACGTTACTGCATACGAAGCGTTGCGGGTGGTCGGCAGCGAATTCGGTCGCGAGGCGTTGCATCAAATTGTGTCTATTCGTGGCACCAAGGGCGATCCGCAGCCGGAGAAGTGGAAAATTGTTGTGCAAGATCCACAGGGTGGCGTGCGCGAATTCGTAGTTGCGGACGGCAAAATTGATTCCGAGGGCGAGGCAGACCGCGGCGTCGCAGGTTCGGCGGAGGGATCGACGATCGACGTGTCGCAGTTGAACCTCGATTCCAGGGGTGCGTACGCAGTGGCGAGTCATACCGCCGAGGCGTCGCACACCAGTTTTGCAACAGCGGATTACACATTGCGTACAGACGATCGCGGCGAACCGATGTGGATTGTGACTCTCCGGAGCAACTCGTCGCGTCCCGTCGGGACGATTTACATTGGGGGGACTCGAGGGACCGTGATGCGAACTGAAGGGATGTTTGCCGGGGCCACCATGGAAGACGTCGAAGGCGACTACGAGCAGGGAGAGGCAACCGGTGTAGTCAGGAACGCGAAACGATCGATCAAGCATGGTTTCAACAGAGCACAGGAAGAAGCCCGAGGAATGTTCGAGAAAGTGAAGCGCTCATTTTCTGATTTCATTAACCGGGAGTGAGGAGACAAATGAAGGACCCATCTAATCCGTGGCCGGCTCTGCCCTTTGCAGAATGGCAGGATACCGCGACGACGTTGCACATGTGGACGCAGATCGTCGGCAAAATTCGTCTGACGCTGACTCCATGGACGAACCACTCCTGGCACGTGACGCTGTACGTAACCTCGCGTGGCCTAACGACTTCCCCGATTCCGCATGGCGTGCGCACGTTCGAAATCACCTTCGATTTCATCGATCACCAACTACACATCGATACGAGCGATGGCGAGCAGCGGACGATTGAGCTCAAGCCGCGTTCCGTTGCCGACTTTTACCAGGCAGTGATGAAGACTCTCGATGAGCTTCGTCTGCCGGTAACGATTAACAAGGTGCCTAACGAGATTCAAGATCCGATTCCGTTCGATGAAGACAAAGAGCACCGCTCTTACGATCGCGAATACGCTAATCGATTCTGGCGTGTTCTGGTGCAGAGCGATCGGGTGTTCAAGGAGTTCCGATCGCGTTTTTGTGGCAAATGCAGCCCTGTGCATTTCTTTTGGGGCAGCTTCGATCTGGCTGTGACGCGATTTTCCGGGCGGACGGCCCCGCCGCATCCCGGCGGAATCCCGCATCTGCCCGATGCAATTACGCGAGAGGCGTATTCACAGGAGGTGAGCAGTCTGGGTTTTTGGCCAGGCAACGCAGTTGCGCCGCCGATTTTTTATTCGTACGCCTACCCCGAACCAGCGGGATTTGCAGAAGCGAAAGTGCAGCCGGCAGCAGCCTTCTACGAACCAAAATTTCGGGAGTTCATGCTGCCCTATGACGAGGTGCGCACGGCCGAAAAACCGGATGAAGTCCTGCTCCAGTTCGCCCAGAGCACGTATGACGCGGCATCAACGTTGGGAAAGTGGGATCGCGATGCGTTACAGGAAGTCAAACCTTCCTTGCATTCCACCCGCCCGCACTCGTAGTTTACGGGAGATGAATCCTGGTTGCGCAGCGGAGCAAGCTGCATGGCGCGAATTGAAAGACGGATGGCGTCCGTTGTACGGCGACGTCGATAAGATTGGTGTCGCGATCGAATGGCATGACTTCCGGGTTGAACGAGCCTTTAATTGGGGACGCACGTTTCATCCGAATAGCCTGGAGTTTTGCCTGAATCTTAACGGACACGGAGCCGTTGGTGCAGCCGGCGGCAAACGCAGCGATTATCTGCCGGGCAATTGCGGATATTATGCCGTTGCCAACGAGCCGTTGCCGGCATCACGGCGCGCACACGATCATCACCAATTCGTGACACTCGAATTTTCGCGCGAGCATTTGCGGACCGAGCTAGCGCAGAACGAAGCCGATCTTGAACCTGAGATTCGGCGCATTCTTTTTGGAAAGAAAGATGGGAATGTCGTCGCGCCCGCACGTCCAATGACGATGCAGCAACGCAGCGTGGTGGCCAGCCTGACAGAGCCCCCGGTCGCCAAGGCTGCGCAAGTTCTTTGGTATCAGGGCAAGGCACTGGAGCTCATGGCACAGTTCTTCTTTGCGCCGAAGGATCCCGAATTCTTTTGCATGCGTCAGAAACGCCTGGCACGCGAACGCGTCGAGCGGGTGAAGGAGATTCTCACGCGCGATCTCGCCAATCCGCCGACATTGGAAATGTTGGGGCAGGAAGTGGGTTGCAGCCCGTTTTATCTGAGCAGGATTTTCTCGCGCGAAGTCGGCCACACAATCCCGCAATACTTGCGAAATGTTCGCATGGAACGCGCGGCCGAGTTGTTGCGCACTGGCCGTTACAACGTCACCGAAGCCGCGACAGAAGTGGGCTATTCGAGCTTGAGTCATTTTAGCAAAGCATTTTGCGAAACCATCGGCTGCTGCCCGGTGCTGTATCCTGTGGCCAAGAACGTGCTATTGGATCGTTGAAGCGTTAAACGGTTGAAGCGTCAAAGCGAGCTCTAGATTTTCACGCTTGAACGGTTTAACGCTTCAACCCTAGAAGGGTTTAACGATCAGATGAAAATCCGCCGCGCTCTCATTTCCGTTTCTGACAAGGCCGGCATCGCTGAGTTTGCCCGCGCGCTGGAAGGTCAGGGCGTAGATATCATTTCCACGGGCGGAACAGCGGTCCTTCTAAAAAAGGAAAAAGTTCCCGTGCGGGAGATTTCGAGTTTCACCGCATTTCCTGAAGTGCTCGATGGCCGTGTAAAAACTTTGCATCCTCGTGTGCACGGAGGGCTTCTGTACAAGCGTGGGAACACTAAACACGAAGCGGAAGCGCGTGAATGCGGGTTTGATCCGATCGATTTAGTGGCGGTGAATCTTTATCCTTTCGAGGCCACCGTCGCGAAGCGTGGCGTAACTCTCGCGGAAGCAATTGAAAATATCGACATCGGCGGACCATCGATGATTCGAAGCGCCGCGAAGAATTATGAATCGGTCACGGTAATTGTTGATCCCGCAGACTATGACGTGGTGCTCGACAATATGGGCAAACACGACGGGGGAACGACGTTGAAACTTCGGGAACGCCTCGCGATCAAGGCATTCAACAGGACCGCGGAGTACGATCGCGTGATCGCGACTTTTTTGAACAAGCAGCAGAAGACCGATGCCTCTTTTTCCCTTTCGCTTCCATTAGCGATGCGCCTGCGGTACGGGGAAAATCCCCATCAGGATGCCGCGCTTTACGGCGATTTCGACAAATGCTTCGAAAAACTTCAGGGCAAGGAGCTTTCGTTTAACAACATTCTCGACATCAGCGCTGCGACGAATTTGATAGCGGAATTTGAAGAGCCCACTGTCGCGATTCTGAAGCATACGAACCCGTGTGGCGTCGGCTCGGATCCAGATCTGCGTAAGGCATGGGAGAAAGCATTTGCGACGGATAAGCAGGCTCCATTTGGCGGGATCATCGTGTGCAACCGGCCGTTGACCGAATCGCTGGCAAAAGTGATCAGTGAAATCTTCAGCGAAGTGATCATCGCCCCTGATTTTGAGATCGACGCGCGCGCCGTTCTGCAGAAGAAAAAAAATCTGCGTTTGATCCGGTTGTTGACGCCGCCGAAAGAAGCAAGGTCAACTACCGATCTGCGCTCGGTCTGCGGCGGTGTGCTTGTTCAAGACGCAGACGTCGATGGTGAATTGACGCCGAATATCGTCACGAAACGGCGCCCGACGAAAGCAGAACTAAACGCACTGTTATTCGGCTGGCGCGTCGTCAAACATGTGAAATCAAACGCCATCGTATACGCCAAGTCAGACCGGACACTTGGAATTGGCGCCGGCCAGATGTCGCGAGTCGACGCTTCGCGGATTGCGGTTTGGAAAGCGAACGAGTCCGGGCTTTCGCTAAAAGGCAGCGCGGTTGCGAGCGATGCTTTTTTTCCGTTCCCGGACGGATTGATCGCTGCCGCCGAAGCTGGCGCAAGTTGCGCTATCCAGCCGGGCGGCTCGGTTCGCGATGAAGAAGTGATCGCTGCCGCTAACGAGCGCAAGATGGCAATGGTCTTCACGGGCGTCCGCCATTTTCGGCACTAAACCGCACGTCTCTGATGAGATCGATGTCTCAATTCTTTCAATTGCGACATGGCTTGTCATTCTGAGCGGAGCGAAGCTGCAACGCAGCGGAGGAAGTCCGCGAGGCCAGGCTTTCAATCTCAGATCATTGCTTTCGAGGCGCTGACCAGAGTAATAGTCAGAGATGTTTCGCTCTGCTCAACATGACAGAAATCGTCGATCGGTTGAGAGCCCGCGCGTTTTGAACATCGAAGACCTGCGGCGCAGGGCGAAGCGGCGGCTACCGCGTGTGGTGTTCGACTACATCGACGGCGGCGCTGAGGACGAATCGACGTTGCGCGCAAATTGTCGGGCGTTCGAGGAGGTGACACTCCGACCACGCTGTGCTGTTGCAACGCCTGCGTGCGACATGAGCACAACGGTGCTCGGCACTTCGGTCAGCATGCCATTGATCCTCGCGCCCGTTGGGAGTTGTCGGTTGATGTTTCCGCGCGGAGAACAAGAGGCTGCGCGCGCTGCTGGCAAAGCGGGGATCATCTGTACGCTTTCGACACTTTCCGGGTGCCGGCTCGAAGACGTGGCAGCCGCATCAGGAGGTCCAGTCTGGTACCAGCTTTATCTTGTCGGCGGTCGCGATTGTGCTTTGGGCGGTATTGATCGGGCGCGCAAGGCCGGGTTTTCAGCCCTGGTGGTTACGATCGACACGCCCGTTGCAGGTTTCAGAGAACGCGACCTTCGCAACGGCGCCAAAGAACTTCTTAGTGGAAAACTCGGACCAATGCTGCCGTTTGTTAATCAAATTCTAGTTAGGCCACGCTGGCTGGCGGCCTTTCTTGCGGACGGCGGCTTGATGAAATTTGAGAATGTCGTCATCCCAGGGAAAGGACCGATGCTGTATGCCGATGTCACTGCCGCTCTGGAGCAATCCGTCGTGACTTGGGACGATCTCAAATGGATTCGCCAGGCGTGGAACGGGCCAATTGTGATTAAGGGCATTCACACGGCCGAAGACGCCCGCCGCGCGGTGGACATGGGGGCGGAGGCATTGGTTGTGTCCAATCATGGCGGCCGCCAGCTCGCCGGCGTCGCTCCGACTTTGCGCGTTTTGCCTGAAGTTGTGGCGGCGGTAGGCGATCGCGTCGAGGTCCTGCTCGATGGTGGCATCCGCCGCGGGAGCGATATTGTTAAAGCCCTCTGTTTGGGAGCCCGTGCCGTAATGGCTGGACGTGCGTACGCTTACGGACTGGGAGCGGCAGGTGGCGCGGGAGTTACGCGCGCAATCGAGATCTTGCGCGCGGATCTAGTGCGAACGCTCAAGCTGCTTGGCTGCCCGTCAGTCGCACAGCTGGATAAATCGTACGTGGACGTGCCGCGATACTGGATGAGAAGTGACGAACCGCATTGAACGGCTGACGTGGTTCGCTAGATCGCTCCACCGTTACATCGGATTTCCGATTCAGCGTGGCGAAGCCGGCCGTGTTTTATATCACAGTTCGGCGAAACGATGCTGCCTGGACACACATGCCTAAGATCGCGAGACCGATGAATACAAGTGTCGAACCGGTCGGCGGCAACACAATCGCGCTTTCAATTAAATAGGCACCGATAAACGAGGAGACAATGATGAGGGCCCACCCAAATACAACGAGCAGCAGAATTGCCCCGATGACGCCGCCGACGACGAAAATGATGGTCGAGTATTGCGCGTAGTGCACAAAGAATGCAGCAGCGATCGCCGTGGCGAGCTTTCCGCCAGCTAAGAAACCGAGTACTGCGATCGCAATTTTTTGAAGGAAAAGAGCAAGCAGCGCCCCGAGCACGCCGAAGACGATCGCGATGACCAGTGCAAGCAACGATGACGGCTCGTTAACAAGCAAGGGCGCAACCTCCACACCGACCGCAAACCCGACTGCGGCCACACACAGCCAAAACAGTTTTCGGCCGAAGAACAAAATCACCACGCCAATGATTAGGCCTACAATCGTGACAGAGGAATGCATTGGGAAAGGCGGATTTCGACAATTACAGTGTAGAGGCGTTTGTGCCAAACGCCGCTTTTATTGGACCCGCTGCGTTAGATAGAAATTGAAGCTGGGCGCTGTTGCCTCCGCTGTCCTTCTTAAGTGGGGCGAATCGAGTCTCCGACGTGTCGCTGCGACGACCGATCTACGACGTTATTTGAAATCGGGCTGGTGGGATTTGAACCCACGGCCTCCTGGTCCCGAACCAGGCGCTCTACCAAGCTGAGCCACAGCCCGAAAGTGAATAGGCGTTCCGGAGCCTACGCGGCCTTTACTTCGCGTATTTTGCGCCGCATATCAAGCAAGTCCATCGTTGGCGTCGATCAAAATTTGAAAATGCCGACTGACGTACACCGGCAGATGACCAAACGCCGGCTTTGGCAGTTCTGCTACTGGAGTGGCGTCATTATTCTCTTTGGGACGGCCGCTTGGAACAGATTCACGCTTCCTCTCGATCCGATCGCTGACCCTGATACATGGGGATATCTTTCCCCGGCGCTGAGAAAACTCACGGGCGCGCCGTTTGGTCATACCTCTGGCCGGAACTTCATCTATCCGGGTTTCGTATATCTGCTATTGGGACTGTTCCGAGATTTTCGCGCGATTACTATTGCCCAGCATCTTCTTGGACTCGTCGCTGGCGGAATGCTCCTGCTTACGTGGCACCGCCTTCGCGTTTTCGTCGCGCATCCACGGGTTTCTCTCCGATTTTACTACGCGATCGGGTTGGTCGCGGCGGCGACGTTCCTTCTGGCAAGCGAACCGGTGCACTTTGAGATGCAACTCAGACCGGAAGGCGTGTGTGCATTTTTGTTCAGCATCAATCTTTACGTTCTTGCGCAGTTCACCGCCTGCCGGTTCATCGAGCACAGGAGCGTGGCGACAGCGGTTTATGGTGCTCTGGGTGTGTTTATCTCCGTACTGCTGGGTTCCGTGAAACCAAGTCTCGTACTCGTTTCGTTTTTCGCCGTGCTGCCCATGGTAGTGCTGCTTTTCCAGAAAAATCACTTTTGGCAAAAGGTCGCGATTGCTGCAGGCGCTTTAGCGAGCGTGCTCTTGCTGTGGTTGCCTGAGCATTTTCTGAGTCGCGACGATCAAATCAGTCAAACCTTTCTGCCCACTACTCTATTTGTGATTCACGCTAATCTGATTCGTGACCAGATGGCCGACGATCTCGAACGCAATGCAACGCTTCCTTATTCTCAGGAGAGGCTTCGGCGTATTTATGCAGCGCTTGAAACGGAGCTTTTGAAATCGGGAAAACGCTACAAAACGCTCGGATTCGACCCCGATTATTTAATGTACAATCGCACGTCCCTGGCGACCCAGTTACGCAAGGAGTTCGGCGATGATGTTTCAGCTGTTAACGAGTTTTATCGATTCTACTATTTGCGAATCTGGCAGCGTCGGCCGCGCGATGTTCTAGAGAAGATCGTCCGGCAGTTGGCTATTTTTTACATCCCGAAATGCGGCGCTTACAAATCGACGACGGTTGTCCCGCTTGCCGAGGAGTACAGGCGAGGCGTGGCTTCGCTGAACTCGGAATGGTATCGCGAAACCTGGACAGCGTATCCGCCCGCTTCGGGGTTTATGAACCGGACACAACTGCTGACGGCGAGTAGCGTAGTCCTTCGACAACCCGCTTACATAGGCAACCTACTGGACATCCTTGCCAGAACGTATCTGCCGTTGCTTCTGGGCACTTTCGGATTCGGCGTAGTTCTGCTTTTCCATCAACATCTTCGGAGGTTGTTAGGATACCTAACGGCCTGGGTGCTGTTCGCGTATTCGTACGGTCTTGCCAGTTGCCTTGAAGTGGCGACGATTCATACTCTGCAGATCGCGCGTTACATGACAGTGCAAATGTACTTTGCTATTCTGGCGCAATTTCTTGCTTTCTGGCTCATCTTGGAGGTTTTCTTAGAACTGTTGCCTCACGCACGGATTACGTCTTCGGATCCACACGTTGAGTAGACTGAGATTTTTAAGGCAGGTGGTGTCTTAACCATCTGGACGAGTGACGATTACCTTGAGGTTAGCCGGGGCCGCTTCACGCCAGATCGATCCGCTTGCGAGCGAAGGCCATTCGTTCGCTTCGGCTCTAGCGGATGAGGAGTGTCGGACAGTCTGGCAACGGAAATGACGTCGGTTGCAGCGAGCGACAGGTCCGGGTTTGCCTTGGGCATCGAAATTACTTTGTGCTCGCCCGGACAAAAAGCGTTGACAACGAGCCGCTTCGTTTGGAAAGTCAACACTCATTTTTACCATGCTCGCACCGCAACTTGTTCCGTCCGCACTTACAAGCGGCGTGTCGACTATCCTTCAATTCCCGACCGAGGCGGTTCGCACCGTTCGTTCCTTGCGCCATATGACCACTCAACTTCTTCAGGAAGCAGCACAGGTGATCCCAAATCAGCAACTTCTGATTAATGTTGTCTCCAAGCGTGTGCGTCAGCTTGGCTTAGGACACCGGCCGTTGGTAGAGACGACACCGCGAATGTCGTTAACCGATATTGCGCTAAAGGAAATCATCGCCGGCAAACTAACCTTCGAATCGCTCGAAGGTTCCACGGACGGCGCCTAGCAGCGCAGGTTGTGAACGGGTGGCGCAGCGTTGCGCTGCCTTCAGCCCATTCCGATTTTGGCGTCAGACACAGACGCGTTGAATTTTGCTGGAACGCCACCACCACGGTTGGATTTTCTGCCGATGACAATGGACGCGACAACGAGTAGCGATTAGTGAGACAAAATCCTTTGGCAAATGGCAGCTGAATCCGTCATCAATCGCAAAGCGCTGCGGGACTATCACATCGGCGACCGTTACGAAGCGGGTATCGAGTTGAAGGGCAGCGAGGTCAAATCGATCAGGGCTGGCAAGGCCAATATCGGTGACGCGTTCGCGCGAATCGAGAATGGTGAAGCGTTCCTTTACAATGCCGACATTCAGCCATACGAGCGTGCCAGCCACGAAATTCCAACCGCAAAACGCGTTCGTAAGTTATTGCTGCACCGCAAAGAGATCGACCGGCTCTACGGCGAAGCGCAAGTGAAAGGCCGCGCGCTGGTGGTGTTAAAGTTATATTGGAAAAACGGGAAGGTGAAAGCCGAAGTGGGCGTTGGCACAGGAAAGGTTGCGGGTGACAAGCGTGCCGATTTGAAGAAGCGCGCCGTTGATCGCGAGACTGCCCGTGAAGTTGCGCGCTTCAATCGCAAGCACGCGTGAGCGACGTCCTACAGGTCTTGTAGCCACCGGCCTGTGGCCGGTCAATCACTGCCGCGACTTTCAGACCGGAAGACGGCCCACAGGGCCGTGGCTACAGCGGCTGTTCACGGCCGCTTGCTCCGAACGTTCCGTATCTGATTATAGGGTGGTGAAAATTTACACTCGGGTTTGGCTCGGAGCCGGCGCTCTTTTTCTCGGCGGTTGGATAACCGCTCGCGTTGTTCGTACGGCGCGATACAGCTTGCGCGATAAAATTGCTCTAATCAGCGGCGGATCGCGTGGACTCGGACTCGTGCTGGCGCGACATATTTGCGACCAGGGTGGGAGTGTTGCTCTGCTCGCGCGCGATCCCGGCGAACTCGCCCGTGCCAAAGCGGACCTCACTGCGCGTGGCGGAAAGGTTCTCACCGTTGAGTGCGATCTGCTCGATCGCGATCAGATTCACGCCGCTGTTCGGAAAGTCATCGATCATTTCGACAGAATCGACATCCTGATCAATAACGCCGGCATCATCGAGGTCGGTCCACTCGATCACATGACCCGTGAAGATTACGACCGCGCGATGAGACTGCATTTTTGGGCGCCGTACGAATTAATTTCGCTCATCGTGCCAGAAATGCGTCTTTGGGGTGGGGGACGGATCGTAAATGTCACCTCCGTCGGCGGCAAAATTGCCATCCCGCATTTTGCGCCTTACAGCGCCAGCAAGTTTGCGTTAACCGGCTTCTCTGATGCGATTCGGACTGAACTGGCGCGCGATAATATTCAGGTTACAACCGTGGCGCCCGGACTCATGCGGACTGGCTCACATGTAAATGCAAAGTTCAAAGGGAATCATGACGCTGAATTTGCCTGGTTCTCCGCGTCTGCTGGTGCGCCGATCATCTCAATGGATGCCGATCGCGCAGCGCGGAAAATTCTTGCCGCGTGCAGGCGTGGTCAACCATCGCTGATCCTCACGGTTGGTGCCCGCGCTGCGATCGCCGGAAACGCGCTATTTCCAAATCTCACGGGTTACACGATGAAAATCGTGAATCGCTTTCTCCCCGATGCAGCCGACGAAAGCGGCGCGCAGTCGCGCGCCGGTTCTGAGATGCCACGACTAACGCCGGAATGGATGACACGCCTGGCCGACCGCGCGACGCACGAGAACAATGAAGGAAACAGGCCC
>Ga0207678_10005063_pt1 | contig 11822 bp, 9 predicted proteins | sample KBSC63metaG_FD_184319 | JGI IMG/M metagenome (GOLD analysis project Ga0207678, IMG submission 184319) | Corn rhizosphere microbial communities from Kellogg Biological Station, Michigan, USA - KBS C6-3 metaG (SPAdes) (version 2) | ecosystem: Host-associated > Plants > Roots > Rhizosphere > Soil ... | reverse complement strand
TCGATGGCGAGGATCGCGTGGGCTTGCGCGGACAGGAACTGTCGCCAGGTCGGACCGGCCCGTCGGGGCGCGGGATCGAGTCCCGCGTCCTTCAGGATCTTCCAGACCGTTGAGGCGGCGACGGAATGGCCGAGTCCGACCAGCTCGCCTTGAATCCTTCGGTAGCCCCAGCGGGGATTCTCGCGCGCCATCCGTAGCACGAGGGCCCGGATCGGCGCTGTGGTGGCGGCTCGGCCTGGCGATCGGTGTGGGTAGGTCCAGCGTCGGGCAACGAGTTGGGCGTGCCAGCGCAGCAGCGTTCGGGGTGACACCAGCCGCATCCGGCGCAGCGGGGGTAGCAGCCTGCTCAGCGCGCTGAGCACGGCACGGTCGAGCCAGGTCAGCGCTGGCCGGGCGTTCGTGCGGGGCAGCACCGCAACCTCATGCCGCAGCACGAGGATTTCGACGTCCTTGGCAGCGTCGGAGCGGGCGAGTAGCGCCAACCAGCTCAACACGCGAGCAAGCATCAGGTAGGCGAGTCCGAGGGCCACACCGGGCGATCATGCTGGCTCTTGTCGCGACGGTGATGTCGAGGTCGGCTTCCGGAAACGTGCTGCTCAGAGACGGTGACGGGGTTCTCGGCCCGCACAGGCGTAGCTGAGCAAAGCTCGAGGCGGGAGCGGAGCGCATGACCGCGTTGGCGCAAGGTCCCAAGACCGGTCACCCAGACGCAGGTCCGAGGCCCTTCAGGATCATCGGGAGGGCCTCCCGAACTGCTGACGGAGCTCGGCATTGGAGGGTTGTCAGGCGCTTGTCAGCCCGGCTTTGAGCTTGTCCATGACCTGGCTGATCGTGAAACTGGCCGGGGTCTGTGAGGGTGGGAACTCCACCAACGACTGCACCATCTGGGCGACATAGGCTTGAGCAGGGATCAGGGTCCATGCGTGCTCGAGGACCCAGTCGAAATAGGTGTTCGAAGTGATATCGGCCCGTTCGAATGGATCGGTACGAAGGTTGAAGATCTTGGGAACACGCAGTTCGGTGTAGGGCTCCATCCAGACCTGGATTGTGCCGGTGGCACGCTGCTCAAGGAAAACAAACTTCCAATTGTCCCACCGCATCGCCGTAAGGTCCCCATCATCGGAGACATAAAAGAAGTGCGGCCGAGGACTGACGTCCACATCGCCCTTGAGGTAATCGAGTTGGTTGAAACCATCAAGGTGCACGCGGTAGCTGCGGCCGTTCAGTTCAAGCCCAGCCTTCAACTTATCGGCGATATCGGGTTCGCCAGCCGCTGCCAGGAACGTCACAAACCAATCGTTATGGCTGACGATACCATTCAGAATGCGCCCGGCGGGGATTACTCCGGGCCAACGCACCATGGCCGGTACGCGATATGCACCTTCCCAGTTTGAGTTCTTCTCATTACGGAACGGTGTCATCCCAGCATCGGGCCAGGTGTTCATATGCGGGCCGTTGTCGGTGCTGTAGAAGACGATCGTGTCCTCGCCCAGGCCCATCTCATCAATCACGTCAAGAAGCTGGCCGACCGTCTTATCATGGTCGACCATGGTGTCGTGGTAGGGCGATTGCCACCGACCGGCTTGGCCGCGGCTCTCGGGCTTGGTGTGGGTGCGGAAGTGCATGTGGGTGGTGTTGAACCACACGAAGAACGGGGTGCCGTCGCGCTTGGCGTCCTCGATGAATCGCCGGGCTTGCGCGGTGACCTCGTCGTCGATGGTTTCCATCCGCTTCATGGTCAGCGGTCCGGTGTCCTCGATCTTGCCATCGGCCCAACTATGAATCACCCCACGCGGTCCGAATCTGCTCCGGAAATCCGGGAACTCCTGCTCTGACGGGTAGTCATACTGCTCGGGCTCCTCCTCCGCATTGAGGTGGTAGAGGTTGCCGAAGAACTCGTCGAAGCCGTGGTTGGTAGGAAGAAACTCGTCCCGGTCGCCAAGGTGATTCTTGCCGAACTGCCCGGTGACGTAGCCCTGCTGCTTGAGCGCCGTTGCGATGGTTGGGTCAGTCGGCTGCAAACCGAGATTCGCTCCAGGCATACCCACCTTGGTCAATCCCGTCCGGTATGGATTCTGTCCGCAGATGAACGCGGCACGACCCGCCGTGCAACTCTGTTCGCCGTAGTAGTCAATGAAACGCACACCTTCCGCGGCGATACGATCGATATTGGGCGTGCGGTAGCCCATCAGCCCCTCGCTGTAACAGCTCACATTCGAGATTCCGATGTCGTCGCCCCAGATAACCAAAATGTTCGGCTTACCGCTCGGCACGATGACTCCTCGCAGGACTGAGTTTCGCTGGACGCAACCACGGATTCTCCTGTCACGTACCAACGGAATCCGTCATAGACTGACCGCGCTGAATTCGGTTCCAAATGGGCCACATGGCCAATCGAGTAGCACCTGAGCTATCCGGAGTACACCGTCGCGGTTAGTTCGGGAGCATCGGAGGATCGGCGACCGCCAGCTGCCGTCAAGGACCGAAGGATCGGCCAGTAGGCTTCTCCACCGATCATTGACATCGGAAGGCTCCCTCTCCTTCGGCAATCGGCAGGGAGCCTGTTCCTCCATGACCACGACGTCATCACCCTCTGTGGGTGAGAGCAGTGAACACACCACGCTACCCCGGGTCGCCGGGTCGTCCTCGGACATCGAGCCTCTCCCGGTTCAGGAACGCAGCTCTCAGAGATGATCAGCTCCCTGGCAGCGTGCCACCTCGATCGCTCTCCGATGACATCGGACGCGGTCCACGCCCGGCGGCTTGTCATGGGTGTCGATGCGTGCGACGTCGCGTTGGCTGGGCCCAGGATCACCACCCCGCCAGGAGGCCAACAGCAATGCGGAGCACCGCGTCGGATCTAGTACTGCGGCGGCACCTCGGCGTTCGGGTGGATGATCGCCCAGTCGGCGGCCATGTCGATCACGGTCCACTTGTGCTCGGTGGCGGCGGCGAGGATCTGACCGGTGCCGCTGCCCAGGATCGGGTCCCGGTCGTAGGCGTACTCCCGGTCGCCGTCGGTGTGGTGGACGACCAGTTTCAGGGTCCGGTATGGGCTGGCTGCGGTCCACTGGAGCATGGCCAGATCGCCGTCGGTGTTGCCGGCCGCCACGATCGGGCGCCGCCCGACGTGCTGGTGAATCGAGCTGGGCTTCTGCGGTCCGTCGTCGATGACCCCGACTTTGGCGGTCTTGTGAAGTTCGGGGCCGTCGTCACCGACGCGGAACTCGGTTTCCCCCACACTGCCAATCACCCGGTGCGGCGGCAGCCCGTAGGCATCAACTGTCCAGGTCCGCATGAAGTCGGTGCCGCCGCCGGAGAAGATCCAGCAAGAGAAGCCGCTGCGGGCCAGCATTCCGAGCAGTTCCCGCATCGGCTTGTACACCGTCGACGGGTAGGGCCGCCCGAAACGCGGGTGCCGGGCAGATGCCAGCCAGCTTCGGCAGGCGGCGTCGAATTCCTCGGTGGTGATGCCCGCGTGGGTGAGCGCTAGCAGCTCGAGCAATGCCGCCATTCCGCCCTCCTGCAGCGCTTCGAGGCTGGTGGGATGACCCAGTTCCGCCGCCCGATCGAGCGCAAACATCAGCTGGGCGTACACGGGCTGCTCGGTCCACAGCGTGCCGTCATTGTCGAACACCGCGATGCGGTCGTTCTCGGGGACGAAATCCGGCGAATCGGGATCGGTCACGGCGGCGACGAAGTCCACGATCGACTGCTTGGTGGTCGTCTCCCGCCAGCTCGCCAGCTCACCGGCGCTCATTGCCGCCTCCCCGCCCGATGCCGACAGTTTGGCCTGATCGGTTGATCACGTACAACGTAGGTGGATCGTCCTGCAGACAACTCATCGTGTCCAGGTGATGCTCCACCTCCCAGCGTGGTCACTGAGCCGCGTGGTGTAAGTCAGCTCGCGGGAGGCGCTGGTTTGCATCATGCCGTCATCAGGTCCGAGGGCGCCACCTTGTGCTCGGTCGGTGGGCCGGCCAGCCCCGGCCAGTTCGCGAACTGAGGCCAACGACTTGAGCCCGCAACCGCCCGCCCATCGGGCTCGTCGGGTCGCGCGCCTGACGGGCAGGCCTGCCCGAGGGATCGGTGAAGATCCGCTAGCGGCCGTCGAGATCAGCCCAGCGGGCAGACGGTCGGTGTTCCCCTCTGGCGGCGCCCAGTCGGGCAACGCCCCGGTGTCGGGTCGGTCGGAGCAGCGCAATGCGTGCACATGGTGCTCGATCTGGGGAACCAGCCAGATCGGCCGACGACGCGCGGACGTGGTCGCACGGCCAGCTCGGCCCGACGGTCTTCACGGTCCCGATGCCGAACCCGGACCGGGAACAATCCCGGTGAGATGTGGACATGGTGCCGTCCTGGTGCTATCGATCGCCGGAATCACATTGACGGCAGTCGAATAGACCTCGAACGGGAGAAGCCTGGCTCGCCGTCAGGGAGCTCAGGCCGACTTGCAGCGCCGGGAAGACGCCCAGGTCGTCGGAGGTGTCGCCGAACGGGCGCTCCCAACGCATCCCCGCTGCCGTCGTGGAATCCGGCTTCGTCGTCGGCACCGATGACGCCCGCATGCGGGGCGCACCGATTTCGCCCGTGCCAGGTGATTCGGGCGGCCGACGCCGGATCATGCTGCGGTATGCCTGAGCACAGGCCCAGCAATCGGGGCAAGGGAGCCGCTGTGGGTGCCGAGCGTGAGCGTGTCGAGTCCTTCGGACGTTTGGAGAACGGTCTGCGCCAGGCGGGTGGTTGGTACTCGTGGGGCCCGTATCTGAGCGAGCGCCAGTGGGGGACGGTGCGGGAGGACTACAGCCCGGATGGGGAGGCGTGGAGCTACCTGCCGCACGAGCGGGCGCGGTCGCAGGCCTACCGGTGGGGCGAGGACGGGCTGGCCGGGTTCAGCGACGTCGAGCAGCGCCTGTGCCTGGCGTTGGCGTTGTGGAACGGCCGTGATCCGATCCTGAAGGAACGCCCGTTCGGGCTGACCGGCGCGGAAGGCAACCACGGCGAAGACGTCAAGGAGTACTGGTGGTACCTCGATGCCGTGCCGAGCCACGCCTGGAACCGGTGGCGGTACCACTACCCGCAGCGGGAGTTCCCGTACGAGCGGCTGCGTGTGGAGAACGGGCGCCGCAGCAGGCTGGAGCCGGAGTTCGAGCTGTTGGACACCGGGGTGTTCGACGAGGACCGGTACTGGGTCGTCGAGGTCCAGTATGCGAAGGCCGGCCCGACCGACCTGCTGATGACCGTGGAGGTGACCAACGCGGGTCCGGACCGGGACACGTTGCACGTGTTGCCCACCTTGTGGTGTCGCAATACCTGGTCCTGGGATCCCGGCGCCGCTGCGCCGGTGCTCTCGGCGACCGGCGCGGAGACGGTCGCGGTGCCGCATCCGTTCCTGGGCGACCTGGAGCTCGCCGCGGGGCCTGGCCCGGATGGGACCGCGCCCGCCCTGCTGTTCTGCGACAACGAGACCAACACCAACCGGCTGTACGGACAGCCCGGCGCCGCGTTCCCGAAGGACGGGATCAACGACCACGTCGTCGCGGGCGCGGCGACGGTCAACCCGGAACTGGTCGGCAGCAAGTGCGCGGCGTGGTACCAGGTGCCGGTGGAGCCGGGCCAAACGGTTCAGCTGCGGCTGCGGCTGCACCCGGCGGGCGGCCCGGCCGACCTGGGCGACGGATTCACCCAGGTGCGCGATCGGCGCCTCGCCGAGGCCGACGAGTTCTACACCGAGCTCACGCCGGCCGCCGCCTCGGCGGACGAGGCGATGGTGATGCGCCAGGCGTTCGCCGGGATGCTGTGGAGCAAGCAGCTCTTCTACTACGACGTGGCTCGCTGGCTCGACGGCGACCCCGGCCAGCTGCCGCCGCCTGCCTCGCGGAAGACGGGGCGAAACGCACGCTGGCGCAACTTCAGTGCCTTCGACATCATGTCGATGCCCGACAAGTGGGAGTACCCCTGGTTCGCCGCCTGGGACATGGCGTTCCACTGCGTCGCGCTCGCACACGTCGACCCCGGCTTCGCCAAGTACCAGCTGCTGCTGCTGTGTCGGGAATGGTTTCAACACCCCGACGGCGCGTTGCCTGCCTACGAGTGGGACTTCGGCGACGTCAACCCGCCGGTGCAGGCCTGGGCGGCGCTGGAGGTGTTCGCCCTGGACGGGGGCGGCGATCTGGATTTCCTGTCGCGGGTATTCGACAAGCTCCTGCTCAACTTCACCTGGTGGGTCAACCTCCAGGACGCCGACGGATCCAACCTGTTCGAGGGCGGGTTCCTCGGCCTGGACAACATCGGCCCGCTCGACCGCTCCCACTTGCCGCCCGGAGCGGTGCTCGAACAGTCCGACGCCACCGGCTGGATGGCCACCTACGCGCTGGCCATGGGGGTCATCGCGATGATCCTCAACCGGGCCGCGCAGCGGCCGGCCGACGACCTGGTCCTGAAGTTCCTCGAACACTTCGCCGCCATCCGCACCGCGATCGAGAACCAAAACCTCTGGGACCCGGTCGACGGGCTGTTCTACGACCGGCTCGCGCTGCCCGACGGCAGCACGGAGCCGGTACGGGTGCGGTCCATGGTCGGGATCATCCCGATGCTGGCCGCAGGCGTCGCCGATGAGACCGCCCTGGACAGGGTCGAGTCCATCGGCAAGCAGTTCGCCGGGTTCCTCGACCGCGAGGGCATGCGCGACCGCGAGGACACGAGCAAGCTCGGACTGTTGCGCGGCGTACCGGGCAACCGACAGATGTTGTTGAGCGTCGTCTCCCTCGACCGGCTCGAGCGGATGTTCGACAAGCTGTTCGACCCCGCCGAGTTCCTGTCCCCGTACGGGCTGCGCGCACTGTCGGCCTACCACCGCGAGCACCCTTACCTGCTCGACGCCGGCGGCATCCACGCCACCATCGACTACGAGCCCGCGGAGTCCACCACGGCCATGTTCGGCGGCAACTCCAATTGGCGGGGCCCGATCTGGTTCCCGCTGAACTACCTCGTCGCCGCGGCCCTGCAGCGCTACCACCGCTTCTTCGGCGACGACCACACCCTCGAATACCCCACGGGGTCCGGGCAGCGCCTGTCGCTGGACGCGATCGCCCACGACCTGTGGCAGCGGATGGTCTCGATCTTCCTCCGCGGACCCGACGGCCGCAGGCCCTGCTTCGGCGGTGTGGAGCGCTTACAACACGACCCCCGGTGGCGGGACAACCTCGTGTTCTCCGAGTACTTCCACGGCGACAACGCCGCCGGGATCGGGGCCGCGCACCAGACCGGCTGGACCGGCGTCATTGCCGACATCATCCGTCGCCGTCACGGCGAGGTCTCCTCGATCGGCGACCTGCTCCGCGAGCTGCGCGACACCAAGGCCGACCAGTGAGGGATGGCAACGGCACCGCGATGGCCGGGAATGCGTGCTCGATCGCCGAACCCCGGCGTGAAGCGGTCGGGCGCTCCGAGATGCTCTTGGTTCCCGCGCCCGAGGATCTCGCGGGCGGGACAGGCGCTCGGCGCAACCCGATCTTATAGCGGATGCTCCACCTCAGGGTCTACGGTCCAGCCGATTCGCTCACCGCGATCGGCGGCGATCTGGAGGCTCGTGGTGCGGTCCGGGCCGTCGCGCTCGCTCAAGGATTGCAGGACGGACACGTGCTGCTCACAGCGGACGTTCCCGCGGATTCGGCCGACGCCGTGCTCGAGATGCTCATGAGCAACGGTGTGACCGAGGACGATATCATTCTCGCCCGGCTCGATGAGGTCGGGCCGATCAAGTCCGGCGGCACGACCGCGAGCCTCATCTGGGCCGACATGTTGGGACAGGCCAGGCGGAACGCCCGCCCGGTCATGCGCTATCTCGTCTTCATGGTCGCGGCGGGGATCATCGCCGCTGTCGGCGTGATTCAGGTGAACGACGTCCTGATCGTCGGCGCGATGGCCGTGAGCCCCGATCTGCTTCCCATCACCGCTGCCTGCGTGGGTCTGGTGGACCGCAACTTCCGACTGGTCTACCGGGCTCTCCTGACGGTGGCCGTCGGCATGGGCGCGGCGTGCCTGACGGCGTGGGTGCTCGCGCGGGTCGGCGACCTCATGGCTCTGCTACCCGCGCACTTCGCGATCGGGGAGTCCGCGCTCGCCGGTCTGACGACGGTCAACGCGTCGACCGTCCTGGTCGCCTTCGCGGCAGGGGTCGCGGGAATGCTCTCGCTCGAGACGCGGGCGAGCTCTACCATCGGGGTGGCCATCTCGATCACCACGATCCCCGCCGCTGCGTATCTCGGTGTTGCGGCAGGGGTCCGTGAGGTGGCCGAAGCGTTGGGTGCGCTGGCCGTCCTCGGGGTCAACATCGCCGTACTGGTGCTGGCGGGCGCGCTGACCCTCACCGTCCAACGGCTGCTGGCCGCACGGCGCGCAAGCTAGCGCTGTCTCTCGCCGCGTGCGGAGCGGGTGCGCCTCGCCCGCCCCACCCTCCAGCGTCGCCGTCGCGCCGCCATCCCCGGCGCCCGTGTCCACGGCAGAACCGGCGATCCAGGGTCACCGCTCCGCCCGCTGTCAGTTCGGCACCGATCACGGCCAGCAATCGCTTGGCCCGTCACCCTCCGCAGGCGATGCGCATGCAGGGGTGTCACTGAAACCTCGGTAGCACGCCATTGACCGGGCAAGAGATGACGACTAACGGGGAGTTCGCCATGGTCGCTCCAGCGCGTCAGACCGATCCGTCGTTGCAAGATGTCCCACGCGGGATGCTCGCCGTCGCCGCCTTGCTGATCGGCTTTGCCAGCTTGTTGGGGCTTGCAGGCCTGGCAACCTTTGCCGCCGCGCTCGCCACCGCATGCAAGCGTTGGTACAGCCGAGCCGACCTGGCACCCACAGACCTGGCCCGGCTCAAGTGGGAGCAGGTCAAGGCGGCCGCAGGCGCGGGCGGCGGAGCGTGGCGGGAGACCGAACTGGCCAAGTACGCACCTCGCGGCGCAGGCGTCGCACGCTGAGGTCGAGAGGTCAGCGGCGTCGTGAATCGGAACCCCGCTCCCCGGGTGGGATTGCTCGGGCTGTGCTGGGTGCATCACCAGAGCGCCGACCTCCAGCGGGGCGATCTCGACGCTCAGGAGGCCAAATCCCCATGCCGCAGACGCGGGACCACGACGTAAAGGGAGGGTGATGGAATGCTGGATCGGGCAGCGGCCCATGGGCCGATCGACTTCATGTTGTTGGAGTTCCCTGAAGAGGCGGACACCAAGGCGTGTGCGGACGCGATCATGGATCAGGTTCGACGGGACGTAATCCGCCTCTATGACGTCCTGCTGATCCGCAAGGCGCTCGACGGCTCGTACTCCGGAGTGGATTTTACGGATGTGAGCTCCGCCGGAGTGGGTGGGTTCACGGTGTTCGAGGGCGCCCGCTCCGGGTTGATCCATGACGATGACGTGCGAGAGGCAGTCGAGGTGGTTCAGCCGGGCACCATGGCGGCGCTGATCGTGTTCGAGAACATGTGGGCGGCGCCGTTCGTCAGCGCCGCCAGCGACGCGGGTGGGGAGCTGATCGCCAGCCAGCGGATCCCCGCGCGGGATGTGATCGAGGCGCTGGAGCGGCTCGAAGCGGGCCAGAGCAGCTGACGAGGGCGGAGGACATCATGCCAGGATTGCTACGCGGGATCATGCGAACCGCGGTTGTTGCCGGCACGGCCAGTGCGGTTGCCGGACGGGTCCAGCGTCACCAGGCGCGCAAGTTCGCCGACAGAGATGCGCAGACCGCCGCCGATCGGGAGCAGGCCTACGAGGAGCAAATGGCTTCTCCTGAGCAGGCGGCTCCGCAGGCGCAATACACGGAGCCGTCGCCCGCCCCTGCGCCCCAACCGGACATGATCGGGCAGCTCAAGCAGCTCGCAGAGCTTAGAGATCAGGGCATACTGACCGACGAGGAGTTCAACGCCCAGAAAGCTCGGATACTCGCATGAGCAGGGCCACGCCGCCGCCTCGGTAGCGCACCGATTCGACCAGATCACCGCGGGCCGTGAGGGTGCAGGCCGACCGCGGAAGGGGCCGTCCGGAACGGGCGCCACATCCTCGCACCCGACATCGCCGAATGGGGCTTGGTCCGCGCCTACAGTTCCGACACCGCCCGCCTTGGATGGCATCACCCATACCGGGCGGGTCGCAGCGGGTACCAGCGCCCGGAGACTTCAATTATGACCACATCGGGTTGGGCGCCGATGCGCGCTGGCCGCTGCCGCGTGGCCTGATCGTCGTGCTGAGCATGACCGGGCTACTGGTTTCGGTGCTGGCGCTGAAGCAGTTTGCAGGCATCATCGCACCGGTCCTCCTCGCGCTCATCCTCGTCATCAGCTTCCACCCACTGATCGGGATCCTGTGCCGCCGCGGTGCGCCGCAGTCCCAGTGCAGGCGCTCGTCGCCCTGGCGGGCGGTGACATGGGACCCGGCTCGCGCCTGCGGGCTGACCGCCGACGGCGATGAGAGCCAGCTGACTACGCTGTTCGATGTGCTGCAGCCCGGCGATCCGGACTTCGACGTCGTCTTGCCGTAGCGGGCGTTCAGCTCTCGGTCTGCTGGTCGGCCGAGCATCTAGTGTCTCGGTAACGAGATAGCTTTACTTCGAGGTCGAGTCACGGGATCATGGGTTGTGCCGTTGACTGTGAGCGTGGACGTGGCGCCCCGCGACCGTGAGGTGCTGGAGTCGTGGCTGCGGTCCTCGTCGTTGCGGGCCGGTTTGGCGCAGCGCGCACGGATCGTGTTGTTGGCCGCGGACGGTGTCGCGGTCAAGGACATCGTGGAACGAGTCGGGGTGTCCAAGCCGACGGTGATCGGCTGGAAGAAACGTTATGCCGCCGAGGGCCTGGGCGGGCTCGAAGATCGGCCGAAGCCGGGACGTCGGCGGGTGGTCGACGAGGCCGCGGTCGTGTCGGCCACGTTGGAACCGCCGCCCGAGCGTCTCGGCGTGACGCACTGGTCCACCCGGCTGCTGGGGGCCGAACTGGGCATCTCGCACGTGTGGGTCGGCAAGATCTGGCGTCGGTGGGGGCTACAGCCCTGGCGGGCGGAGACGTTCAAGTTCTCCACCGACCCGCAGCTGGAGGCCAAGGTCCGCGATGTCGTCGGGCTGTATTTGAACCCACCTGACAAGGCGATCGTGCTCTGCGTTGACGAGAAGTCCCAGGTCCAGGCCTTGGATCGGACCGCGCCCACGCTACCGATGCGGCTGGGTCTGCCGGAGAAACAGACCCACGACTACATCCGCCACGGCACCACCACCTTGTTCGCCGCACTGGAGATCGCGACCGGCCGCGTCGAGCAGGCCTGTCTACCGCGGCACCGCCACCAGGAGTTCCTGGCCTTTCTCAAGCAGGTGGCCAAGGCCTATCCCCGCCGGAAGCTGCATCTGGTCGTGGACAACTACGCCACCCACAACCATCCCGCCGTGCGGGCGTGGTTAGCCCGCAACCCGCGGATCACCCTGCACTTCACCCCGACCTCGGGATCGTGGTTGAACATGGTCGAGATCTTCTTCTCGATCATCACGCGTCAGGCCATCCGCCGCGGCAGCTTCGGCAGCGTCAAAGAGTTGATCGCCGCTATCGGCACGTTCATCGACGGCTGGAACGAACGCTGCCACCCCTTCGTCTGGACCAAACCCGCTGAAGAGCTCCTCGATCACTGCCGCCCCGGTCAAAGAACCTCGTTTCCGCGACACTAGATCGTGATCTTCCGGCGTGGCGGTCCCGTACGGGGAACGGCCACCGCGTGATCATGCTCGGTTGTGTGGACTCAAGATGATCAGGCGGTGGCCGCGGGCCACAGCGTAGAGGCCGCCGGGTGGGC
>Ga0207678_10005057_pt1 | contig 11831 bp, 8 predicted proteins | sample KBSC63metaG_FD_184319 | JGI IMG/M metagenome (GOLD analysis project Ga0207678, IMG submission 184319) | Corn rhizosphere microbial communities from Kellogg Biological Station, Michigan, USA - KBS C6-3 metaG (SPAdes) (version 2) | ecosystem: Host-associated > Plants > Roots > Rhizosphere > Soil ... | reverse complement strand
GTTGTCGGCCATTTCGTACCTGCCGCCCGTCGTTGACCCCGGCAAGGCGATCGCCGTCGGCCTCAACTACGTCGACCACGCGGCCGAATCGCCGTACAAGGATGCGCAGAAATATCCGGTGCTGTTCCATCGTTTTCCGCAGTCGTGGGTGGCGCATGGCGAGGCGCTCGTTCGGCCGCGCGTGTCCGAGCAGTTCGACTACGAAGGGGAGATGGTGGTTGTGATCGGCAAGGCCGGCCGCTACGTCGCGAAGGAGCGCGCGCTCGATCACGTCGCCGGCTACTCGATCTTCAACGACGGCTCGATCCGCGACTACCAGTTCAAGTCCACGCAGTGGATGATGGGCAAGAACTTCGACGCCACCGGCGCCTTCGGTCCGGAGTTCGTGACGGCCGACGAGCTGCCGCCCGGCGCCACCGGGCTCAGCCTGCGCACGCGCCTCAACGGGCAGGTGCTGCAGAACGCGAATACGCGCGACATGATCTTCGACGTGGCGACGCTCGTGGCGGTGTGCTCCGAGGCGATGACGCTGCGGCCGGGCGACATCATCATCAGCGGCACGCCGTCGGGCGTGGGCTTCGCGCGCAAGCCGCCGATCTGGATGAAGGCCGGCGATGTCTGCGAAGTGGAGATCGAAGGCATCGGCGTGCTGCAGAACCGCGTCGTCGACGAGCGGCGCTAGAGACGTTCACCAACGAAAGGGAGGAGCATCGATGACTCGCATCGGACGCATCGCCTGCATCGGCGCCGCGTGCGCATGGCTCGTGGCGGCCGGAGGCGCACTTGCGCAGGGCGCGCAACCGCCGATCCGCATCGGCAGCACGCTCGCGCTGACCGGACCCCTCGCCGCGACGAGCCTCGTGCACAAGGTCGTCGGCGAGATCTACGTCGAGCAGCTCAACAAGCGCGGCGGCCTCCTCGGCCGGCAGGTCGAATGGATCGTCCGGGACGACCAGTCGAAACCCGATCTCGCGCGGACGCTCTACGAGCAGCTCGTCACGGCGGACAAGGTCGACCTGCTGATGGGTCCGTACGCTACCGGGGCGATCCTGTCGGCGATGGGCGTGGCGCAGCGCTACAACAAGGTGCTCGTCCATCACACGTTCGGCATCCCGTCGATGGCGAAATACGAGATGCAATTCCCCGCGTGGTCGCTCGGTCCCGAACCCGGGACGACGGTGCCCAACACGGTGTTCGATGCGCTCGCGGCATCGCCGAAGCCGCCGAAGACGATCGCGGTGGTGACCAGCAAGTTTCCGTCGGTGCATTTCATGTCGCTCGGCGCGCGCGAGGTCGCGAAGAAGCGCGGCCTGACCGAAGTGCTGTTCCTCGAATGGGACTTCGGCAATCTCGACTACGGTCCGATTGCCGCGCGAATCAAGGACGCGAAGCCCGACTTCATCTGGGTGGGCGCGATCGGGCTCGAGGGCAACCAGCTGCTCGACGCGCTCTCGAAGATCGACTACACGCCGCAGGAGCATTTCTACATGTATCCGGCGCCGGGCCCGATGTCGAAGTCGCCGCTCGCGAACAACGCGCTGTCGATGACGGTGTTCGAGGAGCATCCACCGTTTACGAACGCGCCCGGCGTGAAGGAGTTCATCGACCTGTATCACGAGCGGGCGAGGAAAGCCGGCATCCCGGACACCAACGTCGAGGTCCAGGCGGCTGCGTCCTACACCGCGTGGCAGATTCTCGAAGCGGGCGTCAAAGGCGCCGGCAGCCTGGACGACAAGGCGATCGCGGCTTACCTGAAGACGCACCGGATCGACACGATCCAGGGCAAGCTGCGCTTCGACGGGCCGAGCAACTACGGCGACGACCTGATGCGCGTCAAGCAGGTGCAGGACGGGCGCTGGGTCACCGTGTATCCGAAGGAGTACGCCGCACCGGGCGCGACGCTCAGGGTGCCGTAGCGCGACCTGCGCGGCCGGCAAGATGACGTTCCCGAGCGGTACGCTGCTCGCGCAGTCGGCGCTGTCCGGCATCTTCATTGGCAGCCTCTACGGCCTGCTGGGCCTCGGGCTCGGCCTGGCGTGGGGGCTGCTGCACGTCATCAACCTCGCCCACTTCGGCTTCGCGTTCCTCGCCGCTTACCTTTGCTACCAGCTCGCGAGCGTCGGCGGCATGGATCCGCTGCTGACGCTCGTGCTCATCGTGCCGCTGTTCGCTGTGCTCGGCATCGCCGTGCAATGGCTGCTCGCGCGCTTCGCGGTATCGCCGCTCAATTCGCTGCTCGCGACCTTCGGTCTCACGGCGATCATCGAAGCGGGCATCCAGGGCGTTTGGACCGCCGACTTCCGCAAGCTCGAGTCCGTGTACACGGGCCTCAAGTTCCGCATCGGCGGCCTGTTCGTGCCGGTGCCCGAGTTGTTGACGCTAGTGGTCGCGCTTGCACTCTCGTTCGGCATCTGGGCGGCGATGCGCTATACGAGCCTGGGTCGGGCGCTGCGCGCGCTCGCGGAGGACGCGCCGATCGCGTCGGCATTCGGCGTCGACGCGCGCGCCCACGCGCTGCTCCTTTCCGGACTTTGCGGCGCGCTCGCGGGCATCGCGGGCGTGTGCCTCGCGCTCTCCTTCACGCTCACGCCGGCGCAGATCTACGCGTGGGTCGGCGTCGTGTTCGCGGCGGTGATGCTCGGCGGATTGGGGTCGGCGCTCGGGCCGCTGGCCGCGGGCATCGTCATCGGCGTCAGCGAAGCGGTGACGATGGCGTTCGCGTCTCCGTCGTGGGCGCCCATCGTGTCGTTCACGATCCTGATCCTGCTCCTGCTGCTGCGGCCGGAGCGAACCTGAGACTCGACCGCCCGCTTTGCGCGATCGCGGCCGCAGGCTGCGCACTCGCGGCCGTTCCGTTCCTGCACCTGCCGGCGTTCTACGAATCGCTCCTTTACCTGGTGTTCCACTGGATCGTGCTCGCGACGTCGTGGAACATCCTGTCGGGCTACTCCGGCTATTTCTCGTTCGGCCACGGCGCGTTCTACGGCACCGGCATCTACACGACGGCCGTGCTCGCCGGAAAGTTCGACGTTCCGTTCCTGTGGACGCTGCCGGCCGCGGCCGCGCTTGCCGCGGTGCTCGGCGTGGCGCTCGGCGCCGTCGTGTTCCGCGTGCGCAGCGTGCGCGGCGAGCTGTTCGCGCTGTTGACGCTCGCGGTCACCTTCGTGCTCGCGACGATCGTGCTCAACACGCCGATCGACGGCGGCGCCGGCGTCTATCTGTCGGCGGTGCCCGTGCCCGTGCTCGCGCCGACGCCGTCGGGCGCGTTCTACATGCTGTCGCTTGCGCTCGCAACGCTGACGCTGCTGGTCGCGCGCGCAATCGCCCAGGGCAGGCTCGGGCTGGGGCTGTTCGCGATCCACGACGACGAGGACGCTGCCGAAGTGATGGGCGTTCCGACGTACCGCTACAAGCTCGTCGCGTTCGGGATCTCGTGCGCGCTGGCCGGTGTCGCCGGCGGCATTCACGCGCTGTTCATTTCCTATGTCACGGCGAACGGCACGTTCAACATCACCGTGCCGCTCACCGTCGTGCTGATGAGCGTGCTGGGCGGCACGCGCCATTGGGCCGGCCCGGCGCTCGGCGCCACCGCCATCACGCTGTTGCTCTACGCATCGACGGCGGCCGACCAGGCGGTCACCGGCAAGGCGGTGACCGGCGTGATCCTCGTCGCGGCCGTGCTGTTCATGCCCGAGGGCATCCTCGGCGGGTGGCGGGCGTGGCGCCGTAGGCGCACCGCTCCACGCGCAGTCAAAACAGCAAATGACGCGCAGGCGTCGCACGCGCCGCATGACGCGCAGGCATCGCCCGCGCCGCATGACGCACAGGCGTCGCACGCGGTGCCGGCGTCGCCGCCCGCCGAGCCGATGCCGTCGACCGCGGCTGCGCACGCTGTCGATGCGGCGCCAGGAGCCGATGGAGAACGTCATGTGCTGCTGCAGGTGCGCGGCCTCGCCAAGGCGTTCAAGGGCGTGCGCGCGCTCGACGGCGTCGACGTCGACGTCCGAGAAGGCGAGATCCTGGGCGTGCTGGGTCCGAACGGGTCGGGGAAATCCACGCTGATCAACGTCGTGAGCGGACATTACCGCGCCGACGCGGGCAGCGTGCGGTTCGCAGGTGCCGAAGTCGGCGGCCTGCCCGCTCATCGGATCGCCCGTGCCGGCGTCGCGCGCACCTACCAGATCCCGCGACCGTTCTCGCACTTGAGCGTGCGCGACAACGTCGCGCTTACGGCGATGTTCGGCGGCGCGGCGCTCGACCGGCCGCGAGCCAACGCCGCCGCTGCGCGCTGGCTGCGCTTCACCGGGCTCGACTCGCGCAGCGGTGCGCTGCCCGGTGATCTCAACCTGCATCAGACGAAATTCCTCGAGCTCGCGCGCGCCCTTTCGGCAGGGCCGCGGCTGCTGCTGCTCGATGAGGTGCTCTCCGGCCTGACGCCGGCCGAGATCGACGAGGCCGTCGACCTGATCCTGCGCATTCGCAGGCAGGGAACGACGATCGTGCTGGTCGAGCACGTGATGCGCATCGTCACCGCGCTGTCCGACCGCATCGTCGTGCTCGACCAGGGACGCGTGCTCGCGGAGGGCAGCGCCGCCGACGTCATGGCACGCCACGACGTCGCGGCAGCGTATCTCGGCGTCGCTCATGCTTGACGTCCTCGACCTCCGCGTCAACTACGGCGCCGCGCCGGCACTGTGGGGCGTGTCGCTGACGATCGCGCAGGGCGAGCTCGTCTGCGTGATCGGGCCGAACGGCGCCGGCAAGACGACGCTGATCGGCGCGCTGGCGGGACTCAACCGCGCACGCTCGGGCAGCATCACGATGGACGGGTGCGAGATGACGGCGGTCGCGCCCCATCGCTTCTGCGCCGCCGGGATCGCGATCGTGCCGGAAGGTCGGCGGCTGTTCACGCGGCTGACTGTCCGCGAGAACCTGGAGATCGGCAGCTACCTGCGCCCTGCCCGCGCGGTGCGCGAACGCTCGCTCGAGCGCGTCTGCGCGCTGTTCCCTGCCGTGCGCGACAAGCTAGACGCGCCGGCGGGCGCACTCTCCGGGGGCCAGCAGCAGATGGTCGCGATCGGCCGCGCGCTGATGGCTGCGCCGAAGTTGCTCCTGCTCGACGAGCCGTCGCTCGGACTCTCGCCGATGATGGTGCAGGTGATGTTCCGGGCGATTCGCGACGTGAATGCCACCGGCACGGCCGTGCTGCTCGTCGAGCAGAACGTCGCGATGGCGCTCGATCTCGCCCGTCGCGCGTATCTGCTCGAGGAAGGCCGCATCGTCGCCCAGGGCGCGCCCGATGCAGTGTTCGCCAATCCGGATCTGCGGCGCGCGTATCTCGGAATCGCGTAGGGGCAGCGCCGTGCTGGCGCAGGCTCGAGTTCGCGATCGGCTCGGGTTCGTCCTTTCTTTGCCGGTGGCTTGCGCGCTGGAATAGTAATGATTATCATTCACTCATTATCCGCTTCGACTCGGGACTCGCCGACCATGCGCTCTCCCCGCCTGCTCGCCCTCGCTGCCTGCGCCGCCGCCATCGCCCTGCCCGCGTACGTCGAGGCGCAGGAAAAGGTGCTGAACCTCTACACGGCGCGCCACTACCAGACCGACGAGGCGCTCTACGCGAACTTCACGAAGAAGACCGGCATCCGCATCAATCGCATCGAGGCGCCCGAGGATCCGCTGCTCGAGCGGATCAAAAACGAGGGCGCGAACAGCCCCGCCGACGTGTTCATCACCGTGGACGTCGGCCGCCTGTGGCGCGCCCAGCAGGCAGGCGTCTTCGCTCCGCTGCATTCCGCCGTGCTCGAGCAGCGCATTCCCGCCAGTTACCGCGATCCCGAAGGCCACTGGTTCGGCTTCTCGGCGCGGGCCCGCGTGATCGCGTACAACAAGGACGTCGTCAAGCCGGGCGACGTCAAGTCGTACGAGGACCTGGCCGACCCGCGCTGGAAGGGCAAGGTCTGCACGCGCTCGAGCGGGCACGTCTACAACCTGTCGCTGATCGCGAGCCTCGTCGCGCACGACGGCGAAGCGGCGACCGAGAAGTGGGCGCACGGCGTCGTCGCCAATCTCGCGCGTGATCCGAAGGGCGGCGACACCGACCAGCTGCGCGCCGTCGCCGCCGGCGAATGCGATCTCGCCCTCAGCAACACGTATTACATCGCACGGCTCATGCGCTCGACGAAGCCGGACGAGCGCGCGGTGGCCGACAAGCTCGGCGTGATCTGGCCGAACCAGGATGGCCGCGGCACGCAAATGAACATCTCCGGCGGCGGCATGCTGAAGCACGCGCCGCACAAGGAAGCCGCGATCAAATTCCTCGAGTATCTCGCGAGCGACGAGGCGCAGGCCTACTTCGCCGACGGCAACAACGAGTGGCCGACGGTGCCCGGCGTCAAGGTCGACAATCCGGCGCTCGCGGCACTCGGTGCGTTCAAGGCCGACACGATCAATGTCGCGCAGCTGGGCCGCAACCAGCCGACGGCGCAGAGGATCGCCGATCGCGCGCAGTTCAAGTAGCGCGCCGGCATCACGCCGCGCCGCGGCGCCGAATCGCGCGCGAGATCACGATGATCGGCACGAGGCCGGCCGCGACGATGACGAGCGACGCCGTGGCCGCCTCGGAGAGGCGCTCGTCCGCCGCGAGGTTGTAGGCCTGCACCGCCAGCGTGTCGAAATTGAAGGGCCGCATCACGAAGGTCGCCGGCAATTCCTTCATCACGTCGACGAACACCAGCAGCGCCGCCGTGAAGACGCTGCCGCGCAATAGAGGCAGGTGCACGCGCGCAAGCGTCGCGCCGGCGCCGTGACCGAGGCTGCGCGATGCGTCGTCCATCGCCGGCGTGATCTTCGCGAGCCCCGCCGTCACCGTCTGCAGCGCGACGCCGAGGAAGCGCACCACATACGCATAAACCAGCGCGGCGATGCTGCCGGTCAGCAGCAGGCCGGCCGTGACGCCGAAGTGCGAGCGCAGCCATGCGGCGAGCGCATTGTCGAGCGCCGTGAGCGGAATGAGCACGCCCACTGCGATGATCGATCCGGGCAGCGCGTAGCCGATGCCGGCCGCTCGGGCAGCGAGCGCGACGGCACGTCCGCGCGAGATCCGCGACGCGTATGCGACGAGCAGCGCGAGCGCGACGGCCGCCGCCGATGCAATGCCGGCGAGCGAGAAGCTGTTGATCGTCAGCTCGACGAAGCGCGGGCCGAACTGCGCGTCGCCGTGGCGGATGGCCATGCGAAACAAGATCGCGGCCGGAACGGCAAAGCCGAGCAGCACCGGCGTGGCGCACGCCGCGGCCGCGAGCGCGCCCGCTGCACCCCGCAGCGGCTCGTGCGCCGGGTGACGGCGGACGCCACGCTCGTGCCGCCGCGCGCGGCCACGCAACGCGCGCTCGACGCCCAGGATGGCGAGCACGAACAGCAGCATGACGAGCGCGAGCTGCGCTGCCGCGTGCGGATCGCCGAGCGAGAACCAGGCGCGGTAGATGCCGGTCGAGAACGTCGGCACGCCGAAATAGGCGACGGTGCCGAAGTCGGCGAGCGTCTCCATCATCGCGAGTGCCATGCCGGCCACGATCGCCGGACGCGCGAGCGGCAATCCCACGCGAAGGAACGTGGCGACGCGCGACGCGCCGAGGAGCCGGGCTGCCTCGAGCGTCGCCGCTGTCTGCTCGAGAAACGCCGCGCGCGCGACGAGATAAACGTACGGGTAGAGCGTCAGGATGAACAGCGCTACCGCACCGCCGAGCGAGCGGATGTCGGGGAACCAGTATTCACGTGCGTGCCATCCGGTCACCCCGCGGATGAACCCCTGCACCGGGCCCGCGAACTGCAGCGTGTCGGTGTACGCGTACGCGACGACGTACGCCGGCATCGCGAGCGGCAGCACGAGCGCCCATTCGAGCATCCTGGAACCGGCAAAGCGAAAATTGGTCACGAGCCACGCGGTCAGCATGCCGACGAGCGCGACGCCGGCGCCGACGCCGACCAGCAACAGGACGGTGTTCCGCACGTACTCGGGGAGGACGGTCGAAACGAGATGCGCCCAAGTGGACGTCGCCGGCCCGAACATCTGCGCGATCACCGCGGCGACGGGCACGAGCACGAGCACCGCGACGATGACTGCGACGGCGGCGAGCGGCGACATCGGCCGCCAAGGGCGTCTCGGCGCGGCGGGCAGCACCCGCGGCGCCGCGGTCGTCGCGTCAGCCATGCCGGCGATTGCGTACCATGACGCCTGCTTCTTCCCTGCCCCTAATCACGATGATCGATCCGCCGCCGCTGCCGCAACCGATGCCGGTCGTCGTGCTCGAGCTTCGCGGCGTGTCGCAGGCTTACGGCAAGCGAGTTGCGGTCAAGGGCGTCTCGCTCAAGCTTCGGCGCGGCGACATCGGCTGCCTGCTGGGCCCGAGCGGCTGCGGCAAGACGTCGCTGCTGCGCACGATTGCCGGTTTCGAGCCCGTCGTCGAGGGCGAAGTGCGGCTGAACGGCGAGATCGCTTCGCGGCCCGGGATGACACGGGCGCCGGAGGTGCGCCGCATCGGCATGGTGTTCCAGGATTACGCGCTTTTTCCGCATCTCGACGTGGCGGGCAACGTGGGTTTCGGCCTGCGGGCACTGGCGCGCACGGCGCGCGAGGCACGGGTGGCCGAGATTCTACGGGTGGTGGGCCTGCACGACGCGGCGTCGCGGTTTCCCCACGAGTTGTCCGGCGGCCAGCAGCAGCGCGTCGCGCTCGCGCGTGCGCTCGCGCCCCGGCCTGCGCTGCTGCTTCTCGACGAGCCGTTTTCGAACCTCGACGTCGATTTGCGCGAGCGCCTGGGCCAGGAGGTGCGCGCGATCCTGAAGGCCGAGAACGCGACCGCGATCCTGGTCACGCATAACCAGCACGAGGCGTTCGCGATGGCCGACGCGATCGGCATCATGCACGACGGCCGCATCGAGCAATGGGATTCGGCCTATAACCTGTACCACTGGCCGGCGACGCCGTTCGTCGCCGACTTCGTCGGAGAAGGCGTGCTCCTGCCGGGCGAGTTGCACGGTCCGCGCAGCATCGAAGTGGAGGTCGGAACGCTCGAAAGCCGCCGCACACTTCCCTATGTGGGCGACGCGGATGCCGAACGCGTTCCGGTCGACGTGCTGATCCGGCCGGACGACATCATCCACGACGACGCGAGCCCGGTGCGCGCACGCGTGCTGCACAAGGCGTTTCGCGGCGCGCAGATTCTCTACACGCTGCGCCTCGACAGCGGCGGCCGCCTGCTGTCGCTCGTGCCGTCGCACCACGATCACGCGCTCGGCGAGCGCATCGGCATCCGCGTGGAGATCGACCACGTCGTCGCGTTTCCGCGCACGCAACCCGGTCAACGGTCGTAGGCGAGAATGTCGCAGTGCAGAGGGGAAAGACGAGTTCCCGGTCCGGGAAGTAGACATGCGGATTCGGCCACGCAGAGTGTGGTGCCCGTTCAGCAGCTTGACGACGAGATAGTCGGGATTGACCGCGTCCATGTACACGCCGGGCAGCGTGATTGCCCGGGACGCGGCGAAACCGTAGACGGCAAGGACGACGGCGACCGCCGCCGCGAACGCGGAGATGCGCAGGAAGCGAAGTGCCCTGGAAAGACGAAGCATCTGCCGACACCGTCGCTGGGTGGGCCGCGCGCAGCGGAACGCCCGCGACCAGCCAGTGGCCGGGGGTCAGGGCGTTCCGGCGCGCAGGATGCCGCGCCGGGCGGCTGCGGGATGGGCGGCTATGGGCAATGCACCGCCTTCTTGCCTTCCGGCACGGCGTCCCACGCCTTGCTCTTCCATTCGAACGTGGCGAGCCCGGGCCGCAGGTAATCGTACGGGTCGTGGAGGCCGCCGATCACCGGACGCTCCGCGTCAGGGATGGCGAAGATGTCGAACTGCCGCTGCAGCGCCTGGTGATAGTACGGCGACGCGCCGATGTTGAAGTTGTCCGTGTGCCCGCCGTAGAAGATCTTCGGCTTGACGAGTTGGATGTACATCGCGATGTCGCGCACGCCGTTGATCGTCTCGCCGGTGCTGACGAGCGAGCCGAACTCGACGTCCGCCTTCGGCAGCGACCCGATCAGCGGAATCAGTTGCGGCTGGAAGTCCTTGATCGGGCCGTTCGTGTCATGCCAGATGAAGCTGAACCCGCCGATCGAGAACTGGTAGAACATGCTGACCGAGCCGCCGCTCAGCGACCGCGTGCGCGTGTCGAGCGTCGGCGGCGGCAGCGGCGGGTACAGCTCGTTGACGCGCGGGTCGCGCACCGGATTGACGAGGTTCTGCGGAAAGTCGGGATCGAGCGGCGCCGGACCCGAGTGCAGATGCTTGAACGAATTGATGCACACATCCGGGCGCATCTGGTCGATCGTCGAGATTTCGGACCCTGGCGCCGATGCGGGCGTCGTGAGCGACGTGCACGAGACGCTCGTGCCCGCGCCGAAGATCCGGGCGGCATCCCCCTGCATTGCTTCGCAGTGCTCGGCTGCGCCGTAGATGCGTGCACCGGTCTTAACGGCGATGTACGCCGCGTTGTCGGCATGGTCGCCGTGCCCGTGGCCGATGAAGATGGCCTCGGGCTTCAAGTCGACCAGTTCCTGGAGCGTCGCGGGCACATAGCCCTCGGTATCGGACATCCGGTAGATGTATGAATCGAGCAGGAACACGTGTCCTCTCGCCGCAACCGCGTACGACTGCACGCTGAACCACGTGACGATCACCTTTTCCTTGTCGACCGCGCCGGACTTCGGGTCGACGTTCTGAATGCCGAAAAAATGCGTGCGCGCGGCCACGAGCGCGGGAACGGCGGCGGCCTGCGCCGGCCCGGCCAGCGACAGTGCGAGCAGCGAGGCGGCGAACAAGGCGCGGGGGACTGTCTTCATCGCGTTTCTCCTTCGAGATGCGGTTCGATTGTTGGGTGGCTGCGACGAAACATGACGCTGCCCTGGCATTGTGATGGCAGGTCTTGCCGTCGCGACAGCCGCGCTCGTCTCCCCACTGTGTTCATGTCGGAATGCCCAACGATGCGCCCAACGAAGATAGCGGGTTCGCCGCGCGGCGGTTGTCATCGCCGCGACATTTGAGGTACAACACGCCGATGCCCCGCAACCACGTTTTGTTGGACGGAACGACGCCGACGCTCGCGGATGCAATTCGCAACGCCTCCTGGGCGCGCGACCTGACAGCCGCGGAGCTCGCGCGCGTCGAAGCGGATGCGCACGAGCGGTCGTTCGCATCAGGCACCTGCGTTTTCCGTCGCGGCGAGGTGCCCCGGCACTGGCTCGGCGTCGTCAGCGGTCTCGTCAAGGTGAGCAGCGAGTCGCCGAAGGGGAAGGCGATCACGTTCACCGGCGTGGCGGCGGGCGGCTGGCTCGGCGAGAGCGCGCTGCTGCGCACCGGACCGCGCAAGGCCGACGTCGTCGCGGTGCGAGCAAGCCGCGTTGCACTGGTGACGCGCGAGACATTTCATTGGCTGCTCGACCGCAGCATCGCGTTCAACCGGTATCTGGTGCAACAGTTGAACGAGCGCGTCGGCGTCTACTTCGATTCCGTCGAAAGCGACCGCCTCGGCGATTCCGAGGTGCGAATCGCGCATTGCATTGCATCGCTGTTCAATCCGGTGCTGAACCCCGGGATGAGCAGCGAGCTTCCGCTTTCGCAGCAGGAAATCGGGCTGACCGGCACCGCTCAAGCCGGTCGGCAGGTCGGTCCCGGTCATCAGCACGCCGCATTGCACCAGACCCGCCTCGCGCAGACGAGCCAGCACCACGTCGCCGCGCATCCCCGGCAAGAGCAGATCGATGATCGCAATCGCGAAGGGC
>Ga0207678_10005056_pt1 | contig 11831 bp, 9 predicted proteins | sample KBSC63metaG_FD_184319 | JGI IMG/M metagenome (GOLD analysis project Ga0207678, IMG submission 184319) | Corn rhizosphere microbial communities from Kellogg Biological Station, Michigan, USA - KBS C6-3 metaG (SPAdes) (version 2) | ecosystem: Host-associated > Plants > Roots > Rhizosphere > Soil ... | reverse complement strand
TTCCATGGACGGAAACCCCCTCACGACTCAAAGGTGATCGCCTCCGCTTTCTCGCAGGATTTCCAGAGATCCAGCGATCCCGTGTGAGGGGGTTTCTTGGCGGAAGCGACTCCCGCAGATCATTACTTATATTTAACATGACTCAATATGTTCCGGAGACTGCTCAACGACGGTGACCGGCTTCCCACGAGTGCGGGAAAGGAACGAGCGTGCGAGGCAGCTCTTCGCACGGGCAGCGGAAATGCGGGATTTTGTGCCATGTACCGCGACGGGATAGCCCCCGGCAGTGACGGCCGTTCGAGCCGCGATCTCGAGGGACACACTCGACGTCGCCCCTCGTTTCCCGCCATTCTCCCGTCATGAATTCTGTTCTGCCTTCACCGGATGCGATCGCAACTCGTCGCGGCCTCGCGTCAGCGCCTTCCTGCAGCCTGCTCGCTGTCGGGCTTGTTCTCTTCGTGGGCTGTAGCGCTGGTGAAGGTCCCGATGACTCGGATACGCCGACTTTCCCGATGTTTGCCAGTCCCGCGTCCGGTGGCTCTACATCTTCTGCACCCAGCCAGACGGGGTCAGCTGGTGGCGGAGCGAGCAGCGTAGCCTCGAATCCCGCGCCGAGCGGCGCAGGCGGGAGCGGCGTGAGCGAACTTCCAGGGGGAAACGCCAATATGCTGGCGCCTGCGACCGCAAATGGTGGCGGCGCAGGCGGCACCAGCGGGGCAGCACAGAGCGGCGGGCAAGGGGGCGCGCCGGCCGGCAGCGCCGGGATGGGCGCCATGCCAAACCCACCACCAGGGACCACGCAGCCTCGCGTGGGTCGAGTGGGGGCTGAGCTCTGCCCGGCAGGTCCCTTCGGTGCGCCGCTTCCGACGACGCCCACCGTCACCAAGCTGTTCTCCGTCGGTGAGAACAACTTCTTCAACTTTGAGGGAGCGGTCTGGGTCAACGGTGCTCTGTACTTCTCCGAGATCAGCGGTGGGAACAATCCTCCGCCCTCTCGCATCAATCGTTTCGTGCCGGGTGGCATGTTCGAACGCGGCGTCTTCGAGAATACGGGCAGCAATGGTCTCGCCGTGGATGCCCAGGGTAACCTGATCGCCGCTACGCACGACGTCGGTGCCATCTCGACGTTTGCGTTGCCGGGAGGTGCGCGTGGGCAGCTGGGCGCACAGACGTTCAATGGAACGCGGTTCAACTCTCCAAACGATGTCGTTCAGCGAATTGACGGTAACGTCTACTTCACGGATCCGTCGTTTCAGGCGCCCGGCAACCCGCAAGGCCAGACGCGCGTCTATCGGATCCCTCCCCAGGGGGCCGCTACCGTCGTGGATGACACGCTCAGCAATCCGAATGGCATCACGCTGTCGCCAGACGGCAACACGTTGTACGTCACGTCGGCCAGTGGATTCCGCCGTTACGACGTAGCGGCTGACGGGTCCACCAGCCCCGGCACCACAATCAACCTGTCCGATGCCCTGCAAACGCCTGACGGCATGGCTGTGGACTGCGCTGGCAATGTCTACACCATCGAGCATTCCAGGCGCTTGATTCGGGCTTTCAGTCCTGCGGGCACGGAGCTGGGGCGCTTTGGCGGGCCGCAGTCCTTCGATCGTGACATCACTAACATGGCCTTTGGGGGAGCCAATCGGACCACGCTTTTTGTCACATCTCTGACCCAGGGCACCGAAGGTGGCGTGTTCTCCGTCGAGCTGAACATTCCGGGCCTGCCCTATTGACCAGCGAGCCCCAGGGAGCATAGCCGCGCTGCAGCAAAACGCCTTGCGGTTCCGCGCCGGTTGGCCCAACCATGCCGTGCATGGTGGAGAAACTGGTGCTCACTGAGGCGGAGTGGCGGGCGCGGCTCACTCCAGAGGAGTTCGCGGTGCTGCGCGGCCATGGCACCGAGCGGCCTCATACGGGCTGCTTCGTCGGTACGAAGACGCCGGGTGTGTATGGCTGCGCGGGTTGCGGATTGCCGCTGTTCCGCTCGGGCGACAAGTTCGAGTCAGGGACGGGCTGGCCTTCGTTCACGCAGGCGGTCACCGAGGATGCGGTGGTCGAGATCGAGGATCGTTCGTACGGGATGCACCGGGTCGAGGTGCGCTGCGGGCGCTGCGACGGACACTTGGGCCATGTCTTTCCGGATGGCCCCGCGCCCACGTACCGGCGTTACTGCATCAATTCGGTTTCAATGCACCATACGCCCGACGCCGCGGCGAAGGCGCGCTGAGTAGCAACGCACCCGGGGCAGTCACTTGCCCTTGCCGCACAGGTCGCGCCGCTGCCAGGCGTTCATGCGGCGCCCGTCGTTCGTGCGTACGACGCCGGTGTCGCAGTAGTGCTCGCGCAAGTAGGCGTTCAGGGGCTCGATCTGCGTCATCGAGACGCCGTGCGCGCGCTGCGGGCTGTCCAGAATCAGCGGGGGGTCGGCAGCTTCCAGCTCGGAGAGCAGCGTATCGACGGAATTGCGCGCCGACCACTCGGGGTGAATCGACCAATCCGGGGGGACCTGGCCGGCGATCAGCGTGCTGTACACGTAGCGGCTGACAGCGTGGCGCTGACAGGTGACGTAATACTCCGCGTCGAACCCCCAGATGTAGATGGGCTTGCCTGCCGGCGCGAGCCGATCGATGTCCGTGCACAGCCGCTCGGGCCGCGCGTCAACGAACTGGCCGTTTTGTCGCGCGTGCACGAGGGTGTACATGCCTTGCTCCAGCATGCACACGGCAAAGCCGGCGAGCCCGAGCGTGGTCACTAGCAAGGGCAGGCAGGACTCGTTCGCGACGCGAGGCTGATAGGGGCTCTTGCCGAGGCTGTGCTCCAGGCTCAGGCCCACCAGCAAGGCAAACCAGGGCACGGGCGGCAGGAAGTATTGGGGCCAGAAACGCAGGGTGCTGAAGCCGATGGCCAGGCTGAGCAAGGCCTGGAGCAGCACGGTGAGCTCGAAGCCGTGGCGCGCGTAGGCCTTGGCCAGGGAGGTCCTGGGGCTCAGCAAGGGAGCTGCGTATTGGCTGGCCACGCTGGTCAGCAGCAGCACCATGGCGAAGCTGAGGTAGCCGTAGTCGCGCGCCCAGTGGTACAGCGTCTTGCCCACTCGCACGCCCTGGAAGGGCGCCATGTAGACGTCGACGTTGTAGCGATAGAACCAGTAGTAAAATGTGCCCCAGTGGCCCTTGGCCACGTACAGCAGCACGACCAGCAGCGGCGGCACGATCCAGCCGACCGCGAGCGCCGCCACCGGCGCCCAGCGCCGCGCGGTGGACTCATCCGCCGCCGCCTCACCCTCCGCAGATTCGCTGAGCGTTACCGAGAGCGTCCAGAGCAGCAGGGGACCGACCACGATCAGGTACGTCTGCTTGGTGAGACCAGAGAGCGCGCTCAGCACGCCGGCGGCGGCGAGCAGCGCGCAGCGCGCGCGCAGGGCACGGGCCCGCTCCAGCCCGCCCTCCGCGTTACCCGGAGGCCTTGCCGAGGGCTCGCCGCGGGAGCGGAGCGCCAGGCTCGTCGCCAGAAACGCCATCATCAGCCACGGCGTCGCCATCGCTTCGCCGACCAGCCCGAACACCGTCTGCACCTCCAGCAGGGCGATGCTGATGAAGACGAAGCCGAGCGCGCCGAAGGCGGCCACGAAGCGGCGTCCGCGGCAGAAGGCGGAGCCCCATACGCCGGCGAGGGACGTGAGGAAGGCCAGGCTGCAGAGCGCGCGCACACCGTACCACTCCATGCGCCCGCCGATCGCCTGCGCCAGCGCCGCCATCCAGTACATGACGGGGCCGCGGTGGCTTGCTGCGTCGACATAGGGGAGCCAGTGACCGTCGAGCAGGCGCTCGCCCACGCTGGTCACGTAGCCGTCGTCGAAGTGCACCGGCGCGTTCATGTGGAAGAAGAACCACGCCGAGCGCAGGCCGTAGAGCGCCGCCACGCCGCTCGCGACAACCCAGAACCAGTGCTCGGGCGCCACGCGCGACAGCCGTTGCACCAGACGGAGTTGCAGTGGCGTGCTCGTCGAGTCGTCCTTTACCGTGTCCATTGGCGCCCCAGCATGCTCAGCGTGCCATACTATCGAGCCTCGACGGACCGCCGTCAGCGAATTTTCGAGGCAGACGCCTTTCTCATCCGTGTTACAAGGCGCGAGCCCAAAGCCAGCAAAATTCCGGCGTTGGCGCCGCTCAGCCGCACGAAATGACCCAGCGCTTCGATCTCCGGCTGCTTTCGGCCTTTGTCGCCCTCGCCGCCGTGCTCTCGTGGGTGTTCTTTCACTTCGAGTACCTGCCGATGGTGGACCTGCCCCAGCATGCGGCGGCCCTGTCGGAGTGGGTGCACCTGCACGACCCGAGCTACGGCTTTGCCGATCAGTTCGAGCTCAATTGGTATACGCCGTACCTGCTCTCGTACCTGCTCGCGCGTCCTTTTGTGGTGTTGCTGGGCGTGGCGGGGGCCCTGAAACTCGTGGTGCTGCTCTCCGTCCTCGGCACCACCGCGGCCTACTGGTGGTTATTGCGAACCGTGCGGCAGGACGAGTGGCTTTGCTTACTCGGGCTGCCGTTGAGCTTTGGGTTCAGTTTTTATTTTGGTTTCACCAATTTCCTGATCGGCACGCCCTGCATGCTGGTCGCGATCGTGCTCGCGCTGAAGTATGCGGAGAATCCCAGCGTCAAGGTCGGTGTGCCGTTTGCGCTGGTGCTGGGGACCACGTTTCTCGCGCACGTGATCGCCTTCGCCATCTCGATCGCCTGCGCGTTCGCGCTCACGGCGCGCAGGATCCGCGGTTGGCGCGGCTTGCTACGTGACTACTGGCCGCTGATCGGCGGGGTGTTGTTCGTCGTGCCCTGGATCCCGGGCTTCGCGGACAGCCCCGACATCTCGGCGCACCCGGAGCAGTGGAACCTCGGCATCGAGCGCCTGTATGCGCTGCCCGCGACGCTGTTCGCTTCCAATGGCGCAGACCGGGTCGCGCACCGGCTGGGTCTGGTCGTCTTGGTCCTGGTGGCGCTGTCGCTCGGAGCCCCTTCGAGAAGCTGGGGACGCTACGGGCTGCTCGCGCTGGGCCTGGTCGCCTACTTCGTCTTCCCCTTCGAGCTGAGGGGCGTGTCCTTCTTGTTCGAGCGTTTTGCGGCGCTGCTCATCCCCGGGCTGATGCTCGCGGCGGGCGGAGCCCGAGCGCTGCTGCCGCCGTGGCTGCGCCGTCCCGCGATCCTGCTGTTCAGCGCCAGCTGGCTCTGGACCTTTGGCCATCGGATGCGCAAATTCAATCTGGAGGCCGGGGACTTCCCCTCGATCATCCAGCAGCTGCCGCCGCGGCAGCGCATCCGCCCGTTGATCTACGAAAATCGCGGCGCCGCCTTTCCAGGCGCGCCCCTGTTCCTGCACTTTCCGGCCTACTATCAGGCAGCCAAGGGTGGCTACCTGGGATACTCGTTCGCGCGCTATTATACGTGCTTCGTGCGCTATCAGCCCGCGGTCGACATCGGCATGGGAGAGGACATGGAGTGGAATCCGGGGGCCTTCAACGCCGCCGTGGAGGTGCCCAAGTACGACTACTTCGTCGCGCGCGCCAGCTGGGACGCCTACAAGGACCTGTTCCGGAACAGCCCGCAGCCAGTCCGGCTCGAGCTGCATTCTGGCCCCTGGTGGATCTACCGTGCCGAGGAGTGAAGAGGTCGTTGCCGGCGCCGCCCCGCGGCGCTGGACCTGGCACTCGATCCGCGCGGCGCTGCCCGAGGCGCTGCGCTTCGCCACGGTGGGCACGGCGTCTGCCGCGCTCTATTTTGCGCTGCTCTGGCTCCTGACCCAGGTCACGCGCCTGTCGCTCACGCTCCTGGCGACGCTGGCCTACGGCAGCGGGATCCTGTTCAACTATCTCGTGCAGCGCTCGTTCACCTTCCGCAGCGTGCGGCAGCACCAACACGCCGGGCCGCGCTACATGGTGGTCCAGCTCGGCGGCATGGCCATCAACTCGGCCGTGATCTGGCTGGGCGTGGACATCGAGCACTGGTGGTATCCGGCGGTGCAAGTGGGGGCCATCGCGCTGACCACGGTCTGGAGCTATGTGGGGCAAAAGTTCTGGGCCTTCCAGGGGCCACGGCGCTAAGGGCAGAGGACATGAATCCGGCGCCGACCATCCCTCGCGCGGAGCCACTGGCGGAGGCGCAACCGGGGCCGACAACTCGGCGAACGCGATCGGCGTGGCGCGCGCGGCTGCAGGTGATCGCGCTCGGCGTCGTGTTGGCGAGCTTCTTCGCGGGGCTGGTCTACGTCAACTGCTACTGGTCCAGCTATCCCTACGACAACGACCTGGACGAGGTCGCGTGGCTCTCGGCGCACCTCAGCCTGTCGCGCCCGGAGTCGTTCGCGAACCAGGGGTATCCCCCGGGCTTGCCGGTGTTGCTGCGGCTGCTGACTCCGCTCGTCGGCTCCTTGTTGCGGGCGGCGTTTCTCTGGCAGTCGCTCGCGGCGACGGCGTCGGTGTTCTTTGTGCATCAGATCGCGGCGGCGCTGACGGGAAGGCGTACGGCGGGCGCCCTCGCGCTCTACGCCGCCGTCTTCGCAGGATTGCCGGTATTCACCAGCGAGTTTGCTGACGGCACGTGTACCGCGTTGTTCCTGGGCGGCCTGTGGGCGCTGATCCGTCGCGATGCCGACCGCCGAGGCTTTTTCTGGTTCGGGTTGGCTGCGGGGGCCGCGTACCTGTTTCGAACGCACTACTTGATGCTGCTCGCGCTCGTGCCAGCGGGTCTGCTGGTGGCCGGGCTCGGCTGGCGCGAGATCGCTCGCGGAATGCTCGCCTTCGCCGCGGGCTTTGCCGCGCTGGCGTGGCCGCTCTGGCTCATGAACATTCTGGCCTACGGCACGCCGCTCAATTCGGGAGTGTCACAGTACAACATCGCGCTGGCGGTGGTGCCGCACGCTTTCAGCTGGGAAGACTACGTCAATACGTACAGTCGCTGGCCGCTCTCGCGCATTCTGGCCGAGCGCCCCTGGGATCTGGCCGGAAATTGCCTGAAGCAGGCGGTGCATACGCTGGGCCTGCGAGTGTCGCTGGTGGGGGGCGCGCTGGGCTGCGCCGGCATGGTCCTGATCCCCGAGCGGCAGCGGCGCCGCCTGCTGGTCTTCAGCGGCGCCCTGGCGCTGCTTTACGTGTTCGTGATCATCGTGCCCACCCGCTACACGGATCGCGCCTTCGCTCCAGTGGCCATGCTCTGTTCCGTACTGCTCGGCTGCGGCGCGAGTGAGCTGATCGCGCGCGCGCAGCGCCCGCGTTGGGCCGCCCTGTTCGCCATCCCGGCGCTGCTGTTCGCTGCCTATCCGCCCGAGGTGTGGCCAGCGCTGGAGGGGCGTGTCCACGCAGGACTCAAGAACTGGCGCATCGTCAAGCTGATGGTCGCCAACGGCATGCAGTCCAGTGCCGAGGTGTTCAGCAATGTCTGGAACTTCTACAACCTGGCCGATCCGAAGTTCGATAGCTTCTACAACTACGGCGGCTGGCTGGAGCTGGACAGCCAGTACGCACGGGAACGCCCTCACCCCAACGCCAGCACACCGGAGGAGTGGGAGCAGTTCTTCGAGCAGCACGGCATCCACTTTGTGATCTTGCGGCCGTCGGGGCGGGCGGCGGGCTTGGCGCAGAACCCGCCGGCGTGGTGGACGCGGCTCTACTCGGACAGAGCGCTCAGCGTCTACAAGGTGAATCCATCCCCGGCGCCGCCCAGCGAAGCGGCGCCGCCGCCGCAGTGAGCCGCCGCTGGCTAGCGCGGAATCACGATGTCGCGCTCGATCCAGTAGGAGAGAAATATCCCGAGGGCCATCCAGGCGCCGAAGGCGCTGGCAAGCAGCACGCGCCGGCGCGTCCCCGAGCTCTGCCACAGAGCTCGCGCCTGCGGGATGAAACACGAGAGCAGCACCAGCCCGGGCAGTCCGTAGCGGGCCTCCGTATGAAACTCGGAGAAGGCAACCAGGCACGCCAAGCCCGTCGAGCCCAGCACGAGCGCCGGCAGGCGCTCGCGGGTAAACAGCTGGCGCAGGCGCTGTAACGGCGTCCCGGGGATGAGCAGGGCGCCGCCCCATTCGCCCAGCACCCCGACCAGACCCACGAAGAACATGGCCAGGCTGAGCAAGGACGCAGGCAGGCGGTACCACGGCGTCATCTCGCGGTTGTAAGGGATGGGGCGATCCTGATCGATCAGCGCGAAGAGGGTCGTGACGCGCTTGGCCGCGCGTGCACTGACGCGCGTGAGGCGCTGCTCGCTGGCGCGCGCGCTGCGAAAGGGGTCCTGATAGATCGCGGGCACCGCCTTGTTGCTCTTGGCGGAAATGGCCGTCGCATACTTGATGCTCTTCTCGACCAGGTCGCGATCGAACTTTGCTTGCTTCTCGTAGCTGGTGACGACCGGCGTGGGGGACTGGTAGTAGCGCAGGTTATTGTGAAATTGAGGCAGCGCGAGCAGGCAGAAGCCCGCGGCAAAGCCGAGCAGACGTTCCAGTGAGGCCGTGAGGCGCTGGCCCAGGCGCGCGCCGCTCGCGATCCAGTCGCTGAGCAACAGGATCGGTAGGGGCGCTACCAGGAACAGGTTGGACGGACGCACCATCACTGCGCACCCGAACGCAACCCCGGCGAGAAACGCCGACAGCGACTTCGAATGCCCGGGCTCACACGCCCGGATCAGCGCCATCGCAAACGCGAAGATGAAGACGATCGAGAACGTCTCGGTGAGCGCGTAGCCGAGGTATAGCAGCGCGAACACATTCAGGAAGATGACGGTGCCGCCGAGCCAGAGCTGGCGCCCCTGCGTGCGCGCGCTCAGAAACAGAAATAGCGCCGCGGCGGCGCACTCGAATGCGAGCAGCTGTACCGCGAAGACCAGGTCGCGCTTGTTCGGGACGAGCGACAGGATCAGCGGGAACAGGTACGGGCGGCGATCGGAGAACGTGAACTTGGAGAACAGGCCGTCTTTGGCCAGCGATTTCGCGGCGTCGAACAGCTCCAGCTCATCGCCGTAGAAGGGGTAGTCCCGGCCTGTGAAGTGATACAGGGCGAAAGCGGCGACGGCCGAGAGGACCAGCAGGCACAGCAGGACTTTGCGCCGTTGGTCGGCGGAATCGGGGTGCCCCATTGCGCGGGCAGTTTCCTCGAATCGAGCGGGCAGGGGAACGGAAACATGCGGGCTCGTGCCCTTCGCTCACCGGACACGGCGAAGCCTCGGGGTGCGGGGTGTCCCCGCAGGCATTGCTGGCCAATTGGACGAGGAAGGGCGGCTGCGGGGTGGAGAAGCTCTGGCCAGCGGGGAGGGCCTCGAGTTACACCTTGGCCGGTGGCAGAAGCAGAGCTCCAGCAGGAAACAGGCATCTCCGTGGTGGTGCCCGTGTACAAGGAGGAGCAGAACATCCGCCCCTTCTTGGCGCGGATGGAGCCGGTGCTGGAGCAGCTGAGCTCCCCTTCCGGATTGGACTACGAGATCCTGTTCTGCCTCGACCCCTCACCGGACGGCACGGAAGCCGTGATCCAGGAGGAGATCCAGCGCAACCCTCGCATCAAGCTGGTGGTGTTCTCTCGTCGCTTCGGTCAACCCGCCGCGACCATGGCCGGCATCGCGCTGTGCAAAGGGGAAGCGTGCGTGGTGATCGACGTGGATCTGCAGGATCCGCCGGAGCTGGTTCGCGACATGCACGCCCGCATGCTGGAGGGCTTTGACGTCGTCTACGCGAAGCGGCGTTCTCGCGAAGGGGAGACCCTGGCCAAGCGCATGATCTCCGCGGTCGGGTACCGAGTCATCAACTGGTTGGGTGAGATTCGCATTCCGCGCGATACGGGCGACTTTCGCATCATGTCGCGGCGCGTGGTGGAGGAGTTGAAGGGCCTCTCCGAGGGCCACGGCTTCTTGCGAGGGCTGGTGGCGTACATCGGCTTCCCGCAGACCTTCGTGGAATACGACCGCGACGCGCGGCACAGCGGGCGGGGGCACTACAACCAGTTTATCGGCTCGCTCAAGATCGGCCTCAACGGCATGATCAGCTTCGGCGGCAGGCCGCTGCAGATGATGAGCATGGCCGGAGTGGCGATCGCCGGCTTCAGCTTCCTGCTCGGCGCGTGGTACGTGGTGCAGAAGCTCGCCGGCGTGAACCTGACTGCGGGCCTTCCGACCACCGTGCTGGTGGTGACCTTCTTCTCCGGGATCCAGCTTTTGTCCCTCGGACTGATGGGCGAATACGTCAGCCGGATCTACGACGAGGTGAAGCGGCGACCGATGTTCATCGTCGATCGCAAGGTGAACTTCGGCGCGGCGGAGCCGCGCCATGTTTCTGCGGCAGCACCCCGCACCCCGTCTGAGCGGGAGCCATCGGGACACTCGGCCTCCGCCCCCGCCTCCGCCTCCATTTCCGGAGCCGCAGCCGGAGCCGGTGCGGGTGCCGCTGGTACAGAGAGCGGGGTCACGCGCGCTTCGGCAGCGCGACGCTGATCAGGCTCGTCCCGAGCGGCGGGTGTACCCGCTTTTCCAGCTCGCAAACCGCGCGCAGTAGCCTGCCGGCGGAGCCGCTGCCCGCCTGCTCCACGGGGTAAGGCTTGCGGGTGAGCACCGAGTAGTAGAGACAGGGCGCGATGAAGCTCACGCCGAAGTAGCGCAGGGTCTGCAGCGAGAAGTGCGGCTCCAGCACGCGCCGCAGGCTCTGCCGGTCATAACGCCGGTAGTGCCCGAGCAGCTCATCGTGGCGCCCGAAGAGCCAGGACAGCGCCGGCACACTGAGCACCATGCGCCCGCCGGGGCGCAACAGCCGCGCCAGGTGCGCCGCTGCGCGCCCGTCGTCTTCGATGTGCTCGAGCACATCGTGCATCACGATGAAGTCCGCCGCGTCGCGCGTGGGGTCCAGCTCCAGGACGCCACATTGCCGCACGTCACAGCCCGCGGGACGGGTGCGCTCTGCGAGCTCGTACGCGGCCGGATCGGGCTCGCAGGCGATCACGCTGAGGCCGAGGCCGCTCGCGACCAGGTTGTATTCGCCGCTGCCACAACCGATGTTCAAGAGGCGTTGCCCGGGGCGAGCAAACGGCTGGAGCCAGCGCGTGGTCAGCTCGTACTTGCTCCAGGCGTACAGGTCCCGGCCGCGCTGCGAGTGGTCCGCAGCCTTGTACGCCTCGTCTTGCATGGCAGCTTCCATCACTCGGCGCTGGGCAGCTGATAGCCGGAATGCCGGTAGGCGTCGCGCACGACCTCCAGCGCGTAGCGGGCCGACCCGAGATCACCCCAGAGCGGCGTACCCGACGAAATGTGATCGACGAGGTTCTTCAGATCCAGGGCCCACGAGCGATCGGGGCCGGAGAATTCACGCTGTTCCACCTCCGGCGGGCCCATTTGCGGCAACATCCGGTAGTAGGTCAGCGTCTCGGTTCCGTAGCTGCCGCCGAGCCCGCTGACGAGCACCTTGCCTGTGCGCCCGTACAGCTCCAGGCTGAAGCTGTTCTTCCACTCGGAGCAGCTCACGTGAAACGTGGCCCAGCGCGGGGAGGGGCCCGAGTCGGCGACCGTCAACACCGCGTTATCATCGACGGGCATGTTCCAGAATGACGTCGTCACGAACGACGAGCGGAGCGGCAAGGGACCGAAGAACCAGTGGATCAGGTCCAGCACGTGGACACCCTGGTCGATCAGCTCACCGCCGCCGCTGTGCTCGGGCTTGGCGCGCCACTCGGATTCGTAGCCCAGTCGCCCGCCGTGCCCATAGCGCACGCGCAGGAACATCAAGGGGCCGAGCTTGCCCTCGTCCACCAGCCGCCGCGTCTCGAGCAGGGCCGGATGGAAGCGATGGTTAAAGCCGACCTTGACCGCGACTCCCTGCGAGCG
>Ga0207678_10005051_pt1 | contig 11839 bp, 9 predicted proteins | sample KBSC63metaG_FD_184319 | JGI IMG/M metagenome (GOLD analysis project Ga0207678, IMG submission 184319) | Corn rhizosphere microbial communities from Kellogg Biological Station, Michigan, USA - KBS C6-3 metaG (SPAdes) (version 2) | ecosystem: Host-associated > Plants > Roots > Rhizosphere > Soil ... | reverse complement strand
CCGGTCCGGCACGTCGAAGACGGCGCTGGCCATCGGCGCGGCGCAGTGGGTCGCCAACGGCTTCTTCGCCATGGCGCTGGCCACCGTGCTGGCGGTCGCGATCGTCGCCGTCCGCTGGTTCCTCTGGCGCCGGAGCAGGCCGCCAGCACGTCAGGTGCGGCGGTCACGGACGGACTGGGAGGCGCGGGACTCCTGGGACGACGCGGACCCGCGGGGTGGCGGGCGCCCGGGAAGGACTCAGCCGGGGCCGCGGCCGGGAACCGGTCCCTACAACTTCTCCAGAGGGGCGTAGCGGAGCACCAGGTGCTTGACGCCGTACTCGGCACCGAAATCGATCTTCGCCTCGGCCTGGTCTCCGTAGCCGTCCGTCGATACCACCGTACCCAGGCCGAACTTGTCGTGGGTCACCATGTCCCCCGGTGACAGCGCGGGCACCTGGCGGTTCCCCGGTGACCGGGTCCCCGCCCGCTGCGCCATCCGCTCCTGGGCGGGCATGACCGACGACTGGGCGGCGGAGACGTCCCGGCGCCACTCGATCAGGCCGGCCGGGATCTCGGTGAGGAACCTCGACTGCTTGTGGAAGGAGGGGCGGCCCCACCAGTTCCTCGCCAGCGCCCGGGTCAGGTAGAGACGCTGCTCGGCCCGGGTGATCCCGACGTAGGCCAGCCGGCGCTCCTCCTCCAGTTCCTTCGCGTTGGTCAGCGAGCGCTGGTGCGGGAACACCTCTTCTTCCATCCCGGTGAGGAACACCACGGGGAACTCCAGGCCCTTGGCGGTGTGCAGGGTCATCATCGTGACCAGGCCGCCGTGCTCCTCCCCGTCGGGGATCTGGTCGGCGTCGGCGACCAGGGACACCTGCTCGAGGAAGTCGGCCAGGGTGCCGTCCTCGTGAATGCCGTCGTATTCGCGGGCCACCGACACCAGCTCTTCCAGGTTCTCGACCCGGCTGGCATCCTGCAGGTCGGACGACTCCTCCAGCGCTTCGATGTACCCGGTGCGGTCGAGCACGGCCTCGGTGAGGTCGGCGACGGGCACGGTCTGCGAGAGTTCCCGCAGCCCGGTGATGAGCGTGTTGAACCCCTCGATCGCGCGGGCCGACCGGGCCGCCAGGCCCGGCACGTCGGCCGGGCGGGCCAGCGCCTCGGCGAACGTGCTGCGCTCCCGCTGCGCGAACGCGGCCACGTAGTCCTCCGCCCGGTCGCCGATGCCGCGCTTGGGCACGTTCAGCACCCGCCGCAGCGACACCTCGTCCGCCGGGTTGGCGATCAGCCGGAGGTAGGCGAGCAGGTCACGGACCTCGCGCCGCTCGTAGAACCGCACCCCGCCGACCACCCGGTAGGGCAGCCCGACCCGGATGAACACTTCCTCGAAGACACGGGACTGCGCGTTGGTCCGGTAGAACACCGCCACCTGACCCGGCGTGGCCTGGCCCGCGTCGGTGAGCCGGTCCACCTCCTCGGCCACGAACGCGGCCTCGTCGTGCTCGTTGTCGGCCACGTAGCCGATGATGGGCGGCCCCGCGCCCTGGTCGGACCACAGGTTCTTGGGCTTGCGGCCCCGGTTCTGCGAGACCACCGCGTTGGCCGCGGCCAGGATGTTCTGGGTGGAGCGGTAGTTCTGCTCGAGCAGGATGACCTTCGCGTCCGGGTAGTCCTGCTCGAACTCCTCGATGTTGCGGATGGTGGCACCGCGGAAAGCGTAGATGGACTGGTCCGCGTCGCCGACCACGCACAGTTCGGCCGGCGGGATGGGGTCACCGGGGCGATCAGCCCCGGCCGTTCGGGAGGAAAAGAGCGGGGCACCACCCGAGACCAGTTCCCTGATCAGGATGTACTGCGCGTGGTTGGTGTCCTGGTACTCGTCCACCAGCACCTGCCTGAACCGGCGGCGGTACTGCTCGGCCACCTCGGGCAGGGCCTGGAAGAGGTTGACCGTGACCATGATCAGGTCGTCGAAGTCCATCGCGCCGGCCGCGACCAGCCGGCGCTGGTATTCGGCGTAGGCCTCGGCCAGGGCCTTCTCCCGGGCGGTCTGCGCGCGGGAGGCGAACGTCTCGTAGTCGATCAGCTCGTTCTTCAGGTTCGACACCTGGGCGGCCATCGCCTTCGGCGGGTACTGCTTGGCGTCGAGCTCGAGCTCGCGGCAGGTGAGCGCCATCAGCCGCTGCGAGTCGGCCTGGTCGTAGATGGAGAACGAGGACGGGTAGCCGAACCTCTTCGCCTCCCGGCGCAGGATGCGCACGCAGGCCGAATGGAACGTCATGACCCACATGGACCGCGCCTTCGGGCCGACCAGCGCGGCGACGCGGGCGGCCATCTCGCCGGCCGCCTTGTTGGTGAAGGTGATGGCCAGGATCTCGTGCGGCGCGACGTCGCGCGCGGCGAGCAGGTACGCGATCCGGTGGGTGAGCACCCGGGTCTTCCCCGAGCCCGCGCCGGCCACGATGAGCAGCGGGCTGCCCTCGTGCACGACGGCAGCACGCTGCTCCGGATTGAGTCCGTCGAGGAGGGCATCTATCGCGAGGGCGGCCACGTCAATAGGGTAGGCGGTCGCGCCGACAAAAGCTCCGGACGCGGAGCGCCGCGTCCGCGGCACCGCGAGTAGTCATTCGCCACTACCTGCGATAACGCGTACATATTGACGCTTATGAGGATGCGCCGGGCTATCAACGGACATATCTTCTTTTGGCACCGGACGATGCCTGTTATGGGCTATTCTGGCCGTCTTGACCGTTAGTTGGATGCGGCGGGGGGGCCACGCGCGTCCACGCGTCTGAATAGTGAGGGATCCATGGGATCGCGTGGTCGATCCATAAGGCTCCGAATATATTTTCTGGTGGCGATCCCGCTCATCGCCATGGTCGGGCTGCTCGGGTACGTGGTCACCACGACCGTGGACAGCGCCATCAGCCTCGACCGCGCGCCCAACCTGGTCAACGCGACCGCGGTACCGGCCGCCAAGTTCGGCACCTACGTAGAGGCCGAGCGCACCGCCGCCGTCGTCTACCTCTTCCAGCCCAGCCCGGCTAACCTGCAGGCGTACCAGGCGGCGATCGCGGCGACCGACAAGGCCAAGCCGGCCTTCACGGCCGCGATGACCTCCGAGGCCACGGTCAAGACCGAGACCGCCGACGCGGCCAAGATAGTCCACGGCATCGTCACCGGCATGAACCAGCTCCCCAAGCTCCGCGACGCGGTCAAGGGGCGGGCCATCACGCCGATCGACGCATTGGGCTTCTACAGCTCGGGCTTCGGGGATCAGGTCAAGCTGTTCCTCACCCAGACCGTGAGCGTGGTCACCAACGACCAGCAGAGCCAGGCCATCGGGCTGATCGCCACCGTCCAGGCCAGGGAGCAACTCGCGCAGGAGGACGCGCTGCTCGCCGGGATGCTGGCCGGGCAGAGGATGACGCAGAAGGACCGCGTCGCGTTCACGAACATGGCCGCCACCAGGCAGGCCGACATGGCCTACGCGAACTACATCCTGACCCCGGCGTACCTGGCCACGTACAACGGGAAGCTGGCCGGGTCCGGCACCATGCCGCAGGATCTGGCCGGCATCGAGCAGGCCATCGTCGCGGGCACTCCGGTCGCCAAGCTGCCCATCAACCAGGCCCAGTGGCAGCACCTGGCCGGCACGCTGCTGAAGGACGAGTACAACGGGGGCGTCGCGGTCGCGGGCGCCATCCTGGACGCGGACCACCGGATCAGCCATTCGGCCTGGACCAAGGTCGCGGTCACCAGCGCCATCGGCCTGATCGGACTGCTCCTCACCATCACGGTGACCATCCTGGTCGCGCGCAGCATCATCCGCCGCCTCGGTGGCCTGGAGCGCAATGCCCTCCAGCTCGCCGAGAACCAGCTGCCGGACGTGGTCGGCAGGCTCAGGCGCGGCGAGAACGTCGACGTGAACGCCGAGGCGCCGGCGTTGCGGATCGGCCGTGACGAGATCGGCCGGGTGGGGCAGGCGTTCGACCTGGTCCGGCAGACCGCCATCCGGGCCGCGGTGGAAGAGGCCCGGCTGCGGCAGGGGCTCAACGACGTGTTCCGCAGCCTGGCCCGCCGCAGCCAGTCGCTGCTGCACCGGCAGCTCGCCCTGCTGGACCAGATGGAGCGGCGGGCCACCGACCCGGAGGCGCTGGACGACCTGTTCCGCCTCGACCACCTGACCACGCGCATGCGCCGTCACGCGGAAGGCCTGGTCATCCTGGCCGGCGCGCCGCCGGGCCGGGGCTGGAGCTCCCCGGTCCGGATGGTCGACGTCATGCGCGGCGCCATCGCCGAGGTCGAGGACTACGCGCGGGTTTCTGTCGCGACGCGGAGCCAGGCCGCGCTGGCTGGTTCGGCCGTCGCGGACGTCATCCACCTGCTGGCCGAGCTGATCGAGAACGCCACCACGCTGTCGCCGCCTTATACCTCGGTACGAGTGTCCGGGGACACGGTCGCCAACGGGTTCGTGATCGAGGTCGAGGACCGCGGGCTCGGGATGAGCCCGGCCCGGCTGGCCGAGCTGAACGACCGGCTGGCCAACCCGCCCGAGTTCAACCCGTCCGACAGTGAGCAGCTCGGCCTGTTCGTGGTCAGCCAGCTGGCCAAGCGGCACGGGATCCGGGTCACGCTGAAGGCCTCGCCCTACGGCGGCACGGCCGCCATCGCGCTGATACCGCAGCACCTGGTGGTGACCGAGGAGGCGTTCCGGACCGGGCTGCCCGGCGAACCCGCCATGGCTCAGCTCACCGCCAACGGCAACCACGCCGTCCCGTCGATCTCTTCGATGCCCGCCATCCCGGGCGAGCTAGCCGGCCAGGGATCCGGCTCCGGGTTCACCGAGCTCGGCGGTATGACCGAACTCGGCCAGGCTCCGGGGGTGCGCATCTCCGGGGCGCTGCGCCGCTCCCAGGGGAGCGCCCCGGGGCGGCAGCACCGACCGGAGCGGCCGGAACACGGGGCGCACGCCGCGTCCGCGCCCGCCCTCGGCGCGACGAACGGCTCGGCCGGCCATGGGCCGGACGAGCTGCCCAGACGGCACCATGACCAGCCGGGGACGCCAGGCGGCCCGGCCCAGTCATCAGCCCAGTCATCAGCCCAGTCGCCGGCTGGCGCGGGCGCGGTGCCGTTCGGCATGCCAGCGTCCTCCTTCGACGTGTTCACACCGCAGCGACACCCGGACGAGACGCCCGGGCCGGCCGACGCCCGGCGGGCCGGTGCCGGGCCGGCCGGTGCCGGGCCGGGCGCGCCCTCCCCGGGTAACGGGGCCTACGTCGCGTCGCCGTCGTATCCGCCGGCCGGCTCGTCGCCGTTCGCGGGCCCGGGCTCGACGCCCTTCCTGACCGGCGGCACGTCCTATCCTGACCAGCCCGCACCCTTCCCCGGCTGGACGCTGCACAACACGCCGGGCGCACCCGGCGGGCGGCCCGCGGCACCGGGACCGGACGGGCCAGCGGGGCCAGCGAGGCCCGCGGCGCCGGCAACCCCGATGACCCCGGTCGCCTCACCGCGTCCGGGGCAGGCTTCCAGGCCGCCGTGGAAGATCACCCGGGAGACCGGGCCGCTGCCCGCCGCACCGGGTGCGGCCGGACCTGGAGGACCGAACGGGCCTGCGGAATCGTCTCCATCCGAGGCGGGGCCCAACGGCGACTACAAAGGGCTGCCGCGCCGGGTCAAGCAGGCCAACCTGGCTCCCCAGCTCAGGGACGAGCCGCCACCGCGGCGCACGACGCTGGCCAGCAGCGGGGCGTCCGGCGGCGTTTCCGGGTCTCCGGGATCTCCGAGGTCTCCGGGGCTTCCGGGACCAAGCCCGGCTGAGATCCGGCAGACCATGTCGGCGCTGCAGCGCGGCTGGCAGGAAGGCCGGTCACAGCGGATAGCCGAGCAGGGTACGGGCGAGTCGCCGGGCGCGGGCCCCGGTTCGCCCGCCGGCGCCGGGCCGGACACGGTTCCCGGCGATGCCCGCAATTCATCCGCGAGTAAGGAGGCACGTGGGGGTTCCGATGGATCATGACGCCGGCGCGGCCGGAGGGGTCGGCCAGCTCGACTGGCTGCTCGACGACCTCGTGCGCCGGGTCGGGCACGTGACCAAGGCGGTCATCCTGTCCCAGGACGGGATGGCGCTCGGCGCGTCGCAGTCGCTGGGCCGCGACGACGCGGAGCACCTGGCCGCGCTGTCGGCCGGGTTCCAGTCGCTGGCCCGGGGTGCCGCGCGGCACTTCGGCAACGGCGGCGGGGTCCGGCAGACGATCATCGAGATGGAGTCGGGATTCCTGCTGACCTCGGCCGCGGGCAGCGGTACCTGCCTGGCCGTCATCGCCGAGCAGGCCGCCGACCTCGGCCTGGTGGCCTACGAGATGGCCATCCTCGTCCGCAGGACCGGTGAGCACATCCGGGTCAACACGCGCGCGTCCGCGCTGAGCGGCTGGGGCTAATAAGCCATGCCGTCCAACGATGAACGGTGGCTAGACGCCGAGGCCGGACCGGTGGTCCGGCCTTACGCCCTGACCCAGGGCCGGACCAGGCACACCGGGGAATCGTTCGACCTAGTGGCGACCGTCATGGCCACGCAGTCCGCGATCACTGATCCCGGCTCGCTGGCCCCCGAGCACATGAGCGTCCTCCAGCTGGCCCGCGCGCCGACCACCGTGGCGGATATCGCCTCAGACGTCGATCTCCCGCTCGGCGTGGTCCGGATCATCCTCGCCGACCTGCGGGAGCTCGGCCTGGTCATGATCCGCACCCCGGTCGTGATGGCCGAGCGGATCGACAAGCACACTCTCAGGGAGGTCCTCAATGGACTACGGGGTCTCTGATCCCGTCGGCGGGCGCCCACGGAGCCCTGGCCAGCATCGCGCCATCAAGATCCTGCTGGCCGGGGGCTTCGGCGTGGGTAAGACCACGCTTGTCGGCGCCGTGAGCGAGATCAGGCCGCTGCGTACCGAGGAGCCGCTCACCGAGGGCAGCCTACGCACCGACAGCACGGCCGGGGTGGAAGGGAAGACCACCACCACGGTCGCGATGGACTTCGGCCGGATCAGCCTGCGCAGCGATCTGGTGCTCTATCTCTTCGGCACGCCCGGGCAGCAGCGGTTCTGGTTCATGTGGGACGAGCTCGCCATCGGGGCGCTCGGCGCGGTGGTCCTCGCCGATACCCGGCGACTGGCCGACAGCTTCCCCGCCATCGACTACTTCGAGCGCAGGCAGATACCGTTCATCATCGCGCTCAACTGCTTCGACGGCGCCCGCCGGTACGACACCGAGGACGTCAGGATGGCCCTGGACCTCGAGCCCGGGCTGCCCATCGTGCTGTGCGACGCACGCAGCAAGGAATCGGCCAAGGATGTCCTCATCGCGCTGGTCGAGCACGTCCTCGTGACCGCGTCCGAGGAGCCGCTCTCCGGGATCGCCTAGGTATCAGGGGTCACGGAGTACGGCCCAGACCGCCTTGCCGTGCCCGGCGATGGGGCTCCAGCCCCACACATGACTCAAGGCGCCCACGATCTGCAGGCCGCGCCCGCTCTCCCCGCCCCAGTCGGGTTTCCTGGGCATGGGCGTCTCGTTGCCCGGATCGACCACCGCCAGCATGACCTCGCCGGCCCGCCTGAGCATGCACAGCCGCAGCACGGTCAGCCCGGCTCCGGGGCTCGGCCGGGTCAGGCCCGCCCGCGTCCCGTGCAGGACGGCGTTGACCACTAGCTCGTCCACGATCATCTCGGCGTCGTCTGCCAGCGCCTCCAGGCCCCAGCAGGTCAGTATCTCCCGGACGAACCGGCGGGCGGTCCTGGCTTCTTCCGGCCGGGCGCTCAGCGCGCGGGTGGTCACCGCCGGGGTCTCCCACCAGGCCGAAGGCACAGGCAGCAGCCGTGGCATGCCGTCACTGACCGTGGGCCAGGGAATGCTGACTTCCTCATCGTCATCCCCGCTACCGGTAGCGACACTGAGATGCGCCAACGCAACAGCTTCCTGCATGTCATTGGGCACGAAAACCCTTGCCCATCACGGTGTTAACTGCGTGCTTAAAGACATGTTGCCTGATATATTGTGCAAATGCAAGACCAGATGCACGTTCATTCGCTTTGTGCACAGGTCTCCGAGTAGGCGCATAGGGGGCCGGCAGACAGGCAGAACGCATCAGGCAACTTGGTCACTAGTTGCCAACTGGAGACTACAGCGAGTGAATTAGCCAGGCCTGACATGCGTTACCCTGTCGGAAGGGGATAAACATGGTCATTACCTACAACGGCATGCTCGCCGCGGAACTCGGGGAGGTGTGCTGGCAGAAGAGCTGGCACAGTAATCCGAACGGGGAGTGCGTCGAGCTGGCCGCGCTGCCGAGCGGTGAGATAGCGATGCGCAACTCGCGTTTCCCGGCGGGCCCCATCTTGCTCTACACTCAAGCAGAGATCACCGCATTCCTGGCAGGAGCCAAGGATGGGGAGTTCGACCATCTAACCGGCGGAACAAACCATCTTACTCGCTAGTAACAGTGCTACCGTCCGGCAAGCGGCGACTCGAGGGTTGAAGCCTGGCAAACTGGTATCTTTCGACCTGCGCAAACGCGGAGGGATCACGGCATCCTTTGAATAGTCACATATCCCCCTTCCGTAAGCGTGAGATCACGTGGGAGACTGGTCCACACCCCGCCAGGATCTCAGGGTGCGACGATGCGAGGAGTGCCGATGGTCTCGTCTGAAGACTCGGCCTGGGATGTTCCCCCCAGCATTTTTGGCACGCGCGCGGGCGGTCCGACCGTCCAGCGGCTGGTGCTCGGCAGCCAGTTGCACCGGCTGCGCGAGTCGCGGGGAATTACGGCTGAGCAGGCTGCCGAGGCCATCCGCGGCTCGCACTCCAAGATCAGCCGGATGGAACATGGCCGGGTCGGCTTTAAGGAGCGCGATGTGGGCGACCTCCTTACCCTCTACGGCGTCACCGACAGCGAGGAGCGCGCGGCCCTGCTGAACCTGGCCAGGGAAGCGAACACTCCCGGTTGGTGGCACGCTTACTCCGACGTCCTCCCCACCTGGCTGGAGCCCTACGTGGGCCTGGAGGCCGCCGCGTCGATCATCAGGACCTACCAGATCCAGTTCGTGCCGGGGCTGCTGCAGACCGAAGGCTACGCCCGCGCCCTGATCCGCCAGGGCTCCGCGGAATCCGAGGAGGAGATCGCGCGGCGGAGCGAGCTGCGGGCCAGCCGCCAGGAGATCCTCCGCAGGCCCGACGCGCCGCAGCTGTGGGTCGTGGTCGACGAGGGCGCGCTGCGCCGCCCGGTAGGCAGCCGGGAAATCGTTCGCGAGCAGCTGCAGTACCTCACCGAGATGGTGGATCACCCGGCGGTGACGCTGCAGATCCTGTCGTTCAGCGCCGGTGCGCACTCGGCCATGGGCGGTCCGTTCAGCATCCTCCGGTTCGCCGAGCCCGACCTGCAGGACGTCGTCTACATCGAGCAGCTGACCAGCGCGCTCTACCTGGACAAGCCGGTCGAGGTGGACAGCTACCTGGAGGTCATGGAGCAGCTCTGCCTCCAGGCCGAGCCGGTGGCGAACACCACCAAGGTGCTCCAGCAGATCCTCTCCGACATCTAGGTGGGGGTGCGCTCCTCGAGGGCCCAGGGAGAACCGTAGTCGTTCAGCAGGTCGAGGAACGGCCGTGGCGGCAGCGCCTCGGGGCCGAGCACCCCGGCGCCAGACCAGGCGCCCGAGTCGATCAGCTCCAGCGCCACCACCGGGTTCACGGCCGTCTGCCAGACCACCGCCTGGGAGCCGTATTCGGCCATCGACCAGGCGTTGTCGACCACGTGGTAAAGGTACACCTCACGCGGCGCGCCGTCTTTCGACGTGCCGGTGACCCAGGTGCCCGCACAGGTCAGGCCGCTCATCTTGTCACCCAGGCCGGCCGGGTCCGGCAGGCACGCGGCCACCACGTCGCGCGGCGACACGCTCGCGCCGCCGACCCGCACCGGGTCGGTGGAGTCCAGGCCGAGCTTGTGCAGGGTACGCAGCACGCCGATGAACTCCGCGCCGAGGCCGTACTTGAACGTGACCCGCTGCGCCTCGACCCAGCGCGGCATCAGTAGCACCTCTTCGTGCTCCACGTTCACGCACTCCACCGGGCCGATGCCGGCCGGGAAGGTGAAGACCTCGGGCTCGCTGAACGGCTCGGTGGTGAACCACCCCCGGCCACGCTCCCAGATCACCGGCGGATTCAGGCACTCCTCGATCGTGGTCCAGATGGAGAAGGTGGGCGCGAACTCGTATCCGGCCACCTCGAGGTTGGCGCCGTCCCTGACGCCCAGCTCGGTGATCTCGCCGAACAGCTCGTCGGCGGCGTACCGGGCGAACACGTCGGACAGCCCGGGCTCGACGCCCATCCCGACCAGGGCGAGCCGGCCCGAGCGTTCCCACTCCGAGGCCAGCGCGAACTGCTCGTCGCCGAGCTTGACGCCGGTCCGCCGGTACGGCTCATCCGGATGGGGGTAGGACAGCGACATCGCCATGTCCAGGTAGTGCGTGCCGGCCTGGAGCGCGGCACGGAATAGCGGCATCACGAAGCGGGGATCCGTAGCGTTCATGAGCACATCGCAACGGTGCTGCCTGAGCAGGCCGGCGGCGGCCTGCTCGTCCCGCGCGTCCAGCTGCACCGCCTGGTACCCGTCACGGGCCGCCGCGGCGCGCTGCGCCCGGCCCAGGTCATAGTCGGCGATGACCAGCTCAGCGAACGGGCGGCGCGCCGCGATCCGGGCGAACGCCGTGCCGACGCCGCCCGCTCCCACCAGGAGGATGCGCATGGGCCGATCCTAGACCTTTCCTAATACGGCTGACGAGACCGGCAGTGATATCTAGCCGTTACTACGGATATCGTTGCCGCAAAGCGGAATTCATGCTAGAACCGTAGCAACGTGGGCGCTGATTCCGTCGTCGTGCCCCGGATGCTCAGATCGTGTCATCAGATCCGGCCCGTCCGGCGGACTGCCTGCCGGGAATCGACGGTCCCGGCCGCACCGGGCCGAAGCCAGGAGGGTGAGACATGGCCACCGCCGAGCAATCCGCAGCAACGCAGGAACAGCAGCTCGATAAGGGTCTCAAATCGGGCGCCCTCGGGCTGATCTCGACCACCGTCATCGCGACGGCGTCGGTTGCCCCCGCTTACAGCATCGCGGCCACGCTGGTCTTCGTCGTGCTGGCGGTCGGACTCCAGGCGCCGGCGGTGGCCGTGCTCGCCTTCGTCCCGATGCTGCTGACCTCGATCGGCTACAGCGAGCTGAACAAGGCCGACCCGGACTGCGGCACCACGTTCACCTGGGCGACGCGCGCGTTCGGGCCGAAGACCGGCTGGTTCGGCGGCTGGGCTATCGTCGTCGCCGACGTGCTGGTAATGGCGAGTCTGGCCCAGGTCGCGAGCCAGTACGTGTTCCTGCTGTTCGGCGCCACGGGCATCGGCAGCAACGCGACAAGCGGCTGGGTGCTGCTCGGCGGCATCATCTGGATCATCCTGATGACCGCCATCTGCTATGTCGGGATCGAGGTGTCGGCGAACTTCCAGAAGATCCTGCTCGGTATCGAGCTCACGATGCTGTTTGTGCTGTCGATAGTGGCCCTGGTCAAGGTCGGCACAGGACATGCGCCGCCCGGTCACCTCACCCCGAGCATCCAGTGGCTCAACCCGTTCCACATCGCAAGCTTCAGCGCGTTCGCCAGCGGGATCATCCTGATGGTGTTCATCTACTGGGGCTGGGACACCGCCGTCGCGGTCAACGAGGAGACCAAGGACAAGACCAGGACGCCGGGCCTGGCCGCGATCTTCTCCACCATCATCCTGCTGGTCACCTACGCCCTGGTGATCTTCTCCATGCA
>Ga0207678_10005049_pt1 | contig 11841 bp, 10 predicted proteins | sample KBSC63metaG_FD_184319 | JGI IMG/M metagenome (GOLD analysis project Ga0207678, IMG submission 184319) | Corn rhizosphere microbial communities from Kellogg Biological Station, Michigan, USA - KBS C6-3 metaG (SPAdes) (version 2) | ecosystem: Host-associated > Plants > Roots > Rhizosphere > Soil ... | reverse complement strand
GCCTCGGCGGCCGGGCTGAGGACCGGTTGCTGGTCGAGCACCAGCCGCAGGTGCGCCGCCGCCTCCCGGTGGGCGCCGGCCGCCGCCGCCTCGCGGGCCGCGATCGGTCCATAGTGGACGATCGCCGCGCCGTCACCAGCCTGCGCGGCGTGGTGCACCACCCGGGACACCTCGATCCCGGGCCGGGCGAGCAGCGCCGCGAGCACGCGGCGGTTCGCCGCCACCCGCCGCGCCGACGGCATCGAGTCGACCACCGCGCGGCGGGCCAGCTCGTGGCGGAAGCTCACCCGGCTCGGCGTCACGGTGAGCAGGCCGAGCTGCTCGGCCGGGGCGAGCGCGGCCGGACCCGGCGGCACCAGCGCCTCGACGAGCCACTGCTGCACCGCCGACGGGACCACGGCGAGCCGCTCGACGTACTCCAGCGTCGTCGCGTCGAGGCGGGCCACCCGGGCCCGGACGGCGTCGGCGATCGTCGACGGCACCGCGCGCGCGTCGCCGGCGGCCAGCACCTCGGTGACGAAGTACGGGTTGCCCGCGGTCACGGCGAACACCTCGTCGGCGTCGGCGTCGGTGGTGGCGCTGAGCCGCCGCACCGCCGCCACGCTCAGCCGCGCCAGCGGGAGCCGGCGCACCCGCCCGGCCCGCGAGGCCAGCCCCAGCAACTGAAGCAGCGGATGGTCGGTGGCCAGCTCGTCGTCGCGGTAGGTCAGCACCAGCACCACCGGCAGGTCGGACACCCGACGGACGAGGTAGCGCAGCACGTCGAAGGTCGCCTCGTCGGCCCAGTGGACGTCTTCGATGGCGAGCACGGTCGCGTGGGTGGTCCAGCCGAGCTCGTCGCGCAGGGACTGGAAGACATCGTCGCGGTCGCCGCGTTCCAGCGCCCGGGTCAGCGCCGTGCCGACGCTGCCGATCAGGTCGCGCAGCGGGCCGAGCACCCGGGGGGTGGCCAGGTCGTCGCAGTAGCCGACCAGGAAGCGGCCCTCCGCCGGCAGCACGCCGCGGATCGCCTGGACGAGGCTCGACTTGCCGATCCCGGCCTCGCCGGAGACCAGGACGACCGAACCGGTGCCGTCGGCGGCATCGCGGGCGGCGCTGCCGAGCGCAGCCAGCTCGTCGTCGCGTTCCAGGATGGTCCGGCTCACTTCCGACATCTTGGCACGGCGACCCGGTCCATACCGGCTCATGTCGCCGCTCCGACATCGGCAGCCGGAGAGGCCGGCCTCGATACCGGGCAATGGTGCCGGGCCGCTCCGACATCGGCGGCCCGGGAGCCCGACTTCGGTACCGGGCACCGATGCCTGTGCGCGGGCCGCCGTGTAGAACCGGTCCATGCACGAGCGACAGGCAATTTCGACGGGCGACGCACCGGCGGCGATCGGACCGTACAGCCAGGCGATCGTCGCCGGCGGGTTCGTATTCTGTTCGGGCACCGCGGGGATCGATCCGGCGACGGGCGTCGCACCGGACGGCATCGAGGAGCAGACGGAGCTGGCCCTGCGCAATCTCGCCGCGGTCCTCACCGCCGCGGGCGCCTCCCTGGCGACGGTCGTCAAGACGACGATCTTCTACACGAACGTCGAGGACTTTCCGACGATCAACGCGATCTACGCGCGGCACATGCCCGACCCGCCGCCGGCGCGCTCGGGGCCCGCCAACGTGGCGCTGCCGCGCAACCTCCTCATCTCCATCGAGGCCATCGCCCTGGTCGCCTGACCACGCCCCATGATCCACTTGATCTTGCACTTGTGTCGGGACTAAATGTGCCCAAACCGGGTCAGGAGTACCGCCACAACTGCAAGATCAACGTGATCATGGGCGGAGGGGGCATTCGAAAGTTTCGGCGGATGGGGCGAGGCTTGTCGCTGGGCCGGACGCCATGAGGGGACTCCCTTTCCGTGTGGTGCCAGGATACGAGGGCCGTTGACTCGGATCGATCGGAGAGCCTATGGTTTCGGAAATCTTTCGATGCCTATCGAAAGCGGCTCCCCACCGCCCCGAGAGGACCCCACAGGCATGAAGACGATGCGCATCCTCGCGGCCGGGTTACTGGCCGCGGGCTCCCTCGCCCTGGTCGGCCCGTCGACGGCCGTCGCGGGCAACGAGATCTCCTCGGTCGACCGGCCACAGCCGGTTGACCAGCCGTTGCGCGCCCTCGCCAAGCGGCACGACCTGCGGATCGGCACCGCCGTCGACATGGACGCGCTCGGCAGCGACACCACCTATCGCACCCTCGTCGCCCGCGAGTTCTCGGCGGTGACCGCCGAGAACGTCATGAAGTGGGAGAGCCTCGAACCCGTCCGCGGCCAGTACAACTGGGGACCGGCCGACGAGCTCGTCGAGTTCGCCCGCCGCAACGGCCAGAAGGTCCACGGTCACACCCTGCTCTGGCACAACCAGCTTCCCGGCTGGCTCACCTCCGGCGTCGCCGACGGGTCCATCAGCTCCGCCGAACTGCGCGACATCGTCCGCGACCACATCAAGACCGTCGTCCGGCACTTCGCCGGCAAGGTGTGGCACTGGGACGTCGTCAATGAGGCGTTCACCGACGGCGACAACCCGGTGCTGCGCGACACCATCTTCAAGACCGCCCTCGGCCCGGACTACATCGCGCAGGCGCTGAAGTGGGCGCACGAGGCCGACCCGCGCGTGAAGCTGTACCTCAACGACTACGCCATCGACGGAATCAACGCGAAGAGCACGGCGTACTACAACTACGCCAAGCAGCTGCGGGCCCAGCGCGCCCCGCTCGACGGCATGGGCTTCCAGGGCCACCTCGACCTGCAGTACCCCATCCCGATCGACGCCGCCGCCAACCTCGCCCGCTTCGACAAGCTGGGCCTGGAGACCGCCTTCACCGAGGTCGACGTCCGGTACTTCCTGCCGGCGAGCACCTACAACACCGCCGGCCAGGTGGGCAGCTTCACCGTGCTGCTGCAGGCCTGCCTGCTCACCCCGCACTGCGTGATGTTCACGCTGTGGGGCTTCACCGACAAGTACTCCTGGGTGCCCGGCTTCTTCACCGGCCAGGGCGAGGCCACTCCGCTGGACGCCAACTTCCAACCCAAGCCCGCCTACACCGCGCTCCAGCTGACGCTCGCCGGCGCGACCGGCCCGCGCCATCGCGACTTCTGAGCGCACCGCACGTGGGGGGATCCGGCTGCCGCAACGGCCCGGATCCCCCTGCCCCCTACACCAGGCGCAGAACGGCCGTCGCGGCGCCGGGATCGCCGGCGTACGAGGCCGCCTCGACCGTCACTTCACCGACGCCGACCTCGAACCGGTCGCCCGTCCAGACCTGCAGCGGGCGCGTGCTGCACTCGACTGTCACCGCGACGCTGGCGCCCGGTTCACCCGCCACGGGCCGGAATCCGACGAGCGCGCGGGTCGGCAGCGTCGGGTGGCCGCGCTGGCTCGCGTACACCTGCACGACGCATCGGCCGGCCCGGCTGCCGGTGTTGGTCACCGTCACCGTCGCGCGGAACCGGTCCGGATCGCCGGGCTCGACCGGCTCCACGGTGATCGAGTCGACGGAGAACGTGGTGTACCCGAGGCCGTAACCGAACGGGTAGGCGGCCGTCACCCCGTCCCGGTCGAGCTTGCGCTGGCCGAACCAGCGCGGGTAGTCGACCCGGCGGGCCCGCCAGTCGACCTCGGGCAGGTCGGCGCGCCGGCGCGGGATCGCCACGGGTAACCGGCCGGTCGGCTCGGCGTCGCCGAGGAGCAGGTCGGCCACCGCGCGGCCGCCCTCCATGCCGGGGTACCAGGCCAGCAGGACCGCGGCGACCCGGTCGTCCCACGGGTCGACCATCACCGTGCCACCGGCGATCACCACCACGACGGTGCGCGGGTTCGCCGCGGCCACCGCGGTGATCAGTGCGGCGTCGTCCGGGTGCAGGTGCAGGTCGCGCCGGTCGCCGCCGGCGACCCCGGTGCGCCGCGCCGCGAGGCCGGTGAGCCGCGCGACGGCGGCGGCGACCCAGCGGATCCGGGCGACGCCGCCGAACAGCCTGGCCGCGTCGGTGTCGATGCCGATCATGGCCTCGCCCTCGTCGGCCGGACCGAGCCCGACCACGACGACGGCCGCGTCGGCGCCGGCGGCAGCCTCAGCCGCCGCGGCCGGATCAGCCGGGGCCGGACCAGCCGCGGCCGGACCAGCCGCGGCCGGACCAGCCGACGCGACGTGCACGACGCGGTCGCCGAGCCGCTCGCGCAGGCCGTTCAGCACGCTGACCGTCGCCGGCGGGCGCACCCGCGACGAACCGGTGTCGCCGAGGTTCGCCGCGTCGGCGAGCCGGCCCAGCACGGCCACCCGGCCGACGTCGGCAGACAGCGGCAGCGCAGGTACCCCGTCGACCCGTTCGTTTCGCAGCAGGACCGCCCCGCGCGCTGCCGCCTCGCGCGCCAGCCGGCGGTGGTCGGCGCCCGCGACGACGTCGCGCGGCGGGGCGGGAAGAGCGCGCAGCGCGAGCCGGAGCTGGGCGGCGATCAGCCGACCGACGGCCCGCTCCACGTCGGCGCGGGCCAGCCTGCCGTCGCGCAGCGCGCGCGGGAGGGTCGCCTTGCGCTGTTGCCGGAACGGCATCTCCAGGTCCTGGCCGGCGGCGACCGACTCGACCGGGTGGCGCAGGCCGAACACGAAGTCGGTCATGACGAACCCGGCGAAGCCCCACTCCTCGCGCAGGATCCCTGTCAACAACTCCCGGTTCTCGCCGGCCCAACTCCCGTTGACCGAGTTGTAGGCGCTCATCACCGCGTCGGCGCCGGCTTCGACCACCGTGCGGAAGTGCGGCAGGTACACCTCGTGCAGCACGTCCTCCTCGACGCGGACGTCGACGGTGAACCGGGCCTGCTCCATCGAGTTGAGCGCGAAGTGCTTGACGCAGGTCAGCAGCCACGGGCGGACGCCCTCGGCGAGCGCGGCGCCCATCGCCCCGGCCAGCACCGGGTCCTCGCCGTAGGACTCCTGCGACCGTCCCCAGCCCGGGAACGGCGGCACGTTCACGCAGATGCCCGCGAACAGGTTGGCGCCCAGTGCGCGGCCCTCCGCGCCGATGGCCGCGCCGATGCGGCGCTCCAGGTCGACGTCGAAGGCGGCGGCGCGGGCGATCGCCACCGGGAACGAGGTCGAGCTTCCCATGACGATGCCGCGCGGCCCGTCGGTGAACCGGATGCCCGGGATGCCGAGCCGGTCGAGCCGGCCGCCCTCGAACGGAACCCGGTTGTAGTGCGCGGACATTTCCCGGCCGCCGCGGATCAGCGTCAGGTCGCCGTCGAGCAGCCACAGCAGTTCGTGGTCGGTGAGCTGCGCGCGCAGGGCGGCGGCGGCCTCGTCGACGGTCCGGCGGCCGCCGCGGACCGCGGCGACCTCGCCGGCGAACGCGGAGCCGGGCGGGCAGACCGGGTCGGTGAGCGGGGGCATGCGGGGAAAGTAGCGCCCGACCCCGGCGCGCAGTAGATTCGCAGGGACGCAGTAACGGGAGCTCGAGGCATCGGGCTGAGAGGACGGCTGGAGCCGCCGTCGACCGCAGGAACCTGTCCGGGTAATGCCGGCGTAGGGAGCAGCCCGTGAGCGAGCGAACCATCAAGCCGGGACGGGATTGCCGCGCGAAGCTCGGCGATCGCGTCGGAGGCGTCGGCTCGCGGAGCGAGGCGACGCCGTGAGCGTTGTTACCGAAGCACCGACGACCCTGACCGAGGCGCCGCCACGCACGATCGGCCTGCGCGGCAGCCTGGGGCTGTGGGGCAACCTGGGCGTGAGCCTGCTGCTCCCGGTCGCGGCGACGTACGTCGTGCTGCCCGGCCGGTCGCTCGCGGTCACCGTCGTGGCGATCGTGGTCGGGGCGGCCATCGGGTCGGTGCTGCTGGGGCTCGCCGCGGCCGCCGGCGCCCGCGAGGGCGTGCCGGCCATGGTGCTGCTGCGCGGCCTGCTCGGCGGGCGGATGTCGTACCTGCCGACGGTGCTCAACATCGTCCAGTGCGTCGGATGGGCCACGTTCGAGATCGTGATCATCGCCGAGGCGGCGTCGCGCGTGCTCGACCTGCCGCGCTGGCCGTTCGTGCTGGCCGGCGGCCTGCTGGCGACGCTGATGGCGCTCCGCCCGCTGGGCGCCGTCCAGGTGCTGGCCCGCTACGCCGTGTGGGCGGCGCTCGCCGCGATCGCGTACCTGTTCTACGAGGTCGTCACGCACCCGCTGCCGCCGATCACCCAGGGCGGCGCGGTGTCGTTCTGGACGGCCGTCGACGTCGTCATCGCGCTGCCGGTGTCCTGGGTGCCGCTCGCGGCCGACTACACCCGGCACTGCCGCGACGGGCGCTCGGCATTCATCGGCAGCTCCGTCGGGTACGGCGCGGCCACGGTGGCGATGTTCACGCTCGGTGCGCTCGCGCTGGCCGCCTACGGCGCGGCCGGCCTGGACGTCGTGGGCGCGCTCCTCGCGGTGCCGTTCGGCCTGGTCGCCGTTCTGGTCCTCGTGGTGGTGGAGCTGGACGAGGCGTTCGCGAACATCTACTCGACGGCTGTCTCGGTGCAGAACTTCGCCGCCAGGCTCGACCGGCGGCTGCTGGCCGTGCTCGTGGGCGTGGCGTCGACGGTGCTCGCGCTGACCTTCGACATCGCGGCCTACGAGCCTTTCCTGTTCCTCATCGGTGCGGTGTTCGTCCCGCTGGTCGGCGTCCTCGCGGTGGTGTACTTCGCGCTGCCGCGCACGGGATGGAACGTCGACGCGCACGCACCCGCCCGGTTCGAGCTGCTGGTGCCGTGGATCGCCGGCTTCGTGGCGTACCAGTTGACCCTGCCCACGTACTTCGCCGGCACCGGCGCCGGCTGGACGGCGTGGTGGACGGCCCGGCAGGAGAACCTCGGCATCGATCCGGCGAACGGCTGGTCGGCGTCGCTGGTGAGCCTGGCGGTGGCCGCCGTGCTGACCGTCCTGGTGTCGCTTTCCCGGGTGCTGCGGCGATGACGAGCCTCGGCCGCCTGCACGTGCTCACCGACACCCGCGCCGGCCGGGACGCGCTCGCCGTCGTGGCCGCGGCGCTGTCGGCCGGGGCGCCGGTGATCCAGGTCCGGGCCAAGGGCCGTACCGACCGCGAACTGTTCGACTTCGCCGCGCGGGTCGCCGCCGCGTGCCGCGCCGCGGGCGCGACCTGCCTGGTCAACGACCGCGCCGACGTCGCACTGGCCGCCGGCGCGCACGGCGTGCACCTCGGCGCCGACGACCTGCCCGTCGCCGCGGTGCGCTCGCTCGTCGGGCCGGACCGGATCGTGGGTGGCACCACGCGCGACCCCGCCTCGGCAGTCACGCTCGTCGCCGCCGGCGCCTCGTATCTCGGTGTCGGTCCGGCCTACGGAACATCCACAAAGGACGGTCTGCCCGACCCGCTGGGCCCGGCCGGCATCGGTGCCGTCGCGGGCGCCGTCGACGTGCCCGTCATCGCGATCGGCGGCATCACGGCCGCCCGGGTGCCGAACCTGCTCGCCGCCGGCGCGTACGGCGTCGCCGTGGTCTCGGCCGTGTCCGATGCCGCCGACCCCGCCGCCGCCACCCGCGACCTGCTCCGCGCCCTCGCCGCGCCGGGGGTGCGCTCGTGTGTGGAGACAGCCGCCGAGTCGTGCCCGCCCACGACAGGATCTCGGGCTGTGCATCGCTTCGGTGGTCAGGCATGACCGGTGTGGTGGTGGCCGGGGGAGGGGTGATCGGGCTCGCCGTCGCCTGGCGGTGCGCGCAGCGCGGGCTTCCGGTCACCGTGGTCGACGACGGGTCGACCGACGGCGCCTGGTACGCGGCGGCCGGCATGCTGGCTCCGGTCAGCGAGGCGGGCTACGGCGAGGAGGACCTGCTGGCCCTGTGCCGCGCGTCGCTCGACCGGTTCGAGGGGTTCGCCGCCGAGGTCGAACGCGCCAGCGGCGTCGCGGTCGGCCTGCGTCGCGCGGGCACGCTCGTCGTGGGCTTCGACGCCGACGACGTGAGCGTGCTCGCCGACCTGCACGCCTTTCACCGCGCGCTCGGCCTGCCCGCGGAGCGGGTCACGCCCGGCCAGGCGCGCCGCCGGGAACCGGGGCTGACGCCGCGGCTGCGCGGCGCGCTGCACGTCCCCGCCGACCACTCGGTGGACGCCCGGGCGCTTCGCGCCGGGCTGCTGATCGCGGCGGGGCGGGCCGGAGCCAGGATCGTCGAGGGCCGGATCGCGCGGCTCGTCGTGGCGGGCGAGCGGGCGCGCGGCGTCGCGCTCGCCGACGGGTCCACAGTGGACGGCGACCGGGTAGTGCTCGCCACCGGCGCGTGGAGCGGAGCGCTTCCCGGCGTCCCGGCCCTGCCGGTGCGGCCGGTCAAGGGCCAGATCCTGCGGTTGCGCGGGGCCGAGGGCCTGCTCGCCGGCACCGTCCGGGCCCTGGTCCGTGGCCAGGAGGTCTACCTGGTACCGACCCCGGGTGGCGGCCTCATCGTCGGCGCCACCGTCGAGGAACTCGGGTTCGACCGCGCGGTCACCGCTGGCGCCGTGTACCGCCTGCTGCGCGACGCGGTCGAGGTGGTGCCGGCGGTCACCGAGCTCGAACTCGCCGAGACGCTGGCCCGGTGGCGACCGGGCACGCCGGACAACGGACCGCTGCTCGGGCCGACCGAGCTGCCCGGGCTGCTGGCCGCCACCGGCCACTACCGCAACGGCATCCTGCTCACCCCGATCACCGCGGACGCGCTCGCCGCGTGGCTCACCGGAGACGAGCCGCCCGCCGCCGCGGCTGCCTTCACACCGCACCGCTTCGCGGAGGTACACCGATGACAATCACCGTCAACGGAAATCCGACCGGCATCGCCGCCGGCACGACTGTCGCCGACCTGGTCAGCTCCACAGTGGAGGGCCACCGGTTCGTCGCGGTGGCGGTCAACGGCGCGGTCGCGCCACGCGGCACCTGGGCCACCGTGACGCTGGCCGACGGCGACACCGTCGAGATCCTCGTTCCGGTCGCGGGCGGGTGAGCGCGATGACCTCGGTGTCCACACTGGACGATCCGTTCACCGTCGCCGGCGAGTCGTTCGAGTCGCGGCTGATCCTCGGCACCGGTGGGGCGCCGAGCCTGGAGGTGCTGGAACGGGCGATCGTCGCCTCCGGCACCGGGCTCGTCACCGTCGCGTTGCGGCGGGTCGAGGCGTCGGCCGGCGGCGCGCTCGTGGGCGTGCTCGAGCGGTGTGGCGTTCGCCTGCTGCCGAACACCGCCGGCTGCATGACCGCACGCGAGGCCGTGCTCACCGCCCAACTGGCGCGCGAGGCGTTCGGCACCTCGTGGGTCAAGCTGGAGGTGATCGGCGACGAGCACACCCTGCTGCCCGACCCGGTCGAACTCGTCGACGCGGCCGAGCAACTCGTCGCCGACGGGTTCACCGTGCTCCCGTACACCAACGACGACCCGATCACCGCGCGCCGCCTCGCCGACGCCGGTTGCGCGGCGGTGATGCCGCTGGGCTCTCCGATCGGCAGCGGGCTCGGCATCCGCAACCCGCACAACATCGAGCTGATCCGCGCGTCGGTCGCGGTGCCGGTGGTGCTCGACGCGGGGATCGGCACGGCGTCGGACGCGGCGCTGGCGATGGAGCTCGGCTGCGATGCGGTGCTGCTGGCCTCGGCCGTCACCCGCGCCCACGACCCGGAGCGGATGGCGCTGGCGATGCGGCAGGCGGTGACGGCGGGGCGGCTGGCGGCCCGCGCCGGACGCATCCCGCGCCGCTGGCACGCCACCGCATCGACTCAGGTTGCCGGGATGCCCGAGTTGTGAGTCCGCCGCCGTTGCTCGTGCTCACCGACCGGGCCCGGTGCCCGGGCGGCGACCTGCGGTCAACGGTGGAAGCCGCGGTCGAGGCGGGCGCCCGGGCGGTCGTGCTGCGCGAGAAGGACCTGCCACCGGCCGAGCGCGGACGGCTGGCGGCCGAACTACGCACGCTCCTCGAGCCCGTCGACGGTGTGCTCCTCGTCGCCGGGCCGGCGCCACCCGGCGTCGCGACGCACCTGGCCGCCCGCGACCCGTTCCCGGCCGAGCGGCCCGCGCTCGTCGGCCGCTCCTGCCACGACGCCGCCGAGTTGCGCGCGGCCGCGGCCGAGGGCTGCGACTACGTGACGCTGTCGCCGGTGTTCGTGTCGGCGTCCAAGCCCGGGTACGGCCCTGTGCTGGGCCTCGACGGGCTCGCCGCACACGTGGCGTCGGCGTCCGGAACGCCGGTCTACGCGCTCGCCGGCGTCCGGCCCGACGACGTGCCCGGCTGCCTCGCCGCCGGCGCGCACGGCGTCGCCATAATGGGGGCCGCGATGCGCGATCCCGGCGCCGTCACCGACTACCTCGCCGCACTGTCAGGAGCAACCGCATGAACCCGCCCGTCGCCTTGACCATCGCCGGCTCCGACTCCGGTGGCGGGGCCGGCATCCAGGCCGACCTGAAGACCTTCGCGGCGCGCGGTGTGTTCGGCACGAGCGCCATCACCGCGCTCACGGCGCAGAACACCCTCGGCGTGCGCGGCGTGCACGAGGTGCCCGCCGCATTCGTCGTCGCGCAGATCGACGCCGTGATGCGCGACTTCACCGTCGCCGCCGTCAAGACGGGCATGCTGGCCACCGCCGAGATCGTCGCCATCGTCGGGAAGCTGGCCGCCGCCGGCCGGCTGCCGAACCTGGTGGTCGACCCGGTGATGGTGTCCTCGACCGGGCACACGCTCCTGGAGCCCGACGCGCAGCGCCGCTACCTCGACGACCTGCTGCCGCACGCCCTCGTGGTGACGCCGAACCGGCGCGAGGCCGAGGTGCTCCTCGGCACGGAGATCAGGACGCTGAGCGACCAGCACGCCGCCGCACACGCGCTCGGCCGGCTCGGCGCCCGCGCGGTGGTGGTCAAGGGCGGCCATCCGGTGGACGACACGGGCGATGACGCCGTCGACGTGGTGTGGGACGGCGAGACCACGTACGAGCTGCGCAGGCCGTGGGTCGACACCGGCAACAACCACGGCACGGGCTGCACGTTCGCCGCGGCGATCGCCGCCGAACTGGCCAAGGGGGCGGAACTGCACGACGCGCTGGCCGTCGCGAAGGAGTACGTGTCGGCCGCGGTGACCGGCGGCGGCACGTGGCGGCTCGGTGCCGGCAACGGACCCCTCGACCATTTCGTTGGATATTCACGCTCATGACTGGACTGGTCGGCCCGGATGCGGTCGACTGGCGGCATGACACCACACCACCACGCGGACTCCGCCGGCCCGCGTCTCGGGCGACGGTCCCTCCTCGCCGCCGTGGGTGGCGGCCTGCTGATGGTCGCCGCCGCACCGGGCACCGCCAACGCCCGGCGCACGGGCACGGCGTCGCCGATGGCCGGCGCCGCCCGGGCCTCGGCGATCACGCAGGGCACCCGGCTCGTCCACGCGGACCTGCACAACCACACGATCCTGTCCGACGGTGACGGCGATCCCGCGCTGGCGTTCGGCTCGATGCGTTCCGCCGGCCTCGACGTCGCCGCGATCACCGACCACACCACGCTGTTCGCCATCGAGGGCCTGTCCCGACGCGAGTGGGACCGGGTCGGCGTGCTGGCCGACGCGGCCGACGATCCCGGCAACTACACGGCGATCCGCGGCTTCGAGTGGTCGCATCCGTTGCTGGGGCACGTGAACGTGTGGTTCACCCCGGACTTCACCGATCTCGGACAGTCCAGCGGCATGGGCCGCCTGTACTCCTGGATCACCGGGTCGGGCGGCGTCGCGGGGTTCAACCACCCGGGCCGGGAGATCGTGCGGTTCAACGACTTCGCGCTCAACGCGTCGGCACTGCAGCCGATGGTCAGTATGGAGATCTTCAACCGCG
>Ga0207678_10005046_pt1 | contig 11845 bp, 9 predicted proteins | sample KBSC63metaG_FD_184319 | JGI IMG/M metagenome (GOLD analysis project Ga0207678, IMG submission 184319) | Corn rhizosphere microbial communities from Kellogg Biological Station, Michigan, USA - KBS C6-3 metaG (SPAdes) (version 2) | ecosystem: Host-associated > Plants > Roots > Rhizosphere > Soil ... | reverse complement strand
CTCGTTGGCCGCGAGCAGCAGTCGCTGTCCGACCATTTCCTGGTGCAGCTGCGCGTGGTGCATCCGATCCTGGCGAGCGCGCTGGTGCTGGGGGCCGTCGGCTGGGCGCGCTGGATCGGCGGCGTCAGCGCCGCACGTCCCTGGGCAATGGCGGTCGGAGCCCTGGCGCTGCTGCAGCTCGCCTTGGGCGCCGTGAACATCGTGTTGCGCGCGCCCGGAGCCCTGCAGCTCGCCCATCTGCTGATCGCGCAGCTGCTCTGGATCAGCGCCGTGCTGGCGGCCCGCAACTTCGCGCTAGCGCGTGGCTAGCCCCGGGTTGGAGCTCACGATCCGGCCCTGGTCGTCATACACGTAGAAGCCGCGGTTCGTCTTGCGCCCGAGCCAGCCGGCGGAGACCAGATTGCGCAGCAGCGCGGCCGGGCGATACTTGTCGTCGCCCAGATCCGTCTGCAGCACCTCCGCGATCGCGAGCACGGTGTCGAGGCCGATCAGATCGGCGAGCTTGAGCGGCCCCATCGGATGGTTCAGGCCCAGCTCCGCGCCACTGTCGATGTCTTCGATGCTGGCCAGGCTTTCCTGCAGGGCGAAGCAGGCCTCGTTCAGCATCGGGATCAAGACGCGGTTCACGATGAAGCCGGGCAGATCGCGGCTCACGACGGCCGTCTTGCCCAGCAACTCGGCGAATTTGGTGACGCAGCTCAGCGTCTCCGCGCTGGTCTGCACGCCGCGCACGATCTCCACCAATTTCATGCGCGGCACCGGATTCATGAAGTGCATCCCCGCGACCTGCCCCGGGCGCTGCGTGACGCCAGCGAGCGCGCTGATGGAGATGGACGAGGTGTTGGAGCACAAGAGCGCATTCGGCTGTGTGCGGCGATCGAGGCGGCGAAACAGCTCCAGCTTGAGCGTGCGGTCTTCGGTGGCGGCTTCGATCACGATATCCACCTCCACCGGCGAGTCGCTCTCGACCTTGATCCTGCCGAGGGTGTCCTCCAGCTCCTGGCGGCCGAGCTTGCCGCGCGCGACCAGGCGGTCCAGCCCCGCCCGCATGCGTTCGACGGCGCGCTCGGCATGCTCGCGCTGGACGTCGCTCAGGATGACCTCCAGCCCCTGCGCCGCGCACACCTGCGCGATGCCCGATCCCATTTGCCCAGCACCAACGACGCTGACGCGCTGAATTTGCTCTGCCTGCATCCTGAAGCAGCACGCTGGCAGAGCGCCCCGCCTCGGTCAACGGCCCGACGCAGCTCGAATGTGCTATGCTTGCCGCGATGCTTCGCTGGTCGCAGGGCTTGGGGGCAGCGCCGCTGGGCTTTCACGCAGGGGTGAGCTCAACCCTGCCAGGTGGCGCTTGCAAAAAGTAAAAAGTAAAGCGGCGGGCAGCCAGGCCGTAGACGGACTCGAGAGCGCGCCCCGCAACTCCGCGGGTGGCGGCTCCAGCCACTGAGAGGTGAGATGATGATGCGAGCTTTTGAGGTTTCGAAAACAGCGCTGCTCTGCCTGCTCCTCGGTAGCTGGCTGAACGGCTGCGAGCGCGACAAGGCGCCCGCCGCTCAAGACCCGGCTCCGACGTCCACCACACAGCCGCTCACGACCAAGTTACCCAAGGACTGGCCGAGCCACGTGCCCACGTACCCCGGCGCCAAGGTCATGCCCGCATTGAAGAATAAAGGCACGGACCTGCTGGTGCAGCGCACGAACGACCCGCCGGCGAAGGTCTTGGACTTTTACAAGGCGCAGCTCAGCAGCATGCATCTCGCGAGCAGCGTCGACAAAGGCGCCTTGCAGTCGCTGACCTGGTCCGATGATGCGCAGCCGCCGCTCTGGGTGAGGCTGAGTGTGGGCTCCTCTGCAGGGGCCAAAGACACGTTCGTCAACCTGCGGGTGTCCCACGCGGCCATCGGCGACGTCGCGGACGTTGCGCCCGCCGCCGGACAGGCTGGCGCGGCCGCACAGTGAAATGAAGTGAAGCGCCTCAGGCGCGGCCGGGCCAGTTCGAAACCAGCCGCGCCAGCTCCGCCACGTGATCGGGCGGAGTGTGCTTGGAGATGCCGTGCCCCAGGTTGAAGACGAAGGGGCCACCGGAGAGCGCGCGCAGGATGCGCTCCGTCTCGGCCTGAAGCTGCGGGCCGCCGGCTACCAGTAGCTGCGGATCCAGGTTGCCCTGAACGCAGCGCCCGAGCCCGCGCTGCAGGCGCTCCGCGGCCCAGGCAACGGGCACGCCGCTGTCGAGCGCGATGCAGTCCGCCTGCGTCGCCTCGGCGAAGCCCTCGTAGAGCAGGCCCGCGCCGCGCGGAAACGCGATCATCGGCACGTGCGGATGGCGCGCGCGCAGCGCGGCGATGATGGCCGCCACCGGCTTCACGCACCAGCGCCGGAAATGCGGCTCCGGCAGCAGCCCCGCCCAGGTGTCGAACAGCTGCAGCGCCTCCGCGCCGGCCTGCACCTGCCGATCGAGGTATTCGACGGTGGCTTCGCTCACGAGCTCGATCAAGCGATCGAAGCTCGCGGGGGCGCGCAGGGCCCACTGCTTGAGCACGCCGTGCTCGGGATCGCCGCCGACGCGCCCCTCGACCATGTACGTGGCCACCGTCCAGGGCGCGCCCGCGTAGCCGATCAACGTCACCGCGGGCGGCAGCGCCAGCGCCAGCCTGCCGATCGTCTCGTAGATCGGCGCGAGGCTCTCGTGCAGCCGCGCGAGGCTCAGCCGATCGATGTCGCGCGGGCCGCGGATCGGTGGGTCCAGCACCGGGCCATCCCCTTCCCGATACTCCAGCTTCTGGCCCAGAGCGGCGGCGAGCTGCGGCAGATCGGCGAACACGATCGCCCCGTCGAGCGCGAAGCGCCGGATCGGCTGCAGCGTGACCTCGGCCGCGTGCTCCGGCGAGGTGCACAGGCCCAGCATGCCTCCCGCCTCGTCGCGCGTGCGCAGATACTCGGGCAGATAGCGCCCCGCCTGACGCATCAACCAGATCGGCGGGCGCTCCGTCACTTCACCGGACAGGGCGCGCAGCAGCAGCTTCTTCTTGGCGGGGGGGCTCATGCGACGAGCGACGATACCGCAGATCAGTCGACCCGGACCAGGCGGACGTCGAGCCGTTGGGCCTCCGCGTCGGCATCGACCACCAGGAAGTGCCTGCCGATCTGGTCGAAGCGCTCGGGGATCGCTCCGCCTCCCCCGCTGATGTACGCCGGCATGCCCGCGTTGTCGAAATGGTAGTAGCTGTGGATGTGGCCGTAGAGCGTGAGGTCGACGCCGCCCCCCGCCAGGCGCGCGAGCAGCTTGGCAGCCTCGCTGCGGCTGGCGAAGGCGCCGTTGCGCACGCCGAACGGGTCGAGCGGGGGGATGTGCATGGCCACCACGTGCAGCTGGTCGCGGCCCGCCGCGAGCCACTCATCGAGCCAGCCGAAGACGATCGGATCGACGGTGGCGCTGGCGGAGTCGATCAGGCTGAAGCGCACGCCGCGGTATTCGAAGCTCTGGTTGCCGCGACCGAAGTAGTCGTGAAACAGCGTGGGATTCTGGCCCAGCTCGTGGTTGCCGAGCGTCGTGTAGTAGGGGATCTGCAGGCGCGTGAGCTCGCTCTGGAAGCGCTCCAGCTGCTCGCTGGTGCCGCGCTCGGTGAGGTCGCCGGCGCCGAGCAGAAAGTCGAGTCCTTCGGGCTCCGCCACGACCTGGTTGAGCCGCGTGTAGATGTCCTGCACGCGGTTGATCGCCTCCTGTACGTCGCTGAGCACGGCGAAACGGAAGCGGCCGGGGCGCTCGCTGTCGGGGGGAGCGACCGTGAGCGCGAGGTCGCGCAGCTCCGGCGGCGGTGCCAGCTGGAAGCGGCAGACGCCGCTCGCGTCGCGTTCGCTGGCGAGCACCGGCACGTCCGGCACGGTCGCGAGCTGCGCTCCGGGCATGCAGTTGGCAATTTCGAGCCAGAGCTCGGCGGGCGGCGGCTCGCGGTACGTGAGCTGCAAGCGGAGGCGCGGCGCGCTCTCCCAGAGCGAGACATCGCCGGGCTCGAGCTGCCGCACCACGCCGTGGCCGCCCTCGACTTCGGCGCGCAGCGCCTCGCTCTCGGCCTGGCCGATCTCGGCGTCCTGTCGCGCCCGCTGCTCGCTGGGCCGCAGGCAACCGCCCGCCGCGAGCGCGAACATCGCCAGGGAGGCCGTGCGCAGGCCGAGCATCAGGGTTGGGCCCTTTCCCCGCCGAGGCGCAGCACCCCGGCGAGGCCGAGCACCCAGGCCGAGCCGAGCTGCCCCTCGGCGCGCAGGCCCCAGGCTTCGGACAGGGCGTACTCGCCGCGCAGGCCGAAGTGGCCGATGACGCCGCTGCCGAGGCCGTTCGCCTTCAAGCCGCCGGCGAAGCCGTCGTGGCGGTGGTCGTAGTACAGCTCGAGCTCGGAGGCGCGCGGCAAGTAGAGGCCGAAGCCGGCGTGCGCGAGCAGCAGGCTGCTGGTGTTCAGCGCGCTCACGCCCGGCGCGTCGAACACGAACCACTGCTCGGCCCAGCCCGCGCCGAGCTGGAAGAACGCGCCGCGCACGTCCGGGAGCAGGCGCGCAGAGTCGAGCCGTGCCTCGATCTGCAGCTCGAACACGCGCGTGACGAAGCCGGAGTCGTCGAAGCGATGCTCGACGTAGCCGAGCTGCGGCTCGAGGTACGTGCCGTCGCGCGCGCTCTCTGTAGCAGGGCTCTGTTCCAGCAGGCGCAACCCGGACAAAAGCTCGTAGCGCTGGTTCTGCTGGTCAGGGGCGTAAGCGGTGTCCAGCCGCAGGTGCAGCGCGGGCTGCGCGCCCAGCCGCGCCTCGAGCCGGGTCGTGAGGAAGTGGCGGAAGGCGAACTGCGGATCGCCCACGTAGGTGTAGCCGAGCGCGGATTCGAGCAGCGCGCGACGCCGCGACGCTTCCCCCCAGCCGTCGCGCGGTGCCCAGGTGGCGTACAGGCTGCTGAGCAGCGAGAGCCCGAAGGTGCTCACGCCCGCCACGGCCAGCAGCGCCGTCGGTCCCACCAGGTTGCGCGCTGCTCCGGTGCGAAAGAGCACCGCCCCGGCCGCGAAGGTCGCGAGCAGGCCCGACCCCTCTGCCAGCAGCAGCCGCTCGCTGGTCTCGGTGCGCCCCTGCAGCCAGGTGCCCGAGCCGTGCAGGAGCACGCCCGGGAACACCGCCGCCAGCTGCGGCCAGGGCGAAGGTGCACGAGGCTCGAGGTCGGCGTCCGGCGCCCGAGGTGCGGCATCGGCATCGGCGTCGCTGGCCGCCGCTCGCGCCGAGCTAGCAGTCAGCGCCAGCGCGCAAACCAGGGACGCTGCGCTCCAGCGACACCAGGGCAGCTCGCCCCGCGGAAACAAGGCGGCTAGACGATCCAGCGCGCGAGCACACACGTGACGTTGTCGGGGCCGCCCCGCTCATTCGCCGCGTGGATCAGGCCCTGCGTCGCGATCGAGAGATCGGCTGTCGAATCGATGATCTCGAAGATTTCCTGGTCCGAACAGGGCCCCGCCAGACCGTCCGTGCAGAGCAGCACGACGTCACCTTCCTGCGGCATCTCGAAGCGCGTGTCGACCTTCACGCTGTCCTTCATGCCGAGCGCGCGCACGATCACGTTCTTGTGGGGGAAGTTGGCGATCTCTTCCTCCGTCAGCCGCTTCATCTTGCGGTAGTCGTTGAGCAGCGAGTGATCCTCCGTCAACTGCTCCATCTGGTGGTTGCGGATGCGGTAGACACGGCTGTCACCGACGTGGGCGATGTGGATGCCGTCCTCGACGGCGAAGATGGCCACCATCGTGGTGCCCATGCCGCGCTGCTTGTGGTTGCTCTGCGCCGTCTCGAAGATGCGCAGGTTGCTCAGCTTGATGGCGGTGACGAGGCGGTTCTCCTCGTAGCCCCGGCTGTGGTCCATCTTGTAAGGCCACGTCCGCTCGGGGTCTTCCTCCGTCATCTGGAAGAACTCGCGCATCGTTTCCACGGCGAGCTGGGACGCCACCTCGCCAGAGGCGTGACCTCCCATGCCATCTGCAACGAGGTAGAGACCGTGCTCGGAGAAGATCGCGAAGCTGTCTTCGTTATGCTTCCGTTTGCGTCCGACGTCGGTCTGACCGGCAACTTCGATTCTCAGCGGAGGCGACACGTCAGACTCCAGTCTTGTCCGGGAAGGCGGATTCCGTCAATCCCGACGTGGTCTAGGGAGCCGCGGGGAGCGTGACGGGCGAACGAAGTGGCAGGTTCAGCTCCCGAAACTTGCCCGCCCCATATACCAGCAGCCGCACCGTCGGCTCGGACGGTTTGGCGTCCACGGCCTTGGCGTCCGCGGCCTTGGCGTCCGCCGGAGGCGCCGCCGCGCTGCGTCCGGCGCCCGATAACGCGATGCGGTTGATGGTGTCGCGCAGCTCGTCAGGGGTCGCAACGGGGGTGTCATTGACCGCCACGACGAGATCGGCCGACTCATCGCCGCCCTTGCCCATCGGCGCGCGCAGCCCCGCTTGTTCGGCGGGGCCCCCGGCGTCGACCGCAATCACGCGCACCCCACCCACGGACCCGGAGTGCCCCGGCACGCCGCGAAAGCCCAGCCACGCCGCGGGCAGCGGCTCGCGCGGGGGCGCGGCATGCAGGAACTGCTTGATCGCGCTGACCGGGATACCAAACGCGCTCATCCGGCAGTCCTGCCGCGTGCCGGGATCGCAGGCTTGCCCCACCAGCGCGACCACATCCCCTGCTTCGTCACAGATCGGGCTGCCCAGCTCGTCATCGGCGACGCTGCTGCCCAGCACGAGCGCGTCTTCCAGATTCGCGCCGTCGCGACCGAGCAGTACTTGACGCGCCTTGACGCTGACCGCCAACTCGCTGACGTCCTTGCCGTGGCCGCCGAAACGGCGCAGCCGAACGCCCTCCGCGGCCGCGTCCAGGCTGGAGGCGCGCACCCCTTCCGTCCAGAAGCCAGCCTCGGGAGCGAGCAGGGCCAGATCCCAGGTGCGGTCCGTCTCCACGACCTTCACGCCGAGCACGTGATCATCGGCAAATCGTGCCTTCACGTAGTTACCGCTGCCGACCGCGGACAACGACGTGAGGATGCGCCCGTCGGAGCGCAGCACCACTCCGAAGCCGATCCGGTGCCCGGCGCGCTCCAGCCGCACGATGCCGGGGCGCGGGCTGGCCGCCGAGCTGCTGGCTGCCGAGCTGCCGGCGGGCGCCGCAGGCGCGGACGGAGCCGTTTTCGCTGCCGGCGTGGAGGGTGCAGCGGGTACGGGCGGCGCCGCGGGCGCTGGAGCAGCCGGCGCACTCGGCGCGGCGGGGGCCGCTGGAGCAGCTGCAGCCGGCTCCGTCGGAGCAGCGGCGGCGGCGACGGGGCTCGATGCGAGACGGAAGACCAGCACGGCGCACGGCAGCGTAGCTGCCCGGACGGAGTTTCGGCCCATATCGCCCAGTGTAGCCCGCATTTGGCACCGCGCGGCGCGCGCAAGCAACTTCAGCGCGGCCTCAGCTCGCGAATCCCGAGCTCGCCGGCCACCACCACCACATCCGCTCTGGCGATAAATAAGCCCGTGTCGACCACTCCCGGCACCTGCTGGAGCTCACGATCGAACGCAGCGGGATCCGCGAGCGGCCCGCAGTGAAGGTCCAGGATGTGGTTGCCGGAGTCCGTCACGAAGGGCCTGCCCTGGCGCTCGCGCAGGGTCACCTTGCCCCAGCGTCCGAGGGCGCGCTGGGCGTTGCCGATGCCGAAGGGCAACACCTCGATCGGCACGGGCCACCTCTCCCCGAGCTGGGCGCTCAACTTCGATTCATCGACGATGATCACGTTGAACGCCGCCGCGCGATTCACCAGCTTCTCGCGCGTGTGAGCGCCCCCGCCACCTTTGATCAGATCCAGCTTGCGGCTGACCTCGTCCGCGCCGTCCACGCACACGTCGATCTCCCAGGGCCCGGCATCCGGTAGCAGCGGCACGCCCAGCGTCTGGGCGAGCCGCCGGCTGTCCATGCTGGTGGCGACCCCGGTGAGCTCGCGGCCCGCCGCGATCAGACGCGCGACGGCTTCGATGAAGAAGACGGCGGTGGAGCCGCTGCCCAGGCCCACCACTCCGCGCTCGGGGAGCCAGGCCAGGGCGGCCTCTGCCGCTTGCTGCTTGGAGGCTTCGTTGGAAGGCTTCACTGACGGCTCACGGCCCATGCTGTTTCGACCATATCGTGTGGCGGCGCTCATCACCAGCGGCCGGAAAGTCGGAGCCGTTCGATCGGAACAAATGGGGATCGCGAGCGTTCTGACTGCTACAAAGGCCCCCGCATGCCGCGAACGAGCCGTGTGCTCCCCGTGCTCCTCGCGTGGGCATGCGTCCTGGTCGGTGTGGTCAGCGGTGCGAGAGTGTCGCGCGCTCAGGAGGTCCACGCTGACACCGGCAGTGCCGCGGAGAGCTCGCTCTCCATTCCGCTGAGCCCGGCTGTGGCGCTGCCGCCGGAGCTGCTGGGCCGACCCGTGACCCGGCTGGAGGTCGTGACGGCGGGTGGCCGCTGGCAGGCTTCTGAACAGCTCCGCCGGACGCAGCTCGGGCAAGCCCTGAGCGCCGCTTACGCGCGGACCGTGCTGCAGGAGATTCTCTCCACCGGGCGCTACGCGGAAGCGTCGGTCTCGGCCCTGCCTTACGGGCGCGGCGCACTGCTGCGCGTCACCGTATTGCCGCGCCGCATCGTGACGGAGCTGCGGGTGAGCGGCGGCGGGCTGGATACGGCGCTGGTGCAGGAGGCGGCGGCGGTGTCCCCCGGCGACGACCTCACCGTGCCGACGCTCTCGGCCATCGAGCAGCGCGTGCGCGAGCTCTATCGTACGCACGGCTATCCCTCGGCAGCCGTCAGCACCGAGGCGATCGACACCGACGAGCCGCTGCACGTGGTGCTCACCATCGCGATCCAACCGGGCGACGCGCAGAGCATCGCGGAGCGCCAGTTCGAGGTCCATCCGCGCCTGACGGGCGGGCTGTCGCGGCTGGTCGAGCAGTACGCGGTGGAGGCCGGCGATCGCCTCGACGAAGAGCAGCTGCAGCATGCCGATCTGGAGCTCGCGGCGCGCCTGCGCAGCGAGGGCTACCACGACGCTGGCGTGGAGCATCGCACGCAATGGAGCAGCGGCGCCGACGGCTTCGTGCTGGTGGTCGCGGTCTGGGCTGGACCGAAGATGCGCGTGCGTTTCGACGGCAACGCGAGCTTCGACAGCGACGAGCTCGCGCAGGAGCTGGATCTGCCGGAGGATGCCGACCAAACGCCGAGCGCGCTCACCGAGCACCTGCACGACTTCTACGTCAAGCGGGGCTTTTTCGACGCGCAGATCGAGTTCGAGCGGCGCGACGCCAGCGACGGCAGCCTGGTCGAGTTCTGGTTCCACATCCGCGAGAACCCGCGCGTAGTGGTGGTGGCCCGGCATTTTCCCTGTCTGCCCGGCACGCGCTCGGCCAGCGACGTGACGGCAGAGATCGACAGCTTCTCCTCGGAGTACTTGCCCGGCCCCGGGCTGATCGGCCCCGTCGACTCGAACCAGCTCGACGCGCAGCTCTCGCCCAACCACGGCAGCCCGCGTGTCGCGCCCCTGACCCTGGATCCCTGGACCACCTACGATCCGTCCGTCTACGAAAAAGCGCTCGAGCATCTGCAGGCGCTGTATCGTTCGGAGGGCTACCTGTCGGCGCGCGTCGGACCGGTGCTGGTGTCGCGGCGCGCGTGCGCGCCCAACTCGCCCGCGCAGCATTGCTGGCCGGTCGGGGTGCGGCAGCTGCCGCCCGTGAACTGCGCGCGCGACCCGAACTCCGGTGAGCCCGAGCCGCCTCTGCCGGCCGCGCTCAGCTGTGTGCCGGACCTGAAGCGCGGCCTGCGCTGCGAACCGAACGTCGAGCTGTCGATCCCGATCGTGCTCGGGCCTCGCGCCGAGCTGTGGGACATCGGCTTCGAAGGCAACAAGGCGCTGGTGGAGTCTGACCTGCACGAGGCGAGCGGGCTCGCGCTGGGCCAGCCGGTGTCGCAGCTCGCGCTGGAAGAGGCGCGCCGGCGCATCGTCGAGCGCTACGCCGAAGAAGGCTACGCCTTCGCGGGCGTGGAGGCCGACATCGATCTTTCCCCGGATCGCACGCGCGCCAAGGCCAAGTTCACGATCAGCGAGCGCGAGCCGGTGGTGCTGCGCGACATCGTGGTGCGCGGCGCGCAGTTCACCAACCCGGACTTGATCCTGAGCCGGGCGGCGCTGCAGCGCGGGCAGCTGTATCGGCGCAGCCTGGTGCGCGCCACCGAGGAGCGCCTGGCGACGCTCGGGGTGTTCACCAGCGTGACGGTCGATCTGGAGGACCCGGAGGTGCCGGCACGCCAGAAGGTCGCGGTGATCCGCGTGCAGGAGCGCCTACCGCAGTACCTCGATGTGCGCCCCGGCTTCAGCACGGGGGAAGGTCTGCGCATCGCCTTTGAATACGGTCATCGTAATCTGGCCTCGCGCGCCATTCAGTTCGTGCTGCGCGTGCAGCTCGGCTACCTTCCGCCGGCGCTGATCCTGGAGCCGTCGGTGCGCAGGGAATTTCAGGACGTGCTCGATCGCGAGTCGCTGCTGTATCTGCTCGAGCGGCGCAGCTCCGCCACCGTGGAGTTCCCGGATGTCGGGCTCGGGCCGCTGTACCGGCTGAGCGTCGAGGGGCTCGACGCGCGCGACATCACCCGTGACTTCGCGCTGGAGAAGCACGCGGCCTTCGCCACCCTCACCTATCGCCCCGAGCGCTCGATCAGCTTCCTGCTCGGCGCCGGCGTCGAGTTCAACGAAGCCGACTTGTTCGAGGTGCAGCCGCTGGAGGATTACCTGAAGGGTCACCCCGACGACACCGCTCTGATCCGGCTGCTCAATATCCCCGACGGCCTCACGCTCGCGATCTCGCAGCGCCTCGGCTTCACCTGGGATCGCCGGGACAACTCGGTGGCGGCGACGCGCGGCACGTTGGTCAGCTTGAACCTGGAGCACGTCAATGCCTTCCCCCTGGAGAGCTCGCGAGCCGTCGGCGAGGCAGCTACCTCCACCTACAAGGGGCACTTTCTCCAGTACTCGGGTCGCGTCGCTGGCTATCTGCGCTTGACGGAGCGCGGCCTGGCCCTGGCGACCAGCTTGCGCGTCGGTTTCAACCAGCAGCTGGTGCGCGGCTCGACGACCTACCCCGATCGGCTCTTTTACCTCGGCGGAGTCGACTCCCTGCGCGGGTTCCCGATCTGGTCGCTGGTGCCGGAGGACCTGTATCAGCTGGAAAAAAATCCGACGCGCAGCGACGAGCTCCGACGGCCCGCCATCCCCATCCGCGGCGGTGATCTGATGATCAACCCCCGGGCCGAACTGCGAATTCCCGTGCTCGGGATCTGGCAGACCGCAGTGTTCGTCGATACGGGCAATCTTTGGGCGCGTGCGAATCAGGTCTTCGACACCTTCCGCTTGCGGTACTCCGCCGGCGCGGGCGTGCGCGTCTCCACTCCGGTCGGCCCCTTGGCGCTGGATTACGGCGTGAATCTCGATCGCCGCTCTGGCGAGGGCTTCGGAGCTTTTCACTTCAGCATCGGCCTATTTTGAGACTAGAAAACGCAACCCTTGCGGGGGGTACCCCCGCATCCCCAATCACGTGACAGCCTGGTCCGCCCTCGTCGGTAGCGGCACGTTTGCACGCCGCCTCACTCCCGAGCAGATCCCCACGGGTTTGCTCGCACAGCTGAAGCGCAACACCGTCAACTACGCGGTCGGTATCCTGCTGCTCGGCGGGTACAACTACGCGCAGTACTGGATCGATCTGCTGCTCGCCGACGCGATGAGCGGCATGTTGCACGGTGAACTCTCGAAGTCGCGCGTGCTGGGCATGGCCAT
>Ga0207678_10005045_pt1 | contig 11846 bp, 12 predicted proteins | sample KBSC63metaG_FD_184319 | JGI IMG/M metagenome (GOLD analysis project Ga0207678, IMG submission 184319) | Corn rhizosphere microbial communities from Kellogg Biological Station, Michigan, USA - KBS C6-3 metaG (SPAdes) (version 2) | ecosystem: Host-associated > Plants > Roots > Rhizosphere > Soil ... | reverse complement strand
GGCTACTACTCGACGTTCAATGGCGACGGGCTGATGGCGCTCTACGGGACGACGACCGACGTTCGCCGTGGATGCCGCGACGCGATGCGCGGCGCGATCGCCATCGCCGAGCGCCTCGCGAAGATGAATGCCGCGCTGGCGGCGGACCTGGGCGAGCCGCTGCAGGCGGGCATCAGCATCCATGCGGGCGAGGCGATCGTGGGCACGATGGGTCCGCCCGCGACGCCGCTGCTCTCGGCGCTCGGCGACACCGTCAACGTCGCCGCAAGGCTGGAGGAGGAGACGAAACAGCACCGGTGCGTGCTCGTCGTCTCGGCGGCGTGCGCCGAAGCGGGCGAGGTCGACCTTTCGGCGTTTCCGCGCCACACGTCGACGGTGCGCGGCCGCAGCGAGCCGGTCACGTATTACGCGATCCGCGAACCGCACCTGCTCGCGCCCGCGCTCGCACAATGATCCGCGACGAGCACTATCGCGCGAAGCAGCGGCATCGCGGCCGCGGCGTCGCCGATCTCGAGCGCGCGGTTGGCGGCGTCTGCGGCGACATCGATGCGCGGCTCGCGCGCCAGGACGTCGTTCGCATCCTCGAGCTCGGCTGTGGTTACGGCACGGCGCTCCTCGAGCTGCGCGCACGCTACGGTGCGCACGTCGAGCTGCACGGCGTCAACCGCGCGCCTCACGACGGGAACCGCGAGATCCTCTTGCGCAACGCGGCGGACCGGGGCCTGGCCGTGGACGACGCTGCACCGGAGCGACTGCTGCCCGCGATCACGCACGCCGACGTCGCATCCGGCCTGCCGTTCGCGAACGACGCGTTCGATCTCGTCGTGAGCCAGGTGGCCTGGATGTACTTCGGCAACAAGGTCCGGGTGCTGCGCGAAGTGATGCGCGTGCTTCGTGCCGACGGCCTCGCGAGGATCGACGCCGACGAGATCGCTCCGCGCCTGCCTGCGGAGTACGCGCGCCTCGTCGAGATCTGGCATGACGGGCGGCTCGTCCCGTTCGCCGATTACCTGGCGCGCTTCGGGCTCGGCTTCGCCGCCGCACCGGAGGGCACCTATCTGCGCATCGAGAAGCGCGGCGCGTTCGGCGACGACCTTGCGCTGCGCTTCGAGATCGACACGAGCCGCATCCACTCGCACTGGGACGGCATCAAGTGCGTCTATGCGTGCGGTGCGCCTGCCGGATCCACCGACTCGACGACGCCCGCGGCAACGAGTGCGTCGATTGCTCGATCGTCGTAGTCGTATTCGCGCAGCAGCTCGCGCGTATGCTCGCCGAGCATCGGTGCCGGCCGCGTGATGGACGTGGGCGTACGCGAAAAGTGCAGCGGGCAGCCGAGTGCCTTCGTGCTGCCGGCTTGCGGGTGCACGAGTCCAACCACCATGTCGCGCGCAAGCGTTTGCGGGTGCTCGAGCGCTTCACCGATCGTGTGCACCGGCCCGACCGGCACGCCCGCTACGTCGAATGCGCTGATCCATTCGGCGTTCGTACGCGTCACGAGCACCGCGTTCATCGCGTCGACGAGCGCCGGCAGGTTCGCCATGCGCGCCGAATTGGTGGCGAAGCGCGCGTCCTCACGCCACTCGGGATGCCCGAGCACCTCGGCGATGCGCTCCCAGTTCGCCTGGTTCGCGCCGCCGATGTTGATCCAGCCGTCGCGCGTACGAAACGCCTGGTAAGGCGCGGTCAGCAGATGCGCGGAGCCCGCCGGGCCCGGCGATTTTCCCGTCGCGAAGCAGATCGCCGCGTGCCAGTACGTCTGCTGCAGCGCGGCCTCCATCAGCGACGTGTCGACGACCTGTCCTTCGCCCGTGCGCAGCTTGTGCACGTAAGCCGCGACGATGCCCGTCGCCGCAAGGATGCCGGCGTTGATGTCCGCCACGGAATTGCCGGTCTTCACCGGCGGCCCGCCCGGCTCGCCGGTGATCGACATGAGGCCCGCGAACCCCTGCGCGATCAGGTCGAAGCCGCCCTTGTCGGCGGCTGGCCCGTTGCGCCCGTAGCCGGAGATCGCGCAATAGATGAGCCCCGGGTTGATCGCCGCCAGCACGTCGTAGCCGAGTCCGAGCTTCTCGAGCGTTCCGCGGCGGAAATTCTCGGTCAGCACGTCGGCATCGCGCACCATCCGCAACAGCACGTCGCGTCCGGCCGGAAGCTTCAGATTGAGCGCGATCCCGCGCTTGTTGCGGTTCAGCATCATGAACGGCGCCGACACGCCGTTGACGCGCGGCTCGCGATAGCCGCGCGCATCGTCGCCGCCCGGCAGCTTCTCGACCTTGACGACGTCGGCGCCCATGTCGGCAAGCATCATCCCGCAGGTGGGACCCGCCATGATCTGCGCGAGCTCGAGCACGCGCATGCCGCGAAGCGGGCCCGGATGCGGCGAAGCGACTTCCGGCGTCACCGTGGCGGTATGCGGAGGGTTCGCCATCAGCGCCCCGTGAACTGCGGCTTCTGCTTCGCGAGGAACGCCGCGTAGCCGATGCGGAAGTCTTCGGTGTCGAAGCAGTCGAAGCATTCGTCGGCTTCGACGTCCGAAATCGGCGCCGGCTCGGCGAGCCGGCGGGCAAACTTCTTGTGCCACCGCGCCACGAGCGGCGCGCCTTCGGCGATCCGCGCTGCGGTGGCGGCGACTTCGGCCGCGACATCGGCGTCGGGCACGACGCGCGTGACGATGCCCTTCGCCTTCGCTTCTTCGGCATCGAAGATGCGTCCTTCGAGCAGGATCTCCAGCGCGACGTCGGTCCCGACGAGTCGGACGAGCGGCGCCATTTCCGCGTACGCCATGACGAGGCCGAGATTCTTGATCGGCGCGCCGAACCGGCTCGAGGCGCCGCAGATGCGCAGGTCGCACAGCGCCGCGATCTCGAGCCCGCCCCCCACGCAGATGCCGTGGATCTGCGCAACCATCGGAATCGGACAGGCCGCGAGCGTGCGCGCCGTCGCGTGCATGAACTCGCCGTAGTCGCGCGCCTGCTGCTTGTTCGAGCGCTCGCGCGCGAATTCGCCGATGTCGTTGCCCGGCGAGAAGGCGCGCTCGCCGGCGCCGCGCAGGATGATGCAGCGAAGCTCATGGTCGGCCGCGAGCCGCGCGACGGCGACGCCCAGATCGCGCCACATCTCCTTCGTCAGCGCGTTGAGCTTCTGCGGACGGTTGAGGGTGACGGTCGCGATGGCGCCGTCGCGGGTGACGAGGATTGCTTCGCCGGAAGGTTGTGTCATCGGTAGAACAGCTGGACGAGCCCCAGGCCCGTGATGGGCACGTAGGTGACGAGCAGCAGCACCGCCACGAGCACGGCGATGAACCAGACGTTGACGCGCGTCACGCTCCAGATCGACGCCTTCGCGATCGAGCTCGCGACCATCAGCACGCTCGCGACGGGTGGCGTCTGCTGACCGATGCCGAGGTTGACGGTGACGATCAGCCCGAAGTGGACCGGATCGATGCCCACCGCCCGCACGAGCGGCATCACGACCGGCACGACGAGGATGATCGCCGCTGCGGAATGCAGGAACATGCCGAGCAGCAGGAACAGCACGTTCAGGAGCGCAAGCACCAGGTATTTGTTCTGCGTGAAATCCGACACCGCCTGTGCCAGATGCTGCGGCGCCTGCACCTCCGACAGGTACGTGCCGAGCAGTGCGCTGGTCGCCACGAGCAGCATGACGACGGCGGTCTGCACGCCGCCTTCGATGATCGCGCGCCGCAGTTCGGCGACGTCCAGCTCGCGATAGATCACGAGCCCGACGAAGAGCGACGCGACGACGGCCAGCGCCGCACCTTCGGTCGCGGTGACGACGCCGCCGAAGATGCCGCCGAGGATGATGATCGGCAGAAGGAACGCCCACAGCGCCTCGCGTGCGGTTTTTCCGACATTGCCCCAGGAAAACGCCTGCTCGCGCGGCAGGTCGTAGCGGCGTGCAAAGGCGTAAGCCATGGCCATCAGGCCGATGCCGCCGATGATGCCCGGCACGATGCCCGCAACGAAGAGCTGCACGACCGAGGTTTCGGCCATCACCGCGTAGAGGATCATCGGGATCGACGGCGGGATGATGACGGCCAGCGTCGCGGCCGACGACATTATCGCGGCCGCGAGTGGCGCGGGATAGCCCTTCGCCTTCATGCCGGGAATCAGGATCGACCCGAGTGCTGCGACGTCCGCCACCGCCGAGCCCGAGATCTCGGCGAAGAACAGCGACGCACCGATCGACACGTGGGCGAGCCCGCCGCGAATCCATCCGAAGACCGACGCCGCGAATGCGATCAGGCGCCGCGAGATCCCCGACGCGTTCATGATCGACCCGGCGAGGATGAACAGCGGGATGGCGAGCAGCGGGAAGCTCGTGGCGCCGTTGTAGGTGACGACGGCGAGATTCGGCAGGATGTCGACGCCGTGCGTCGACACCATGGCCACGAGCGCGACGATGCCGAGCGACACGGCGATCGGCACGTTGATCAGCACGAGCGCGAGCACGGCCGCGAACAGCAGCAGCATCGTCATGGCAAGCGGTCTTCGATGTTCACTGCAGCCGCTTCGATGTCAGTGGAGGCCCTCGGACAGCGACAGGCCACCCGCCGGTTCCACCGGTCCGCGCTGGCGAACGAGGTCGATGAGGTGCAGGGCTTCGGCAATGACGATCAGCGCCGACGAGATCGGGATCACCGACTGGACGACGCTCATCGGAATCTCCGGCACGCTGACGAGCGCGTCGGTGGCCAGCACCGGCATGATCGCGACGCCGACGCCGCCGAGCAGCACGAAGAATGCGATCACGAGGACCTGCGCCACGATGTTGAGGATTCGCCGCGCCGGCCATGGCATCGTGTCGAGCAGCTCCGGACAACCGATATGCGCGCGCTTCACGGACGCGAGCGCCGCGCCGTAGAACGTGAGCCATGCGAGCAGCACCGACGCGATCTCGTCGTACCAGATCAGCGACGCGCCGATCGCGCGGAACACGACGCCGAGCGTGACCTCGGCGAAGAGAATGATCATCAGCGCCGAGACCACCCACTCGAGGAAGCGGCCGTAACCGTTGCGGAACCCGTTCACTTCCGCAGCGCGTTCGCGCGGTCGATCGCCGCGGCCGCACCGGGAACCTCCTTCGCGAACTCATCGTAGATCGGCTTGCTCGCGGCCACGAACGCGTCCTTGTCGACCTCGTTCACCTGCATGCCGGCCTGCTTCAGCTTGCCGAGCAGGTCCTCCTCGTCGCGCGCGGCGGTTTCGTAGACGAACGCCTGCGTTTCCTTCGCCGTGTCGGCGAGGGTCTTGCGCACGTCGGCGGGCAGCGCGGACCAGCGCTTCGTCCCCACCGTGAGGTACGCCGGCGTGTATACGTGTCCCGACAGCGACAGGTATTTCTGCACTTCCTGCAGCTTCGCCGAGTAGATCTGCGTCAGCGGATTCTCTTCGCCATCCATCACGCCGGTCTGCAGCGCGGTGAAGAGCTCCGAGAATTTCATCGGGCTGGGATTGGCGCCATACGCCTGGAACATCTTGACGCGCCACTTGCCTTCCGGCACGCGCAGCTTGATGCCCGTGAGATCCGCCGGCGACTTGATCGGCCGCTTGTTGTTCGTGATGTGCCTCACGCCGTTCTCCCATACGGCGAGCACCGTGAGTCCCTTCTTCTCGATTGCCGGCTCGATCATCGGCCAGAAGACCTCCTTTTCGATGCGTCCCATGTGCGCGCGGTCCTTGACGATGTACGGCATCTCGAAAATGCCCGCGATGTCCACCTCCGAGCTCATCACCGTCGACGGCAGCGCCATGTCGAGCGTGCCGAGCTTGAGCTTCTGGATCATCTCCTTGTCGCCGCCGAGCTGGCTCGAACCGTAGACGATGACCTTCGCCTTGCCACCCAGCTTTGCGTTGGCGCGCCTGGCAAATTCGTCGGCACTCTTCTGGAACAGCGATCCCGGCTCGCCGACGTGGCCGAGCTTTATTTCTGTCTGTGCGAGTGCGGCGGGTGCGGCGAGCGCCGCGAGCCCCGTCGCGACGATCACGAGCGCGGTGCGCCGGGTTGCGCGAAATGCATCGACAAGACGATGTTTCATCACTCCTCCTCCAGTCAGCTTTCGGCGCGATACTACACAATGTCCACAGCCGGTCCAAGGGCGCACCGCTCCGCTCCTTCTATAATCGGCGCACCGCGCGCAGGCCTTCGCGACGCGCGGATGCACTTCAACAAGCCGACAGCAACGGGACCGGCCGCGTGAATTCGCCCGATGTAGAACCACTCGTGTTCCACCCGCGCGGCGACGACGCGGCATGGCGCCGATTGCGAAGCGCAATCAGGGGCACGCTGCTGACCGATGCCGCGTCTCGCGGACGCTATGCGACCGACGCGTCGATCTACCAGATCGAGCCCCTCGCCGTGCTGGTGCCGCAAGACGACGACGACGTGCGCGCGGCGATGGAGGTCTGCGCCGAAATGCACGCGCCGATCCTGCCGCGCGGCGCTGGCAGCTCGCAATGCGGCCAGACGGTGGGTGCGGCACTCGTCATCGACCACAGCAAGCATCTCGATCGCGTCGTTGCGTTCGATGCGCACGCCGGTACGGTAACGGTCGAGCCGGGCATCGTGCTCGACTCGCTCAATGCCTGGTTGCGCCGGCATGGCCTCTGGTATCCCGTCGATGTCAGCACGTCGGCACAGGCGACGCTGGGCGGCATGGCAGGCAACAACTCGTGCGGCTCGCGCTCGCTCGCCTACGGCAACATGGTGCACAACGTCGTCGGCATCGAGGCGCGCCTGTCGGACGGCACCGAGGCGTGGTTCGGCCCGGAGCATGCGATGCACGAGGCGTCGCCGCGCGTGCACGCGCTGATCGGAAGCCTGCGCGAGCTCGGGTTGCGCGAGCGCGACGAGATCGAGCGCGTGGTGCCGAAGGTGTTGCGGCGCGTCGGCGGCTACAACATCGACGTCTTCAATCCGCAAAGCGTGCGGCCGTACACCGTCGACGGCGCCGTCAATTTCGCGCACCTTCTCGTCGGCAGCGAGGGCACCCTCGCCTGGACGCGCACGCTGACGCTGCAGTGCGCGCCGCTTCCGCGCCATCGCGCGCTCGGCGTCGTCAACTTCGCCACGCTGCACGACGCGATGGATTCGGCGCGCCACCTCGCGGCCCTCGGACCGTCCGCCATCGAGCTCGTCGACCGCACGATGATCGACCTCGCGCGCGGCAATCCCGCATTTGCACCGGTGATCGAGCGCGCGCTGATCGGCGCGCCGCAGGCGATCCTCCTCGTCGAATTCATCGGCGACGACGAAGCGGCCGTGCTGCACAAGCTCGACGATCTGGACGCGCTGCTCGGCGACATCGGTCTCGCGGAGCGCCTCGTGAGGATCGCGGCCGCCGATGCGCAGAAGGCGCTGTGGGACGTGCGCAAGGCGGGCCTCAACATCATGATGAGCCTGCGCGGCGACGGCAAGCCGGTGTCGTTCATCGAGGATTGCGCGGTCCCGCTCGAGCATCTCGCCGCTTACGTCGACCGCTTGACGGAGATCTTCGCGCGCCACGGCACGCGCGGCACCTGGTATGCGCATGCGTCGGTCGGCACGCTGCACGTGCGGCCGATCCTCGACATGCGGCGCGACGGCGCGGAAAAGATGCGTGCCATCGCCGAGGAGGCCGCCGCGATCGTGCGCGAGTACAAGGGCGCGTTCTCCGGCGAGCACGGCGACGGGCTCGTGCGCAGCGAATGGGTGCACTGGCAATTCGGGCCCCGGCTGACCCACGCCTTCGAGCGGATCAAGGACCTGTTCGACCCGGCGGGGCTCATGAATCCGGGCAAGATCGTCCGCGCGGCGCGAATGGACGATCCGACGCTCTTCCGCTTTCCGCCCACGTACCGCACCTTGGCACTCGACACCGGTCTCGACTGGTCGGCGTGGGACGTGCAAAACGACCCGATGACCGGCGCAACCACCCCGCCGGGCAGCGGGGGCGATGCCGCGCAGGGCTTCGCCAAGGCGGCCGAGATGTGCAACAACAACGGTCACTGCCGCAAGTTCGATGCGGGCACGATGTGTCCGAGCTATCGCGTGACGCGCGACGAGATTCACCTGACCCGCGGGCGCGCGAACACGCTGCGACTCGCGCTGTCGGGCCAGCTGGGCGACACGTTCGCTTCCGACGCCGTGCGCGAGGCGCTCGACCTTTGCGTGAGCTGCAAGGGCTGCCGCCGCGAGTGCCCCACCGGCGTCGACATGGCGCGAATGAAGATCGAGTTCCAGTACCAGTGGCGGCGGAGCCACCGCATGCCGCTGCGCGATCGGCTGATCGCGTATCTGCCGCGCTGGGCGCCCGGCGCATCGTCCGTTGCGCCGCTGCTCAACCTGCGCGACGCCGTCCCCGGCCTTGCACGCCTGCTCGAGCGCCCGACGGGAATCGCTGCTCAGCGCTCGCTGCCGCGCTTTCGCTACAACACGTTCTTCCGCGGCTATCGCGATGGCGCCGCGCACGACATCGCACCGGTCGACGTCGTGCTGTTCGTCGACAGCTTCACCAACGCGTTCGAACCGGAGAACGCGCACGCCGCATTGCGTGTGCTTCGAGCCGCCGGTTATCGCGCCGAGGTCGCCGTGCCGGCGCCGAGGGACGCTTGGGGCGCGCGTCCGCTCTGTTGCGGGCGCACGCTTCTCGCTTACGGACTGGTCGACCAGGCGAGGCACGAGGCGCGGCGCGTCGTCGACGCGCTGGCGCCTTACGTCGCGGCAGGCGCTGTAATCGTTGGACTGGAGCCTTCGTGCCTGCTCTCGCTGCGCGACGAATTCCTCGCACTGCGCTTCGGCGACGCAGCGCAGCGCATCGCCGAACGTGCATTCCTGATCGAGGAGTTCCTGGTCCGGGAGCGTGCGGCGGGAAAGGCGCCCATTGCGCTTGCCGCCCTGCCCGAAAAGCGCGCGCTCGTGCATGGGCATTGCCACCAGAAGGCGTTCGACGCCGCGGCCGCGACCGTCGACGTGTTGCGCTGGATACCGGAGCTTGCCGTCGAGCCGGTCGAGTCGAGCTGCTGCGGCATGGCGGGATCGTTCGGCTATGCGGCCCGTCACTACGACGTATCGATGCGCATGGGCGAGCTTTCGCTGCTGCCCGCAGTGCGAAGCGCGGGTCCGGACACACTGGTGGTCGCCGACGGCACGAGTTGCCGCCACCAGATCGCGGACGGGACGCGCGAAACCGGGAAGCGCGAAGCCGTGCACGCGATTCGCGTGCTCGCGCGGTCCGTCGAACGCGCAAGCGGCCCGGCGCGAAGAAGACGACGCACCGATCGCCTGCGCGACGCGCTCGGCGTGCCAGTGCGCGAATGGACATAGACGCGTGGCCGAGCCCGATCATCATGCCATTGCGAGCGGCACGCTCGCACATTACGAAGCGCAGGCGGAGGCGTTCCGCGACGCGACGCGCGACCACGACGTCAGGCAGAACATCGACGCGCTGCTGTCACGTATCGAGGCGCCCCCACCGTTCACGATCCTCGACTTCGGCTGCGGACCGGGGCGCGACCTTTGCACGTTCACCTCGCTCGGCCACGTTGCCGTGGGCCTCGATGGCACCGCGAGTTTCGTCAAGATGGCGCGCGAATCGAGCGGCTGCGAAGTCTGGCAGCAGGATTTCCTGCAGCTCGCCCTGCCCGAGGCGCGCTTCGACGGGATCTTTGCCAACGCGTCGCTGTTTCACGTCCCGGTCGCCACGCTGCCGCGCGTGCTCGGCGAACTTCGCGGCACGCTGAAGCCCGGCGGCGTCCTGTTCGCGTCCAATCCGCACGGGCACAACGAGGAAGGCTGGAACCGCGGCCGCTACGGTGCCTTTCTCGATTTCGCCACGTGGTCAGCGCACGTGAGCGACGCGGGGTTCACGCTGCTCGATCACTACTATCGCCCGAGCGGGCGACCGCGCGACCAGCAACCCTGGCTGGCGACCGTGTGGCGCAGGGCCGATTGAATCCGGGATCAGCTCGTTTCGGCTGGCGGCGATTCGCCGGCGCCGGGGGTCTGCGCGGCGGCGCGGTCGAGCTTCTTCTGCTTTTTCTCTTCCTTCCTGCGCTTTTTCTCCAGCTCCTTCTGGCGTTTCTGGAACTCGAAATTGGGCTTGGCCAAGTTTTGCGTCCTCGTGCATATGGACGACATTGTCCACGCTTCGGTTTTACCGCAAATGCGACCGCAGCGCCACTTCGCGCGTGCATTCGGCGAAATCGTCCGCGCGCTGCGAGCGCATCAACGCCGGCGCCGTACCCATTCGACCCTATGCCGGAGGATTGCTTGTCCGGAGCGGGACACGACACCGTTTTGCGCATGCTATGCTCATTCGGCGGATGCGCGAGGCGCGCCTCGCATCACGACTGCCGCGGATCGGATGCATAGGGAGGTTCGATGAGACAGCCATTTCGTCGCTTGATGCTCGCGCTGGGATGCGTGCTCGCGCTTGCTGCCGACGCCTCGGCACAGACGCTGCGCATCGGCCTCGCCGAGGACCCCGACGTCCTCGACCCGACGCTGGCGCGAAGCTTCGTCGGCCGCATCGTGTTCTCGGCACTTTGCGACAAGCTGTTCGACATCGACGAAAAGCTCGACATCGTCCCGCAGCTTGCCGCGAGCTACCAGTGGTCGCCCGACAACAAGGCGCTGACGATCAAGCTGCGCGACGGCGTGGTCTTCCACGACGGCGAGAAAATGGATGCCGCCGCGGTGAAGTTCAGCCTCGAGCGGCACAAGACGATGCCCGGCTCGAACAGGCGCGGCGAGCTTGCGCCGCTGTCGAGCGTCGACGTCGTCGATCCGCTGACCGTGCGGCTCAACCTTTCGGCCCCATTCTCGCCGCTGCTCGCCCAGCTCGCCGATCGCGCCGGCATGATCGTGTCGCCGAAGGCCGCGCAGGCCGAGGGTGACAAGTTCGGCGCCAAGCCGGTGTGCGCGGGACCATTCCGTTTCGTCGAGCGTGTCGCGCAGGATCGCATCGTGCTCGAGCGCTTTCCGAATTACTGGGACAAGGCGAACGTGCACTTCGAGCGCATCGTCTACCTGCCCATTCCCGATTCCACGGTGCGCCTCGCGAACCTGCGCTCGGGCCAGCTCGACTTCATCGAACGGCTCGCGCCCTCCGACGTTGCGCAGGTGAAGGGCGACACGCGTTTCAAGCTGACGAAGATCACCGAGATCGGCTACCAGGGCATCACGATCAACGTCGGGAAAAGCGACCTCGCGCAGAAGAATCCGCTCGGGCGCGACCCCCGCGTGCGCGAGGCGTTCGAGTTGGCCCTCGACCGCGACGGCATCGTGCAGGTGGTGATGGACGGCGAAGCCGACCCGGGCAACCAGTGGGTCGCCGACACGAACACCTTCTACGCGAAGACGGGGGGCGGACTCCAGCAGATGCTGCGCGGTCTCGTCTACTCCGAGACCCCCCGCGAGGACCTGGTCGATCCCGACGAGGCCGCTCGTCCGTGGTACCAGCGCACGCTGCCGCTCGCCGGCATCGCGCTGGTGCTGGTCATCATCCTGAACGTGATCTTCTGAGGAGCCCGTCATGGCACAGAACCAGCACACCGCAGGCGCCTTCGACATCCGCAACATCATCGGCGCGCTGTTGGGGATCTACGGCGTCATCCTCGCCCTCGCCGGGCTTTTCATGGACGCCGAGAAGGACAAGACGGGCGGGGTGAACGCCAACCTCTGGACGGGCATCGCCCTGGTGGTCGGCTCGGTGATCTTCCTCGGCTGGGCCCGCTGGCGGCCGATCGTCGTGCCCGAGCACGTCGAGCCGGTCGCCGACGACCCCACCCGGCCGGGACCCAGCCGAAGCCCTGGCGCGCACTGACTCGCCGGGGGCGGAACCC
>Ga0207678_10005044_pt1 | contig 11846 bp, 13 predicted proteins | sample KBSC63metaG_FD_184319 | JGI IMG/M metagenome (GOLD analysis project Ga0207678, IMG submission 184319) | Corn rhizosphere microbial communities from Kellogg Biological Station, Michigan, USA - KBS C6-3 metaG (SPAdes) (version 2) | ecosystem: Host-associated > Plants > Roots > Rhizosphere > Soil ... | reverse complement strand
GCGTCCTTCACGTCGGCCACCCACCGCGATCAGTCTCTGAAGACATTCGACGAGTTGTACGACAGGCGCATCAGCCGCACCAAGGGGCTGGTCGTGCTCGCTCCGGCGGGTAACGACGGCACGTCACAGCCGAGGTGGCCGGCCGCTCATCCTGCGGTGATCGGCGTGGGCGCCTTGGCCGCGAACGGGCGGCAGCGCGCACCCTGGAGCAACTACGGCCGCTGGGTCGATGTCTACGCGCCGGGCGAAGACCTCGTGAACGCCTACCCAGATGGCACCTACGTCTGCACCGAGCCGCCGAACGTCGACGAACGCCGGGAGTTCCAGGGCATGGCCATGTGGAGCGGGACGTCGTTCAGCACCCCGCTGGTCGCCGGCCTGATCGCGGCCCGGATGTCGCAGACCGGAGAGAGCGCCCGGCAGGCCTGGGATGCGCTGCAGCGTTTCGCCTGCAGCCAGGCGATCCCCGGCGTCGGTCCGGTCCTCTACCCCGGTCAGGCCGGCTGTGAGCCCGGATAGGGGAGCGGCTCAGCGGACCCGGATCCCGTCGATGAGAACGGCGCTCGGCGAGGACAGCACCTCGATGTCCTCGCGGGGGTCATCCTGGTAGGTCACCAGCGTCGCCGGGCGGCCGGGCTGGTCGAAAGGCTCGCCGAGGAAGCGGTACCCGGTGGTGGTCGCGGCCGCGAGCGCGGCGGCGGGCGGCAGCCCGTGCTCGGCCAGCAGCGCCACCTCGCGGGCGAGGGTGCCGGCGACGTCAGTGCCGGTCAGGATGGGCACGCCGAGCCGGTGCGCGAGCGGGAGCAGCTCACCGAGCCGCTCCCGGTACTCGGCGACCCGCCGCCGGACCTTCTCGGGTGCGGTACCGGGCACCGCGAGCACGGCGCACAGCGTCGGCGTCCAGGCCGTCCCGGCCTGCGCCATCAGCCGCAGCGTGGACTCGTCGAGCGCGGTGCCATGCTCGACGGAGTCCACCCTGGCCCGGACCAGTTGCGCGACCGCGTCGGTGGTGACGTGGGCGGCGACCCGCCCCCCGGCCGCGTGCACCGCGGCGGTCATCGCCTCGACCGCCTCGGGCGAGTACGTCGGCCCGGCCGGGCCGGATGGGGTGCCGTCGACGACCGGCGGGAAATCGGCGATCACCTTCACCCAGCGCGCGCCGCGCGCCAGTTCCGCCAGGGCCAGCTCGGTCAGCCGCTGCTGTGGCACCTCCTCGGGCAGCAGGGCCGGGAAATAGCGTCCCGCCGGGGCGAGGAAGCGCCCGGCGGCCTGCAGGCGCGGCCGCCCGGGGCCAGGATCGAGCTGCAGCGCCGAGCCCCCCGGCGATCCGGTGTCGCGGACCAGGCATACCCCCGAGGCTGCCCACGCGGTCAGCTCGTCCAGCGTCTCCGCGTGGTTCCGGGCGACCGGTCCCGGTCCCACGCAGGGGTGGGCATGGGCGTCCACCAGACCGGGTGCCACGTACCGGCCCGGCAGCGGCTCCGCGCCGGGCACCGGCCCGGCGCTAACGCACCCGGCCGCATCGATCCACAGGTCAGCCGGGCGGTCGCCGTCAGGCAACGGCACCGCGCGCACGGACCACGGCATCGTCAGACCGCCTCCACCGCGGGGTAGGCCGGCTCCCACATGGCCGCCCGGACCCGTTCGGCCAGGCCGTCGAGGGGCACGTCGGACAGACCCTCGGCCCGGGCCGTCCGGGCGACAGCCTCGGCGACCGCGGCGGACACCGCCCGCAGGCTGGTGACCGGGGGCAGCACGGCCGCGCCCGGGGCGGTGGCGTCGGCCAGGCCAGCCAGCGCGTCGGCCGCGGCGACGAGCATGCCGTCGCTGACGCGGCGGGCCCGGCTGACGGTGACGCCGAGGCCGAGGCCGGGGAAGATGAGCGCGTTGTTGGCCTGGGCGACCTGGTACTCGACCCCGTGGTAGGGGACCGGCGCGAAGGGGCTGCCGGTCGCGATGAGCGCCCGCCCGCCGGTCCACGCGATCAGGTCGGCGGCCTGGGCCTCGGAGTGCGACGTGGGGTTGGACAGGGGCATGATGATGGGCCGTTCGGCGTGCGAGGCCATCGTGGTGACGATCTGCTCGGTGAACGCCCCGGGCTGGGTCGAGGTCCCGATCAGCATGGTGGCGCGGCTCCGGGTCACCACCTCGGCCAGGGAGATCCGGCCGTCCGGGTCGCGCGGCCAGGCGGCGACCTCGGCGGCCGTCCGGGCGTAGGGCACCTGGAAGTCGCGCAGCGTCCCGGGGTAGTCGCTGGTCAGCAGGCCCTTGCTGCCCAGTGCGTAGAACCGCGCGGTGGCCTGGTCCGAGCTGAGCCCCTCGTCGATCATGACCTGCCGCAGCGAGTCGGCGATCCCGATCCCGGCGGTGCCGGCACCGTGGATCACCACCGTCTGATCGCGCATGGCCGTGCCCGCGGCGCGGGTCGCGCACAGCGCGGCGGCCAGCACCACCGCGGCGGTGCCCTGGATGTCGTCGTTGAACGTGCAGCAGGTCCCGGCGTACTTCAGCAGGATGCGGCGGGCGTTGGCGGCGCCGAAGTCCTCCCAGTGCAGCATGGCGTTCGGGAAAAGCCGGGTGGCGGTGCTGACATAGGCGTCGATCAGCTGGTCATACCGTTCACCCCGGACCCGCGGGTGCCGGCTGCCCAGGTACATATCCTCGGCCAGCAGGTCAGGGTTGTCCGTGCCGGTGTCCAGCACGACGGGGATGACCCGGCGGGGATGCAGGCCGGCCGCCGCGGTGTAGACGGCCAGTTTCCCGTCCGCGATCGCGATGCCGCCCACCCCCCAGTCGCCGATGCCCAGGATGCCCTCGGAGTCGGTGGCGACGATCAGGTCCACCTCCTCGGCCCCAAGCCCGTAGTTGCGGAAGGCCGTCTCCACCTGGTCGGGGTGATCGACCGACAGGTACACCCCGCGCGGACGGCCGAAGTCCAGGCTGTACCGCTGGATCACGGCCCCTATCGTCGGGGTGTACACGATCGGCAGCATCTCGTGGATGTGCTCGGCCAGCAGCCGGTAGAACAGCACCTCGTTGCGGTTCCGTATCTGGCCGAGATGCAGGCTCTTGGCCAGGTCATCGGGCTGGCGCAGGTACTGCGCATAGACCCGCCTCAGCTGGCCCTCGATCGTCGACACGCCGTCGGGCAGCAGCCCGGTGAGTCCGAGCGCCTCCCGTTCGGCCCGCGTGAACGCGGTGCCCCGGTTCAGCATCGGCGACGAGAGCACCGAGCTGCCCCGCAACCTGACCCGCGCCACCATCCCCTCGGGTGTCCAGGTGAGCTCAAACGGACGATCCGACATCACACCACCTCGGGTCCTGGCTAACATGCGTGAGCCAAGAAGTAACACAAGAAGCACCTCTTGTGCACCGAACGGGGCGTGGCGCGTGCCCGGGCGTCCGCTCGTAACGAAGCTGAGCTCGCGGGATCTAGGTCATACAAGCCGAACCACGGGTTAGGCGAGGTTGCTCGTGGCCGGGGTGCGGTCAGGGCACGGGTGATGGCTCCGGCGGTCGCCCCGGGCTCGGTGAGCGTGACGTCGATGTGCCACGGGGCGAGTTCGGCGCGCAGGGTCGCGGACACCGCCGTCAGCGGGCCCGCGAACGGCGGGGTAAGCCGGGCCCCGGCCGGCTCGATAAGCACGATGCGGCCCTGAGCCCGGCGCAGTAGCGGCACGAACGCCCGGATGACGGCGAGCTCGCCGGTGACGCTGACCGCGGGCGCGGGCCGAATCCGTCCGTGCCCGCGTCGTTCACTAGCCCGGCGAGGCCGTCCGGGCCGGTGTGCGCGGTGACGGCGCGCACGGCGGCCATGACCTGGATCGGGCGGGTGACGTCGAGCAGCAGCGGGGTAATCAGGCCCGCGTCGGGCGGCGTGTGCTGGTGCAGCGCGACGCCGCCGGCATGGGTGCGGACACCAGCGTAGACGTGAAACCCGCTGGCGGCCAGGCACAGCGTGACAGCCCGCCCGGTGCTGGACGAGGCTCCGGTGACCACGACGTGGGGATACTCGCACATGCTCAGGCTCGCCAGCCCGGCGCGCGGAAGCGGATCGGATCACCGGTCACCATGTCGTACGCCCCGAACACGAGCGGCTCGAGCGCGGCGGAGTGCCTGCGGAAATGGTGGCCGCACATGAACAGCGGGCCGCTGCGGGTGAAGACCGTGACACGGGCTTGCGCGGGGCACTGTCCGCTGTCGCAGTATTCGTTCATCAGGAACCTCCGGGAACTGCCCTTTCTCGACAGTTCCAGGGTCCCGCCCGGCCGGAGCGAAGACATCAGCGAGCTGGCTGATGTTGACCGCCTTCAGCGATACCACCCGCCCTAAGGCCCGCGACGGCGCCATTGCGCAGATCGGCGAGCGCCTGTCCCTATCGAGGCGCACCGTCCAGATCCACGTGGCGCACATCTTCACGAAGCTGGGCGCCTCATCTCGCGCGCAGCTCGCCGCCGAGGTGAACCGGTCGTCGTCCCGCGGCTGGCCGACCCGGTTCACGGGCCGGCCACCTGGCGGATATTCCGCGCCGCGGCCGGCTCAGTCGAACGACGGCTTGCGGTCCCGGCTCCGCTTGAGCTCGAAGAAGCCGTCCGTCTCGGTCACCAGCGCGACCCCGTCCCACAGACGGCCGGCCGCCTCGCCGCGCGGCGCGGGCGTGACGACGGGACCGAAGATGGCGTGGCCGCGGATGCGCATGACCGGGGTGCCGACGTCCAGGCCGACGTCGTCGAACGCCTCGTTATGCGAGTCCTTGATGAACTGATCGAGCTCCGTGCTGTCCGCCGCGCTGGCCAGCGACGCGGGCAGGCCTACCTCGGCCAGGGCCTCGGGGATCGCCTGCGGGTCCTCCCGGCGTCCCTGGACGTGGTACCGGGTCCCGATGGCGGTGTAGATGGGCCCGAGGATGTCCGGGCCGCGATCGGCGGCCGCGGCCGCGACCACCCGGATCGGCCCCCAGGCCTTGCCCATCCGTTCCAGGTACTCGTCGGTGAGGCCCTTGCCTTCGTGCTGGACCAGGTTGAGGTAGGCCAGCGACATGATCCGCCACTCGGTGCGCACCGGCCGGACCTTCTCCACCTCCAGCATCCAGCGGGAAGTGATCCAGGCCCAGGGGCACAGCGGATCGAACCAGAACTGCACGTTTTCTTGGGGCTGTCCTGTCACGCCCGCGGCAACAGCGCCACCCGGCCGGGTATTCCCCTTTCCTCCCGCCTTTCGGGAGGAAAGGCGGTGCGCCGCGCGGCCCCGACGGTGCCCAGCGCGGCGACCGTGAACACCAGCGTCACCCAGGGTAGGGCGGCCGCCCCGGCGCCGCCCAGGACCAGGCCGCCGGCCAGCGACCCGGCGGCGATGCCGACGTTATACACCGTGGTCTGCAGCGCGGTCGCCACGTCCGCGCTGGCCGGGCCCGACGCGTCGACCAGCGCGGTCTGCAGCAGCGTCGGCGCCCCGCCGAACGCCACCCCCCACAGCGCCGCGGCGGCCAGCAGCGCCGCCGGCGCTCGCGCCGCCAGTCCCAGGACGAGCATGGCCACGGCGATCAGGCCGAGCGCGGCCAGCAGGACGGGCCGCAGGTACCGGTCGGCAACGACGCCGGTGATCCATATCCCGGCCACCGTGGCGCCGCCGAAGACCAGCAGGACCACGCTGGTCCGGCCCGGGGCGAAGGGAGCGACGTAGGTGTACAGGGCCTGGTGCCCGGTGAGCAGCAGCACGGTGACCGCGAGGACGGCGCGGATGCCGGGCTGCCGCGCGACCCGGCGCAGCGGGGCGCGCCGGCCCGCGGGCTCCCCTGCGAACGCGGGGACCTGCCACCGGATCCAGGCCGTCAGCAGCAGGGCCAGTCCCGCCAGCAGGCCGAAGCTGGCCCGCCATCCGATCGCCCCGGCGAGCGCCGTCCCGGCGGGGATGCCGGCGGATAGCGCGACGGTGATGCCGGCCAGGACGACCGCGATGGCCCGGCCACGCTGCCGGGCCGGAACCATCCGCGCGGCGTAGCCCGCCAGCATCGACCACAGCGTGCCGCCCATCACGCCGGCCAGCAGCCGCGCCGCGAAGGTCAGCGGGTACCAGCCGGACACCGCGGTGACGGCGTTGAGCAGCGCGAAGCCCGCCAGCACCCCGATCAGCACCGGGCGGCGGGGCAGGCCGCGCAATAGGGCGGTGACCGGGATCGCGGCCAGCGCCGAGGCGATCGCGAACGCGCTGACCAGCAGGCCGACGCGTGCCTCGGGCACGTGCAGGTCGGTGCTCATCTGGGGCAGCAGCCCGGCCGGGAGCAGGTCGGTCACCACGTCGGTGAAGGCCGCCGTGGTCAGGGCCAGCAGGCCCCACCACGGGAACGAGTCGGGAAGCACCCGACCATGCTGAAGCCTTCACACTAATGTGAAGGCAAATGACCGTCCCGGCCCGATGCTGATCGGTGAGCTGTCCTGCCGGACCGGCGTCCCGGCCCGGCTGCTTCGCTACTACGAGGAGCAGGACCTGCTGCACCCCGAACGGGACAGCAACGGGTACCGCTGCTACGACGCCGCCGACGTGGACCGGGTCGAGCAGATCCGCGGCTTGCTCGACTCCGGCCTCACCACCGAGATCATCCGCAGGATCCTGCCGTTCCTCGCGTGCGGGATCCACCTGCCCGCCCAGTGCCTGACCGCCGAAACGGCGGACCTGCTGGAACGCGAGGCCGAACGGCTCGGGCAGCGCATCGACTGCCTCAGCCGCAACCGCGACGCGATCCTCGCCTACCTGACCGCCATCCGCGGCCCGGCCCAGCGCTAGAGGACCGCGCTGGCGAGCAGGCCTATCTGGTCGGGAGCGGCCGTGGTCGGGACGAAGATGAGCTCGTCGCAGCCAGCCGCCGCGAACGCGTCGGCGTAGCCCTTGACCATCTCGGTGTTGACGGCGGCGCTGGCCGCGATCTGCCGGGCCACGTCGCCGAGCCAGCCGTAGTAGTGCAGCAGGTAGTTGTCCGCCTGGTTCCGGGCGTCGGGCCCCAGGGCGAAGTAGGCGAGCGAGAGCTTGCGCGCCTTGCCCGGCCGGCCCGCCTCCGCCCAGGCCTTGTCGACCGCGGCCGCGCCGGCGGCGAACATGTCCGGCGTGCCGCCGCCCATGAACCAGCCGTCGCCGAGCAACGCGACCCGGCGGAAGCTGGCTTCGGCCGCGCCGCCGAGGATGAGCTCGGGGCCACCGGGCCGAACAGGCTCGGGCCCGATCGCGCCGGCGTAACCGTAGCTCTCACCGGCCCAGATCCGCTTCATCTCGGTCAGTTGCTGATCCAAGCGCCGCCCCTTGCCGGTGGTGGGCAACGCGCTGGCGGTGAAGTCGTCGTCGCGGCCGCCCAGGCCGAGGCCCAGCACCAGGCGCCCCCCGGAGAGCCGGTCGAGCGACGCGGCCTGCTTGGCGAACAGCGCGGTGTTGGCGTACAGCGGAGCCAGCAGCACGCTCGTGGTCAGCCGGATCCGGCTGGTGACCGCGGCGGCCGCGGACAAGGCGATCAGTTCCTCGTAGTTCGGGTAGACCAGGCGGCCGATGGTTCCCAGGGTGCTGAAGCCAGCCTCCTCAGCGTTCTTGGCCCAGTCGAGGAGCGTCCTGCCCTCTGTCCCGGGCACCGTGTTGGGCAGGCCGATTCCGATGTCCACGCACTACCTCCGCTGGCGTCGTCGCCGGATGGATTCGTCAGGTTTATCTCCAATCCAAGCACGCCGGGCCGGGCTAGGAGCCGGGGGAGGACCAGCGGCTGACCGTCAGCTGCGAGAACCCGGAGGTCGCGTCGAGGTCGATGCGGGACGTGGCGGTGGCCCAGCCGGGCGGCGTCAGTACCGTGCCGCCCGCGATCCCGGTCAGCGCCTGGTCGTCGACCGACACGGAGGACGCGCCGCCGCCGGCCGTCACCTGGACCGGAACGCCGCCGGGCAGGCTCAGCCGGAACTGGCTCGCCCCGCCGGCCAGCAGGAAGGGCAGCGTCCCCGACGGGCGGGGCAGGCTCACGTCGAGCACGGCCGAGCCCGCCATCACCGCGACCCCGGTCACCGTGCCGCCGCGCAGGTCGGCCACTGTTCGCTGGGTGCCGCCCGCCAGGTCAAGCGCCCACGTGACGGCCGAATTGAGCACGACCCTGACCACGTACCGGGAGTCCTGCACGTGCCCCGGGGGGACGCTGGCGCCGGCCAGCGAGAGCACGATGAGCCGGGAGCCGGACAGCACCGGCCGGACCGGGGCACCGTCCGGCGTCGAGACGCGCAGGAGCGTGCCGCCGAGCCGGCCCATGCTGACGTCGAGGAACGGCGTGCCCGCGGTCACCTTGAGCGCGGCGCGGGTCAGGTCACCGCGGGACATCGACACGGCGTGCGACGGGGCGGACGCGGTCAGGGCGATGGCGGTGCCGCCGGCGGCCGCCACCGCGGCCACCACGGCCGCGATCGCCAGGACGAGCCGCCGTCCGGTGAGAACGGCGGGAACGCTGAGGACGCGGGGCAGTCCACGCACGGTTCCACCCTAAAGTGCCCGGCGTGACCGGACGGCCAGGACAGAAACTACAGACAGAAAACGGTTAGATGTTGCCGCGGACCATGCCGATCAGGCGGTCCAGCACGGCCCCGTCGCTGACCCGCAGGCCGTCGTGCTCGTACTCGCTGGTCACCCACGTCCGCAGGCCCCGGATGGCCCGGGCCGTCGCCATCGAGAGCTCGCGGTCCACGTACATGTCGTTGTAATAGACCGCGGCGGCCGCCGGAACTTCGTTCGCGGCCAGCCGGGACGGATCGTACAAGGGCGGCCAGTCATCGCGTTCGGCCAGGATGCCGGCGGCCTGGCGGAGCGGGCGCAGCACCGGATCGGCGTCGATCATCCAGGGGTAGATCATCTCCCCGGTGAAGTACAGCGGGGTGGCCGCGGGGTCGAACTCGGCGAACTCGGCCCTGATCCGCTCCGCCGCCCACCGGGTCGCGCACCCCTGGGCGTAACACGCCTCGTGCAGCAGCGCGTACAGCGGCCCGCTGGCGAAGCTGAGCTGGTCCATCATCGCGTACAGGAACACGTCGGAGAGCTCATCGCCGGCGAACGGGTCCTCCAGCAGGTAGTGCAGCGCGTCGCTGCCGTCGGCCTGGCCGAGCATCATCCCGGCCGACTGGAAGGCCCGCACCGTCAGCGGCGCGCCGTCCGGCAGCCGGACCTCGCGGGTGTCCAGGTAGTCGGCCACCCGCCGGGCCATGTCCGCGTCCTGCGGGTACCGCTCGTAGTGGGCGGCGTTCTTGCCCGCGACGGTGCGGTAGGTGTGCCGGTAGACGTCGTCGGGCGTGGCGGTGAGCCCGGGCAGCCCGCCGGTGATGAACGCCTCCCTGACGCCGTGCGGCGCGAACGACAGGTAGGTGACCGCGCACATGCCGCCGAAGCTCTGCCCGAGCACGCTCCACGGCTCGTCGGTCAGCTCGCGCCTGATCAGCTCGGCGTCGAGCACGATGCTGTCGGCGCGGAAATGGGTCAGGTAGCTGGCCTGCGCCTGCGGGCCCGCGGCCGCGAGCCGGTCCAGCGTCTTCCGGTTCGCGGGGGAGGACCGGCCGGTGCCGCGCTGGTCGAGCAGCAGGACCCGGTAGTCCTCCAGCGCCCGGTTCAGCCAGGAATTCCTGCCCTCGGGCCGCTGCGCGCCGAACCCGGGGCCGCCCTGCAGGAACAGCAGCCACGGCAGGTCGGCGTCGGCCTTGTCGGCGGCGACGACCTCACGGGCGAACACCTCGATCTGCTCGCCGTCAGGCCGCTGGTGGTCGAGCGGAACGGCGAAGAACCGGTCGGTCAGCACGGTACCGGGATGCCGGAAGGTGATCATGGTCCGACGGTATCGTGCCCGGGCTTTTGAGTAGGGTCGTCGTCATGGGAAGCGCAATCAGGCCGGTCGGGGTGGCCGAGCGGCAGGCGCGGCTGGCGGCCCGGCACCACCTCGCGCCCAGGGCCGCCGCGGGGCCTGACCCAGTGATAAGCCCAGTGGTGAGCACCGTAGCGGACATCATCGGGCTGCACGGTACCGACCCGGCGTCGGTCTACCTGTCGGCCTGGGCCCGCACCGGGGCCAGCCACGCGGACATCGAGCACGCGTTGTACGCCGAACGCACCCTGATACGGATGCTCGGGATGCGGCGGACGGTGTTCGTGGTGCCCGCTGCCCTGGTGCCGGTGATCCAGGCAGCCTGTACCGACCAGATCGCCGAGCGGATGCGGCGGGACCTGGCCCGGCGGGTGGAGGAGTCCGGCATCGCCGCGGACGGGGCGAACTGGCTCAAGGAGGTGGGCGAGGCCACGGTGCAGGCGCTGGCCGTTCGCGGCAGCGCCACCGGCGGCGAGCTCGCCCAGGACGAGCCGCGGCTACGCGCCCAGATCGTCTACGCCGCGGACAAGAGCTACGGCGGCCCGGTGAACGTCACCACCAGGCTGCTCACGCTGCTGTCGGCCGAGGGCCTCATCGTGCGCGGCCGCCCGCGCGGAGGGTGGACCTCCAGCCAGTTCACCTGGGCCGCCGCGCCGGACCAGCCCCGGCCGCCGGCGGCCGCCGCCCGGGCCGAGCTGGCCCGCCGCTGGCTGCACGGGTTCGGCCCCGCCCCGCGGGCCGACCTGCAGTGGTGGACCGGCTGGACGGCCGGGCAGGTCAAGCAGGCACTGGATCAGCTGGAGATCGCCGAGGTCGACCTGGACGGCACGCCGGGCGTCATGCTGGCGGCCGACGAGGACGCGCCGCCGGACGCCGGGCCGTGGGCGGCGCTGCTGCCCGCCCTGGACCCCACCGCGATGGGCTGGCGCGACCGGGCCTGGTACGTCGGCGAGCACGCCCCCGCGTTGTTCGACCGGTCCGGGAACATCGGCCCCACGGCCTGGTGGGAGGGCCGGATCGTCGGCGGCTGGGCGCACCGCAAGGACGGCGAGATCGCGGTCCGGCTGCTCGAGGACGCCGGGGCGGAAGCCGCGGCGGCCATCGCCGCCGAGGCGCAGCGCCTGCGCGACTGGATCGGGGCCGACGAACGGCACGCGAAGACCCTGATCACCCCGCGATTCCGCACCCCGCTGGAGCGCGAGCTGGCCGGCTAGCTTCATCACGATCTGGCACAGCGCACATAAAATCCGGGAGCGGGGAAGCTTACCGGCATGGTTACCTTCATCATCGTATTGGTAATCGTCGGCCTCATCGCCGGCGCGATCGCTCGGCTCCTCCTGCCCGGCCGGGACCCCATCGGGGTCTTCGGCACCATCGTGCTCGGCATCCTCGGCTCCTTCGTCGGGGGTTTCCTGCAGAACCTCGTCCAGCACCACACGCTGAGCATTCACAGCTTCCACCTGGTCGGGATCCTCGGGTCGATCATCGGCGCCTTCGTGCTGCTGCTCCTGCTGCGGCTCTTCCGCGTCGAGCCCGGCCGCCGGCGCTGACCGGGCTCGCCGGGCCAGGCGCCGGAACACCGGGCGGGGGCCCGGCAGCCGCCCGTCCCCGCCCGGCGTGCACTGGGCGGTAACGCGGGCCGCCGTGCCGGGCAGGAACGGCGTCAGCTCACGGCCGAGGACGGAGCAGGCGCCCAGCAGCTGGGCGAGCACCGCGTCGAGCCGCCGTGGGTCGCCGCCCGGTCCGGTCCTGGCCAGTTCCCAGGGGCGGGCCCGGTTGACGAAGCCGTTCGCCTCGTCGACGATCCTCCAGACCGCGGCCGTGGCCCGCCGGAAGTCGAAGTTCTCCAGGGCGGCGCCGACCGCGTCGCCGGCCAGGCGGCGCGCCGCGGCCAGCCTCTCACCGCCGGGCGCCGCGAGATGGCCGGGCCCGGGGGGCAGCTGGCCGTCCCGGTAGCGGCCGATCATGGCGACCACCCGGTTGA
>Ga0207678_10005043_pt1 | contig 11847 bp, 10 predicted proteins | sample KBSC63metaG_FD_184319 | JGI IMG/M metagenome (GOLD analysis project Ga0207678, IMG submission 184319) | Corn rhizosphere microbial communities from Kellogg Biological Station, Michigan, USA - KBS C6-3 metaG (SPAdes) (version 2) | ecosystem: Host-associated > Plants > Roots > Rhizosphere > Soil ... | reverse complement strand
CGGCCTCACGAAAAGCAGAATCGCCGGCGAGCACGTGCGCGGCCTGACTCAGGACCTGGGCATTCTGCCGCACCAGCCGCGCGAGCACGCGCTGACCAACATCGAGCTCGCCCTCGATCTCCACTGTTGCATTGCGCGAGCTCGAAGCGCTCAGCACCGCAAAACAGCACACCTCCACCACCACGAGCATGGCGACGAAGAACAGGATGATGCGGGTGCGTAGCCGTGAAATCCGCATGGCAAAGTATTGCGTCTCGGATCCAAGCGACGCTGTGAACCACTCCACGGCAGGAAACTCTCTAAGCGCGGAAATCGGCTTCCACAGCTTCCAACACGGTGGGGCCGCGGCGCCGCAGCGCGGAGCGGATGGCCGCGGTGAGGGATTCCGGTCCCAACGCGCGCTCGGCGTGCGCGCCGTAGGCGCGAGCCAGCGCGAGGAAATCCGGGTTGTGTCCGATGACACCGGTCGGTGGAATCCGCGCCGCCACCATGTCATCGCGAATCTGTCCCAGCGCGCTGTTGTTCCAGATGACAATGGGCAGGCTGAGCTGCAACTCCACGGCGGTCGCCAGTTCCTGCGAGGTAAACTGAAAGCCGAAATCGCCGGCCAGAGCCAGCACCGGCCTGCGCGGCTCAGCCACTGATGCGCCGATCGCCGCCGGCAGCGCGTAACCAAGAGTGCCGTACCCGGACGGATGCAGCCAGGTCCCGGGCCGGTCGGTAGCGAACGCATAGTTGCCGAGATAGGCAACCTGAGTCATGTCACTGAAGACAGTCCCGTCTTCTGGCAACGCGGCGCGCACCGCGGACAGCAGGCGCGAGCAAGTGCGATACACCGAGTTGAATCCCCGTTCGATCCGGGATCGGTGAGCAGCCGCAGGCCCCAGCTGGCTGCGCCACCGGCCTCCTCCAGGGGGCAACGATTGATTCAACGCATCGAGGCTCGCCGCGGCGTCTCCCCAGATACCGACGTCCGCCGCGTAGTGATCCGCGAGCTTGGTGGAGTCGATATCGATACGGATCAGGCGCCCGGTCATTTCGAGCCGGGCACCGGAATAGAAATCCGTTTCAGACAGCTCGGTTCCCACCGCGAGCACCACATCAGCCTGCGCGACCAACTGTTGAGTCGTCTGAAATTGCAGCGATGCACCCAGATTCGCGGGGTGACACTCCGGCAGCAGGCCCTTGCCGGCGACGGTTGTCACGAGATACCCGTCCAGTGCCTCAACCAACTCCAGCAATTGCCGTGCGGCGGACTTCGCGCCACCGCCCGCCACGATCATGGGCTTGCGAGCCGCGCTGAGGAGGCTGACGGCTTTTTCAACAACCGCCCGCGCCGGCTGCGGCCCACCGCCTACCTGGGCAAAGCGTTCCGCGCGCAAGGAGGTTGGCTGGGCCAACAAGTCGAGCGGCACTTCCAGATAGGCGGGCCGCTGCCGCCCCAACTGAAACGACGCAAAAGCCTCGCGCAGATGATCGCGAGCATCCTCCGCGGAGCGCGCCGATCGCGCGGTTCCCGCAACCCCCGCAGCCATCAATCGCTGATCGTCGAGCTCGTGAAGCACGCCCCAACCCTTCGCCAACGAAGGCTCCACCGGCGTGCTCGCCAGAATCAGCATGGGAACCGAGTCGGTTTTGGCCTGCGCGGCGGACGTCAGGATATTCGTGAGCCCGGGTCCTGAAATAACGAACGCAGCGGCGGGCCGGCCACTCGCCCTGGCGAAACCATCGGCCGCAAATCCGGCGTTCTGTTCGTGGCGCACGAGAATGTGCCGCAGTCCCGTACTCGCCAGTCCGCGATAGAGCTCGAGGTTGTGAACGCCGGGAATGCCGAAGACGGTGTCGATGCCGTTGGCTGCAAGCAGCGCGACAATGTATTGTCCGACTGACTGGGGCCCGATGGACTGTTGCTCGTCATTCATGCCTCGGCAAATATATGAAGTTCTCGCCGCTCGTACAACGAATCAGTGGTGAAGGCGCCGACGCCTGGTTGACACACTATGAAGCGTGCGCGGCACGCGAACGCGGCGCAGACGTAATTATTCTAAGTGTTGGCGATCCGGATCTGGACACTCCTGCAGCTGTCGTTGACGCGGCGGTCGAGCGGTTGCGGGGTGGTGACACCCACTACAGCCCCGCGGCTGGACGGCTCCACGTTCGTGAAGCAATCGCAGCCCATCACTCGAAGCGAACGGGTCAGAACGCGACCGCGCACAATGTTGTGTTTTTGTCGGGAGCACAGAACGCCCTGTTCGTGGCGTCACTGTGTGTTGCCGGAGCCGGCGACGAAATCATTTCGTTCGATCCGATGTATCCAACTTATCCGGCCACGCTGCAGGCCTCCGGCGCGAAAATGGTTCGCGCGCCCACGACAGGTCTCTTCAGACCGGATATGACCGCGTTGGGCGGCCTTATCACCTCGAGGACCCGCGCGATTGCCTGGGCCACGCCCAATAACCCCAGCGGCGTGATTCTCCACGAGGAAGAGCTGGATGCGATCGGGAAGCTGGCCGAGAAGCACGATCTGTGGCTGATCTCCGATGAGGTCTACGCGGGACTCGCGCCCCACGGCCGCATACCCAGCCTGGCTGCCCGCATCCCCGATCGCGTGATCACATTGGGCAGTCTCTCGAAGTCGCACGCGATGACAGGCTGGCGTGCGGGTTGGCTCGTCGGTCCCCGGCAGCTCGTGACTCATGCGGAGTCATTGGTGATGTGCATGCTGTTCGGCTCACCGCCCTTTGTCCAGGAAGCGGCGGTGACTGCTCTGTCGATTGCGCCCGAGGCCGAGCGTCGGATCCGCGATTATTGCGATCTGCGCCGCGCGCGGATCGTCTCCCGGCTCGCAGGCATTCCGAAAATTCGCGCCGTGGTGCCCGAGGCGGGCATGTTCATGTTGGTGGACGTGCGCGAGACTGGACTTTCGGGCTATGAGTTCATGCGGGCACTGTATGAATCAGAACGGGTGAGCGTGCTGGATGGCGCGGCTTTTGGTCGTGAAACCGCGGGGTTCGTGCGGATATGTTTCGCAACGGATGAGGTTTCGCTGGACACGGGGTGCGAACGGATCCGGCGCTTTGTGCGGAACGAAGTGATGGGTGGAGCGTAGGTTATGATCACGCTCTTACCGAGGACTCGAACCCATGACGCTGACTCTATCCGTTGGACCCCTCATCGCGCTGATCGCCGGGATCCTGATTCTCGTGATGCCGCGGCTGCTGAATTACATCGTCGCGCTCTACCTGATCCTGATCGGCGTTCTCGGGATGTTCACTCATCATGGCCAGCATTTCCTCTAAACGATGAGCTACACTGCGCCCCCTTTTTTGGCCGGGGGGCGCATCTGGATGTGGTTCAAGAATCTCGTCGTTTATCGTCTGCCGGCTGACTGGTCCCTCTCCGCCGCGGAGCTCGAAGAAAAGCTCGCCACGCGCCCGCTGCAGCCCTGCAGCCCGTTCGAAATGCTCAGCCGCGGCTTTGTTGCGCCCTCCAGCACCGGGCAACTCGTGCACACGGTGAACCAGCAGCATCTGATTGCGCTCGGCGTCAATCAGAAGTTGCTTCCCGCGTCGATCATCCGGCAGGTCACGCTCGAGCGGGCCGAAGCGCTCGCGCAGGAGAACGGTTTTCCCGTTGGGCGCCGCCAGATGCGCGACCTGAAGATGAGAGTGACTGAAGAATTACGCGCTAAGGCACTGACCCGTCGACGAGTTACGCGTGCCTGGATCGATCCGGTGCACGGCTGGCTCGTGGTCGATGCCGCGGGAGCCGCGAAAGCGGAAGAGCTCATCGAATTCTTGCGCGACACACTGGGAAATCTCGCCGTGCTGTTCATTGAGACCGAGCGCTCGCCGCAGATGTCCATGGCGGTGTGGTTGAAGCTCGGCGAGGCGCCCCTGCAACTGAACATCGATCAGGATCTGGAGCTCAAGGCCGCGAAGGACAGCAAGGCGACCATCCGCTATTCACAGCATCCGCTCGACGGCAAGGAAATTCAGGCACACCTCGCCGCCGGCATGTTCCCCACGCGGCTGGGGCTCACCTGGAACGACCGCATCTCGTTTGTGCTGAACGAAAAAATGCAGATCAAGCGGCTGGAGTTTCTCGAGATGTCGAAGGATCCGACCGAGGGCGCCACTGAGCTGAATGAAGAGGAACAGTTCGACATCGACTTCACCGTGATGGCGGGTGAGTTGGCGAAGCTGATTGATGACCTGGTTGCCGCGCTGGGGAATGAAGCGCAGGAGCAGCGGGCCGCGGCTGCGTAGTTACAACATGCGTACGGTGGATGGCGCGCTCGCCTGACTCTTATACCACCGCCACATGTTTCCGCCTGCCCGCTTGGCTTCGTACAGGGCCACGTCCGCCGACTTGTACAGGCTGTCCAATGTCGCACCGTGGTCCGGGAATACGGCCACGCCGATACTGGCACTGCTTCTGACCTCGGCGTCACTGATCGGCACCGGCATCACGAAGCTCTCGATGATGCGGTGGCAGATCATTTCAATGTCGGCGGCAGCGGGATTCTGCGAAACGAGGACCGAGAACTCGTCACCACCGAGGCGCGCCACGCAATCTGACTTGCGGACGGCCGCCTGCAGGCGAATGGCCGCTTCAATGAGCAACGCATCGCCGGCATCGTGGCCCCGCGAGTCGTTGATCTGTTTGAAGCGGTCGAGATCGATCAACAACAGCGCGAAACGCTGGTTCTGCAGCCGCGCCAACATGATCAGCTCGCGGAACTCCTCCGTGAACATCCGGCGGTTGGGCAACGCGGTGAGCGTGTCCTCGTAGGCGATCTGTTCGAGCTGCCGCTGGCTTTCGCGCAATTCGGCCGTGCGCTCCACAACCTGGCGTTCCAGATCCCGCTGACTGCGCCGCAGGTACACGGTGCGGCCCTGGACCAGTGCCGCCACGAGTGCGAATGCCAGCAGAGTGACCGCGATCCGAAAGGTCATCGTCTGGTACCAGTCGGGCAGAACGTGAATCGGCAGGCTCATGGTCGTTTCCGACCACAACCCATCGCGATTCGAGCCGCGCAAGCGCAACGTGAAGTCACCAGGCGGCAGGTTGGTATAGGCGGCGACCCGATGAGAGGCCTCGGTATCGATCCACGCGGAATCAAACCCGTCGAGCCGATATGCGTAGCGATTGCGTTCGGGGGCCGAATAATCGAGAGCCGCGAATTCCACGGCGATGCTGTTGGCACCCGGCTTTATCTGCAGTGGGACTGACGCATCAATCACACTCTTCCCGCCGATGCGGATGTCGGTGGTGACCACGGATGGTTGGTAGGTCCAGCGGTTCAACTGGCTGGGACGCACGACCGTCAGTCCGCCAACACCGCCAAACAACATCTCGCCCTGCGCGGTCGCGGCGCCGGAGCCGACCCAGTAGCTCGAGATCGGCAGCCCTTCCGCACGGCGCAAGGTGCGGATCGCCAGCGTCTGCTCATTGATCACGGCGAGCCCGTCATCGGTGCTTACCCAGATGTTGTGCTTCGAATCCTCCAGCAGCTTGTCGGCATTGTCGTTATTGAGGCCGCGGGAGATTCCCAGTCGGGTGAACTTCGGCTTGCCGTCCGCGGCCCGCGGCTCGAGGACGTTGACGCCACCACCGAAAGTAGCGATCCACAGCCGTCCGCGGCTGTCAGTCAGCAACGATGTGATATAGCCAGCCGCCAACGCTGTTGGGTTGGCGGGCTCGGGCAGGATGCGCTCGATGGCATGAGTGCGCAGATCGAGGCGATTGAGCCCATTCTTGGTTCCGACCCACAGCCAGTTGCCATCACCGCGGGCAATCGTGGTGATTCTCTGATCAGTGAGCCCGCTGACGGCTTCGGCGTGAGCAGGCGATTTGGCACCATCGAGCTGCACCGCCCACAGGCCGTCGAATCCGCCGACCCAAAGGACGTTGCTGTCCAGAAGCAACGCCCAAACCTGAGCGGCGGGATCACGCTGGGGAATCGTTACGCGAGTCGCGGCGTGCGCGGCGCGATCAACCCGATATAGTCCGAGCTCCGTACCAACATACACATCGCTGTCATCGGAGGCGGCGAACGCGTTGATATAGTCTTTCGGAAGCGCGTCTTGCGGCCGAAGCGGATCGGGACGCAGAGACGCGACACGGGCGCCGACGACTGGATCGATGACATCGATGCCCTTGCTTCCCAAGCCGAGCCAGACCTTACCGTCCGACATCGGGAGGATTGCATCGACATCCGAGTCGGAGATGCTGTCAGGACGGCTGGATGCACCAAACACTGTCAACACAGCCGGATGAGAGGGGTCGTGACGGCTGATGCTGCGATCGCTGCAGATCCAGATCAGACCGGAGCGATCCTTGAACATGCCCTGGATGCTGTCATCGGGCAGGCTCGCCGGTTGAGTCAGATCGCGGCGAATGCGGCGTGTCTGAGAGCTGGCAACATCAACTGCTACGATGCCCTGCCCCAGGGTTCCCAGCCAGACCTGGCCGGGCACCACCTCCACGATGGCCGATACGCCTTCGTTCTGAAGAGTTGAATGGGCGGCATCGCTCTCCTGCACCGCGCGCGCGCCGGAGGTTTGGGAATCGATGACATACGCGCCCTGCCGAAAGGTCCCGACCCAGATCCGGCCCGCCGTGTCTTCGAGGAAGCTCCAGGGAGAGGGCACCTTGCCGGGAGCCGCCGGCAACGGCACACGCTCAAAGCGGTTCGAACCTTTGTCCAGCCTGGCCAATGCAGTCGCGGTTCCCACCCAGAGGGTGCCATGGCGATCCCGCAGAAGCCCGCGCACGCGGTCATCGGGGAGGCTCGTCGGATCGGCATCCGAATGGCGAAGATGTCCGATGACTTCCGAGCCGGCGATGACATGATCCAGGCCGGCTTCAGTGGCCACCCAGACTCCCCCACTGCCGTCGTCAGCAATCGCTCGGACACTTACATGGCTCAGGCCCTTGGGACCCGCGGGGTAGACAACGAACCGCTCGTGCTCGCGGTCGTACCGGGCGAGCCCCCCTGATGAGGTACCAATCCAGAGGACGCCGCGCGCATCCGTGAGGAGGGTCTGAATGAAATTGTCCGGAAGATCGCCACTCTTACCCGGGTTCGCCCGATAGATCCGGAAATGGTAGCCATCCCAACGCGCCAGGCCATTTTGTGAACCAATCCACAGAAAACCGTCGCCGTCCTGGGTTGCGGACGTCGGGATCGCGGCGTTGGGAAGCTCGTTGTCACGGACGAGGTGCTGAAAGACCGTATCCGCCAAACCCGCCCAGCGCTCAGAGGAATGAGCCGCCGAAACCGCTACAAAGAATGCAGCAGCAAACGCGAGTTGACGGAGTATCTTGCGGAGGCCCCACATCTCACTTTTTTCTGTGCCCGGGATGGGCCAGTGATACAGGCTCCAGATACTACTACCCGCGCTGCGGGAGGCCGATGAACATTCCCGGAAGTTGTGCCCCCCATCACGGGTGCGGAGCGCACAGATTCAGCAGGGGCTGGCCCATCCGAATCGTATCGCCGGTTGACCAATTGGTGCACAGCGCCATGCCGGGTGGCGCAAACACAATGATGGTCGAACCATGCTCAAACCAGCCCATTTCCTCGCCCCGGGCAACCCGGGCATTGCACTCGATCCGGTTCGGCCCCTGATATTTCAGATGAAGTGTCACGTCTATGAATTTCAGCCGGATGCTGGCCACCAGGATGGCCGCCACGGGGACGAGCGTGAGGAGCTGGCCGGTCCGCTCCAGCCGGCACTCGATGGCCGCGCGCTCGTTCTTGCAGAACAGCCGCTCGATGCGTTTCAGCGCGATCGGGTTGACGTTCCAGGTATCACCGGAAATGTAGGTGACCTTCTCAACACGCAGGTCCGCCGGCGCATGGAACCGGTGATACATGCTGGAGGTCAACCGGAGTGTCACGTACGTACCATTGCGGTACCGTTCGGCGAGAGAGGGATCACCGACGAGATCGAGCACCGGATACGGGAAATCCTTGGCCTGCAACACCATGCCGTCCTCGACCTTGCCGCAGGCACCGATGATGCCGTCGCAGGGGCTCGTCAGCACGTTGGGATCGGGATCGACGGGCCGGGCGCCCTCTTTCAACTCACGAGTAAAACAATCGTGCAGACTGTCAAAGCGGGTCTTGCGGGCCTCGCTGAGATCCAGGTCCGAGAACAGCTTCCAGATGGCAATGGAAGTCTCGCGGACTATCGGGTTACGCACCTTGCTCAAGCGGCCCACGAACAAGGTGAGCCAACGGCGGGGGATGCGGTTGGTGAGCAGGAAGTTGAGATTTTCCTGCCCGGTGACCTGGGAGATCAATGCACGGACCGTCATTTATTCGTCACTCAATTGCAATAGTGTGCGCGCCGAAAGCTCGAGGAGGCACTCTTGAACTCAACTCTGGTTCTTTACATAGTGGGCGCGGCGATTCTGGTGTATCTGCTGCGGAAAGCACAGATCCGGCTGCAGCTCTCGCGCGCCAAACATCGCTCGCTCGCCGGTCATTCGAAGTGGTCGCGGCGCCTTGCCCGCCTCGTTCCCTTCTATGAGTACAGCGAGGCTGAGTTCTTCAGCGCCGACGGCGCGCCGGCGGAGATTGCCGCCAAACGCCGCGAAGGTTTCATGCGGCTGGCGGCGTTGTTCAACCAACGGTTTGCGAAAACCGCGGCCGCGACAGCCACCATCGCCAGCGGCGTGTCCGACATGCAGTTCACCTCGCGCTACCGTGTGCCGTTTCAATTCAGCTCCTTCGTCCGCAAGCATTTCAAGCTCGGTTCCGTGTTGGAATCGTCGGCGGGGCCGATCGTCACGGATCTCGATGGCAATCAACTTTACGACGTGACCGGCTCTTACGGCGTCAATGTCTTCGGCTACGACTTCTATAAAGAGTGCATGGCACGCGGCGCTGAGCGTGTGAAGGACCTCGGACCCGTCCTCGGATCGCTGCACCCGGTTGTTGGTTACAACGTCGAGCGCCTCAAGCAGATTTCCGGACTCGACGAAGTCTCGTTCCACATGTCGGGCACGGAAGCGGTCATGCAGGCCGTTCGGCTGGCGCGCTACCACACGCGCCGCAAGAACCTCGTCCGTTTCTGCGGTGCTTACCACGGCTGGTGGGGTGACGTGCAGCCGGGCGTGGGGAACCCTCAAACGGCACACGACACGTACACCTTGAAAGACATGGACGAAGCCGCGCTGCGTGTGCTGCGCACTCGTCGCGACATCGCCTGCGTTCTCGTAAATCCGCTGCAGGCGTTGCATCCCAACAAGAATGCTCCGGGAGACTCTGCCCTCATCGACAGCGGCCGCTCCGCGGGATTCGATCGCGCCGCCTACACGGAGTGGCTGAAAAAGCTGCGTGCCGTTTGTACCGAAAGAAACATCGTGTTGATTTTCGATGAGGTGTTTCTCGGCTTCCGGCTGGCGCCTGGCGGCGCTCAGGACTATTTCGGCGTGCGCGCGGACATGGTGACCTACGGTAAAACCCTGGGTGGGGGATTCCCGGTGGGTGTGGTTTGCGGCAAGCATGAGCTGATGAAGCGATTCCGCGACGACCGCCCCGCTGACATCTGCTTCGCGCGCGGGACGTTCAACTCCCACCCGTATGTCATGGGCGCGATGTGTGAATTCCTGGAACGCCTGGCCACCCCCGAAATGCAAGCGAAATACGTGGGCCTGGAGGAGCGTTGGAATGAGCGCGCGCGGCAACTCAACGAGCGCCTGAAAGCCGCCGGCCTGCCGGTACAGGTGAGCAACCTGTCCTCGGTCTGGACCATCAGCTATCTGCAGCCATCGCGCTACAACTGGATGTTTCAATACTATCTGCGCGCCGAAGGACTGGCGCTGAGCTGGGTGGGCACGGGCCGACTGATCTTCACCATCGACTACAGCGATGCGGACTTTGAAGCAGTCGCCGCCAGGGTGCTGGCGGCGGCTGCGAGGATGTCGGCCGAAGGCTGGTGGTGGAGCGCCGAAGCGCTCACCAACAAAGCCATCAGGCGTCGCGTGTTGAAAGAGATGTTTCGAGCGCGCCGTGCTGAGCGTGGTGCGGGTCGATCAGCTCCCCCCGAAGCAGGGCCAGCGGGGCTTTATAATAAAGTTTGATGTCGTGGAACGGGTCGGTGATGATCTTCGTCGCCCACACCAGGCCCGTTTGCACGTCCTTGATGAAGAACAGGTGGACTGTGCGGAACACCAATCCGCCCAGGCCCACCGCGAGCCACACCTGGCCGAGGTGCTGCACGAAGTCACTGCCGGTGGCGTCCGGGAAGAGCCGGAACATCGTGGGGTCGATCCACAGGATCACGGGAGCCGCGGCCCAGATGGCCATCAGCACAATCTTGCGCTTCAGGTTGTAGCCGACCTTGATGTCTTCCTTGTGCTCGTGGGTGGCATGGTTCACCTGGTCATAGCCCTTCGGCTCGAAGAAGAAGTGACCCGCCTGTCGGCTCGTCATGGAGACCAGCCAGGCCAGTAGCGCGGCGGCTACCGGGTTGGTGAACATCAGGAAGTAGGCACAGACGAAGCTCGTCGCGCTCAACAAGTGCAGCGACTGGTTTATGCGGCTGTGGTGGTAATACCGATGGTCATCCCAACGTTGAGTATGTAGAGCCTGCCGAAAACTTTGCATATGGGTTCCTGAACTGTGGCAACAGGATTACTGCGAGGGCGCGTGGCCCCGTGAATGAAATATCGCAAGTCGATTTCAAGTACGTTACAAACGGCCCCTATCCTGCGAAGGATCGGGACCGATGTCGCTAAATGGGCAGCGCCGCATGGGTATGGCGATTGCTGTCCAAGCCCTGTGGCGCGTAGTAGCCTCGGAGCGCGTCCCTGAGGCGCGCCATGGCAGATAATCGTGAACCGCATAATAAAAGACAGCGGCAGCTATCCCAGATTCCACGACGCAGCGCATCCGAGCCGCCCGCGGATCAATGCGGCCGCTGTTCGTCCATTCCCCCTGAAGGCCGGCCTGGTGGCCTTCGCAGTCGCGGCGGCCCTCGTTGCCGCCCTACCCGCCGCCCATGCCCAGCAGGCGCCGGCGGGCTCGCAGACCCCAGCTGGCTCACAGGCGCCCGCGGGCCCGCAAACCCCTGCGAAGGCCCCGGCTTCTGCACCGGCCTCCTCCGCGGCTACCCCGGCGGCGGCCTCCAGCAGCGGCAGCTCGGCGGATGCTTCTGGTAGCCAGGCGTCCGGGAACAAGTCGGACCCGGTGTGCTTCAAGCTGACCGGCCACTGCGTGGATGCCTCCAAGGCGTCCGCCAAGTCCGGCGCGGCCAAGACCAAAACGGGTGCCAACGGCAAGAAGCTGAACCTGACCGCACCCGATGTCAGCACTGTGGTTCCGGAGCAGGACCTGAAGGAGCCGCTGCCGAACGCGGAGCAGGTCACCGAAGTGCAGGAAGCGCAGACGGTGGCCGTGAAGACTGAGGGTGTGCCAACCGATGTGCCCCAGGGTCTCGGCGCCATCTGGTGGGCCGTCGTGCATCCCTCGCAGGCCTGGAGAATCGTCACTCCCTACGAGTGACATACAGTCTGTTACAACACCCGCCGCGGGTCCGCCGGCGGGTGTTTTCCGTCAACCTTTGTAGTCGTAGAACGCTTTGTATATCGTGATACGAACGTCACCGATCGCGACAACGATAGGTAACAATTGCACTACAACAGTTGAGGAATGCAGTCATGAAGTTGAACAGGACATTGAGCTTGCTGCTGGTCGCAACGGCGACTGTCGGTGCCGGTGCGGCGGTGGCGGCAGCGAGCACAACGACTACTCCGTCCGCCACGACCACCACCGCGCCCGCGCCGGGCGGCAGACACTGGCATCACGAGCTCCGCGGCGGCGGCATGTTG
>Ga0207678_10005038_pt1 | contig 11849 bp, 13 predicted proteins | sample KBSC63metaG_FD_184319 | JGI IMG/M metagenome (GOLD analysis project Ga0207678, IMG submission 184319) | Corn rhizosphere microbial communities from Kellogg Biological Station, Michigan, USA - KBS C6-3 metaG (SPAdes) (version 2) | ecosystem: Host-associated > Plants > Roots > Rhizosphere > Soil ... | reverse complement strand
CCGTGATCGTCACGATATTCGCAATCTGGGCGATTTCGGAACGAAAAACGAAGTACGGGAACAATATTCGCGGAATCCCGGACGGTCCATCATGTGCTTCTCCAGCAGCCGCGCGCCGGTGGCGTAGACGAGGAAATATGTCATCAGCACCGGTGAGAGCACTGTCAGCAAGGAAATCCAGCCTGCGATGGAGGCCAGCCACAGCCCCCACCACACGCATGCGTCACCGAAGTAGTTCGGGTGGCGCGTCCACGCCCACAGGCCGCGGTCCATAATCTTTCCCCGGTTGGCGGGATCCGCCTTGAACTGGCGCAACTGGTGATCGCCGACCGCCTCGAAGAACACGCCGACTCCCCAAAGTGCCACGCCCGCAACCAAGACCGGCAGCAGTACAGTCGGGGTCCGGCCGGCAACGGCTGAAACCTGCAGCGGCAGCGAGACGAACCACGTCGCCGCCGCCTGGATCAGAAAGATCTTCCGCAGCACCCGACCTGCGGAGAAGTCGCCGCGCATCATGGCGCCGTAGCGTGGATCTTCGCCCTTGCCCGCCGACTTCTTGACCATGTGCCAGGCCAGCCGCAGCCCCCACACCGCGACCAGTACCAACAACAGAATCCGGCGGAAGGGGTCGCCGGAGCCCAACACTGCCGCAACGGCGCCGACGCCGACGAAACCGAGGCCCCACGTGACGTCGACCACGTTGTAGCGGCCGATGCTGCGGCCGACGACGAACGTGATGCCGTGCATGACTATCAATACGGCGATCGAGCACGAGGCGACGACGACAAAGTTCATCGGGAGGCTCCTGCCGGGGCGAACGTCCACTGGAAGACGTCGAGATAACCCGACCGGAAGCCGGCTTCCGAGTAGGCCAGGTACAGCTCCCACATGCGTTGGAATACGTCGTCGAACCCCAAGGCCGACACCGCGTCCCACCGTTCGATGAACGTTTCGCGCCACAGCCGCAGCGTCTCCGCGTAATGCGCGCCGATGGACGTCATCTCCACCGTCCGCAGCCGCGTCTGCGCTTCGGTGACACCGATGATCGCTTCGGCAGACGGCAGTAGGCCGCCCGGGAAGATGTACTTCTGGATCCAGGTATAGGTGTTGCGCGATGCCAGCATTCGGCTGTTGGGCATCGTGATGGCCTGGATTGCCACGCGTCCGCCCGGCGATACCAGCCGGTCGAGGGTCTGGAAGTACGTGGGCCAGAACCGGTATCCGACGGCCTCGATCATCTCCACCGAGACGACGGCGTCATAGCAGCCGTCGATGTCGCGGTAGTCGAGCAGTTCGATGTCCACGCGATCCGCAAGGCCCTCGGCGGCGACCCGTTGCCTGGCCAACCGCTGCTGCTCGGCCGACAGCGTCACCGACCGCACGAGTGCGCCGCGCGATGCGGCACGGATGCACAGCTCGCCCCAGCCCGTGCCGATCTCGAGTACCCGGGTGCCGGGCCCGACCTTCGCGGAGTCGAGCAGGCGGTCGATCTTGTGCCGTTGGGCGCCGGCCAACTCCGATCGCGTGCTCGGCAGCGTGTCGAACAGAGCGCTGGAGTAGGTCAGTGTCTCATCGAGGAACTCTGCGAACAGCTCATTGGAGAGGTCGTAATGCTCCGAGATGTTCCGACGGGCTTGCTCGCGGTTGTTGAACTGTGAACGTGGTTGCCGGACAACGGCGATCGGGCGGAGTCGCTGCAACGATCGCGGAATCAGGTCGGCCATCGAGTTCGCGAATTCGGTGAGCACGCCGGCAAGGTCGTCGCTGCTCCATTCGCCTGCCATGTACGACTCGCCGAATCCGATCAGGCCGTAGCGACCGATGCGCCGCGCCAGCCTGTCGGGCCGGTGGATCACCATCGTCGGCAGGGTCGGGTCGGCGGCGCCGACCACCGTGCCGTCCGGGTAGACCATCCGCAATGGCAACCGGGCCGCGGCGTTGCGGAACAGCCGGTCCGCGATCGGCGCCGCACCGATGCTGAGCGCACCGGACGGTACCCGAGCCACATCCGGCCAGCGCTCGGCGCTGATGGGTGTGGCCGACAGCGGGCCGAGGTCGACGGTCACAGCTGTTCGACCCTTTCCTTCTCACGCTTCTCAACCGTCTCCGCGGCATCGGGCCGCGGCTCGATGGGAACGCGGCGCAGCCACAGGGTGATGCCCTGCACCCGTATGCCCAACGAACCCATCAGCGGTGCGACCGGCGCCGTCAACTGAAGTCGAAGCACCTGACGAACATTGGCGGGCCGCCTGGCGCCGCGCATCGTCGCGACGAACGCGGGCTGGTTCTCCCTGTGCAGCGAAATCGTCACGTTGAGTTCGGCGTCCGGCCGCGGTGCCCGCACCAGGTAGTAACCATCCACGGCGTTGAACGGCGATACGTAGAGCTTCTTCATCACCATCGCGGGCACGCCGGCGTCCGGAGGCAGCAGGTAGGCGTGCCTGCCGCCGTAGGTGTTGTGCACCTCCGCGATCACGTGGCGCAGCACGCCGTCCGCGTCATGGCACCAGAACAGGCTCAGCGGGTTGAACACATAGCCGAGGACCCGTGCCTGCAGAAGCGCGGTGACGGTGCCGCCGCGCAGGTCGATGCCGTGGTCGGCGAGGAAGTTGTCAACGCGCTGCCGCAGTGTGTCGTCGGGCGCGCCGTCGAGGTGGTCGGTGGCCTCGAATCGGGCGAACGGCCGGAGCCATCGCGGCAACTCCGGCAGCCGGTCGATGTCGACATACCAGCTGTAGCTTCGGTGTTCGAAGTAGTGGTGCACCGGAGCGCGGCGCAGATGCGTGATGCGGGTCCGATAGATGGCAGGTGTCAGCACGGCACAACCTCCCGTCGCCGATCGCTGCTCGGCCACGTCGCGCCGAGGCGCTCGGCCGCCCGCAACCCGGACGCTGCGCCGTCCTCGTGAAATCCCCATCCGTGGTAGGCACCCGCGTAGACGATCTTATCGTCGTTCAGCTCCGGTAGACGACGTTGCGCGGCAACGGATTCCGGCGTGTAGAGCGGATGGTCGTAGGTCATCTCGGCCAGCACGGTCGTGTCGTCGATGCGATCACGGCCGCCGAGGGTGACCAGGAACCGACGCGGACCCGCCAGCCGCATCAGCCTCGTCACGTCGTAGGTGACGACGACGCCGTCGCGGTCGGGTGCCATCAGGTAGTTCCACGACGCCCGCGCCCGATGACGTCGCGGCAGCACGGATTCGTCGGTGTGCAGTTGGGCCTGGTTGGTGGTGTACGGGATGGCGCCGAGCACCATCCGTTCGGCGCTCGTCGGTTCGGCGAGCATCAGCAGAGCTTGATCCGGGTGGGTGGCGATGACCGCGGCGTCGAACAGTCGCGGCCGACCATTGCCGACGGCGACCTGCACACCCTGCGGCACCCGTCGCACCGAATGCGCCCGAAAGCCGGCGACGACCTCGTGCAGTCGCATGGCGATCGCCTCGACGTAGTTGGCCGACCCGCCGGTGACGGTGCGCCAGGTGGGCGAGCCGAACACCGAGAGCATTCCGTGGTGGTCGAGGAACACGAAGAGATAGCGGGCCGGATAGCGCATCGCGTCGACCGGCCGTGACGACCAGACGGCGGCAACCAACGGCGTCATGAAGTGGTCGATGAAGTACTGCGAGAACCCGTGCCGGTCGAGAAACGAGGCGAGGGTTTCGTCGTCGTCGGCGGACTCGTCGCGGAGCAGCCTGGCTGCGGCCCGGTGGAACCGCCTGACCTCGGCCAGCATCGCCAGATACCGGGGACGGGCCAGCGTCGACCACGAGGGAAACAACCCGCCGATGCCCCGTGCGCCCGCGTATTCCAGCCCGCTGCCGTCGTCGCGCACCGACATCGACATGTCGGCCTCCTGGGTGGCGATCCCGAGGTCGCCGAACAATCGGCACAGCGTCGGATAGGTACGGTCGTTGTGCACCAGGAATGCGGTGTCGATCCCGACCACGTTGCCGTCACCGCGGTCCAGGAATTGGGTGTGGGCGTGTCCACCGATTCGGCTGTCAGCCTCGAACAACGTGACCCGGTCGCGGGCCGACAGCAGATACGCCGCCGTCAGCCCTGCGACTCCGCTGCCGATGACGGCGATGGAGCGCCCGCTTGGCTCATTTCGTTCCACATTTGGGTATTCGGAGCGACCCGGGTGCCGGATGGCGCTATATCGAAGCTGATTTCCAGCTGTGAGCTGCCGCCACCAGTCCCTGGATCAGGGCGGATGTCGGCGGCGACAGTCCGTCGGCGTCGGCGGGCGCGCTCCGTGGGCTGATGCCCCGCAGCCGTGGTGTGAGTTCCAGCTGGGCGCCGCCGCCGCGGACGCAGTTGACCGGGTTGTCGGGATGCATGCCGCGCAGCTCGCGGGGGATCGCATCGAGGTCGGTGACGACGTGATAGCCGGGCACCGAGATATGCCGGGCCAGGTGTGCGGCGAGGGCGCGGTTGCGCCCACCGGCGAGCAGCTGGGTGCTGCGACCCAACCGGCCGTAGCCGTGCAGCGAGATCGCGACGTCGACGTGGTCGACGAACTCCGCGAGCCGCTCGGACTCCTGTGCCAGGTAGCGCGCCGACGGCAGGTGGTGTGGATAGTTCTCCGGATGGCGCAGCAGGTACACGGATGCGCCCGCGGCCTCCGCGGCCCGCTCGGCGATGACGTCGGTCATCTGCTCCAGGCCGCCGCCATGGATGGCCATGAAACCGACCCGGGACCGAAGTGTGCTTTCCTCGAGCACCGCCGGGTCGGCGAGCAGCTCCGAAAGAGATTGTGGCGCGCCGGCTTTGGAACTGTCCTTGGGTACCGGCCACTGCGACGGATCCCAGCGGCGGAGGAACTCGATCCAGCGGTGCGGCAGCCCGTGTTGATGCGCCCCGTCGATGATGCGCTCCAGGTAACCCGGCCGCGGCGGTCCGGGATCGACTCGATGGTCGATGTACACCCACGCCTCGGCGGGCCCTTCATCGGTGTGCACGGTGAGCCGGTCGCGGCGGTACCGCACGGGCACACCTTCGGCGCTGTCGAGTGTGGCGAGGTCGTGGTCGTCGAGTTGCCACACCACGCCGTGCACCTGCGACCCGTCGAACGGCTCGACGGTCGCTACACCTCGCTCGTTGATCAGCCAGTCATGGTCGGCCAGTGTCGCGGGACGGGGATCGGCGGCGTTGGGGCAACGCCGCGACATCTGGTTCACGCACAGGTTCGACCCGTACGCGAAATAGCTGTGGACCATTCACACCAGCCTAACGTTCGCGCCGGGCACCCGGGCGTTCGCGAGATCAGCCGCGGACCGTCAAATAGATCAGGACGATGTTGAGCACGATGATCATTCCGGCGACCGTCCAGCCGAGCGCGGTGGTGACCCGGTGGTTGACGTCATCGCCCATCACCGCGCGACTGCTGGTCAGTCGCACCAGCGGGACCAGCGCGAACGGTATCCCGAACGACAGCACCACCTGCGAGATGACCAGCGCACGGCTCGGGTCGATGCCGATGGCCAGGATCGCCAGCGCGGGCACCAGGGTGACCAGCCGACGCGCCAGAAGCGGGTAGGAGCGACGCAGCAGGCCCTGCATGATCATCGCCCCGGCGTACGCGCCCACCGACGTCGAGGCAAGACCCGAGGCGAGAAGTCCGACGGCGAAGAACAGTGCAACGGTCGGGCCGAGCGTGTCCCGCACGGCCGCATGCGCTCCCTCGATGGAGTCGGTGTTGTCCCGGCCCTGCAGGTTGGTGGCGGCGATGAGCACCATCGACAGGTTGACCGCCCCGGCCACCAGCATCGCCAGACCGACGTCGATACGGGTGACCCGAAGCAGCCATCTGCGTTGGGGACCCGGTTCGGGGTGGCCGTGCCGGTCGCGGGCCAGGCCGGAGTGCAGATAGACGGCGTGCGGCATCACCGTCGCGCCCAGCATCGCGGTGGCCAGCAGCACGCTCTCGGCTCCGTGGAAGCGCGGCACAAGTCCCTCGGCGGCGGCACCGAGCGGCGGCGGCTCGACGAAGACGCTGGTGAGGAATCCGATCGCGATGATCAGCAGCAGGCCGCTGATCACCCGTTCGAACGTCCGTTGGCCGCGAAGGTTCTGCACAGCCAGAAGTAGCAGCGACACCGCGCCGGTGATGATGCCGCCGACCAGCAGCGGCAGGTCGAACAGCAGGTACAGCGCGATGGCGCCGCCGACGACCTCGGCGAGATCGGTTGCCATGGCGACCAGCTCGGCCTGCAGCCAGTAGCCGATCCGGGTGGGTGTGCGGCTGTGGTCGGCGACGGCTTCGGGCAGGGTGCGGCCGCTGACCAGGCCGAGTTTTGCCGATAGGTACTGCACGAGTCCGGCCATGGCGTTGGCCAGGAAGATGACCCACACCAGAAGGAAGCCGAACTGCGCGCCTGCGCTGATGTTGGCGGCGACATTGCCGGGGTCCACGTAGGCGATTGCCGCCACGAATGCCGGGCCGAGCAGAAGCCAGCTCGGACGCATTCGTGTCTCGGTGTCGCGCAGCAACTCAACCCCACCTTCTATCCGGGCTGGCGAATAGAAAAGTTAGGTTAACCGAAACAGTTGGGCGGTCGCTAGACCGGGGTCACCATCCCAGGCCCCAGCCGCCGAACGCGATGATCGGGAAGCCCCAGTAGCCGTAATTGTTGTTGGCCGGGGGAGAAGTGACGATCTGAGCGTTGCCCCGGCTCTCACACTGTGTCGTGTTCGGCCCGGTGTTCGTGCATTCGGGTGCGGCGGTCGCGACGGGTGCGGCGATGATGGTCGCGCAGGCACCCGTGGCCGCCAAAAGTGTTGCCAGATAACGAGATTTCGTACGCATGATTGGCCTCCTCGATGGGCCAAGAAACAGATGTGGTTTAGCGGTGGCCGCCGCCACCGCCCATACCGTGGGTGCCCCATGCCCCGCCGCCCATGATCAGGGCGGGTCCGTAGAACTCGTCGTCCCACGGGTAGGCATACGCGGGCACGTCGGGAGCAGTGGCATTGATTTGAACGTTGCCCGGCGTCGCGCATTCCGTCGTTGCGGTGCCGACGCTTTCGTCGCCGCCAACGCTTGTGCATTGGGGCAGGTCCGAGTCGGGATCGGCCGCTGCGACGGGCGCGGCGACGATGGCCGCCGCGGCGCTGGCCGCTGCAAGAACCGGTGTCACATAGCGCAGGGGCGTCCGCATAGGCAAGTCCTTAGATTCAGATCAGTCTTCGATTGATCAGCCCGACTTATGGCCAGCGTACAGCCCTTTCCCAGTGATCAGCGGCAAGTCGAGCGTCGTTCTGATGCCCGGCGCAGCGGCCACCACGGCGGGGATGGCGTTGACGACTCTGGCGGCTGTGGCGACGAGGCCCGCGTGGTTGTGATCGCCGTTCGGGCTGCTCAGGCAGAGGTCGAGAGCGTACGACGGTTCGCCGGTGATCTCGATGCGGTACGACCCGCCCTCCTGCGCCGGCTGCGGCCAGTCTGGGCACAGGTCGTTGCGCAGTCTGGTGACGTGCTCGAGGACGACGGCGGCCTTGCCGTCGACCATTCCGCGAACCTCGAAACGCAGCGCCGCCGCGCTGCCCTTCTCGATGTGCCCCGACGCGATGTCGAAGTCCTCAGGCGCTGGTTCGCGAACGTAGGTCTCGCTCACCTCGTCGAGTGAGATGCCGAGGCCGGCCGCGAGTTGGCGAACCACCGACCCCCACGCGAGGCTGAGCACGCCGGGCTGCAGCAGCATCGGAATCTCGTCGAGCGGCTTGCCGAAGCCCATCACGCCGAACATCACGTCCGCGCTGTCATAGGTGTCGTAGTTGATGATCTCCATGCACCGGATCTCGTCGATGCTCTGGCATGTGCCCGCAAGGGCAAGGGGCACAAGGTCGTTGGCGAAGCCGGGGTCGATGCCATTGACGAACACGCTCGACTTGCCTGCCTGCGCGGCGTCCTCGATCGGCTTGAGTAGCTCGTCGGGAATGACCTGCCACGGATACTGCAGGAACACCGCGGAGCTGCCGACGACGTTGACGCCTGCCGAGAGGATGCGCCGGTAGTCGTCGAGCGCATCGGGCAGCCGGTTGTCGGCAAGGGCGGTGTAGACGGCGCATTCGGGATCGGTCGCGAGCACGGCGTCGAGGTCGTTGGTCGCCGTGATGCCCGTCGGTCCGTCGAGCCCGGCGAGCTCTGCGGCGTCCTTGCCCGCCTTGGCCTCCGATGAGACCCAGACGCCTGTCAGCTCGAACCGGGCGTCGTTGATGAGGTGGACGAGCGCAGGCTTGCCGACGTTGCCGGTGCCGATCAGCGCGACGCGAATGGCCGCCGTCGGCTGAGCCGACAATTCAGTCATGGTGTGTCCTTACAGATCGGGGATGGGCAGGTCGAGGTTGGGGAACGTGAGGCCGCCGTCGACCTCGAGTGTCTTGCCGGTCAGGAAGCTGCCCGCCGGTGAGGCGAGGTACACCGCGGCTGCAGCGATGTCTTGCGGGTCACCGAGGCGCCGCATCGGCGTCGCCTTCTCCATCGGTTCGCGCAGCTCGTCGTTGGAGGCGACGACGTCGAGCGCGGAGGTCAGGATCGAACCGGGTGCGATCGCGTTGACCCTGATTCTCGGGCACAGGTCCAGCGCGCTCAGCCGCGTGTAGTGCGCGAGCGCGGCCTTCGCGGTGCCGTATGCGGCGAACCCACGTGCCGACAGCCGGCCCATTGTCGACGTGATGTTGATGATGCTGCCGCCGCCGGAATGCTCCAGCATCACCGGGACCGCCGCGGTGGTCAGTGCATGCGCGGTCGCGACATTGAAGGTGAACGCGTCCTTCAGGTCCTTGGTGGACGTGGTCAGCAGAGTGTTCGGCATCGTGCCGCCGACGTTGTTCACGACGATGTCTAGTTTGCCGAACGCCTCGATGGCGGCGCCGGCGAGCTTGGCGGTGTCCTCGGGATGGGCAAGGTCCGCGGTGACGATGTGAGCACGCCGCCCGACGCCCTTGATCTGCTCGGCGACCTCTTCGAGCTGCGACTGCGTGCGCGACGCGATGACCACGTCCGCACCGGCTTCGGCGAACGCCAGGGCCATTGCGGCGCCCAACCCGCGCCCGGCTCCGGTCACCACGGCGACCTGGTCGTCCAATCGGAATCTATCGAGTATCACGTCTGCCTTTCTTCGTGCGCCGGGCGACACCGTAACAAGGGCGCGCGGGCGACATGCCGCATTTTTGAAACACGTTCTAGTTCATCTCAGCATGCCCGTCGCGAGTTCTGCAGCAGGGCTGTTAACCCGCAGGATCGCGACCATGGCGCAGAAGTCGAAACCTAGAGGTGTGAGACGCATATCACTTGGCTTAGCAAAGTTATTTCGGTCACAGTACGGCGGAAAACCGCAGGTGAGGGCGGATTCACTACGGAATTAGTGTTAACGTTAAATAAATACCACGAAATCCGTACCGTTCGCCCTTTGGATAGGAGCAATTCGCGTGTCGCACCAAGCCACCACCGCATCCGCTACGAGGTGGACCAGGATGGTCCCCGCGCTCGGCGTCTTCTTCGCGGTCGGGGCCACGACGATCGGCCTTGCCGCGCCCGCCGCTGCCGACACCAGCTCCTACCTGCAGAGCCTGCACCCGACGTACGCGTACTTGAGCGAGTCACAGCTGCTGTCCGCGGGGCAGCAGGCCTGCGCCACGGCACGCAGCGGCGTGCCCGCGTCGGACAACACGATCAAGGTGAGCAAGGACATGGGCATCTCGACGTCCGCGGCGTACAACATCGTGGTCAACGCCATCAATCATCTCGGCTGCTGACGCGCCGCTGATCGCTACTTCTTGGCCGCGGCCTTTTTGGTCGTCTTCTTGGCGGGTGCCTTCTTGGCGGCCTTCTTCGCCGGAGCCTTTTTGGCCGCGGCTTTCTTGGCCGGTGCCTTCTTCGCCTGACCGTCGCCCGACGCGCCGTTGCCGCCTCGTCGCGCCTTCACGCTCGCCTCGAGTTTGGCCAGCAGATCCGAGACGTCTTCTGTCTCGTCGAGTTCCTTGGGCTCGGCCTCCTCGGCGGTAAAGGCTTCTCCGCCTTCGAGTTTAGCCTCAACAAGCTCCTTGAGCTGTTCCTGATAGGTGTCCTCGAACCGCTCGGGATGAAAGTCGTCGGTCATCGACTCCACCACCTGGCCGGCCATCTTCAGCTCTGCGGGCTTGATATCGACTTCCTTGTCCAGCACCGGGAAGTCGGGGTCGCGGATCTCGTCGGGCCACAGCAGCGTATGGATGACCATGACGTCGCGCTTACTGAAATCCTTGACGCGCAGCGCCGCGAGCCGGGTCTTGTTGCGCAGCGCGAAATGCACGATGGCCACCCGGTCGGTCTCCGCCAGCGTCTTGGCCAGCAGCACATAGGACTTCGACGATTTGCCGTCGGGCTCCAGGTAGTAGCTCTTGTCGTACATCAACGGGTCGAGGTCGGCCGCGGGAACGAACTCGACGACCTCGATCTCGCGGCTGCGTTCCTCCGGCAGGGTGGAGATGTCCTCGTCGGTGATGACCACCATCTGTCCGTCGTCGGATTCGAAGGCTTTCGCAATGTCGCGGTACTCGACGACCTCGCCGCATACCTCGCACACCCGCTTGTAGCGGATGCGCCCGTTGTCCTTCGCGTGGACCTGGTGAAACTTGATGTCGTGGTCTTCGGTCGCGCTGTACACCTTGACCGGGACGTTCACCAGTCCGAAGGAGATCGAGCCCTTCCAGATCGAACGCATAAGCCCAGTATGGCGTACGTGGCCGACCGCGCTATGCCTGCAGCGGCGAAGTCCCCGCGGCCGCGGCGTCCCTGGTCGCCCGGTCCGGCAGGTCCGCGCCGGCGCGCGCGACCGTCAGCGCCGACGACAGCGCGGCGGTCTCGAGCACTCCCGTCAGCGTGTCGACGCTGATGCGGCGCAACTCGGCGCGCTGGTCGGCCCCGAGAAGGCCCTCTGTCCACAACGCATCGATCAACCCCGTCATGAACGCGTCGCCTGCGCCCACCGTGTCCACGACGTCGACAGGTCTTGCCTGCACCCGGGCGACCCCGGCCTCGCACACCGCGAACGCGCCGTTTTCACCCATCGTCACGGCCACGAGAGCGGGACCCAGGCCCTGCCATGTCGTCGCCACCTGTTCGGGCGTGCGGTCGGGGTCGATCCACTGCAGATCCTCGTCGCTGGCCTTGACGACATCGCATTTCTCGACCAGCCGGTCGATGCGGCTGCGCGCCTGCTCGTCATCGTCTATCAATGCCGGTCGCACGTTCGGGTCGAAGCTGATCGTGGCCGACAGATGGTAGGCGTCGAGCAGCGCCGCGGCTGCCCGGCAACCAGGTTCGAGCACCGTTGCAATGGAGCCGGTGTGCGCCACCAACGGCGGGGCGACCTCCGGTGTGCCTGCCAGCTGCCAGTCGATGTCAAAGAGGTACTGCGCTTTCCCGCTCTCGTCCAGCGTCGCCAGTGCTGTGGGAGTTCGATCGGCCGTCACGCTTCCCGAAACCAGCCGCGCGCCCGAGGACTTCACGTAATCGGCGATCCGTCGTCCGCGTTCGTCGTCGCCGATGTGGGTCAGGAAGTCAACGCCGCGGCCCAGCCGCGCGAGTCCGACGGCGACGTTGAGCGGGCTCCCGCCGACGTGCTCGCCGAGAATCGCGCCGTCGCGCTCGACGATGTCGATCAGGGCTTCCCCGATGACAAGCGCGCGTTCCTGTTGAGTGGCAATCATTGCGGATCCTTTCGCATCAGGGCCTCGAGTGTGGCCCTTGCCCCGTCGCGGTGCAGCGAATTCAACGCCCACACATACGCCTCGACGAACCGGTCAGACGAGGCGAGATCACCGAACACGTCGGTGTTTTCGATGAACGACCTCGGATTGTCC
>Ga0207678_10005033_pt1 | contig 11860 bp, 7 predicted proteins | sample KBSC63metaG_FD_184319 | JGI IMG/M metagenome (GOLD analysis project Ga0207678, IMG submission 184319) | Corn rhizosphere microbial communities from Kellogg Biological Station, Michigan, USA - KBS C6-3 metaG (SPAdes) (version 2) | ecosystem: Host-associated > Plants > Roots > Rhizosphere > Soil ... | reverse complement strand
AGCCAAACGGCAGCGGCGGCGATGTCGTCGGAGGTGCCGATCCGCCCAAGCGGATAACCCGCCAGGAACGCTTCGAACAATCCGGGCACCTGCTTGGCGTCCGCCGTCATCGGCGTTTCGGTGAGGCCAGGCGAGATCGAATTGGCGCGGATGCCCCGATCGCCAAATTCGTTGGCAATGCAGCGGATGACGTGATCGGTGCCGGCCTTGCAGCCCATATAGGCGGCATGATCATTGAGCATGATCTTGGCCGTAGCGGAGCTGATCTGAATGAGCGAGCCGCCGCCCTTCATTGCCGGAATTATCGCCTGGAAAAATTGAAAGGGGCCGATGTACTGGAGCGCGGTCATCGCTTCCAGCTCTTCCCGGGTCGTTTCGAGGAAAGGCTTGAGCAAGCCCCAGCCGGTCGCGTTGACCGCGATATTGATGTCGCCCATGGTGGTCACGGCAGCATCCGCAAGCGCATGCACGTCCTGCTCGCGGGTGATATCGCACGGCCTCCAATAGCATCCGGTTTCCTCGGCGAAAGCCTGAAGCACCTCCGCCTTCCGGCCCGATACCATCACCTCCGCGCCTTCGCGCAGAAAGCGGCGAGCAATATGTTGCCCCATATTGTCGGCAGTGCTTGCCCCGAGCACGACCGCTTTTTTCCCGGCTAATCTGGCCACAGGATCCTCCTCTTTTGCTCAATGATTATCATTTCGGCCATGCCGTGCGTTCCTGACCAAAAGGCGAGTGGCTGAGGAGCGATCGAGCGGCCCTGCAACATGCTTCGAGAAATGAATGGTTTAGCGAAAGAGATAAGCAAGTTTGCCCCTAAGGCGGCAGGGGGAGCGAAAGACCATAATGCAGCCCATTCCGCGTGAGCGTGAATTTCGTGTCGGCATCGAGTTCGTAGCGAAGCGTTCGGGTCAGAAGCTCCTTGCCGAAGCCTTCTTTCTGTGCGGGCTTGCGATCATGCCGGGTATTTTCGCGCCATTCCAGGTCAAGGCGCCGGGTCCCATTCTCTTCGCTTACGTCCCAACTGACGTCAATGCGCCCCGATTCTCCCGATAAAGCGCCATATTTGAGGGCATTGGTCGATAGCTCATGGATCGCGAGCCCAATCCTTCCGGCGATGTAGGAGGAAAGGAGAACCTGCGGGCCACGCAAGGTGATCCGTGCCCCGTCGCCGACTTCGAAGATTTGCAGCTCGTCACGCAGGATCGTCTCAAGCTCGATGCCATGGATGAAACTGTTGGGAATGTGACGCTGCGTGCGCGAAAAAGCTTCAAGCCGCCCCTCGAAATCTCGAGAAAAATCTTCGAGCGACTCCGCATTGGCCAAGGTACGCTTGGCGATCGAGCGGATTACCGCGAACGAATTGCGCAGATGATGCACGACATCCGACTGCAGCCGATCTTGCCCGTCCATTTCGTGCGCCTTTTCTACATCAACCGAAACACCGAACCAATCGCCGGACGCCTCGCGATCAAGTCGCATCGGAACGATATGGTGCCGAAAGCGATGGAACGAGCCGCTCGGCTGGTGGAAGAGCCGAAACTCGGCGTTGGCCTGCTTGTCCCTGTCACCGCCGGTCCAGCCGTTGACGGCTCGCTCCCGATCATGGGGGTGGACGACATCGAGCCAGCCTAACCCAAGACTTTCATTTGCGCCCAAGCCGGTGAAACTGGTCCACTCCGCGCTGGACCAGTTCCGCAAGCCCTCACCGCTGGCACGCCACGTGAGGTGGGCAGCTTGCTCTTCCATCGTCAGCAATCAAACATTGGCGTCAAGGAAGGCCCCTTCGTGATCGAGGTGGAGGTAACCCGCATCGAACATGGCGAGCTGCTTGAGCGACTCGAAATCGGGTACATGCAGCTCCCGCCCCTTCCACTGGATCAAGCCCTGGGCGCGCAGCTGCTGCAAGGTCCGATTGACGTGCACGGGCGTAATCCCTGCCGTTTCCGCCAGATCGTTCTGCGTTAGTGGAATCTCATAGCTATTGTCGCGCACTTGGCTGACGGCGTCGAGCCGGACGAACAGTTCGCACAAGAGATGGGCGATGCGTTCGATCGCAGAGCGTTGACCGAGGCTGACGGTCCATTCGCGTTGGATCGCCGAGGCCACCAGCATATCCCAGTTCAGGGCATGGCTTATGCGCGGCCGATCCTGCACGGCGCGTTCGAGCACCACGTGCGGCACCGATGCATAGCGCAGCGGCGAGAGCGCGCCCACCGAATGATCCATCTGCCGCAGCATGAACAGATTGGAATTGCACAGGTCGCCCGGCAGCAGGAACGCGATGATCTGCCGCCGGCCGTCCTCGAGCATCTTGTGACGATAGGCCCAGCCTTCGAGCACCAGATGAACGTGGGTCGAGCGCTCACCCTCCCGCAGCAGATCGTGACGCGCGCGCAAGCGGCGCATATTGCTGTTGGTCATTGACTGGAGCGTCGAGAGCTCGTCCTGCGAAAATCGCACATATTGCTGAAGCCGCAGGATCAGGGGACTGGTCATGGGCGGAAAACCTCCCGATAAGCCATACCAACGCCCAACGCCGTTTTTCGCGCCGCACCCTTAAAAAAAAGCTCGCGATACGACGCTGTGGCCTTGCAGCGACAGCTTAGCGGCCAGTCAAAAGCCCGGGCGTGCCTCACACGATGTGGCGTTGAGCCTGCTTCCGACCACTGCCAGACCCGAAGCACCGCGGCTATTATCGATGCACTGCCTCACCTTATCGAGAGCGCCCCTGCAATTCAGCCCATCGATCGACAGATGAGCAAGGGTTGCTTTTCCCGGGACGAAATTGCGCGCGCGCAAGCACGTCGAAGCGCGAGGATCGATGACGGTCGTGTTGGTTAGCCTTATGTCGTCCACGTCCGCCAAGCTCGTGAAGATCATGATTGCGGCGTGATCGACGTCACCTCGCGTTTTCACCTGGGTAAGAACATTCTCCTTGAGGTCGATGTGGCGGACTGGACCCGTATTATAGCTTTTCTGGCTGGCAATCCGGATTCCGGACACGCCGGTTCGGACCAGCTGGTTGCGATAGGCCTGGCCGCCGATCGTTCCTTCGAAGCTGACGCCGGACGCGGCATTGCCGGAGCAGCTATTGTCGAGGAAGCGAATCCCTTGATTGAGCCTTGCTCCATAGCCGATCGAGGCGAAGCAATCATCGCCCGAGCCCCGCGCACGATTGAACTGGACGAGGATGTTGCGCGAGCCGCCGGTGACATGAAACGCATCGGAAAGATTGTCGACGATGTCGCTGTTGATGATCTTCGAATCGGCCACGACGTAAAAGAGGATGCCGGCGCCCGCGGTATGGCGCACTTTCACGCCATCGAGGCTGACATGGCTCGACATCTCGACGTAAAAGCCGCGCGCGGCCGCATCCGTCGACCGGACGGCGCTGTTCGGGGAATCGATCTGGAAGCCCTTGAGCGATACCCCGCTGCTGTTCGAGACGACGAAAGCGCTGTGAAGCGGATCGGTCGCGCGGATGATGCTGCTGTCCGCTCCTGCGCCGAAGATCATGACATCGTGCTTGCCCCGCAGGCTGAGCGTGCGCGAGGTGACGCACGCGCCTGCGGGCAGTTGCAGCGCCTGATTAGGGTCGATGCGATCGAGCGCCTTCTGCAAAGCGGCCGTGTCGTCTGTCACGCCGTCGCATTTGACCCCGAATATGCGCGCCGGCTTCACAGCATAAGCCGGCGAGACCGGCGCGGCGAGAATCGGTTGCGGCGAAGAAACGGCCAGGACGATCAATATGCTCAGCAGCTTCATCGCCATTCGAAACCTCTTGCGAAAGCGAGATAGGGTCTCTGCCCTTAACGGAGGGTTGCGTCGCCAGCGGCAAGGATGCGCCCCTATGCAATCATGCCGTGTTAACGGGATGTTTGTTCACGCCGCCCTACTGTCCCGGCGGATCTCCGGCCAGGGTGAGCGATACTTCGCGTGTTCATAGATCGCATTCCAATCATCGCGCGAAGCCATAATCGGCCATCGAAAGAGGGCGGCATAGCCGGTGACCGGCTGTTTCAGGCGTTCGGACTCTTCTGGTGCCTGGCCCTCATGCTCGGCGGCGCTGGCGTGGATTATCCGCTCGCGGGAATGCTCGTCGAAGCGGGGGGCGTGCTCCTTCTGCTCGCGACCGTGATGCGAATATCGCACCCGGCAGGGGCATGCATAGGAACGGCGGCTATTCCCACGGCGATCGGCCTCGCCATGCTAGCGCTGCCGATCATCCAGCTTATACCGCTGCCGCCGGCCCTGTGGCAGGCGCTCCCCGGCCGCGAACGGGCGGCGGAAATATACGGGCTGCTGGGCTGGCGGGACGCATGGCTGCCGCTGAGCCTTGATCCCGAGGCGACCAAATCCGCGGCGCTTTTCGTAATCCCGGCGATCGCGACGTTCCTGCTGATCGCCCGGACGACGACCATGCAGCGCATGACATATGCGCGGATGCTGGTGGGTGTTGCGCTGCTCGGCGCGCTGCTGGGCGCGGTGCAGGTCGCGACCGGCGGGAATTTCACGCTGTTCGATTCGGTTCACCGCGGGCATGCGCTTGGCTTCTTCACCAACCGCAACCATCAGGCACTGTTCCTTCTGATCGCAATGCCGTTCGCTTGCGCGACCGCGTCAATCGAGGATCGCAGGCGCAAGCGCTTCAGCAGCTCCATCTGGGCCTGCGCAGGCCTGATCCTGGTTCTTACGGCTGCCGTGCTCGCCACCAAATCCCGCTCGGGAGCAGCCCTGCTTCTCATCGTCCTTCCGTTCTGCGCCGCGCAGCTGGGTCTCTTCAAGGTTCGGCTCAGGGCAGCAGCGATCGCGGCAATGGCGGCGATTGCGCTGCTCGCCATCGTCGCAAGCAGTTCGGCGGTGCAGGAGCTCGCGGCCCGCTTCGGCAACGCGCACGACGATCGCACCACCTTCTGGGCCAACACGCTCGTGGCCATCAGCCAGAGCGGAATCGTCGGTACGGGTTTCGGTACTTTCCCGATGATCTACCGCACCGTCGAGCCGCTGACCGATCTGGCCGCCGGCTATGTGAACCACGCGCATTGCGATTATCTGGAACTTCTCCTTGAAGGCGGCCTTGCCGGGATCGGCCTGCTGGTTGCCGCGTTGGGATGGATCGGGTTTCGTGCCTCGCAGTTGCTAAAACCGGCGCCGGCTTCCCTGGACCGCAGGCTTGCCCGCGCTGCGCTGATCGGCATTCTGATCATCACGCTGCACTCGCTCGTCGACTATCCGCTGCGGATGCTTTCACTCGAAATCCTGTTCGGCTTCCTGTGCGCCCTGCTGATCCTGCCATCGCAAGCGGCACGCGCGGAAGCGGCCGGGCATTTCCGATTGCGCCGGGCCAGCCAGCCTTATGTGCGCCAGCTGCTCGCCGCGCTTGTTGCGATTGCGTGTCTTTATGAGGTGGCGGTCACCAGCCTCGCTTCGTACGCCGTGGTGGATGACACAGCGTTGGCGGAAACGCTTTCGAGCCGATCAGCCGCTGCGGCCTCCTACGCCGCAAAGGAGATTGGCGACGCCGATCCTCAGCGCGCTGCATCGCTGGCACGCCTCGCGCTGCGACATGCGCCGCTTGACGTGCAGGCCTTGTCTACGCTCGCCTTGGCGCTTGAAAAGCAAGGTGATGAACAGACCGCTACCGCGATGATGAATGCCGCAGCCAGTGCCGGCTGGTGGGACGATGCCACGCAAATCTGGCTGTTCGACCGCGCGCGCGACGTGGGGCGCTACGACATCGCATTGGAGCGTGCCGACGCCTTGTTGCGGCGGGAGCGACTGGAAGATGCCCTATTCCCTCTCCTGCTCGAAATCGCGCAAGACCCTCGGGCAGCGGCGGCTTTGGTGACGCGACTCGAAGAGCGGCCAAGCTGGCGCAGTGATTTTCTTGACTGGACTGACGATCAAGACACCACTGATCCGCGCGAGCTCGACCGGCTCTGGCAAATGCTCGCACGATCCAGTGCGCCGCCATCGCGGCGCGAGGCCACGGTGCATGTCGCCGGCCTAATCAGGAACCATCGCTATGCGCCCGCCAGGCAGCTTTGGCTTCGGTCGATCGGCGCGAACGACGCCCAATCCCTGTTCGACGGTGATTTCACCAGGGCCTACAACCCACCCCAGGAAGGATATGCATCCCCCTTCGAATGGAATTTTAGCGAGGACCCAGGCGCCACCTCCGCCATCGATCAGCCGCCCTTGGCCCTTTCCGGCGTGGCGATGAACGTAACCGTCGATCCGGGCTTCTCGGGGACCATCGCACGCCAATTGGTCGTGCTCGCTCCGGGAACGTATCAGCTCAGCTATGCCGTATCGCGGGTTGAAAATGCCGATCCCGGTGCAGCGAGCTGGTCGGCTCGTTGCGTGAACAGCCAGCACGCGCTGGATGCCACCGCGCTGCTGCAACCTTCCGGCGGGCGCTGGGATCGTGCGGCGCTTCGCTTCGAGGTTCCACCCAACTGCCCGGCGCAATGGATCGAGTTGCGCGGCAACGGCAACGCACTTTCCAGCAGCGAGCTTTGGTACGATCGGCTGCGGATATCGGCATTTTGACGCGCTGCGGAAAATACCGGCAGAATAATCGAAATTAACGGCTTCTTAGCTGCCAAAGTGGCAGTGCTGGCATGCGCAATTCCGCTTGTTTTGAGCAGGAGACCGATACCGCATGCCCTTTCCTCGTCGCTCCGCCGCCACGGCACTGCTTGGCTTGTGCTGCGCCGCGCTGGCAGGCTGCAGCAGTTCCAAGCTGGGCGCCGGGCTCCCGCACGGCTTCGATGCCTATCCGGCGCCGGTGACGTCAGCGGTGACGCGTCCTGCACCGGAATATCGAATCGGCCCGCTCGATACGATCGACGTCACCGTGTTCCAGGAACCCGACCTTTCCGCCAAGGCTCTGGCGGTGGATGCTTCCGGCAATGTCGTCCTGCCGCTCGTCGGCAGCTTTCCCGCGGCGGGCAAGACGACCAGCGTGCTGAGCGCTGAGATCGCGCGCAAGCTCGGCGAGCGCTACCTCGTCGATCCGCAGGTATCGGTGGCGGTCGCCAGTTCGGTTTCGCAGAAAGTGGTCGTTCAGGGACAGGTGGTGGAGCCCGGCGTCTATGACGTGAAGGGATCGACGACGCTGCTCGAAACCCTCTCGATGGCGAAAGGCGAGACCAACGTCGCATCGCTCAATCGCGTCGTCGTCTATCGCACGATCAACGGCCAGCGCATGGGCGCGCTGTTCAACGTCAGCGCGATCCGCAACGGCAAGGCGAGAGATCCCGATATTTTCGGGAATGACGTGGTGATCGTCGGCTATTCCGAAGCCAAGAGCATCTGGCGCGACATCTTGTCCACCTCGCCGCTGCTGAACGTGTTCCGGCCGCTCGGCTACTGAGCCCTACCTCCTTCCAAAACGGATCGCTGAAAAGATGAAGCAATATTCGGAGACTCACTTCCAGCCGGATACCGGTCTAGCCGCTGCCTTCGGGTTGGAAGATGCGAGCCTCGGCTTTGCGCCGCCCGCGATCGAGCGCGAGAAAGGCCTGGACCTTCGTGCAATTTGGGGCGTGTTGTACCGCAACTGGAAGCTGATCGCGGGCGTACTTACGCTGGCGCTCGCCGGCGGCGTTGCGAGCATCTTGCTGACCTCGCCATCCTATCGCGCCAAGGCGACGATCCAGGTCGATCAGCAGACGTTGAAGCTGCTCGGCACCGAAGATGTCGAGCCCACGCCATCGGCGCAGGAGGCCGATCGCTTCCTGCAGACGCAGGTCGATATCCTCAAAAGCCGCGCGATCGCGGGCATTGTCGCCAAGAAACTCAAGCTTGAAGGAAATCCGATATTTCTCCGCGACGCTGGCGTATCGGAGATCGACCGCGCCGATCGAACCAAGCTCCGGGAGATGGTGATCGACGGTGTGCAGGAGAGCCTTTCGGTCTCCTTGCCTCGCAACTCCCGGATTATCACGATCGGCTTCGACAGCCATGATCCGCAGCTGGCGGCGCGGGTCGCCAACACCATCTCGCAGACCTTCATCGCTTCCAATCTGGAGCGCCGGTTCGAAACCTCATCCTATTCGCGCGCCTTTCTCCAGCAGCAGCTTGCCGCCACCAAGGTCCGGCTTGAGGATTCCGAACGCGCCTTGATCGACTATGCGCGTGCCGCGCAGCTCATCGATGCAAGCGAAGGGATTGCGGGCGACGAGGATCAAAAGGCGCCGCAGTCGTTGACGACCTCCAATCTCGTCCGCCTCAATTCGGCTTATTCGGACGCGCGCGCGACGCGCGTGCAGGCGCAGCAGCGCTGGCAGGAAGCGCAGACGACGCCGCTGTTGAGCCTGCCGGAGGTCCTTCAGAACGACGCCATTCAGGAACTTGCGCAGAAGCGTGCCGAAATGGTGGCGAGCTATCAGCAAGAACTGCAGCACCACAAGGAAGCCTATCCGACGGTGCAACAGGCCGCCGCCAGCATCAAGGAAATGGATCGCCAGATCGCCGCGCTTGCCAACCAGATCCGCCTCTCCCTGCGCGACAATTTCATCGTCGCGCAGCGTCAGGAACAGGCGCTCGAGCAAAATGTGAATGCACTGAAGGGTGAGACGCTTTCGGAGCAGGATCGCGGCGTGCGCTATAATATCCTGAAGCGCGAAGTGGACACCAACCGCCAGCTTTATGACGGCCTTCTGCAGCGTTACAAGGAAGTCAGCGCCCAGGCAGGCGCAACGGACAACAACATCGCAATCGTCGACCGTGCCGTCCCGCCGATGGAACCGGTTGCCCCTAAAGCCAGCCTCAATCTTGGGCTGGCGGGGCTGATCGGGTTGCTGCTGGCGGCGGCGGCCGTCTTCGCCCGCGAGAAATTTGACGATGCCTTCCGCTCGCCCGAAGATGTCGAAGCCAAGCTCCACATGCCGCTACTCGGCGTGGTCCCGGCGCTCAAGGATAAGGAGAGCCTGCAGACTGCGCTCGCCAGCCCGAAATCGTCGCTGTCCGAGTCCTATCATGCATTACGGACATCGCTGGAGCTTTCCTCGGCCAAAGGCTTGCCCTTCACGCTGCTGTTCACCAGCACCGGCCAGGCCGAAGGCAAATCGACGACTGCGTTCGCGCTTGCCCGCAACTTTGCGGCTTCGGGAAAACGCGTGCTGCTGATCGACGCCGATCTTCGGCGACCCTCGATGCACCGCTGGATGGTGGTGGCCAATCAGCTTGGCCTGTCCAACATGCTCGCGCGGCACAAGAGCTTCGCCGAGGTCGTGCAATCGAACCAGCAATATAATCTGGACTTCGTGCCCAGCGGCCCCTTGCCGCCCAATCCGGCGGAACTGTTTGCCGGCGATACGCTCACCCAACTCTTCGTCGATCTTCGCGAGCGCTATGACTTGATCATAATCGACGGGCCGCCGGTGCTCGGGCTTGCGGATTCACCCCGCCTCGCCCGCGCCACGGACGCGACCCTGTTCATCGTGCAGGCCAATGGCACGAGCCGCGGCAATGCGCGCGCGGCGCTCAAGCGGCTGCACGATGCGCGCGTCAACCTGGTCGGCGCAGTCCTGACCAAGTTCGACGCCAAGAAGGTCGGCTATGGCACCGACTATGCCTATGGCTACAGCTACGAATATGGATCGGAGAAGAAGCCTCGCGGCGCCTGATCAGCTTGCGAGCACCCGGCGCTTGATCAGCCGGGTGCGCGCTTCCGCCACTGATGGGCTGACGAGCCAGGCAGGCCCGAACAGAAGAACCAGCATCAGCACCGATCCATAGGCAGCGAGCGAAGCGAACTGCGTCACCATCGCGCCTGACGGCGAATAGCTGGCCACGGCCATCGCGGGAATGGCGGCAATGATCGCTGCCACAGAACCCTGGACATGGCCTGCCATGATCGCCCTGAGGCTGAGGCCGAACTCGCGGATCACGAAGCGCAACGACAGGCTGTAGAAGAGCAGCCGCGCCACCGCGACGCCGCCAGCGATCCAGACGATGCCGCCTGGGCTCGCCACCGTCGCCCCGATCAGCATCGCCAAGGTGAAAGCAAGCTGCCGCCCGGTTGCGCCCCATGCCTTGCCGACGGAAATGGCGGCCATCTCGGAGGGGATATAACCGAGCCGCGCGAAGGTGACGAGAAACAGGATCTGCGCGACCGGGATCGCCTCGAGCCATTGCCCGCCCAAGATGATCCGGATCAGCAGCGGCGAAGCCAAAGTGAGGCCGATGCCGGCCGGGATCAGCAGCACCGCCTGAAACGCGATGGTGCGCTCGAGGAAAAAGGCGATGCGTTGCTTTTCATCCTGCAGCCGCGAAAACATCGAAAGGAAAACGCTTTCGATCGGCAGGCCGAGTAATTTGGTAGGAAGAAAGACCAGGCTTGTCGCCCGATTGTAAAGGCCGAGACTGGCGCCGCCGATCAGGCTCGCGATGGCGACCTTGTCGAAATTCTCGCCCGCAAATACGATCAGGCGATTGGTGAGCGTGGCGCTGCCGACATGGATCATATCGCGAAGCTGGCCGAGCGCGCGGGTGGTTTGCGGCCGGACGCCGGCGAGCCGATAGGCCAGGCCATATTCGATCATCACGCTGACCGCGTAGCCGATGATCAGCGACCAGACCCCCCAGCCCATCAGTGCCGTGGGAATGGTGACAGCCAGACCGGCGACGATCGTCGGTAGCGTCTGCACATTCTGATAAGCCTTGAGCTTGACTTCGCGCTGCAGCCAGAAGCCGTAAAAGCCGGCGGCGAGCTTGGCCGGGATCGCGATCGCGACCGCGATCAGGACGAGCCGGAGCCCCGGCATCTCCAGCGTGCTCTCCAAGAGGCCGGACGTCGCGATCAACAGCGCCGCGAAGGCAAGGCCCGTCAGCAGGAACGCCGTGAAGCAGGCATCCACCTCGGATTTGCGCAGCTCCTGCTGTTGAACCAGTGCGATGCCGAAACCCGAATGGGCGATTGCGAAACTGAAATCGATGAAGAGATAGGCAATTGCATAAAGCCCGAATTCCGCGGGCGTCAGCAGACGGCTCAGCACCATCAGCACCAGCAGGTTGGACAGGATCAGACCCGCCTTGCCGCCAACGCCCCAGATCAGACCCTGGATGGCGCTCCCGGTCAGGCTCTTCGTGCCATGTTCCTCACTCATTGGACCGACGGCACGTCCACCTGCGCGCTGATCAGGATCTCGCGCGTCACGTCGTTCCAGTCCCGGCTGGGCAGCGCGATCGGCGGCTGGCCGGGCGCGAGCGCGCGCGCAACCGCCGAAACGACCGAATTGCGGTCGCCGGGCTCGTAGCCGAAGCGTCCCGGGTAATCGCCGACGGCGAAATGCGGGCAGATCGCCGGCACGCCCAGATAGCCATATTGGCCGAGCTTCATGCTCGAATCCGCGAGATAATGCGAACTCGCGCCGTGCCGATAGGGCGCGACGCCCGCATTGGCATATTTGAGATAGGGCAGCGTCTCGTCGAACGGCGTTTCGGGATATTGGCGCACATTGCTGGCGAACTCATACTGCTTCTTCGCGCCGATGACATGGAAGGTCACGTCCGGAAAGGCCGGTGCGGCAAGCTGAAAGAAGCTCGGATCGAACAGCATCGATCCAACCGAAACGATATGCTGGCCAGCCGCATAGGGATTGCGCATCTCGCGTTCGAACAGCGCGCAATCGATCGCGTGCGGGATGAAGGCGACGCGGTCGCCCGCCTTGGCGAAGGCCGGGATCATCGCGCGCGCCGGAACCTGAATGAGGTCGAAGATATCCAGCTCCGCATCCAACTCGGTCTGGACATAGGGATGGACGCGGATGGTCGAGAGCAGGTCGGATGCGATGTAGATGAAGCGGGCATTGGGCGCGAGCGCGCGCAGCCGCTTGATGAAGATCGG
>Ga0207678_10005030_pt1 | contig 11862 bp, 10 predicted proteins | sample KBSC63metaG_FD_184319 | JGI IMG/M metagenome (GOLD analysis project Ga0207678, IMG submission 184319) | Corn rhizosphere microbial communities from Kellogg Biological Station, Michigan, USA - KBS C6-3 metaG (SPAdes) (version 2) | ecosystem: Host-associated > Plants > Roots > Rhizosphere > Soil ... | reverse complement strand
GAGGTCCCAGTTGCCCTTCAGCTTCGACAAGGTGTACGAGACGTCCATCGACCAGTTGTCGCGGAGCGCCTTGCGCACCTCGACGGTCCCCGCCGTGTATTTGCGGTAACCCGGGATGTTGCCGTAGCGGAATCCGGACGCCGTCTCGCGGTTGACGCCCGGGAAGTCCTCGATGATGTCCGTGGTCTTGCGGTACATGCCCCACAGTTCCGCGGACCAGCCCCCGGGCAGCGGCCGCGCGTATCCCGCGAGGTACTCGTCCGTGTGGGTCGGGTCGATGTTCTCGAGCACCCGTTTGCCGGTCTGGTTCGCGCGGATAACCGAGGTGACCAGCGCTCCGGTGGTCCGGTTGAAGTAGGCATCGACGCGGAACGGCCGCAGGGGCGCGGCCGAGCGCGCGAACGACTGGTTGTCCATGTTGGAGTAGCGCCCGAAGTTCGCGTACACCTTGTCGCCGGCGTTCTTGTCGATGACGTAGGCGACGCCGATCCGGGGCTGGATCTGGTCCTTGAACTTGAACGTGACGTTGTCCCGGAACGTGCACGTCGCGGCGCCCGGAGCCGACGCGCACGTCGGGATGTTTGCGTTCGGGATCGTGAAGTCGCCGCGGAGAATGTCGAAGCCCTGAACTCCGCCGTTGGGAATGAACTTGTCCTGGTTCGCGAGGACGCCGAGGTTCAACGTCAGGCGGTCCCACGTGATGCGGTCCTGGAGGAAGATGCCCCACGTCTGCCCCTGCGAGATCTGCGGGGGCTGGTCGCTCCAGTACCGGGCCCGATAGCAGGGGCGGTCCGCGGCCGGACCGCAGTTCGATGAAGTCGTGAAGATGATCGAGCCCCAGCCGTTGGCGATCCGGGCCAGGTCCTCCTCGTTGTCGCTGTAGGACACTCCCGCGCGGATGTCGTGCGTGCCGCCGAGGAAGCTCGCCAGATACGACGTCTGGAAGCGATATTCGTCGCGGAAGTAGTCCTGGTTCTGAATGAGGTCGTCGCTGCCCGTGACGATCGTCCCGTTGTCGAAGCGTCCCACGGCCGCCGGGTTGACCGGGTCGAACGGGGGCAGGTAACCGAATAGCTCGACCGGAATCGACCCGTTGCGGTTCTCGTTGTGGTTGTACTTGCCTTCGAGCGTCCATTGCGGCGTCACCGTGACGAGCGCCGAGGCCACCACGACCCGGTCCTTGATCTTGGACGTGGAAGCGACCGTGGCCGACTCGAGCGCCGTGATTCCGTCGTTCGTGACCTTCGAGTCACGCCACCGGTAGGAGCCCTCGAGAAGGACCGACGAGACCGGATTGATCGTCAGCTTGCCGAAGAGCTCGTCCTGGTCGAAGTCGGAGTCCGGGATGGCGCCGGTATTGTTGACGCGATCCGTCTCGGTCTGCCGGAAGAAGTTCGCGGACGCGTAGAAGAAGAGGTGATCCGGGATGATGCGGCCGCCGAGCGCCGCGCCCGGCCGGAACTTTTCGAAGTGGCGGGTGAGCGTCGCGTCTCTGCCGTCGGCCGAGAGGTCGCTCGGTTGCCACTCGAGGCGCGCTTCCCCGTGGAAGTCGTTCGTTCCGGAGCGGGTCACGCCGTTGACCAGGAATCCGCCGGTCCGCCCGAACTCCGCGGAGATGCCGCCGCGCGTGATGTTGACCTCCTGGATGTCGAGCTCGGCGAAATCCTGGTACGCGTCGCCGAAGAACGGGTTCGTCACGTTCACGCCGTCGTAGAGGAACGTGTTGTCCTGCCGGCCGCCGCCTGCGTTCACGCCGACGTTGGCGGGTCCGATGACCACACCGGTTTCCGCGACACCCGGCGCGAGCTGGAACGTCCCCGTGAACGTCCTCGCGAGCGGGAGTTTCTCGATCGTTTCCTTGGTCGTGACCGCGGAGACGTCGCTCGCCTTGGTGTCGACGATGGGCGCCGCAGCGCTGACCTCGACGGCCGCAGTCGCCGTCGCGCGGAGGGACGCGCGGATCTGCGTGTCCTTCTGCAGCGAGACGATGACGGGCTGCTCGAAGACGCCGAGGCCCTGGAGCTCCGCCCGGATGCGGTATTCACCCGGCGTCAGTCCGGTGAAACGAAAGCTCCCGTCGGAGAGGGACGTCGCCGTCCGGCCGAGGGGAAGGGGCGCGCCCGAAATCGTGACGGTGGCCCCCGGAAGCGGGGCCCCGTCCGGCCCGGTGACGACGCCGCTGACCGAGCCCGAGGTCTGGGCGAGCAGGACGGGACTCGCGAGCGAGACGAGAACGAGAACGGCAAGAAATAGACGGAAACGCATCGACCTCCTCCTTACGACGCGCGGGCGTGCCGGCGCCGGAACACTTCCGCGTTCAACTCGAAACAGCTTTCTCGAGAACCTCGGTGAATGTCGAGATCGATTCTACTCCCGCTCCCCGCGGACGAGATCGTCGAAGTCCTCCCGGCGACGCACCACCCGGAACGCTCCCTTTTCCACCCAGACCTCCGCCGGTCTCCCCCGAAAGTTGTAGTTGGACGACATGGCAAATCCGTAGGCGCCCACGTCCCGGATGGCGAGCAGGTCCCCCTCCTCCGCGCGCGCGACCGGGGCGTCCCGGAGGAAGAAGTCGCTCGACTCGCAGATCGGCCCGACCACGTCGGCCGTGATCCGCTCGCCGGACATCCGATCGTCTGGAACGGGTTCAACGGAATGGATTGCGCCGTACAGGGCCGGCCGGAGGAGGTCGTTCATTCCGGCGTCGGTGACTACGAAGGTCTTCCCCGCGCCTTCCTTGACGTAGAGGACCTCGGTCAGAAGAGCGCCGGCGGGGCCGACGATTGCCCTTCCCGGCTCGATCAGGATTTTGAACTCAGCGCCCTCCAGGTGGGGCAGCACCGCGGCCGCGTACGCCTCGGGGGTGAGCGGCGTCTCGCCCGGCCCGGCGAGCCCGATGCCGCCGCCCACGTCGACCGTCTCGATCGGGTGGCCGTCGCGGCGGAGCTCGTGCGCCACGGCCGCCAGGTCCCGGGCGGCCTCAGCCAGTGGGGCCGGATCGAGAATCTGGCTCCCGATGTGCGACTGGATGCCGCTCATGCGGACGTGGGTGAAGCGCCGCGCCCGGTCGTAGATCCCGGGGGCCAGCCCGATCGCAACCCCGAACTTGTTGTGGCGCCGGCCGGTCGAGATGTACGGGTGCGACTTTGCGTCGATGTCGGGGTTGACCCGGAGCGCCACCCGCGCCACCCGGCCCGACTCCGCCCCGGCCGCCTCGATCTTTTCGATCTCGCGCTCCGACTCGGCGTTGATCGCGAGGACGCCGCTCGCGACCGCGAGCCGGATCTCGTCCTCTTTTTTCCCGACGCCCGAGAACACCACGCGGTCCGCCGGGAAACCCGACTCGAGACAAGCGCGCAGCTCCCCGCCGGAGACGACGTCGGCGCCGGCTCCGAGCGCGGCGAGGCTCGTGAGAAGAGTCAGGTTGGAGTTCGCCTTCGCGGCGTAGCAGACGAGGTGCGGCACCGGCGCGAAGGCCGCGTCGAACCGGCGGAAGTTCTCCTCGACGAGCGCCGCGCTGTAGACGTAGACCGGCGTGCCGGCCGTGCGCGCGATCTCGGACAGCGGCACGCCGTCGCAAGTCAGCTCGCCGTCTTTTCGGAAGAATCCGGTCACGGCTGCTTTCGACGCTTTGCATGGCGCAGCAGCTGCTCGATTTCCTCGGCATCGGCGAGGTCCTTCGTGCGGCCGACCGCCCGCTTGTTTCGGATGAAGTCCCGCTCCGAGATCAGGCAGATCGCGGCGCTGTCGTATCGCGCCCGGCGGCGGTTCTTCCAGGCCGTCGCAAAGGAAAGTCCGGTGAGCGAAGTCAGGATGTCGATCCGGCTCGGGGCGACGCCGACCTGAAAGACGGTCCCGGGGGTAACGAAGTCCTCCGGCGTGATTCCCGCGAGCGGCGCACCGAATCGGGAAAGCGCTCGAAAAACTCTTTCGGCGTTCTCACGAGTCGGTTCGACGAACAGATCGAGGTCGCCCGTCGTCCGGGGCCGGCCGTAGTAGTTAAGGACGTGTGCGCCGACGACGAGGTACCGGACCTTTGCCGCGTTGAATTCGGACAACAGATCGAAGAAGTGCGGGTTGAGTTGCATTCTGTCCGGCCAGGGCGTACGCCTCCTGCGAAAGTTTCCAGGATTCGGCGAAGCGCGCCTGTGCTCCCCTCCTGCGCCAGTAGGCGACGTCGCGCAGAAAATCGGAATCGTCGATCGTCGTGAGGCGGCTTGTAATCTTCTTCTTTTCAGTCACTTAGACCATTATATCCCGACACCGCCGCGAAGATCTCCTCCATCGTCATCGCGGCTGCGCGCACCTCGCTCACCCCCTCGATGCGGCGGAACCGCTCGAGCTCCGCTTCGTCGAAGTTCGATACGACCGCGTCCACGCCCCACCCGCGGACCTTCACGCGGACGGCGTCGAAGCGGTCGAGCTCCGTGCCGTAATCCGTCCGCGTCTCGGTGATCTCGTTGACGTACTGGATGCGGCGGAACCGGGCGAGGAGCGCCGGTACGTCGTCCTCGAGAAGGAGCCGACCGTTCGAAAGGAAGCCGACGCGGTCCGCGCCTGCGGCGACGGCGGGGTTCGACGCGGTCGCGAAGACGGTCGCCCCCGTCGAGGGCTCGAAACGTTCCTCGAGAACGACGAGCTCGCCGGCGCGGATCCTCCGGGCGATCTCGCGGCGCTCCCGGCGCGGATCGCAGCCGAAGACGAGGACGCGTCCCTCCTTGGGCCGAAGGTCTCCGAGAAGACATCGACGGACGGCCGTCTTGCCGGCGCCCTCCCGTCCGACGAGAACGAATTGCTTGCCGGCAGGGACCGTGAGCGAGACGTCGAAGCAGGGGGCGATTCCGCGCGCGCGCGCCGTGACGCCGTCGAACCGGATCGCGAGCGCTTCCTCAGGCACCCGCGAAGGCGCGCGCCGAAACCTGGAAGGACGGCCGTCCGAGGAAGTAGCCCTGGCCGTACTCGACCCCGAGCCCGATCAGCGCGTCGCGCTCTTCTTCCCGCTCGATGCCTTCGGCCACCAGCGTGGCGTCGATGCGGCGTCCGATCGCGGCGAGGCTCGAGATGATCTCCTGCTTGATCGGGTCGGTTTCGAGCTTGCGCACCAGGGAGTCGGCGACCTTGATGTAGTCGGGACGCAGGTTGAGGATCGCCTCGAGTCCCGAGTACCCCGAGCCCGCGTCGTCGATCGCGATCTTGAGTCCTGCGCCGCGCACCGCCGACAGGATGTCGCCGAAGGACGAGTAGTCGACCATTTCCTTTTCCGAGATCTCGATCACGACGTCGCCGTGGCTCCGGTTGATCGACGTGAGGTTGCGCTCGTCCAGAAAGACGGGGTGGCGCAGAAGCATGGAAGACGCGTTGACGAAGAGGCGGCGCGAGCCGACGCCTCGCGGAAGGCCACCGAAGATGGTCTCCAGGCAGAGCGTTTCGAGCTCGACGTCCATGTCGTTCTCGCGGGCGACCGCGAAGAGAACGTTGGGCGTCTCGAACGGCGATCCCTGCGGGCCGCGGATGAGCGCCTCCCAGCCGAGCACCTCTCCGTCGGTAAGGTGCCGCACGGGCTGGAAGGCGGCGCGCAGCTGCCGGCTTCCCATCACGCGCTTCAGCGCGGCGCAGAGGTCCGCCCTCTCCCGGGTCTGACGCTGACTGACGATCTTCACCGCCTCGGCCACCTGGCGCGTGAGATGACGCGACGACCGGACCCGGGGGTTGTCCGACGTGACGAGACTCGACGCGTGGACGGTCATCAGGTCGACCGCGGTCCCCCCGAATGCCGAGCGGAGGCGTTTCGCGGCGTTCGCCTGGAGGCGCGACGCCTCCGATTCGAGCGGCAGGCTGGAGCGCCCGCGCGGCGGAGACGGCAGCGCGTAGAGGACGTAGAAGCCGTCGGACCCGGAGTAGCGGATCGAGAAGAGGTGGGGGGCGTAGCGCGAGCCCTCGACGTCCTCGCGGAGCCCGCGGGAAACGACGACCAGGACCTGGTCGTACAGCTCCCAGCCGTAGAGCTCCTCGAACCCGAAGAACTTACCGATCTGGAGGTAGATCACGCCGAGGTGCTCGATCCGGTCGTGCGCGCGCTCCGGGTCGTCGAACGGGTGAATCGGCAGTCCCGTGACCCCGTCGTAGATGACGCGGTCGCGGCGCAGCCGCGCGACGATCTCGGAGCTCGAGTCCGACTCCGCGGGCGGCGCCGGCGGCATCAACCGCATCGGCGCGGCCGGTCGTCTGGTCTTCATCGTTCCTCCCTGGTGGACCGGTTCTCGAGGAGAGAGCTCACTTTGCGGCGGAGCTCCTCGGCGCCGAACGGCTTGGCGAGGTAGTCGGAACCTCCGACCTGCATCGCCGTGATGCGGTCGCGGACCTCACGTCGGCCGGTCAGGAAGAGGACCGGGATCTCGCGCGTCGCGGTCTGGCGGCGCAGGAGCGCGCAGAACTCCCAGCCGCTCATGCCCGGCATGTTGACGTCGAGGATCACGAGGTCGGGAGCGGAGCGCAGGAGCTCGGGAAGGGCGGACTGCGGGTCGGCCGGGGTATCGACCTGGAATCCCTCCGGCCCGAGCAGGTCCCGCACCGCGGCGCCCACCGACGGCTCGTCGTCCACGACCATGACCCGTCTCATGGGGCGGGACACGGCATCATCGTTTGAAGGGCAGCAGGATCGTCACCTCGGATCCATAGCCCGCCTCGCTCGAGAGACTGATCTTTCCGCCGTTGGCTTCCAGGATCTCTTTCGTGAGCGCCAGTCCGAGCCCCTTGCCGCGCGTGCCCGCCGCGACCGCCCCGGATCCGCGGAACGCGAAATCGAACGCGCGCGCCCGGTCGGCGTCGCTCATTCCCATGCCGGTGTCCTTGACCACGACGAATGCGTGCGGCCCCGCCGCGCCGGCGCGAATGCGGACCTCGCCGCCGTCCGGCGTGTACTTGATCGCGTTCTCGACGACGTTTCGGAACGCCCGCTGCAATGCCACCGGGTCCGCCGTCACCGGCAGCTCGGGTCGCTCCGCGATGAACTCGATCCGGAGCCGGTTGCCGTACGACAGACGGTAGGCCGTGGCGAGAGAGCCCAGGATCTCGACGAGGTCGGCAGGCGCGGGCGGCGCGGGGGCGGGCGCCGCGGGCGCGCGCGGCGGCGAAGCGAGATCGAACCGCATCGCGTTGCCGGCCGGAGCGGATCCCGCCGCTCCCGGCGGCGTTCCCACGAGGCGCTCGGCGAGCTCCACCTCGCGCGCGAGATTGCCGAGATACTCGGCGCTCGGCAGCTCCCCGCGGCCCGCGGCCTCCGCGATGAGATCGGTGTAGACGCGGATGACCGAAAGCGGCGACTTGAGGTCGTGAAGGACCTCTTCGTTGGAATCCCGCCGCACCGGGGCCGTCCCGGCCGGCGACGCGGACCGGGAGAGTTCCTCGCCCGCCGTCACCGGAGCCGCCGCCTCCCGCTCGATGCGAATGCCGCCGAGGGTCTCCAGGGCAGCCAGGAGCGCGGGCGCCGCGAGAGCCGTCGCGAGCAGCGGATAGAGGTCCGCCCCCGCCGGCACGGGACCGCCGCTCAGGGTCACGAGGGCGGCGACGCCGAGCACGGAGACGAGCGCGTAGAACCGCGCGGCGCTCTTGCCCTCCAGGTGCCAGGCGAGGGCGACGCCGACCGGAAGAAGAAGGGCGTACGGGCTGCGAAACCCTCCGGTCAGGGAGAGCGCGCAGGTCAGAAGCGAGAGATCCGCGAGCGTTGCGAGCGCGGACGCGAAGGGTCCGAGCGACGTGCGGAAACCGGCGCGCGTGAACGCGAAGAGAGCGAGCAGCGATCCGCCGGTCGCAAGAGCGAGCGGGCGCGCGGCGCCCACGCCGAGGGCGAGCGCGAGCAGCGAGAAGAGCGCGAAGAGCCCGGAGGAGGCGATCCGGTGAGACGTGTACGCGCTCATCGGCCGCCGCTCGGGTGGGCCGATCGGCCGGAGTGAGTTGTCGCCTCAGAAATAACGGCACCCCACGCGGACGGCGCCGCCCGCCAGGGGAGCCGCGTTCGTCGTCCGGAGCCGCACCTCGCGACGTTCGAAGGGCAGCCGCAGGATCTCTCCCTTCGCTCGCGCCGGGTACTTGTCCGTGCGGCGAGTGCGGTAGGCGAGTCCGCCGTAGCTGACGTTCACGAGCGGGCGAGCGCGCCCTTCCGGTCCCACGCGCACGCTGGTGTCGTTTACCTCGAAGCGGGGGTACTGCCGCCGCTCCGTTCCCTCGAACTTCGCCTGCTCGCGGCACTGATAGAGGCGGACGTCCGCCACCTTGAGAAGGAAGTCGACGGTCTTGCCGTCGGCCGGATAGGACGCGATGCCGTAGTGGAGCCCGACGCGAACCCCCGAGCCCGCCGGAAGCGCCGTGTCGGTGATCCGGGTGCGCACGCGCTCGGCCACGGTCAGCGCGGAGAAGAGATCGGTGGAGGGGAGCACGAGCACGAACTCGTCGCCGCCCCAGCGGCAGCCGGCGTCCACGGCGCGGAGGAACTCCCGGATGATCCGCGCCGTCTTCACGAGCACGGTGTCCCCCACGGGATGGCCGAAGTGGTCGTTGACGGCTTTGAAGCCCTTGAGGTCCAGGAGCGCGATCGACACGATCCCGTCGCTCCGGTCGGCCCGGGCGATCTCGCGGTTCAAGTGGTCCATCAGAAACCGGCGATTGTAGAGACCGGTGAGCGGATCGGTGATGGCGTTGACGCGGAGGACCGACAGGTCTCGGCCCGACAGGATCCGCGGCTCCTTCAAGAGACCCTCGACGCTGTGGAAGTAGTGGAGCAGGACGGTCTGCAGACTGACCGGCGGGCCGAGGTTGACCCGCAACTCGGCCGTTCGGCTCTCGATCTCCTTCCAGCGCTCGGCGGCTTCGCGGGCGGTATGCGGCAACCCCGTCCACTCCGTGAGGAGCGCGCGGAGGACCTCGGCCCTCTCATCCGGTCGCGCGATCGCGTCGAGCTGTTTCCGGAAGCGCGCGGGGGAGAAGTCGCGCTGCCGGCCGAGCCGCGCAAGGCGGGCGATCCGCTGCGCGATTCGTTCCCCCTCCAAGTTTCCTCCCCGAGACCGGCTGCCGCGAGCCGGGTATTTCAGAAGATCTGCTTTCCGCGGCTGCGGGACGGCGAGGCTTCCTCCCGGGAGTCTTCGCGAGTCAGCCGCGCCACCGCTCCGGCGGTCTCTTCGACGGCGTCGCCCAGCGAAAAGACCAGGACGAGCTGACCTTCCTTGAGAAGGTCCACGACCTCGCGGTCCGAACGGGCCCAGAGAACTTGAGAGCCGGTGACGAGCAGCCGGACCCCGCCCAGGTCGCCGGATTCCCCGGACTCGCCCCCGAGCCGCTCGAGCGCCTCGGCGCAGCGCTGGATCCGCGAAAGACCCACGCCCGCCGCCCGCAGCCGCGCGGCGACCCGGAGCCGCACGACGTCGGAGAAGGAATAGCGCCGCTTCGAGCCGTATCCCCGAGCCGCCTCCAGCGACGGCTTCAGGAAGCCCTTGCGGTCCCAGTGGTCGAGCTGGCGGGCCGTCAGACCGGTCAAACGCGCAACTTGCCCCGTTGAAAAACCGGGTGAAACCACATCATTGAATTTCATGCGTGAATTCCGCGCGATGGTAGCACGCGACCACCCCTGGAGGCGTTCACAGTCAGAGGGTTGAAGAGTCGTATTCGACTGAAGTAGGATACGCGTCAGACCAAAGTCGACCGTGCGGAAGACGACCCCGGATGGACCGTCCGGCGGGAGTCGGGAGGAGTGGAAACATTTTTCGGGGTAGTGGACGGAGTCCTGTCATCACGCGCTGCCTTCGTTGCGGTTTCCCGGGAAAGGAGGAGAGCGAGAGAGGGTCGGAATCACTCGCACTGATGACGAAACGACCAATTACAGGAGACATCGATACATGAAACGACTGATTCTCGCCATCGCGATCATTGCTGGTGTGACGTTTGCGGTCCCTACGTTCGCCCAGGTCGGCCAGGGCCTCTCCGGCCCCCACTACAACCTGAACATCATCGGCGTGCCCAAGGGCAAGACCGTCGACATGACCGACAGCAGCCGCCACACCATCTTCGTTCCGCTCTCGGGCAACGCGAAGATCACCTACGTCGCCGGGACCGAGTTCCAGGTCCTCGACGGGAACTGCACCGACACCGACGGCTGCACGATCGAAGTCCCGAGCGAGCCGCTCGGCGACCTCTGCTACGACGTCTTTGCAACCGGACTCGGAAAGCCGAACGCCGGACAGGTGATCGTCAACGCGTCCTGCACGATCGACGGCCTCATCGGCTCCTGCGCCGACGCGCTCCTTCTGGACACGTTCACGGTGGATCGGCCCAAGGGCAAGCCCCGCCGCCACGACATCTCGGACATCTTCCGGGCGACCGGTTGCATCGACGTGAACAACACCGGCGTCTGCGACTCGGGGGACCTTCAGTTCAGCAACGTGTGGATCTTCAACATCCCCCAGCTGCTCGACTACTTCTGGGACTACGACAACACCGGTCTGAAGCTGATGCAGGTCCGTTTCTACGAGACGACCTGCGGAACCTTCACGACCGTTCCCTGACGACCTGTTCCTTCCTTCCCCGGGCGGGCGTTCGCGCCCGCCCCTTTTTTTTGCTTTGAAATCCCGGGAAGTCTCCGGGATCCGGCAGCGCGCCCCGGTCGTCCCTCTCGGTTCGCACCGCGGTCTTCTGCTCGTGGTGGGACTTCCGGTCGGGCTGAATCAATCCCTGAATCGCGAGGAACGCGGGACCTACGGCTCCGGGATCAATCCGTCCGGGGTAAGTCCGGCGGTAGTCGATCCATCCCCGCCACTCCATCCAGAGGAGCAGCCGATCGACGAGGAATCCCGCGAGCGCGAGACCGGCAAATATGAGGAGCAGCTTCATCGTCTCTTCCGACGTTCGCGGCCCCGGTAACATTCCCGCCGGTGTCCTCCCGATCCGTTGACGCTCCAGGACCTCCCCGCCGGTACCCGCTCCAGAACTGGCTCGCCCTGCAGCGGAACCCTCTGAGGTTCCTGGAGGGCGTTGCGCGCCACGGCGACGTCGCGCGCTTCCGCCTGGGGCCCGTCTTCGTCTACCTCGTCAACGACCCGGACCTCATCCGATCGGTGCTCGTCACGCGCGCGGACGCGTACCACAAGGGGCGCGCTCTGGAGCGGGCGCGGCGTCTCCTGGGCCAGGGGCTTCTCACCTCCGAAGGAGCGTTGCACCTGCGCCAGCGCCGGCTGATGCAGCCGGCGTTTCACCGCGAGCGAATCGCGGGATACGGCGAAACGATGGTCCGTTACGCCGGGCGCGCCGCGGAACGCTGGAAGGCGGGGGAGACGATCGACGTCCACAAGGAGATGGTCGCCCTGACGCTCGCGATCGTCGGCACGACGCTCTTCGACGCGGACGTGGAGGAGGAGGCCGACGAGATCGGCAAGGCGCTCACCGAGGCGCTGGAGCTCTTCCAGCGGCTGCTCATGGTTCCGTACGGCGAGTTCCTCGAAAAGCTTCCGATTCCTTCCACGCTCCGGTTCCGGAGCGCCCGCCGCCGCCTCGACGCCACGATCGCGCGGCTGATCGCGGAACGTCGGCGGAACCCGAGGGATCGGAAGGACCTGCTGACGCTGCTCCTTCTCGCGCAGGACACGGAAGGGGACGGAGGCGGGATGACCGACACCCAGCTGCGCGACGAGGCGATGACGATCTTCCTGGCCGGCCACGAAACGACGGCGAACGCCATGGCGTGGACGTGGCACCTCCTTTCGCAGAATCCGGAAGCCGAAGGTCGGCTCCACGGAGAGCTGGATCGCGTTCTCGAGGGCCGCGCACCCGGAGTGGCCGATCTTCCTCGTCTCCGCTACACCGAGATGGTCCTCTCCG
>Ga0207678_10005024_pt1 | contig 11867 bp, 11 predicted proteins | sample KBSC63metaG_FD_184319 | JGI IMG/M metagenome (GOLD analysis project Ga0207678, IMG submission 184319) | Corn rhizosphere microbial communities from Kellogg Biological Station, Michigan, USA - KBS C6-3 metaG (SPAdes) (version 2) | ecosystem: Host-associated > Plants > Roots > Rhizosphere > Soil ... | reverse complement strand
CGTCCTGCACCGCGAACACATCGGCAAGCTCGCGGTCGTAGCGTTCCGCCCAGATCTGGCCTCCGGTGGCGACGTCATTGAGCTGCGCGGTGATGCGCACGCGGTCGCCCATCTTGCGCACGCTGCCCTCGACGATATAGCCGACGCCGAGTTCCTCGGCGACCTGCTTCATGGGGACTGATTTTCCCTTGTACATGAAGGAGGAGTTGCGCGCGATGATGAAGAACCAGCGCAGCTTGGACAGCGCGGTGATGAGATCCTCGCTGATGCCGTCGGAGAAATATTCCTGTTCCTGCTCCCCGCTCAAATTGACGAATGGAAGGACGGCGATGGCGGGGCGGTCGGTTGGCGGCAAGGCCAGAGATGAGTACTTTTGGGGCTCGGCGGGCGGCAGAGCGGCGGCATCTGGAGATTGATCTTCCGCCGGCTGGGTCTGCACTTCGCCGACGAAGCGAATACCCCTGCGGGGGAAGGTGCGGATCAGCCTTTGCTCGCTCCCGGTGTCGCCGATCGCCTTGCGTGCGGCGTTGAGGCGGCTGGCGATCGTCAAATCCGAGACCATCCGACCGCGCCAGACCGACGCGAAGAGATCGCTCTTGCTGACGACGCGACCGGCATTCTGCACGAGGTAGAGCAGCAGATCGAATACCTGGGGCTCGATGGAAATCAGTGCGTCGCCACGGCGCAGCTCGCGTCGATCGGTGTCAAGTGTGTGATCGGAAAAGAGAAATTTCACCCTGATCCCTCCGGGAGGAGCGACACCGTCTCAAGTAATAATCCATGGCATCTGAATGCATCTGAACCACAAATGAAAGATTGAGCAAAGTCTTTTGCCGCCACTACGGACATCTTCCTGCGCGCCTGTCCAAGCAGAGGAGGATCAGAAGGCTACTCAAGCTTTGAATGGAACTGAATCAACTGGCCTGCCTTGCGGCTAAGTCGTGCGCCTTCGGCGCGGGACGGAGCGCATCGTCGCGACTCTACTCTACTTCGTCATTTCAGTCAGGCGTCCAGCCGGCGTCGTTGCAGAAGCCGGTGCTGATACCTCACGACGATCGCCCGCCCGGTCGGTGTGCGTCGCTCTCATTTTATTCAAACTAAACTCTGGAGAGAACGAATGAAATTTATTCGCTGGGCCGGGTACGTGGTTCCATTGTCCTCGCTCGCCGTCGGAACGGCGCCGGCCGCGGACGATACGGGCAATCCCCTCGTCGATCATGTCCGCACGGCGCCCTTGCGGACATGAATCCGAACGTGTCGTGCAACCACGCGCACGGGAAGTAACCGACCATCTCTCATCGGCGATAAGCCGCCCATGCCTGAGCGGCGTCATTTGCCGTCCGCCAGGAAACTTCCTTCGAGAAACTTCCTTCGAGCAACGTCCTTCGAGGACCGTGAAAATGCTTCCTGCAGTCCCGACCGACCGTTCCGACCTGCAAAAGATGTCGAACGAGTTCATCCAAGATCGCGAATCTCGAATTCGCAAGTTCCTCGCGAGAGTGGGCATCCTGACGCCTGAGCGGCGCGGCTCGTCCGAAGCGCCGGCCGCAAGTGTTGTGGTAAGCCGGGCGGCGCTGTTGGGCGTTCTCGCCATTGCGCTGACAGCCGCGGCCGGCTGGCTTACCGGGTCGGCTCCTCACTTGCTTGTTGTCATGTCGGTGTTCCTCGGCGCGGTTGTCGCCGGCCTCGCCGGCTTTGCCTTCTCCGCGATCGCCGCCGCGCTGCTTACGCACTGGGTCGCGCCGATCGTCTTCGTGCCGCTTCTGCTCGCATGCAGCATCACCACGCAGCTCTTTAGTATCGCCAAGCTGTGGCGCAAGATGGAATGGCGACGCTGCGCACCCTTCATCGTCGGCGGCTTTGCCGGTATTCCGCTTGGAGCGGCATTGTTGCGAGACAGCGATCCGCATCGCTTTGGCATGTGGCTCGGCGCTTTCCTCATCGTCTACAGCACCTTCATGCTGCTGAAGGCGGATCTCATCGTTCGCCGCGGCAGCAGCATCGCTGACGTCATCTGTGGGATGCTCGGTGGCATCACCGCGGGAGCCGTCGCCTTTCCGGGCGCCGCGCCGACGATCTGGTGCGGCCTGCGCGGATTGCCCAAAGACATTCAGCGCGGCGTGGTCCAGCCTTTCATCCTGACGATTCAAGTGGCTACTTTGGCGTATTTCTCACGCCTCGGCATTCTCACCACCGCCACCGTCACGACCTATCTCGTCTGCGCGCCGGCGGTGCTGTTCGGAACGTGGATCGGCCTCGGCCTGTTCGACAGCATCAACGATGCGGCGTTTCGCCGTGTGGTGCTGATCTTCCTGATCGCGTCGGGCGCAAGCCTGCTGTTCTAACCTCAACCGTAAATCAAGGCCTCCTCGGAGAATACATCCATGACGAAGCATCTCACGCGTCGAACCTTCACCATTGCTGCGGGCGCGGCCCTGTTCGCTCCCGCCATCGGGGGGCGCGCCCGCGCGGCCGATGCGCCGTATCGCCTGCGCGTTTCGCTCGACACCGCGCCGACGCATCTGAAGAACATCTCGATGAAGGACTATCTCGGCAAGGTCGAGGTCGCGTCCGGAGGCAGGATCAAGAGCGAATTATTCGAGAGCGCCCAGCTCTATCCGGATCTCGAGGTCGGCAAGGCGTTGATTCAGGGCCAGGTCGAAATGGCGGTCCCGGGAAGCTGGAGCATTACGGGCATCGTGCCCGATGCCGATCTCTTTCAGCTTCCGGTGCTCTACGGCCGCTCGATGCAGGACATCCACCGCGTCATCGACGGCAAGCCCGGACAGCTCCTCAACAGCCAGATCGAGCAGAAGCTGCGCTCCCATGTGGTGGGCCCGTATCTCGATCTCGGACATTTCAACTGGTACAGCACGAGCAAGCCCATCGCCACGCTCGCCGATCTCAAGGGCATGAAGATCCGCAATTCCGGCGGCGCGGGCCAGGCCTGGCGCGCCCGGTTCGTGGGCGCCATTCCCAACACGACCGCTTGGCCGAACGTGCCGTTGTCGCTGTCCCAGGGAACCTTCGATGGCCTCGTGAGCTCGAACGAAAGCTTGGTGAGCGCCAAGCTCTGGGAGGCCGGTGTCAAATACGCGCTCGAGGATCACCAGTTCATCGCCGAGTACATTCCCGTCGTCAACCAGGCGTTCTGGGACAAGCTCGGTCCCGAATTGCAGAACATCATGACGGAGACTTGGGTGAAGAGCGTTCCCGCGTATCGCGAGAACAGCGTTGCGGCTCAGCGCCAGGGACGCAAGGTCCTGGAGGAAAAAGGCGTCAAATTCGTCGATCCTACCGCGGAGGAAATTGCCGCCGTACGCGCGCGCATGATGACGGAGCAGGACCATGTCGCGAAGGAGATCAAGATCTCGCCGCAGATGCTCCAGGAGCTGATGGCCACGGTGGGTACATTCAGTTGAACCGCGAACAGGATCGCACAAGATCATGATGAAGCTTTGGGATCGGATCGAGGAGACCCTGGTAGGTCTCCTCGGTCTGATCGCTCTTGTTATCGGACTGTGGCAGGTGATCGGGCGCTACTTCGCGCCCGAGCACGCCATCAGCTATGCCGAAGAGGTGATCGTCTATCTCGTGATCTGGGCGATCATGTTCGTCTCCAGCCAACTGGTGCGCCGGGACGGCCATGTCCGGTCTGACGTGGCGCTGCGCAAGCTGCCGCCACAAGTCCTGCGCTGGGTGGAAGCGCTCAACTGCGTCGCGGCCATCGCGTTCTGCGCTGCCCTTGTTTGGTACGGCTGGCAGATCGTCGAGACCTCGATCCAGATCGACGAACGCAGCTCCACCGATCTGCAATTCCCGCTTTGGATCTATTACCTCTCGCTCCCGGTCGGCAGCGCGCTGATGGCGGCGCGCTATACGATCCGCCTGGTCCGCTTCGCGCTCTATTTCGATCCCGCGACGATGACCGTTGGCCACAACATCGACCGCGAGACACCAAGCGGCATGGATGTGCCTGCCATAAGCCGGCCGCCGGCTTGACCTGAAATGATGACGTTCCTGTTCCTGTTGCTGTTCTTCGGCCTGCTCGCTTGCGGCATGCCGATCTTCCTGGTGCTCGGGCTCTGCGCCGGCATCCTTTATTCCGTCTCCGGCCAGCCGCTGATCGGTGCCGCGCAACTCGTGATCGACAAGCTCAATTCGACCACCTTGATGGCGCTGCCGCTGTTTGTGATGGCTGCGGCCTTCATGCGCTCGGGCGGTGTCGCCAAGGCGCTGATCGATCTCTCGATCGCGTGGCTGGGCGGCATCCGCGGTTCCCTCGGCGTCGTCACCGTGGTGGCGTGCTCGCTGTTCGCCGCGATCTGCGGCTCCAGCGTTGCCACTGCGCTTGCGATGGGGACGATCCTGCTGCCGGAGATGATCAGGCGGGGCTACCCGCGTTCATTCGCGCTCGGTGTGGTCGGCGCCTCCGGCACCATCGGCATCGTGGTGCCGCCGAGCATTGCCTTGATCCTCTACGGCATCGTCGCCGAGCAGTCCGTACCACGGCTGTTTCTTGCGGGCATCCTGCCGGGATTGCTGCAGGCTGCGGCTTTCCTGCTCTGGGTGCTGTACGACGCGCGGCGGCGCAATTTCCCGATCGAGCCGTCGCTGCCGCTCGCCGAGCGGCTGCGCGTCACGGTGCGCGCCGTCCCGGCACTGGTGGTTCCGGTGGTGGTGATGGTTGGAATTTACGGCGGCATCGTCACCGTCACCGAGGCGGCGGCGCTATCGGCCGTCACCGCGCTCCTGGTCTCGCTGGTGTTCTACCGCGGTTTCCACTGGACCCAGACCCTTCACGTGATCGCCGACGGGATCAGCAGCGCGGCCACGATCATGCTGATCGTGGCGACGGCGCTCGCTTTCGGCCATTGGATGACGGAGTCAGGCGTCCCGGCCGAGATCGTGCGTTTCGCCATGGGCCAGGATCTGGCAACCTGGCAGTTCCTGCTGCTGATCAATTTGCTGCTGCTTGTGCTCGGTTGCTTCCTCGAGGTGACGGCGACGCTGTTGCTGGTGCTGCCGATTCTGGCGCCGGCGCTGAAGCCGCTCGGCGTCGATCCCGTCCACTTCTCGATCATCTTCACCCACAATATGGAGATCGGGCTGGTGCATCCACCGGTGGGTCTCAATCTCTTCGTGCTGGCGACCATCTCCACGGCGCCCGTCGGCGAGGTGATCCGGGGCATGCTGCCGTTCCTGATCCTGCTGCTGATCGTGCTGGGGATCATCACTTACGTGCCGATCCTGACGTTGTGGCTGCCCGATCTGCTGCTGGGCAAATGACTGCATTTTTGGGTCAAAACAGCTAAGCGTTTTCGAGCGAAGTGGATACCGGTTCGTGTCAAGAAAACGCGTCAAAACAAAAGACTAGAGCCCGGTTCTGATTCATCAGAACCGATAAGGCTCTAACCGTGCCGTAGCGCCGCGTTGAACTTATGCTCTTTAACCGCTAAGGCATCGTCCAAACTTGGACAGGGGGACGCGGTGGATACGGTACAGCCAAATGCGGTCGCGCTTGTGGACGCGACGGTGGCATTCCGGCTGGCCGATGACCGCGTCTACACGGCCGTGGAGCAGGCCCGGCTGTCGGTCGCCCATGGCGAGTTCGTCGCCATCGTCGGGCCCACCGGATGCGGGAAATCGACGCTGCTCAATGTTGCCGCCGGGCTGCTGAAGCCGGCTTCCGGGTCCGTCAAGATCTTCGACCAGCCGCTGACGGGCCTGAACCGGGATGCCGGCTATTTGTTCCAGGCCGATGCGCTGTTCCCATGGAAGACCGCGATCGACAATGTTGCCATCGGCCTCGAGATCAAGGGTACCCCACGCGAGCAGGCGCTGCAGCGCGCGCAGGATTGGCTCACCTCGGTAGGCCTTGGCGCGTTCGGCAACCGCTATCCCCATATGCTGTCCGGCGGGCAGCGCAAGCGGGTCGGGCTGGCGCAGGTCCTGATCCGCGATCCCAAGATATTGCTGATGGACGAGCCGTTCGGCCCGCTCGATGCCCAGACCCGGCAGATCATGGGCAATCTGCTGCTGGAGCTTTGGAACGCCGACCGCAAGGCGGTCTTGTTCGTCACCCACGATCTCGAAGAGGCGATTGCGCTGGCGGACCGCGTGGTGATCATGTCGGCGGGGCCCGGTGCGCGCATCATCGGCGACTGGCGGGTGTCGTTGCCGCGTCCGCGCGATATCTTCGAAGTGCGGCTGGAGAAGGAGTTTCACTCACTTCATCGTGAAATATGGAGTGTTTTGAAGGATGAAGTGTTGAAGGGCTACGCGCAATCGGCGACCGGGTAGAGCATGATCTGGATCTCGATGCCGTGGCGGTTACAAGTTGAGCACACAGAAAAATCATAAGGGAGATGTCATCTTGGGACGTAGTTCGATACTCGCAGGCGCCGTCGCCTTGGCGGCCGTCTGCGGCGCACACGAGGCTAATGCACAGGGCGTGTTCACGCTGACGTCGCCGAGCTTCAAGGATGGCGAACGGCTGGCCGTGAAGAACGCGGGCAACAACAAGTCCAATCCAAACTGCGTCGGCGAGAACATCTCGCCCGCGCTGAACTGGGCGAATCCGCCCGAAGGCACCAAGAGCTATGCGCTCCTGATGTTCGATCCCGAGGGCCGTCCGCCTGGCGGCGTCAGCCATTGGGTGGCCTATGGCATCCCGGCTTCCGTCACCGGATTTGCCGAGGGTGAAGTCTCCAAGCCGAGCGACAAATATGTCGGCGGCCAGAGCCTGATGAAACTGCCGAGCTATTTCGGGCCTTGCACACCGCCCGGTGCGCCGCATCACTACACTTTCACGCTGATCGCGACCGATCTGGAGCCGACGGCGCTCAAGGAAGGCATGACGCGGGACGAGGTGATCAAGGCGCTGGAAGGTCATGCCAAGGGGGCGACCGGCCTGATCGGCACCTTCTCAAAGTCGTAAGCGGGATTGCAAAGATGAGAGGAGCTTGAACGTGTCGAGGATCTGGCTCCTCTCGTTGCAAGTGTTGGTCGCCGTCGTGGTGCTGGGGCTGTGGCAGTTCTTCGCCACCGTCCCGGTGTTCGGCCGCATGCTGCTGCCGCCGTTCTTCTTCTCCAATCCGATCGACGTCGGCGAGCAGATCGTCAAATGGTTCTCGACCGGGGTGATCTGGAAGCACCTGATCATCACCTTGTGGGAATCGATCCTGGCTTTCGCGATCGGCTCGCTCGGCGGCGTCGTGGTCGGCTTCTGGTTCGCGCGCCAGCCGCGCGTCGCCGCCGTGTTCGATCCCTATGTGAAGATGGTCAACGCGCTGCCGCGCGTGGTACTGGCGCCGATCTTCACGCTGTGGCTTGGCTTGGGCATCTGGTCCAAGGTCGCGCTCGGCGTGACGCTGGTGTTCTTTATCGTGTTCTTCAACGTCTATCAGGGCGTCAAGGAAGTCTCGACCACGGTGCTGGATAACGGCCGCATGCTCGGCATGAATGAACGGCAGCTGACGCGGCACGTCTACTGGCCGTCGGCGCTGTCTTGGATGTTTTCCTCGCTGCACACTGCCGTCGGCTTTGCCGTGGTCGGTGCTGTCGTCGGCGAGTATCTCGGCTCTGCCGCAGGCCTCGGCTATCTGATCCAGCAGGCCGAAGGCGTGTTCGACGTTGCCGGCGTATTCGCCGGCATGTTCGTGCTATCCGCCTTCGTCATCCTGATCGACATGGCAGTGTCGCTGGTCGAGCGCCGGCTGCTGGTGTGGCGGCCGGTCGCTGCGGCGAGCAGGGGGTAGGGGACTTTCCGTCGTCATAGTGAGCCAACGGGTCGGCGCGAAGCGCCGCCCGATGACAGGGTCCGCGAAGCAATCCATCTTACGGCGCAAAGAAAGAATGGATTGCTTCCGCCTTCGCTCGCTGAGCTACGGCGGACAAGTCGTCGCGTTGCTCCTCGCAATGACGGTCTAATTGAGGTCGTCATTCCGGGATGGTCCGCGAGGACTAGACCCGGAATCTCGAGATTCTCAGATGTGCAAGTGCACATCGTAGTTCGCTATCGCGCCCGGAATGACGCTTCGCGTCAGTTCAACAGCTTCGTATCGTCCGGCGCCTGCGGGGGCGTCTTGATCGCGATCGCCTTGATGGTCCGTCCGTCGGGCTTGGTGCCGCCATGCGGCGTGCCCTTCGGGATGATGACGAGATCGCCCGGCTTCACCGACACTTCCTTGTCACCGAGCCAGATCGTGCCTTTGCCTTCGAGGATGTACTGAATCTCGTTGGCGTTGGCATGCAGATGCTTCGGCGGGCTACCGTCCTGGATCGAGATGGTTGCGCCATCCACCGAGACGAACGTCTTGTTGCGCATGCCGCCGGCGTTGGCGGCCGATATCGCATCGCCCTCCAGCTCGCCGGTGTGGATGACCTGCGCGGATATGGTGTCGGCGGCAAGTGCCGGGCGCAGCACGTGGGTTACACCGCAGCCGGCGGCAAAAGCGACAGCGATCGAAAGCGTGGTGGCGATACGATTCATGGGCAGTCCTCCCTTTTGTAGAATTTTGTGGGGGGATGCTAAGCCGTGAAACCGCGATTGGCCAGCGCGACGAAAGATCACGCAAGCGCGGTGGAATAAATCGCGAGCCGCAGATCAGAACCGCATTTTGCGCCCGTAGATTGGCACCAAAGTCGCCTTCTCAAGCCATGTGCACTGCATTATCGTGCGGCCAAACAATTGGAGGAAATCATGAAGAACACTTTGGGCAGGTTGGCCGGGGCGCTGTTGGCGCTGGCCCTGACGTCGGGTTTTGCCGCAGCGCAAAGCAAGATCACCGTGGCGATCGGGGGTGGCTCCTGCCTGTGCTATCTGCCGACGGTGCTCGCCAAGCAGCTCGGCGAGTATGAAAAAGCGGGCCTGGCCGTCGAACTGGTCGATCTCAAGGGCGGTTCGGACGCGCTCAAGGCCGTACTCGGCGGCAGCGCCGATGTGGTTTCCGGCTATTTCGACCATTGTGTCAATCTGGCCGCCAAGAAGCAGGAGCTGCAGGCTTTCGTGGTCTATGACCGCTATCCCGGGCTGGTGCTTGTCGTGTCGCCCTCGCACACCAGCGAAATCAAATCGATCAAGGATCTGGCCGGCAAGAAGGTCGGCGTCAGCGCGCCGGGTTCCTCGACCGATTTCTTCCTGAAGTATCTCCTGAAGAAGAACGGCCTCGATCCGACCAGCGCCGCGGTAATCGGCGTCGGTCTTGGCGCCACGGCCGTAGCGGCGATGGAGCAGGGCCAGATCGATGCGGCGGTGATGCTCGATCCGTCGGTCACGGTGTTGCAAGGCAACCATCCCGACCTGAAGATCCTCAGCGACACCCGCACGCAAAAGGACACGCTCGCCGTGTTCGGCGGCGAATATCCGGGTGGCGCGCTTTACTCGACTGCGGCGTGGGTCAAATCCCACGAAAAGGAGGTGCAGGCCCTGACCACGGCGATCGTGAATACGCTGAGCTGGATTCACACGCATTCGCCGGAAGAGATCATGGCGAAAATGCCGGACGAAATCGTCGGCAAGAACAAGGAACTCTATCTCGCCGCGCTGAAGAACACGATCCCGATGTATTCGGAGACCGGCAAGATGGATCCCAAGGGCGCCGACGCCGTGCTCGCGGTGTTCAGCGAGAGCTCACCCGAGGTGGCCAAGGCCAATATCGACGTGACGAAGACCTACACCAACAAGTATGTCGATCAGGTCAAGAAGACCACGGGGATGAACGCCAAGTGACGATTGCGAAGTAGATCGCGTTGGTGGCTTCCCCGGTCATTCATCGCGTCACGTCGCTTGACCTGCCCGTGCAGCCATGGCCGTGGCCGTTCGCGGAGGAACGGCGCGCGGACATCACCGCGCATTTCGCGCTGAAGCAGCGCGAGAGGCCGAAACTGTGGAACGGCCGCGTGCTGCTCGGGCGCAAGCCGGTCTTCGCCGGCGAGCGTTTCAGCGCCAGTTACTTCGAGACCGATTTCGCAAGCTTCCTGGCGTGGCGCGACTGGGGCTTCCCCGACAAGGATGTCTTCAACGGTTCCGGGATGGGCGCGCTGCGCTGTGCCGATGGTGCGTTCGTGATGGGCGAAATGGGCCCGCACACCGCCAATGCCGGGCGCATTTATTTTCCGTCGGGCACGCCCGATCTCGACGACATCCGGGATGGTGCAGTTGATATCCCAGGCAGCGTTGTAAGGGAGCTCGAGGAGGAGACCGGGCTCAAGCCTGGCGACTATCGGAGCGACGCGTACTGGCATTGCGTGTTCACCGGGCCTGCGGTGGCGATGATCAGGTTATTGCATGTCGATACATCAGGTGAAGCGTTGCGCGCCCGGCTCGAGGCCAATCTCGCCTTGCAGGCGCACCCTGAATTGTCGGCTATCCATCTGGTGCGCGGGCCGCGCGACCTGACAGATGCGATGCCGCGCTTTGTTACCGCGTTCGTCGAAGCGCAGTTTTCGTCCCAACCCTGACGTGCGGGTGATGCCTGCTTCATAGGCGGCCTGCGCCGGGCCGACGCATCCCAATGCGCTTGACATTGGCCGGCGCTATCAATGTGATAGGCGGCAACAAGAAAAAGAACACGCAGTGCACAATTGTTCAGGGAGGATTTCATGCCGGTGCGGAAGGCTGCACGCCTGCTCGTTGGGGTGTTCGCCGCGATAGCGGTGCTGGGGATAGCGGTTTCTGCCGAGGCCCAGGACAAGAAAATCAAGATCGGCGTCATCTTTGACCTGACCGGCCCGCTCGCGGGCGGCGGCTCGGAACTGCAATATCTTGGCGCCAAGATCATGCTCGACCACTACGCCAAGACCGGCGTCGAGGGTTACAAGATCGAGGCCGTCTATGCTGACGCGCAGAGCAAGCCCGACGTCGCGATCAACGAGTCGGTGCGCCTGCTCGAGCAGGAAAAGGTCGACATGGTGCTCGGCTTCTTTTCCTCGGCGCAATGCGTGCCGGTGGCCGCCCGCGTCGAGCAACTGAAGAAGTTCATGTGGATGACCACCTGCATTTCCTCGGGCGTGTTCGAGAACAAGAATTACAAATATGTCTTCCGCCCCCAGGCGAGCGGCGATCAGTTCGGCATGATGACGATGGACTTCATCGCGCAGAACGCCCAGTCGAAGTTCGGCAAGGAGCCGAAGGATCTGCGCGTCGCTATCATCCACGAAGATGGCGCCTATGGTGTTGACGTGTCGAAGGGCAACGTGGCCGGCGCCAAGAAGGCCGGCTTCAACGTAGTGCTGAAGGAGGGGTATTCGGCGACCGCGCCCGATCTCTCCGCGCTCGTCACCAAGCTGAAGCGGGCCCAGCCCGACGTGATCTTCCACACCGGCTACAATCCCGACATCACGCTATTGATGCGCCAGGCGCGCGAACAGGGGCTGAAGTTCGGCGCCCTGGTCGGCCATGGTGCGGGTTACGGCGTCTATGAGAAGCTCAAGGAAGGTCTTGGCGTGGACGCGAATTATCTCTTCAACACCGACCCGATCTCGATCTGGCTTGCGAACCCGAAGGGCCTGGACCCCAAATTGCTGCCGGTCATCAAGATAGTGGGCGAGGAGTTCGACAAGTTAAAACCGGGTGTCGCGATCCGCTCCGCCCATGTCGGCATTGCCGCGTCGAACACCTACGTCTTCCTCAACGACGTGCTGCCGCAAGCCATCAAGAAGTATGGCGGCGTCGATCCCGATGCGCTGCGCAAGGCGGCGCTCGACGTTGATCTCCCCGAGGGCGGCACCATGCTGGGATTTGGCGTCAAGTTCTTCGGCGAAGGCACGCCGATGGCCGGCCAGAACGAGCGCTCGTTCCCGGTGGTCATCCAGTACGTCGACGACAAGTCGTATGTGGTGTGGCCGAAGAGCCAGGCGCAGCG
>Ga0207678_10005023_pt1 | contig 11868 bp, 13 predicted proteins | sample KBSC63metaG_FD_184319 | JGI IMG/M metagenome (GOLD analysis project Ga0207678, IMG submission 184319) | Corn rhizosphere microbial communities from Kellogg Biological Station, Michigan, USA - KBS C6-3 metaG (SPAdes) (version 2) | ecosystem: Host-associated > Plants > Roots > Rhizosphere > Soil ... | reverse complement strand
ATTGTCGAACTTCGACTTGGTCACGCTGTCGTTGACGTTGATCGCCGGGAACGGGAGCTTGCCCTGCTTGGCGAGCTCGTAGAGCCGGTGGACGCCGGTCGTGGTCTCTTCCGACACGCCCTTAATCGCCTCGACCGTTTTCGTGAGGTAGCCCGGCCGTTCGTTGATGAACCGCCGGAGCGTCGCGACGAACACTTCCTCTTCCTCATTGGAAGGTGTGAACAGCGCTTCGCCGGCTTCGACGCGAGCTCCCCACAAGGCGAACATGGTGGCGTCGCCGCCGTCGTCGAGGATCATGTTGCAGGTCGTGTCGCGGCCCCAGTCGAAGATGCGGACGACGTAATTCCAGTAATCCTCGAGCGTCTCGCCCTTGATCGCGAACACCGGGATGTTGCGCGCGGCGATCGCCGCGGCGGCGTGATCCTGCGTCGAGAAGATATTGCACGATGCCCAGCGCACTTCCGCGCCCAGCTCGATCAGCGTCTCGATCAGCACCGCGGTCTGGATCGTCATGTGGAGCGAACCGGTGATCCGGGCGCCAGTCAGCGGCTTTGACGCGCCGAACTCCTCGCGCAGGGCCATGAGCCCCGGCATCTCGGTTTCCGCGATCTCGATCTCCTTGCGACCGAAATCGGCAAGGCCGAGGTCCTTCACGACAAAGTCGTTGAAACGAGTTTCAGCCTGCGTCGCCACGTCGAGATTCTCCACACAATCGATGGTGCGGCACAGCGGTGCCGCTCGCGCGGCGCACTAGCGCAGGCCAACATATAAAGAAAGCTTTATATGTCGCTCAGGAACGGCTTTCCTTGAGCTCCTTGCGCAGCACCATTCCGCCGGGGATCAGCGGCAGCCAGAGGGTGAACCCGCGGAACATCAGGGTTGCGGAAATCGCCGCCTCGAACGGGACCCCGAACAGCCGGAGCATGGCGATGCTCACCGCCTCGAACGATCCGAGGCCCATCGGCACCGGGCCGAGGATCACTGCGATCGAGGCCATCATGAAGGCGACGTAGCTCGCGCTCAGCGGCGCATGAACTCCGAGCGCGAGGAGGCAGACGTGCATCGTGCCGGTATCGGCGAGCAGGACGAGCGCGTTGAACAGGGTCAGCCAGGCGATCAGCGAGCGGTCGCGGACCATTTTGGCAGGCGCCTCCCCGACCATTTCGAAGAAGCTCCGCGCTTTGGACCAGCGCATCAGCCAGCTCGGCACACGATGCTGACCCCGGCGATGGAGCCACAGGATCAGCGCCGGAATGCCCGCCGCGACCGCGAGGAACAGAAGCACCGCGCCGGTCAGCAACAGGCTCGTCCGGCTTTTCCACCACAGCACCACAAGCACCCACAGTGCGCCGAGCGCGTAGGAGATGTAATAGCCGACGATCTGCAGCAGCAGCGTCGCAACCGCTTTGCCGCGCTTAACCCCGAGACGCATCAGACGGTCGACCAGCACGACATTGCCGCTGACCCCGGCGGTCGGCACGACCTGGTCGGCGAAATGCTTGGCCAGGGTCAGCCGCAACAGCTCCCCGGCGCCGACGCCGCTATGCCCGTTGCGCAGCGCGAGGCCCCATTGCGCGGCAAGGCCGACGTAGGTGCTGAGCTGCAGCCCGGTCGCAACGATCAGCCACAACGGCTCCGCGTGGGCGACGAGCGCAGCGAACCTTTTGACGTCGGCCCAGTGCAGCACCGCAACGACGAGTCCGGCAATCAGCAGCGCGGCGAGCAGCCAGCTGCGCCACGACGAGGCCATTTCGCGCGCATCGATCGGTTGCTTTGGGGCGGGCATCCAAGCGCAACGCTCGGCCGCGCCGTCGCTATCCGTTAGGCGGCGCCGGTCTCGCTCGCGAGGAGCCGCGGGTCGATTCCTTCGGCCTTGAACGCGGCGGCCCAGCGCTCGTCGGTCGGCGTGTCGAACAGGATCGCGGGGTCGCCGTCCGCGGCGAACCAGCCGTGGCGGGTCATTTCCTCGTCGAGCTGGCCCTCGCCCCAGCCGGCGTAACCGAGCGCGGCGATCCACTTCGCCGGACCGCGGCCTTCGGCGATCGCCTTGAGCACGTCGATCGTGCCGGTCATCGCGAACAGCTCGCCCCTGGGCCCGGTGACGTGGAGCGTATCCTGCCCGCCCCAGTCGGTCGAATGGAGCACGAATCCCCTGCCCGGCTCGACCGGCCCGCCGTGGTGCACTGCGCAGTCCGGCGCCTGGCCGGGCTCGATCTCGAGCTGCTTGAGCAAGCCGCGGAAGCTGATCCCCGCGCGCTTGTGGCCGATGCCGACTCCGATCGCGCCGTTTTCGTCATGCACGCACAGCGCGATCACCGCACGCTCAAAGCGCGGGTCGGCCATCCCAGGCATCGCCAGGAGGAGCTTTCCGGAGAGAAAGGTCGGCTGATGAGGCACGGCGCGACAATGCGGCGGCGGGTCGCGGCGGGCAAGTCTTGAGGCCGACATAGGGCGCGCCTATCTGCCGGACTGTTCCCGATCCGCGAGGAGATTTCCAAATGACCATTCAAGTCGGCGACCGCCTGCCCGACGTTCCGCTCGCCATTGCCGGCCCGGACGGGCCGCAGCCCACCACCGGCGGCGAATTTTTCAAGGGCAAGAAGGTGGCGCTGTTCGCGGTTCCCGGCGCGTTCACGCCGACCTGCTCGGCGCGCCACCTCCCGTCGTACGTCGAGAAAGCGCAGGAGCTGAAGGACAAGGGGATCGACGAGATCGCCTGCGTCTCGGTCAACGACCCGTTCGTGATGGGCGCGTGGAACGACCGCGACGGCTCGTCCGACATCACCATGCTCGCAGACGGCAACGGCGATTTCACCGAGGCGCTCGGCCTCACCATGGACGGCAGCAAGTTCGGGCTTGGCAAGCGTTCGCAGCGTTACTCGATGATCGTGAACGACGGTGTTGTCGAGCAGCTGAACGTCGAGGCGCCGGGCGAATATCGCGCGTCGTCGGCCGAATATTTGCTCGACCAACTGGCCACCGCCTGACGGTCTGCCGCTGGCCCGCCTCCCCTCATCGCTGATCGGTCCGGCGCTCCGAACGCCGGGCCGTTTCAATCGTTTAATCGGATTGAAAGCGAAACATTTGTCGAGAGGAGCGTACCATGCCCAGAAGTAACAATCGCGGCCGCAACAACAATCCGAGCGGACGTAACCAGTACAGCGACTGGGGCGTCATGGAAATGGCGCGGGAGCGTCCGATTGCGGCGGCCGCGGCGGCTGCCGGAGCCGCTGCCGCGGGCCTGTTCCTGTGGTCCAAGCGTGCCCAGATCAGCGACCAGCTGAGCAGTTTGTCCGACCAGTTCGGCGAATGGCGCGACAGCATGGGCAGCGGCCAGACAGACGGCACCGGCGGCTTTGCCACCTCGGGCACTGGCAACAGCGCGACCACTGGGATGAGCGAGACCGGGGGCGGCAACGCCAGCCTTGGCCGGCGCAGCGGCGGCAGCGGATCGACCGGTTCGCCGAGCGGCCGCGGCCGGGCGCGAAGCCAGCCGACGACCTGAACCAACGAAGGGCGCCCACGCGGCGCCCTTCTTTTATCGAGCAAGGAACTCCGCGATAGCCTCGCCGAGCTCGGGCTTGGTGACGCTGCTCATGTGCGTGCCAGGTATTTCCCGAAAGACGGCGTTGGGCAGGACATTGGCCAGCTCCTCGGCCGAGCCGTTGTCGTCGTCCTGGTCGCCGCACACCACCAAGGTCGGCATGGTGAAGGCCTCTAGCCAGCTGAGGAATGCATCCTCGAAACTCTCGAGCAGCTGGGCGGCGGCGACGCGGTCGACCTTCTGGCTCTTCATGAACTGGATCGAGAGCCAGTGCGGGTCGCCGCGTGGGATCGTGTCGAAACCGGCGATCGCCTCGAGGAAGAAGGTCTTACGCCGCTTCCAGTTGCGCAATCCTTCGAGGCCGGCGCCGCCGAGGATAGCTTTGCGCGGTCGAAGCCCCTCTCCCACCGCCTCGACCGTCGTGCGCGCGCCGAGCGAAAAGCCGCCCAGATCGAAGTCGGTCAACTGCAGGTGTGCGACCAGCTCGCGCAAATCCCGAGCGAGAATGCCTTTCGGGTAGAATTGCTCGCCATGCGGCCGCGCGCTGAGCCCGTGGGCGCGAAGGTCGGGCAAGACGACCCGGAACCCGGCCTCCGCGATCCGCGCCGCATGCCCGAACCGGATCCAGTTCATGTTGGCGTCGGAGAACAGGCCGTGGAGCAGGACGACAGGCCGCCCCTGGCCCAGCTCATGATAAGCAAGCTCGACCCTGTCGGACGCGGTCCAGTAGTGCGTGGTTGCGTCAGTCATCGGGCGTCATCGCGAGCGAAGCGCGGCAATCCAGTCTCACCCCGGAAACTCCCCAGTCGCATCGACCCATTTGTCGACCAGCTTCTGGTAATCCTGCGTGCGCATCTCCGGCAGGCCTTCGGTGTTGAGCCAGGCGCGGTGCATGCTTTCGGCGCCGAAGTGGTGCTTCGGCTGAAACCGCGACGGATCGTCGAAGCTCGCCACCGTCAGGTCCATGTTCTCGCTGCCCTCCTTGAACTTGAAGCCGAGCGAGGTCCCGCATTCGCCGCAATACGGCCTGACCGCGATCGGCGAGCTGTCGTACCAGTGGGGCTCGTGCTCCCAGGCGACCTCCGCCTGCTTCACGTTCTTGAGCGCAAGCGAGACCGAGCCGCTGGAGCGCTGGCACATGCGGCAGTGGCACAGATAAGCGTCGTCGTCGTGGACTTGAGCGGTGTAGCGGACCCGCCCGCAGGCGCAGCCGCCGGTCATCGGTTCGGCCATTCTCATGCTCCCTTGGTCTGGCGCCCAATGCGCGGCTAAGGGGCGGCATGTCCAGCGTGCCGCCATCGCCCTTGGTTCCGGAAGAGATCGCCGGCGATGCGACCTGGCTGGCGCAGGCGCTCGACCCGGCCGCTGGCGTGGTGCGGCTGATCGCGATGGACCGCGACAGCTATCGCGCCGCGAGCTTCCTCGACGACCGAATGCTGCAGCAGCCGGTGAACGCGCAGGTTCTGCCGTGGCCGCAAGTCGAAGAGGCGCTTGCCGGTAACCTGCGGGCCGATGCCCGGTGGATCTTCCATATCGGCCATGTCGGCTCGACCCTGGTATCGCGGCTGCTCGGTGAGCTCGACGGCGTGCTTGCGGTGCGCGAACCGCGCATCCTTCGCGACCTCGCGCTCTGCCCGCCGGACGTTCGACAATCCTATCTGCCGCCGATCGCGAAGCTGATATCGCGAACCTTCGGCGACGACGAGGTTGTCTGCGTAAAGGCGACGAGCTTCGTCAGCGAGATCGCGCCGCAGCTGGTCCCGCCCGGCGAGCGCGCGGTTTTCATGTACGCCACTCCGCGCAATTACATTGCGAGCATCCTCGCCGGCGAAAATTCGGTCGTGGAACTGCGCCAGCTGGCGCCGTCACGGGCGCAGCGGCTCGGCCGGCGGATCTCCGTGCTCGGCGCCGGCCACAACGATGCCGAGCTCGCGGCGATCGCCTGGGCGTGCGAGATGAGCGCGCTCGAAGCGGCGGCCGACGCCATGACCGACCGCGAGATCGCCTGGGCGGATTTCGATGCGATGCTGACGGACATGCCTGCGGAATTGGCCCGCGTGTCCGCCTTCTTCGGCTTCCAGGCGCCGCAGGACCGGCTGCACGTAATCGCCACCGGCCCGCTGACGACCCGCTACTCCAAGGCGCCCGAATATGACTACAGCGCCGGCCTGCGCCGCGACCTCATCGCCGGGGCATCGGCAACGCACCGGGAGGACATCGACGGCGCCCTTGCCATGCTCCGCTCGGCAGCCGAAAAGTCGCCACTGCTCGCGCGGTCGCTGGCGCGAGCCGGGGAGGCTTGATGTATCGGGTTTTGCAGATCCTTACGCCGGACGAGGTCGCCGAGTGCCGCCGGATCGCCGCTGCGGCGCCGTTCGTCGACGGGCGCATCTCGAACCCGCACAACAAGGCTAAGCAGAACGAACAGCTGCACGACCAGGTCGCCTATCAAAAGAGCTCGGAGCTGCTCCGCCAGGCGCTGCTGCGCTCGCCCGAGTTCATGGAATTCGCATTTCCGGTGGCTTTGGCGCCGCCGATGATGACCCGTTACAAGCCGGGGATGAAGTACGGCGCGCATGCCGACGCCGCCTTCATCGCCCTCCCCGGAGCCACCATCCGCAGCGATCTGTCCTGCACGATCTTCCTCAACGAGCCGGCGGATTATGACGGCGGGGAGCTGCACGTCCGGCTTGGCGACGCCGACCTCAAGTTCAAGCTCAAGCCGGGCGAGGCGATCGTCTATCCATCGGACTCGATGCACCAGGTAGTCCCGGTGTCGCGCGGCGAGCGGCTGGTCGCGATCACCTTCATCCAGAGCCGGATCCAGGACCCGTTCCGCCGCAACATGCTGTTCGAGCTGAACGAGGTCGCGGCACTGGAGGGCCTGAAGATGGACCCCGACAATTTCAGCCGGCTCCAGCTCGTCCAGCAGAACCTGCTGCGGCATTGGGCGGATATGCCCTAAGGCGCGGTTGCCGGCTGGGGCGGAAGCGAGACGTGCTCGTGGACGATCTTCCAGCTACCGTCGGATTGGCGCTGGAACACGTCGGTGAAGCGCGCGCTGATCTGGGGCCGCGCGGCGCCGGCCACGACGGTGAAGACTTCGGTGCCCGAGCTGACGAACGCATCCGGACCGACAATCTGAATCTGTCGGTCGGGCACGTGATAATCGGCCGGCTTCATGCTGGCGAAGTCCTGCGCCCAGCCGGTCTGCACCTTGCGGTCGGTGCTCGGGTCCGGGTGGGAGGCGTCGAACATGACTGCGCCATCGGCATACTGCGCCATGATCTTCTTCTCGTCACCAGTAGTGAAATTGGCTTCCGCCGCTTCAGCGATCTTCGCAGCCTCGGCCTTGGTCACTGGCTGAGACCCGCCTGTGTGCTGCAGCTTGCAGCCCGCTAGGGCGAGCACGGCGACACTGAGCGCGGCGACCGCCCTCACCTTCAAGCGGCTTTCTGCAGATGCTTGCGGCCGAGCAGCTCCGCGATCTGAACGGCGTTCAGCGCGGCGCCCTTGCGCAGGTTGTCGCTGACGATCCACAGCGAAAGGCCGTTCTCCACCGTCGAATCCTCGCGGATGCGGCTGACGTAAGTCGCATATTCGCCGACCGCTTCGACAGGCGTGACGTATCCGCCATTCTCGCGTTTATCGACGACCATGACGCCCGGCGCCTCGCGCAGGATGCTGCGCGCCTCGTCGGCCGAAATTTCGTTCTCGAACTCGATGTTCACCGCTTCGGAATGGCTGACGAATACCGGTACCCGGACGCAGGTCGCGGTGAGCTTGATGCTGGGATCGAGGATCTTCTTCGTCTCGACCACCATCTTCCATTCCTCGGTGGTCGAGCCGTCCTCGAGGAAATCGCCGGCCTGCGGAATGACGTTGAACGCGATCTGCTTGGGATAGACCCTCGGCTCGTTGGAATCGCCGACGAAGATGTTGCGCGACTGCTCGAACAATTCGTCCATGCCGGCTTTACCGGTGCCCGACACCGACTGATAGGTCGCGACGACCACGCGCTTGATCTTCGCGGCATCGTGCAGCGGCTTCAGCGCAACGACCAACTGGGCTGTCGAGCAGTTGGGGTTGGCGATGATGTTGCGCTTGCGGTAGCCGGCCAGCGCTTCGCTGTTCACCTCGGGGACGATCAAGGGAACGTCCGGATCCATGCGGAACAGCGACGAATTGTCGATGACGGTGCAGCCCGCCTCCGCGGCTTTCGGGGCATAGATTTTCGAGACAGCTGATCCCGCGGCGAACAGAGCGATGTCCCAGCCGGCGAAGTCGAAATGCTCGAGATTCTTGACCTTGAGCTCCTGGCCGCTGTCGCCGAAGTCGATGACATTGCCGATCGAGCGCGCCGAGGCGAGCGCGGCAAGCTCGTCGAGCGGGAATTGCCGCTCGGCGAGGATGTTCAGGATCTCGCGCCCGACATTACCCGTCGCCCCGACGACCGCGACCCGATAACCCATGTCCATTGTTCCTTCGCTGCGAGGCGGCGAGTTGGGCTTGGCGCCCAAGATTGTCAACGCGAGCAATCTGTCCTTTATCGTGCCGCGACGGGGGGATTTGATGGCAAAGACGGTTCACGCGCTGCTGGTGTTCGCTTTGCTCCTCGCGGGCTTTGCGCTGAAGGGCGCGCTGATCGAACCGCCGGCGGCGAACAGTAGCGGCGAGTTCAACACGCCGAGAGCGCTTGCCCGGCTCCAGCGCATCCTTGGCGACCAGCGCGCCCATCCGGTCGACAGCGACGCCGATGACGCGGTGCGGGGGCGGCTGATTGCAGAGCTCCAGGCGATCGGGCTGCAGCCACGCGTGCAGGACGCGACCGACTGCAGCGCGATGCCGAAGACGCGCTTCTTCAGCTGCTCCCACGTCCGCAACGTAATCGCGACGATCCCCGGGCAGAAGCCCGGACCGCAGCTGCTGCTCAATTCGCATTACGACAGCACCCCGACCGGGCCCGGAGCCGGTGACGACGGTCTTGGCGTCGCGGTCATGCTCGAGCTCGGATCGCTCCTGAAGGCGAGCCCGCCGCCACGGCCCGTCACCCTGCTGTTCAACGAGGGCGAAGAGTTCGGCCTGAACGGCGCCCACGCCTTCGTCCGCTCGGACCCGCAGGCGAAGCAGGTCAATTCGCTGATCAATATCGACGTCCGCGGGGTCACCGGCCCCGCGGTGATGTACGAGACGAGCGAGCCCAATGGCGCGGCGATGGCACTGTATGGCGCAGCGACAAAGCGCCCCTATGCGAATTCCATCAGCACCGACTTCGCCAGGCTGATCCCGAACACGACCGACGTGGTCTTCTTTCGGCCGGCGGGGTGGACGCTGCTCAACTACGCCATCGTCGGCAACGAGACCCGCTACCATTCACCCGGCGACACTATCGCGGCGCTCGATCCGAACAGCGTCGGCCACGTCGGGACTGAAGTGTTGGCGGCGACGCGGGCCATGGCTGCGGCGGCGGAACCGGCTCGGGCGGGTTCGGGGCGGACGGTGTTCACCGATGTCGCCGGGCGCTCATTCTTCCATCTGCCGCTGGTGGTCGCAGCGGCGTTGCTTGCGCTGCTGGTGATCGCCGCCTTCGTGCTCGCCTGGCGCCGAGCAGCGCTGCGCAAGCCGCTCGCGGTTGCAGCAGGCATGGTCTTCGGCGGGAGCATTGCAGCGGCTGGCGTCAGCGTCGTCGCGAACCTGGCCCGCCCCGGCGACTTCTGGCGGGCCTATCCGTTGCTCGCCTATCTCGCCGTTTACGCGACCTTGCTGCTGGCGATGGGCTTCGTCTGGTGGTGGTGGGGCCGAGCGCTCGACAAGCGGCGGATGCGGGCCGCGGCCTGGCTGCTGGTCGTCCTGATCGGAGCGGCGCTCAGCCTCGGGCTGCCCGGAGCGACCATCTTCTTCCTGATTGCGCCCGCGATCGCGCTTGTCGGAATGGCGGTGTCGGATCGCTCGCCGTTCGCCGCCAACCTGCTGGTGACGCTAGCGATCGTGATCCAGTTCGTGATGTTCGCCGAGCTGCTCGCGCTGGTCGAGATGTTGCTGATCGACGGGCCGCTCGCCGCGGTCGTGCTGCTTGGCGCCCTCGCGGCGCTTCCCGCCATCGTCGAGATCGACGCCAAGGCCTCTCGCTGGGCAATCCTCGGGGCGCTGGCCGCAACGATCGGCCTGTGGGTCGCGGCCATGGCCATCCCGCGGTCGAGTGCCGAGCGGCCGCTGCAATTCAGCATCGATTATTTCCGCGATGCGCCCAGGAAGAAGGCGAACTGGGCAGTCGCAACCAAGCAGGCGCCGCTGCCGCGCGGCTATCCGGGCCGGTGGAGCAAGGCCGTGCTGCCCTACAACGGCCGGACCCGCTGGGTGTCGGCGGCGCCGCTGCTCGAATCGCCCGTCGCGACCGCGCGAGTCATCGCCAGTGAGCCGAGCGGAGCCGGACGCAGGATTCGTCTCGCTTTGTCGAGCGGCGGCGGCAACACGGTCGCGATCCGATTCGCGAAGAATGCGAAGCTGGTCGCGCTTGGCCTCGCCGGCTCGGCCATTCCCCTTCCGGCAAAGGGCGAACCGGACAAGCCGCTGCTCCGCTGCACTGGACGCAGCTGCGATGGGCTGCAGATCGAAGCCGTGTTCGGCGACAACCGGCCGGTTGACGTCGAGCTCTTCTCGACTCGCTTCGGTCTGCCGCCGCAGGGCCAAAACCTAGCCTCCGCACGCCCGAAGAACGCCATCCCGCAATATGCGCCCGACCAGACGATCACGATGAGCCGAATGAGGCTCTGACCGACTCGCGCGGCTGTGCTATGGGCACTGGCGATGGCGCCCCGCGCCTGACCCTTTCAGCGCCGGGCGGCACCTGTTCAAAGGAGCGGTGTCATGGCGACAAGTACGATCCGATCCCAACCCTCCACCAGCCGGCGGCGGCCGATTCCGGTCCGGACGATCGGCGACGGCGACCTCCGCTTCGCGCTCCGCGCCGGCTGGGAGGATTTCAAGGACATGCGCGGCGACATCTTCTTCGCCGGGCTGATCTATACCGTGCTCGGGCTCGCAGCCGTTGTGATGACGACCAGCAAGCCGCTGATCCCCTATTTCTTCCCGGTGGTAGCGGGGGTCGCCTTGCTCGGGCCGGTCGCCGCCGTGGGCTTTTATGAGCTCGCGCGGCGCCGCGAGGCCGGCGGCGAGGTCCACTGGTTCAACTTCCTCGACGTGCGCAAGCGCCCGTCGGTCGACGACATGGGCATGGTCGCCGCGGTGCTGCTCGGCATCTTCGCCCTGTGGCTGATGGCCGCGGGCCTGCTTTACGTGGCGCTGTTCGGCTGGGCGACTCCGACCTCGATCGGCGATTTCATCGCGTCGGTGTTCACCACGCCGCAGGGCTGGGCGCTGATCTTCGCCGGAGCGATCGTCGGCGCGATCTTCGCCTGGCTGGTGCTCGCGCTCAGCGTCGTGTCCCTGCCGCTGCTGGTCGATTGCGACGTCGGCGCTGCGGACGCGGTGTCGGCATCGTGGCGCGCTGCGCACGCGAACAAGGGAGAGATGATCCGCTGGGGGCTGACCGTTGCCGGCCTGCTGGTCCTCGGGTCGATCCCGCTGTTCGTTGGCCTCGCGGTCGTGCTGCCGTGGCTCGGCTATGCGACCTGGCACCTCTACACGCGACTGATCGACCGGAGCGCGATCACGCCCCGGCGCGATTAGTCGGCGCGCAGCGGCTTACTTGGTCTCGCTCGGCTGAGCTTCGGCCTCGGCGCCCTGGCCGCCCGGGATGTCGCGCTGGATCGTACGGCGCTCGGCGATGCGCGCGGCCTTGCCGGTGCGTCCGCGCAGATAATAGAGCTTGGCCCGGCGGACCGCGCCGCGCCGAACGACCTCGATATGGTCGATGATCGGCGAATAGAGCGGAAAAACGCGCTCGACGCCCTCGCCGAAGCTGATCTTGCGGACGGTGAAGCTCGATCCGACGCCCTTGTTGGCGCGGGCGATGCACACGCCCTCGAAATTCTGGACGCGGCTGCGGTCGCCTTCGACGACCTTGACGCCGACCCGCAGGGTGTCGCCGGGGCGGAATTCGGGAACGGGCTTGTCGGCGGTCAGCGCGTCAATGGCTTCGCGCTCGAGCGTCTGGATCAGGTTCATGTTCGTCAGCCTTCGTATCTCGTTGCCGCGCGCCAGAGGGCGGTGCCTGCGATGCGCCCCCGTGGCGCTCGATCAGGTCCGGCCGCCTTAGCCGTGTGTCTTCGACCGCGCGTTCGTGTCGCCACGCCGCGATCTTCGCATGATCCCCCGACCGCAGCACTTCGGGGATCGTGCGCCCTTCCCATTGAACAGGCCGG